>Ga0302324_100030136_pt1 | contig 10260 bp, 13 predicted proteins | sample Palsa_T0_1_FD_201949 | JGI IMG/M metagenome (GOLD analysis project Ga0302324, IMG submission 201949) | Peat permafrost microbial communities from Stordalen Mire near Abisko, Sweden - Palsa_T0_1 | ecosystem: Environmental > Terrestrial > Soil > Palsa > Peat permafrost | place: Sweden: Abisko... | reverse complement strand
ACCACTGAGCCTCACGAGCGCTCACCGTGATAGCCTTGCCCTACTGCGGCGCGGCGCCCCTTCCGGGGGAACTCTTAACTAGGTTCAACCTAGACCCTGTTCTGATCGCCGCACTCGTGGCCGCCGTTTGCCTGCAGGTTTGGTGGACTGGGGGAACAACAACTCGCCGACAGAAGATGGCATCCGTCATGGGCTGGTTAGTTGCATCAGCAGCTCTTATCTCGCCGCTTTGCGCGCTGTCCGTGGCGCTGTTTTCTGCCCGTGTGGCGCAACACATGACCTTGGTATTGATTGCCGCGCCGTTGATTGCATTCGGCATGGCGGGGCGGCAGAGCCGCAGCGGGTGGCCGCTCGGGCTGGCTGCGTTGGCGTTCTTCGCCGCGCTTTGGTTTTGGCATATGCCCTGGCCTTATGAAGCCACCTCTACGTCTGTCAGCGTCTATTGGTGCATGCACGTTAGCCTGTTCGGCAGCGCCGTTTGGCTGTGGCGGGAGCTTCTGCATCATCCGTCCACGCGGACGGTCGAAGCCCTGCTCGCCGGTGCGCTCACTTCGATCCAGATGGGACTGCTCGGCGCCATGCTCTCGCTGGCCGACCATGGGCTCTTTAGCTGGCACTTGACGCGCACCTGGCCCTTCGGCTTGACGCCGCTGGAAGATCAGCAGCTCGGGGGCGTCATCATGTGGGTTCCCGGGATCGCGCTGTTTTTATGGGTCGCCGTGCGCTCTCTCGCGCGCCTGTGGTCCTCCCTCGAGGGAGCTCGAACCGTATGAGCGCATCGCCGCTCGGTTATCTCGACGCAGCCGGGCCGCGAGCACGCAGCATTCTTCCCCTGACCTGGTTCACGTTGCTGGTATCGATCGCGGTCTGCGTGGTGATCGCGGTACTGCTGTGGCGAGCCATTGAGCACAATCGAGTCCGCGCGGGCGTCAATATCGACAGCGTACTCATCGAGCGCGGCGGCAATGGCCTGCGCTGGATCAGCGTCGGCCTGTTGATCTCCGCGGTGCCGTTGGCAGCCTCCTTGGTGTGGACCATGTTCGTGCTGTCGGCGGTGGCTGGGCCGCCGAAAAATCCTGCATTCGTGCTCGACATCACGGCTCGCCAGTGGTGGTGGGACGTGCGCTACAACGGCGCGCAGCCATCCGAGGGTTTTGAAACCGCGAATGAAATCCATATTCCCGTCGGGCAGCCGGTGCTGGTGCGCCTGCACGCGGCAGATGTCATTCACAGCTTTTGGGTGCCGAAGCTGACCGGCAAGACGGATGTGATCCCGGGCCAAGTCAATCAAAGTTGGATGCAGGCGGACGCCCCGGGGCGCTATCTCGGCCAGTGCAGCGAGTTCTGTGGCTATCAACATGCGCATATGCAATTCGAGGTAGTAGCCGAAAGTCCGAAGGACTTTGCCTCATGGCAAAATTCGCAGCGGCAGCCGGCCGCAACGCCGCAAGAGGCGGCCGCCGTGCGCGGCCTGCAAATGCTCGAATACCGCTGCGCCTTGTGCCACCAGGTCCGCGGTACCAGCGCCGGCGCGGTGAGCGGCCCGGACCTTACGCATCTCATGAGTCGACGCACGTTGGCGGCCGGCACGCTCGCGAATAATCCCGGCAACCTCGTCGGTTGGATCCAGGATCCTCAGGATTTGAAGCCCGGTTCCCTGATGCCGAACACAAGGTGCTCGTGCATCTGGACCGCAACGGCTATGTGTACGTGATCGAACGCGCCACCGGTCAGGTGCTGTCCGCCGATCCGTTTGGTCCGGTCAATTCATCCAAAGGTGTCGATCTTAAAACGGGCCGGCCCATCATCAACCCGGACAAGCAGACCAAGCTCGGGCAGACAGTGCGCAACATTTGTCCCACGGCATCTGGCTCAAAGGATTGGAATCCGTCGAGTTTCAGTCCCCGGACCGGATTTCTCTACATCCCCCACGAAAATATGTGCATGGACTGGATGAACATGGAGGTAAGTTACATTGCCGGCACACCCTACGTCGGCGCGCAGGTGCACATGGCCCCGGAGGCCACCGCGGCGAGTTGACCGCATGGGATCCGGTGCAGCGCAAGCCGGCCTGGGTCGTGAAAGAAAACTTCCCCGTCTGGTCGGGCACGGTGGTCACCGGCGGCGATCTGGTTTTCTACGGCAGCATGGACGGGTGGTTCAAGGCAGTGAACGCCAAGAGCGGCGAGGTCGTTTGGAAGTACAAGGTTGACAGCGGCATCATCGGTCAGCCGATCAGCTACCGCGGGCCCGACGGTCATCAATACATCGCCGTGTTGAGCGGGGTCGGCGGCTGGTCCGGCGCCGTGGTCTCGGGGCCCGTCGACCCCCGCGACGGCTCAGCTGCGTTGGGTATGGTGAACGCCATGTCGGATTTGCCCAAGTACACGACTGCTGGAGGGACGCTCTATGTGTTCTCGCTTCCCCATTGAACTTTGCTTGTGCGTGGCGCTCATGACCTCCGTCGCGCCGTTGAGTGGATGCTATAAGGGGCCGCCGCCGGCAATGCCCGCCGAACAAACGGGCAGCGTAAATGCCATCGACTCGGCGCTCTCACCCGGCGCCGATCATTCGGTCGTGGTCAACGATCCACGCGCCGCTGCCTATTACGACAATGCCGACGCGGTAAACACGGGACGAATCCTCTTTGGTCAATTCAACTGTTCCGGCTGCCACTCCAATGGAGGAGGTGGCATGGGGCCATCGCTCATGGATGATGAATGGATTTATGGCGGGCGTTTGGAACAGATTCACCAAACCATCGTCGAGGGGCGACCCAATGGCATGCCAGCCTGGGGCGGAAAAATACCCGACCAGCAAATCTGGCAGATTGCGGCCTATGTGCGCTCGATGTCGTTACCACAGACCTTGGCAGCGGAAACGGGCAATACACCTTCCCAATCACCGGCGCCCGTTCCTGCGGCGGCCGATCATCACAACGGTTGGTCACCGCCGCCAGAGACCACGAATGACTACACCACCACCACCCGGGGTCCGGATTGAACACTGGCGCTTAAGCAGCCGGCCATCGATGATATTTTGCGTGCCTACGGCGTACCGCTGGCCGAGGCGGCCAACAGCGGCGCCAAGTAGTTTGCCGTCTTGCTGGTGCGATAGGACGCCACGTCTTGCGGCGTTCCGGCAACCACGATCTTGCCGCCCTCGTCTCCGGCCCCGGGCCCCAAATCGATGATCCAGTCCGCTGCAGCTGCAACGCGCATTTCGTGCTCGGCAACGATGACGGTATTGCCGGCTTCGACCAGGGCCTCGAGTTGAATCATGAGTCTGTCGACGTCGGCCGGATGCAGGCCGATCGTGGGCTCGTCGATGACATAAAGTGTCGCGCCGCGCGGAATACGTTGCAGCTCGGTCGCGAGCTTCACACGTTGAGCCTCACCGCCCGAGAGTTCGGTCGCGGGTTGCCCGAGACGCAAGTAACCTAGCCCCACAGGCGCCTTGAGGAGTGTTGGGCGAGAAGTCCTCGGCGTAGAGCATCGCCTGCCCGCGTGGATAATCACCCACGCGGGAATAGAGCATGCGAAGCAAATTGGACAGCGTGGTGATGCTGCCGACAGAGGAGCGCCTGCTGGTCGTGCCGCGCTGCTGCTGCAACGCTACCGCGGGCGGCAGGCCGTCGATGGAATCCACATCCGGTACCGCCACCTGGTCGATGAGCCGCCGCGCATAAGGACTCACCGACTCGAAGTAGCGCCGCTGCGCTTCCGCATAGAGAGTGCCGAAGGCCAGCGAGGATTTGCCGGAACCAGAGATGCCCGTGAATACCACCAGCGCGTTTCGCGGGATATCCACATTCACATTTTGTAAATTATGAACGCGCGCGCCGCGAACATGCACAGAGTTGGAATCCATGAGAGAGGTTAGCCTGTGCAACGCTGAATCTCATGTAGGACTAAGATCCGAGGAGGGGGGTTATCCGTACCCTCGAAGAAGGTTTCCATATCCCGAGTGGTGTTTTTGTCTACTCACTATCGAACGAAATGACCACCGGTCTGGTCTTTGACCGGACGATAATATAGGTGACGCCGCGTCAGCGGTAATTTGGGGTGCAGAGGCCCATGCCTGCTTGCGAGTACCTGATAGACTCCAATTCCGCCCGATTCGAATTCTAGCGCGGAGGCGGCCATATAGAGCCGCCAGACGCGATAAATAGACTCGCTCACGTATTCCAAAGCACGTGCGCGCCGCCGCTCAAGCTGCTGGACCCAAGCGCGCAAGGTGCGCGCGTAGTGGGGCCGCAATGCCTCGACATCCGTGATTTCGAATTTGGCGTCTTCCATGTAGCCCTGGATATTGCTGATGTTGTCAAGCTGGCCGTCCGGAAAGACATACCGATTAATGAACGCGGTCGAGACGTTCTTGTCCCAACCGGCCCGCGCATGCGTGATGCCGTGGTTCAAGAACAATCCGCTGGGCGTCAATAGTCGATGCACGGTGTCGAAGTACAGCGGCAAATTCTTGAGGCCGACGTGCTCGAACATGCCGATGCTCGCCACTTTGTCGTAGACTTCGCTTCCTTGAAGATCGCGGTAGTCTCTGAGTTCGACGGTCACTTGCCCTTCGAGCCCTTCTTCGGAGATCCGGCGGCGCGCGAATTCAAGCTGCTTCTCGCTCAGCGTGATTCCGTAAGCCCTCACGCCGTAACGGCGCGCGGCATGGATCACAAGGGAGCCCCAGCCGCACCCGATGTCCAAAAAACGCTCTCCGGGGCGCAGAATGAGCTTGCGGCAAATATGTTCGAGTTTTGCTTGCTGCGCTTCGTCGAGACTGTAATTCGGCTCCTCGAAGTACGCGCAGGAGTAGACCATCGAGGGACCCAACCACAGCCGGTAGAACTCATTGGACACGTCGTAATGAAAATGGATTGCATCGCGGTTTTCCTCTTTCGAGTGGCCGCGAACTATGCCACCTTGCCAAGGCCGCTGCGTGCCGAGATGATGCCGCGGCGCTGGTCGCCAAACGTCGTGGTACTTCTCACGAGATAAGCCTTTGATCAGGCTGCGGAGTTCATGGGCCATAGACCAGGCACGCAAGCGCTCCCAAGAGGAGAGCTTTAGCTCGCGCAAGTGATCCTTCAGGCGCAGCGCAGCAAACAGATCGCCCTCGATGTCGATGTCGGAGAGAAAGTAGGCCTCCGCAAGCCGCAGCGGATCCCTGCCGAGGATGAGAGAACAAACGGCCTCAGGGTCGACGAAGCGTAGAAGGAAGCGGGAATCCATCGCGGCAGGATCGGAGGAGCCTACTGTGAAGGACGGACCAGTCCAGAGGCGTACCGCAAAGCCAAACGTCAGATTTTTAAACACTCTTTGCAGGAGCGAGGCCGCCAATTCAGCTCCCCGATCTGCTGTTTCAGTGCCTTCGAATACCGTCGAGCCTCGCATATCCGCCGCTTGCCTCATAGCAGAATCCATGCCTCATTGCAGAATCGAAGTACAAGTGTTTCGCCTATCTTTGGCTCCCAAGGAAGCGGCTAATATTTTCAGGCAGCGTCGGAATCATCCGACAGAGTTCGTCATTCACGGCGATGCATTTTACAAGCGATGCATTTTACAAATCAAATAAGGGGAAATCATCGCAACAGCTCGCTCTCATGGGTGGGAGAACGCGACAACCAGCGCAAACAGCACATACAACAGTCCCAGCGGAACGAGACTGGCGCCGCTCACCCGTCGGCGTCGAAACATGAGCCACAATAGAATGACCGCCGCAGTCGCGGTAGAAGCCGCGATCACCACTGGAGGATCGAAACGCCACGTCGTAAACAATACGCCTAGTCCCGCCGGCACCGTCGCTTGAACCATCATGGCGCCGGAAATATTGGCGAGCGCCAACCGCTCGCGTCCCTGCCGGACCCAAATGAGCGCATTCAATGTCTCGGGAAGTTCCGTCGCCACCGGACTCAAGATTAATGCCACCAACTGCGGCGTGATACGCAGGTGAGTGCCGATGTTCTCCAGTTGACCTACGAAGGTGCGAGAGGCGACGGCTATTATGATTAGAGCCAAGACTGTTTGGAAAGAAGCCCAGGCCAAACTCGGGTTCGGATCTTTCGATCTAAACTTGAGCGGCTCCAAGCGTTCATCGTCTTGTTCCTTGCCATGCCCTGTGGTCATCTCCCTCCAAACATACAAAGCATAGGCGCCGAAAAGTACAATCCCGAACCACCGCTTGAACGGGAAACTCACGAGTCCGAGCGCAAGAGCGACGATAAATATCAGCAAAAACCAAGCTTGATCGCCGCTCAATCGTTCGGTATCCAGGCGCAGCTCGGTATTGGCCCGCTGCAACTTGCGCCGGGAAGACCAGAGCACAATTCCCACCACCGCATAGGAGATGGTGGACAAAACCAAAGGCCCTCCAACGGCTGCTCCCACGCCGATTTCCTTCTGCGCCGTATTGTGTCCGAAAACCACGGCGACGAAAGTCACGGCAGATTCAGGAAGTGCGGTACCAAAGGCAGCAAGTACAGTACCGGTCGCTGTGGCACCAATGCCTAGGCGGCGGCCCACCCATTCGACGCCGTTCACGAAGTACTCGCAAGAGAGATAGATTGCCGCGGCACAGAGCAAAAAGAGCACCACGCTGAAAACCACGCTTAGATCCTTAGGCCGGGCGAGCGAGAACGACAATGGCGCTTACGACATCACTCGCCCGGCTAAGGTGAGCACATCGAAGGCCAAAGGTCTCGCCAGGCAATTTCGGGATCAGAGACAATCCCGAGATCACTGCCCGCGCCATAGCATGGAGATGCTAAGTCTGTTGACGTGGGCTCTTCTTGGGGAAGAAGACGGCTACTCCCCAATGACTATTTCTTCGAGAAGCTTAATGAATTGACCACTTGACCGCAATCATAGCGACCGTTCCCACCGGAATTGCGCCAGCAACCGCAGAGCGCGCCGCGGCGTGACTGCGAGCGGCCGGACGCGGCGGTATTGAATCCTCAATGACAACATTTTCATTATAATTCAATACACTGCGAGCATCATGCTGACATTGCGAGAGACCCGCAAAGCAGTCCGAAGATCTAACACAACGCGAGGGGCTAAGACTCCTCCCACAGCAAGTCACGCCCCCAAGTCGCCTAAGCCGGTCGCCATAGGTCCATACTCCGGGCCTCGCATTCCCGCCCGCAACACGCCGCGTCACGACTTGCTGCATAGCTACATACAAGGAACACCCCATGGACATGCTATTGATCATAATTGTTCTCCTCTTACTGTTTGGCGGCGGGGGCGGACTCTATTGGGGTATGGGGGCCGGCTGGGGAATTGGACCCATCGGACTTATCGTCGCGGTCCTGGTCGTGGCATACCTGCTCAACGGGCGACGAGGACGCTTATAGGCTCCGCGCATATCTGAGGCCCGCATTCTGGGTCGTCCCAGGCATACTAAATCAGGTAATAATCTGAGGCGTGACTATGCTCAAGATCACCATGATGTTAGGCAGCTTCGACAGACTGCTGGGCGAATCGAATATGGCCCAGGCGATCGATGTGGCGAGGATGGTTGATGAAGCCGGTTTGTACGCCATCGCCATCGGTGAACACGTCTCTCTCGGACCCTCTCTGGAAGGCTACCCTTACGAAGGTGGCTTGCGCTACGGAGACGGCGGCCGCAAGCCTTACCTTGAACCCGTGGTACTCCACGGCAGCTTCGCTGCGGCGACCGCGCGGGTGAAGTTGTCTCATTGCGTGATGTTGGCGCCACTGCGCCCCGCAGTTCTTCTCGCCAAACAGCTCGCGACGATCGACGTACTTTCACGCGGCCGACTACAACCCGTATTCGGAACAGGCTGGAGTCGGGATGAATATGCATCACTGAATGTCGATTTCAGCAAGCGAAGACAGATCCTTCGGGACAACATCGCGGCGTGCCGCGCGCTCTGGGAGGCACAGCCGGCGACCTTCCGGTCAGAGACCGTCTCTTTCGAAGGGTTGTTCTCAATGCCCCAGCCGGTCCAGAAGCGGATACCCATTCTGCTGGCGGCAAAGGGTAATGAGAAGAATGCGACTTTGGTGGCAGAGCTTTGTGATGGCTGGGAGACCGGTCCCGACGACAGCAAGTCGTTGGACAAACTTAAGGACGGCGTGCAAATCTACCGCCGGGCGTTTACCGCCGCCGGTCGTGATCCCAATGCGCTCATTGTCAAGAGCCATCTTTTCCCCCAGCGAACCGAGCAGGATGAGATCGACTGGGACAAGACGTTTTCGAGCGTCCCGGCTATGCTCGAGGCGGGTGTCACCGAGTTCGCATGTGCGATGCCAATAGGCATGAAGGCACCCCTGTCACTCGACGCTATTGCTCGCTTCATGGGTCAACTGGCGAGCAAGGCGAGACAGTTCTGACGCAGGTTGCGATCAATGAAATGACAAACTCGCAGAATCAGATTAATACGATTGAGTCCCGACTAAGACTCGTCGAAGACAGGCAGGCGATTTACGACGTAATCGTCCGCTATTGTCGCGGAGTGGATCGAAGCGATCCGGACTTGGTTCTGGCTGCCTTCCATGACGACGCTATCGACAACCACTTCGGCGTGGTCCTGCCATTTCGTGAAGCCATCGGGACGTTGAAAGCGGCGCGCAGCGGCGGCGACAGTCCGCCATCGAAAACGACGTCGATGCACAACATCTGCAATGTGCTCATCGAAGTCGACGGCGACATAGCCCGATGCGAATCGTACGTGATCGTGATCGTCAGAATTCCGCAAGACGCCGGCGCCATCGATTGGATGCACGCGGGACGCTACGTCGATCGCTTTGAACGGCGGAACGGCGAATGGCGTATCGCTTATCGAACTGTCGTTTACGACCTTGAGCGATTCGATGAGGTCGTGCCAGCGCCGGATGGCCTCTCACAGGCTCGCTACCTCGACAACGCTGTCCGCGGGAAGCGCGGGCGGGGTGACTTCTCATACGAGATATTCGGACAATCGGGTACAACCTAGCGTAAGGGGCGATCATTTTCTTGAGCGATGGTCGACCTCGCGCAGGAAATCCTCCAATGTCACGGCGTAGGCGTCGTACTCCTCCAGCGGCGCCATGTGGCCCGAGTTCTCCAGGACCTTGACGATTGAACCGGGGATCATCGCCTGGAATTTCGCAACGGTCTCGAGCCGTGCCTCGTCGTAGCGCCCGACGACGAACATGGTGGGCATCGTCAGCTGTTTCAGGCCCGGCGTGACGTCGAACATCGAGAGATTGCCGGTGGCGTAGAATTCCGTCGGGCCCCACATAATTCGATAGATTTCGTAGTTCGGCGGCGCCTGCTCGCAGGATTCGGGTTTTTTGACGTCGGCCTGGTGATATAGGAACCGGCCGTAGAAAACCTTCGTAGCCGCTTCGTATTCCTTCGATTGAACCGTACCGGCCTGCTCATTGCGGCGCAAAACCTCCTGCACGTCTGCGGGCAACTGGCTGCGCAGCAGGTTGGCGTCGTCGATCCAGAGCTTTGTGCTCAGCAGGGGGCCAGCGAGTACCACGGACTCCACGCCCGCAGGCCTCATGGTAATGACGTAGTCAGCCACGACGGAGCCACCCCAGGAGTGCCCCATCAAATGTACCTTGCGTAAACCTAGTGCTTGTCGGATCGCCGCGAGTTCACGCACGGATCGCTCCGCATTCCACAGCGATGTGTCCATCGGCCGTCCAGAGCGTCCGCTGCCCAGTTGATCGTAGACAATGACCGGCCGGTACTGGCTAACGAGGGATGCGAGCGGATCGAAGATGCACGAGGACATTCCCGGACCGCCGTGCACGATCATAAGCGGCGTCGCGGTTCCGGATCCGAATACGCGATACCAGACCGGCCCGCCTGGAACCTGAACGAACCCTTCGTGCGGCACTAGGCCGGCCGCGGCAGCAAAAGTTGGATGCAAAACCACGGCTGCGAAGACGAACGCAGCAACAAACATCTTTAGGCGGTAACGCATGTCAATCGAGCCCCCTTTGCAGGCTATGCGGGCAGACGAGATTACCCCTTTGTACGCGAGAGCGAATATATCCACAGGCTTGTCTCCGGCAAGTGGGGACAAATGACGGCGTTGCGAATCTCACCGGCTGGAACGAAGCGCTGCCGAGAGGCGGTGTGCGTCAAAGCATTAGTACGCCCCCATATAGTCACGCTTGCCGATGGCTAGCCCGTTGTGACGCAAAATGGCGTAGGCAGTGGTCGTATGGAAGAGAAATTGCGGCATGCCGTAATTGGCCAGATAAGCCTGGCCGCTCAGTTTTTTCTCTTTCG
>Ga0302324_100030135_pt1 | contig 10260 bp, 6 predicted proteins | sample Palsa_T0_1_FD_201949 | JGI IMG/M metagenome (GOLD analysis project Ga0302324, IMG submission 201949) | Peat permafrost microbial communities from Stordalen Mire near Abisko, Sweden - Palsa_T0_1 | ecosystem: Environmental > Terrestrial > Soil > Palsa > Peat permafrost | place: Sweden: Abisko... | reverse complement strand
CCCGCGCGCGCAATAAGGACATCCCGTCCACTCGCCCAGTCCGTGCGGCAATACCGATTCGCAGGTGCTGCCGATCACGTCTGCCGAGGCCAGTTCCACCTGCTCCAGCAGGATCTGGTTGGCCTTGATGATCTTAAATTCCGCGTCGTGCGCCAGGATGATGTCGTGCACCGAATCAAACGTGTTCCGCCACTGCCGTTGCGAGCGCAGGGCTTGCTCGAGCAATCGGAAATTTTCGATCGCGATCCCCAACTGCCGTCCGCAACTTTCCAGAAACTCCAGTTCCTCGGCGGTCAGCCTTCTCGCCTGAACATTGCCCAGAACCAGCAATCCGATCGGCGTCTTTTTCCCCAGCACCGGCACCATCACCAGGGAATCAAGTTTTTCCGATTTCAGCAGTCCCGCATTTTCCGGGCCTACTCCACTCCCGTGCGCCTTGACTGGCTTACCCCGCTCCAGCATCTGCGACACACTCTCCGTCAACTCCGCACAACCGGCGTCGCGCAAAAAGTCCGGCGAGACCCCCACCGCATGTGTCGCCACCAAGTTCCCACCCTCAATCAAACGGAACCACGCTGCCTCGCTCCTGGTCAGCTCCCGCAATTCTCCGAGCGCATCTTCCATCATGCCGCCCTGCTGTTGAGCCAGCACAATGCTCTCCGTCAACGCCTGCAACACCTTCAATCGCCGGCCACGCGCGCGTGCTTCGCCAAATACAACCAGCAGCATGCTCAGTCCCAGCAGCACGTCTGGGGTGACAAAATTTCTCGCCGGAATCTCGCTCGTGAACAGCCGCCAACTCAGGTGCTGCACCAGCAGGCAGCTTGCCAGCAGCCACGCCCGCAGTTCCCAGCGTCCCTGGCGGGCGCGCAGCAAGGCCAGGGCCGCGGTCAGGAGAATGATTCGGTAGGAAACTTCCAGAGCGACGCGCAGGGTCAGCGAGTCAGGCCACAGCAGCACGCGAGCCACAGCAAATCCCGCTACGCTCAACGTGATCGCAGCCAGCGGCACCAGCAGATTGCGCGCTCGGATATACACAAAGACCGCGCCGGCAAACAGTCCCATCGCAACCACGAACGCCGCTTGTTCCACCGCTGGAACATAGCGCTGTGCGATCCCCATCCCGGCCCCGTGCCAGCCCGCCAGCCGCGAACCTGCCAGCAACGCCCAGCCCGCCGTCCAAACCAGAAGATACCGCTCCCTTAGCGCCGATAGCACCAGCAGCGACGCTCCCAGCACGAGCAGCAGCGCCCAGTCTCCGGCCTTCAGCCCGGCGAGCGCCGGCTGTGCGGTGCTGTTCCAAAGGGACCAGAGGGAATCGTTCATCTTATTTCAATGGTCATCCTGAGCACGCGTTCTGTGCGCAGCGAAGGATCGAGGCGAGCCGCTGCCCTTTTTGTTATTCCAAACCGGGCGGCAAGCCCGGTGAGGAACCTGCTTTGCGATCGCGCGTCTGGCTCGCTTCTTTATCCAGACGTAACTCTGCCCTGCTCCTGAATACCATGCTCCGGTCCTTTATCCATGCGTTTTCCGGACCATGGTGATTACTTTCGGCACCTAGCAGCGGCGGTTAAGCTCGCCGAGTATACTGACAAGGGTTATGTCCGACCGAATTCTCGTAGTCGACGACGAAGAGGCGATCCGGGAGATTGTCTGCGCCATCCTCGCCGCCGCCGGTTATACCTGGAAGCAAGCCAGTTCCGGCATGGAGGCCCTCGCGCTGCTCGATTCCGGCGAGGAATTCGAACTCATGCTTTCCGACCTGATGATGGCCGACCTCGACGGTATCGGCCTGCTCGAACGCACCAAGGAAAGGTTTCCCGACATGCCGGTCGTGATGGTTACCGCCGTCCACGACATTTCCGTCGCCCTCGCCGCCATCCGCAACGGCGCCCATGATTATCTCCTTAAGCCGTTCGAACGCGAACAGTTGCTGAACACCGTGGGCCGGGCTCTGGAACATCGCCGCCTCAAAGCGGAAAACCGCAACTACCAGACCAATCTGGAGTCTCTGGTCAAAGCCCGCACCGATCAGCTTCAGGCTGCCATGGCTGACTTGGAGCGCTCCTACGACATCACCCTGGAGGCCTTGGGCGACGCACTCGACCTCAGAGACGCCGAAACGGAAGGCCATTCCCGCCGCGTCACCGCTTTTACCATTGCGATTGCTCGCAACATGGGCGTGCCCCGCGAACAAATCCTCGTGATCGCCCGGGGGGCTTTCCTCCATGACTTCGGCAAAGTGGCCATTCCCGATAGCATCTTATTCAAACCTGGGAAGCTGGATGAGAAGGAAAAAGAGATCATGCGCGAGCATTGCTATCACGGCTATCAGATGCTCAAGAAGATCCCGTTCCTCGCCGAAGCTTGCGAGATTGTTTACTCCCACCAGGAGCACTTCGACGGCTCCGGCTATCCCCGCAAGCTGAAAGGCAAGGAAATACCGCTAGGTGCACGGATCTTCTCGGTCGCCGACACTCTCGACGCCATTATCTCCGACCGCCCCTATCGCCCCGCCCGGTCGCTGGCCGAAGCTCGCAAAGAAATCCTAGAGTGGAAAGGCCGCCAGTTTGATCCCGAGGTCGTCGAGGTCTTCATGAAGATGCCCGACGAGATCTTCGAGGATCTCCGACGCGAGATCAACTCCCAGGCCTACGCCTTCAGCTACTCCGCCAGCGCCAAAGGCTGATCAGCAATTTTCAAGAACAGCCAAGAACCTGCTTATTCCAACTGGAGAAGGGCACGACTTCAGTCATGCCGTAAAGTCGAGAGAATGATTGCGGCTTCAGCCGCTGAGGTGAGCTGTCGATTCCGCCGGCGCCTTTCGCAAAGCGCGCCTTTCCCACTGCCCCGCGCTCCGCAAGACACAGCGACTTCCGCGTTCCAACTGGTGGTTCATTCATACCTCAACTTACAATCAAAAGAACTGCACCCCCACGGAGGCACTCATGAAATCCGCGCTCGCTGTTCTGGCGCTCTCGATCCTCACCACCGCATCCTTTGCGCAGGAGCATCCCGCCGTCACCGCACTCCCCAACTCTGTCTACATCGGCGCCGACGGCAAATTTGAATCCGCTCCCGACACCGCCGTGATCCGGTTCAACATCTCCGTCCAGGACGACACCGCTCAAACCGCCTACGAGCACGCCTCCAGAAGCGCCGAGCAGGTCCGCCAGGTGCTTCGCGCCAACGGCATCGAGCCCAAAGCCGCCAACATCGGATTCCTTTCCGTTCAGCCCGTCTACGAATGGAAGCCGAAACAAAAAGTCATCGGCTACCGCGTCACCACCGACGTCACTCTCAAGCTCAAGGACTTCACCAAGATCGGCCCCATCACCCAGCAACTAGCCGACGCCAACGTCAGCGAAACCCAAACCCTGAACTACACTCTCGAAAATATCGACGAAGCCAAGAACCACGCCGTCGAAGACGCCTACCGCCGCGCCCGCAACTCCGCTGACGCCATCGCCCACGCCAGCGGTCGCACCCTGGGAGCGCTTTCCTACGCCTCCGTCGATACCTTCGAAAACCAGCGCATCCCGGTCCCGCGTCTGGCCCACGCCATGGCCGCCAAGTCAGAGGCCACTCCGCCCCCGACCGAAGAATTCACTCCGCAAAACGTGACAGTAACAGCCCACGTGAACGCGCTGTTTAATTTGAAATAAGATGGAAGGGAACAGCCGAGCGGAAGCAATGCCCGTGTGGAGCGGGCAGTCCTGCCCGCTGCTTTTTACGCTATTCTTGAGTTGTTCCTGCCTTTGCCTTGCCCCTTGCCCTTAGCCCTACGGCGTAGCCTTCGCCATCGCAATCCGTGTCGCATCCACCGTGATCGGCCGCTGAATCTCCATCTCAATCGACGTTCCCACATCCAGCTTGACATCGTTCCCCCGCTTCAACAGCGCCCACGCGATGCCCGCCGCCGCTCCCGCTCCCGCTCCCACCCGCGCTCCGTTCAGCCCACCGGTGGCCACCCCTCCAGCCGTCGCCCCTCCAATGGTTCCATACGTGCCGCCCTTGGCTGCGTCTTCGATCCTTTTCCCAGTATCCTTATCCTGCTGAATGGTCCCTTCCGAATCCTTCACCGATTTATCGTTCGCCCCAGGCGTATTCTCCACCGACGCCGGCAGCATCACCGTATATCCGCTGGGAAAGATGATGGAGGTAAAGTGCATCAGGATCTCCGCCCGCCCGTGCCCGTGTCCTGCGCGCTCTACGTTCGCAATCGTCCCCTGAACGTAGGAACCCGCGGGAACAACCACGTGATTATCCATGACAAACGGAAACGCTGTGGTGGCGTAAACCGCATCGCCATCGCGCGCGTTCTTGGTCGAGATGGCCTGCGCCAGAGACAAAGGAATCTTCGTCCCCGCCGGAATCGTTATTGCTTTCGGATCGGAAGCCGCAGCCGTCGCGGGACCAGGCGCCACCGCCGCCGAACTAGCAGCCGCACTATCCGGCTTCTGCACTTCCGCCGCTTGTCCCAAGGCTATCCCAGAAATCAGAAGAACCGTCAAAAGCCCGCGCATAGGAACCTCCCAATCTCAGCCCGAGAATACCACGCAACTCGGCCCTACGATGCAAATCCACCCTCACCGAGATGCCTTGCTCCGCGACCTCCGCGTCCTCTCTCTGCGTCCTCTGCGTTAAAGCTCGCAGCCCCATACCCAGGAATGCCGAGTACCTAATAAATCAAGTACTTCTTCCTAACCAACGCGAATTTCTCAAGCTCCTCCTGCCAATCCTGCGCAATCCGCCGCGGGTCCATCCCCGCCGCCAGTCCGTCGTAGGCCGCCTGATTCACCAACAACTCCGCCATACGCTCCATCTTGAAATCCGCCGGATAGAGCTTCCTCAAAGCCGCAGCCAATTCAATCCCCAGCTCCGGCGCATCCAGCGCATTCCGCTCCGTCAGAACAACATTCACGCCCTCACACTTCAACCCGCTATAAACCGAAGCCGTAGGCGTGAACGTCACGGGCACAAATCTGACCCCGGCAATCCCGCGCCCATTCAAATAACCCGACAGTTCCCGGCTCTTCATCCAAGGCGCGCCCACCACTTCAAACGGAGTATCCGTCCCCCGCCCCACAGAAACATTCGTCCCTTCGATCAAAGCCACTCCCGGATAAAGCGCCGCCTCGGTCACGCTCCGCAAATTCGGCGAAGGATTCACCCACCCGAGCCCCGTCGAATCAAACCAGTCCCCGCGCTGCCACCCTTCCATCGGAACAACCGTCAGTTTGGCATTGATATTCCGTTCCGCGTCAAACATTCTCGCCAGCTCGCCCAAAGTCATTCCATGCCGCACCGGTACAGTCCAGTAATCCGTAAAGCTCTCCCGCCGCGCATCTGCTACCGGACCCTGCACAAACGATCCCGTAATCGGATCAGGCCGGTCCAGCACAATCACCTCAACCCCAGCCGCCGCCGCCGCCTCCAGAAAATATCCGAGCGTCGTCTCGTAGGTATAAAACCGCACGCCCGCATCCTGAACATCGATCACCACCACGTCCAACGACTTCATCAAATCCGCCGCAGGTCGCCGCGCCGCATCCGTAGCCCCATACACGGCATACACCGGAACCCCGGTAGCCGCGTCCTTCGAATTAGCAACGTCCGTCGTATCGAGCGTCCCGGTAACCCCGTGCTCCGGACTGAAAATCGCCTCGAGCGTCACTCCCGGAGCCTGCGCCAGGACATCAATCGTCCGCCGCCCGTCCCCATCCACTCCCGTCTGATTCGTCACCAACCCGACCCGCCTCTTGCGGCCGGCCACCTGCAGCGCCTCAAATCCGTGGCTCTCCAGAACATCAATCCCATTCTTCACGTTGCCATTGCGCACGCTCATGCGCCGCGTCGCGCTCTGCGCCTCGTTGTAGCCGGTAATGCTCTCCCAGCGCAGTGCCTCTTTCTCGCTGGTTGTGAGCGGCAGCGCCGCCGCCACCGCCGTAGCCACTTTCGACCGCAAAGCAATCGCCGTCCCTTTCCCCCGCGGGTGCACCGCATTGGTCAACAGAATGATGTAAGTCCGTGTAGTTGGATCGATCCATATCGATGTTCCCGTCCACCCCGTATGCCCAAAGCCTCCCACCGGCAGCAAATCCCCGCGGTTCGACGAGAGCGGAGAATCGATGTCCCACCCAAACCCACGCAGCACGGGAGCCGACGGCGGCTGCTCCGGCCGCGTCATCTTCTCAACCGACAACGCCGACAAAATCCCATCGCCCCCATTCAGCAAAGCCTGAGCGAATTTCGCCAGATCATCCCCAGTGGAAAACAGCCCCGCATGCCCCGCCACGCCGCCCATCCGCCGCGCCGTAGGGTCATGCACCACCCCCAGCAGCATGTGCCCATTCTCGTCATACTCCGTCGGAGCGATCTTCGCCCGCCACCCCGCCGGAGGCACAAACCGCGTCCGCATCATCTTCAGCGGCACAAAAATATGCGGCACCGCATACTCATCCAAAGACTCACCCGTTATCCCCTCCACCAGCGCGCCCAGCACAATAAAATTGATATCGCTGTAGGAAAACTTCGACCCCGGTGCATCCTGTGGCGTCTCCGCAAGCGCCATCCGATAAGCCGTCTGCTTCCCCTCCCACGCGGTTTTCAAGTCCAGATCCGGCGCCAGCCCCGAGTAGTGCGTCAGCAATTGCCGCACCGTGATGTCCTGTTTCCCATTCTGGGCAAACTCCGGCAAATACTTCGCCACCGGATCATTCAGCCGCACCTTACCCTGCTCCACCAACTGCATCACCGCCGTAGTGGTAACAATCACTTTGGTAAGCGAGGCTAGATCAAACACCGTATCCAAAGTCATCGCTTCGCGCTGCGGCTCCAAAGCCCGAAACCCATAGGCCTTCCGGTAGACGACCTGGCCGTCGTGCCCAACGATCAAGACAGCTCCAGGGATCTGCCCCTCGGAAATCGCCTGCTGAATAACAGCATCCACCGCCGGCAGTGCTGCACCATGTGCGGGGACAGCCGCCCTCGGCTGTCCATCCGTGCGCAGCCCAGAAGTCTCTCGAGCGCCACTGCTTCCCGCAGCCTGGCCGGTCGCCCTCAGAATGCAGGCCAGCAACAGGGCGATGCCGAACATCACTCTGCGCGATCTTTGCGGAAGGAAGTCCGCGAGGTGCAGCGAGTTTGATTGAAAACGAAGGATGCTCTGACTCTACACAACCCCAACAGCAGGACTCAAGAAACTCAGGTAAGGGGGTGCCCATTATGCCATATCATGGATCTCTCGATGACCGTCCCACACCTCTCATCGCCCCCGCTCAAGACCTTCGAGCATCAAGACAAAGTCTTCGCCCGAGCCTTGTCCATTTTGCAATCGGCCATCTCCCAACGTGCCTTTCCCGCCGCCGAGGTAGCGATCACTCACCGCGGACGCCTGATAGCCCTAAAAGCGCTGGGCCACTTCACCTACGAACCCAACTCGCCCCCAGCCACTCCCACCACGCTCTTCGACCTCGCCTCGCTCACCAAAGCTGTGGCAACGGCAAGCATGGCAATGCTCCTCTACGAACGCGGCCTCCTCGATCTCGACGCCCCGGTTTCCGCGATCGTCCCTGAATTCATGCAAGACCCCGCAAGAGATCCCCGCCGCCACGACGTAACCCTCCGCATGTTACTGGCTCACTGCTCGGGTCTGCCCGCCTACGAAAAGTTATTCCTCAAATCCCGCACTCGCGCCGAACTCCTCCAAGCCGCCTTCACCACCCCGCTGGCCGCAAACCCCGCCACCCGCGCCGACTACAGCGACATAGGATTCATCATCCTCGGCGTCGCCCTCGAGCGCCTCGCAGACGAATCCCTCGACCGCTTCTGCCAGCGCGAAATCTTCGCCCCGCTAGCCATGGCCAACACAACCTTCAATCCCCCCATCGAACTCCGCGCACAGATTCCTCCGACCGCCGACGAACGAGAAGAATCGTGTGGCGCGGGCGCCCCGGTCCGGGAAATGCCGGCAGCGCAAACGCCGTCCAGCGGAAGCCAGCCACCAGGCCGCAGCGCCTTCCGAGGAAGGCGAATTCAGGGCGAAGTCCAGGACGAGAACGCCAGCATCCTAGGGGGCGTAGCCGCGCACGCCGGACTTTTCTCCACCGCCGCCGACCTCGCGAAATTCGCTCACGCCATGCTCAACTCCGGAGGCGCCATCCTCCGCCCCGAAACCGTAGCTCTGTTCACCCGCCGCGAACCCGCTCCCCCAGGCACATCCCGCGCTCTCGGTTGGGATACTCCCTCCATCCCGTCGCAGTCCGGAAAATATTTTTCGCCAAACTCGTTCGGTCACCTCGGCTACACCGGAACTTCTCTCTGGATGGACCCCACCCGCCAGCTCTCGATCACTCTACTCACCAACCGCACCTGGCCCGACTGCTCCAATGAAGCCATAAAACAAGTCCGCCCCAAATTTCACGACGCAGTTATTGAAGCGCTGAAGGATGAATGACGAACACATTTTGCTGAAGCACCACCCGTGTGGAGCGGGCTCTCCTGCCCACTGCTTTTGACGTTGCTTTTGTTCTTGCCCTTGCTCTGCTTCGCTACCTCAGTCCGCCTCGCGAAAAAAGCGGCTAAAATAGCGGAGCGCTCCAATCCCGAAGGACCTGCAACTTGAAACCCAAACCATCCACTCTTCGCCGCCTCCGTACCGAGCAGCCCAACCACGCCGCCGACGACCTCGACCGCAAATCCTCCCTCGAAATCGCCAAACTCATCAACGCCGAAGATGCCACGGTCGCCCTGGCCGTGACCCGCGCCCTACCCCAAATCGCCCGCGCCATCGATCAAGTCTCCGCCGCTCTCCGCCGCGGCGGACGCCTCGTCTACGTTGGCGCCGGAACCAGCGGCCGCATTGCTGCCCTCGACGCCGTAGAGTGCCAGCCCACCTTCAACACCGATCGCGTCCAGTTCATCATCGCCGGAGGCCCCAAAGCCCTGGCTTCCGCCTCCGAAATCAGCGAGGACAACTCCAAAGCCGGTCGTGATGAAATGTCCCGCCGTAAACCCACCAAGCACGACGTAGTCCTGGGTATAGCGTCCAGCGGACGTACTCCCTTCACCGTGGCCGCCATCACCGAAGCTCGCCGTCGCGGCGCCCGCACCATCGCTCTAACCTGCAATCCCAACTCCCCCCTGGAACGCGCCGCTCATTTCGCCATCGTGACCCAGGTCGGCCCCGAAGTCCTCGCCGGATCCTCCCGAATGAAAGCCGGCACCGCCCACAAAATGGTCCTCAATATCATCTCTACCGCAGCCATGACCCGGCTGGGCTATGTCTACGGCAACCTCATGGTCAACGTCGCCCCGAAAAACGAAAAGCTGCTCCAGCGCGCCATCGCAATCCTTGAACAAGCCACCGGAGCCAATCACGAATCCGCTCGCCGCACCCTCGCAGCCTCCGGCAATCGCACCCCGGTAGCCCTCGTAATGCTAGCCGCCGGAGTAACCCGCCCTCAAGCCATCGCCGCTCTCAAGAAAGCAAACGCAAACGTCCGGCAAGCCATCGCGTTAGCGAAATAAGAACAAGATTGTGTGGCGCGGGCACTCTTCGCGCCGACTGCCTGCACTCAATCATCGCAATCCTTCGCGCCCTTCGCCGACGCGATCACATTTTGTGAGTACTCCGATCACATTTTGCGCGTACTGCTGCGTACGATCCTCACGTATAATCCGGGGCACTCGGGCGGAAGGTGTTGGATCTGACCCAGAATCAGCACAGGAAATGACAGGCGCAAGCAGGAAGAATGCGATGTGTGCTTTCTTCTTACGTGTTTTCGGCCGGCGCTGCCTTATTCCTGGGAGGCTACGTCGATGACACGAATCCATCAGCAAGGGAGCAGCGGGCGGTCGGGGCGGTGCTATCGGTTTGGCATTCGATGTGGGCAGGGAGCAGGGTGGGCAATTTCTGTGTTCGCAGTGTTGGCGTTGCTGGCCGCGTTGGTGGCGGCGCAATCCATGAGCCAACTGAACGGCAGCGTGACGGACTCGTCAGGAGCGGCGGTTGCCGGCGCAAAGCTTACTTTAACCAACCCATCGATTGGGCTGCAGCGGACCGCTACGAGCAACGGGACCGGGCTCTACCAGTTCCTGGATGTGCCTCCGGGTGCATATCAGCTGGAGGCAACGGCAACCGGGTTTGCAAGGTTTGTGGCGGCGAAGGTCACACTCGTGGTCAGTACGCCCTCCACCGTACCCATTCGGTTGCAGGTTGCGGGTGTGGCGCAGTCGGTAACGGTCGAGGCCGAAACG
>Ga0302324_100030134_pt1 | contig 10260 bp, 11 predicted proteins | sample Palsa_T0_1_FD_201949 | JGI IMG/M metagenome (GOLD analysis project Ga0302324, IMG submission 201949) | Peat permafrost microbial communities from Stordalen Mire near Abisko, Sweden - Palsa_T0_1 | ecosystem: Environmental > Terrestrial > Soil > Palsa > Peat permafrost | place: Sweden: Abisko... | reverse complement strand
TGCATATTGCTGTTATTCGTTTCATATCCCGCTCCTAATCTGATGGCGTGTAACTGAATGACCGGATGATCAGCGTGGCCTGAGCGTCAACGTTCTGGCCTTGCGCCCAGAGGTTCATGATGACTTGCTGCTTGCCGGACTTGGGAATGTTGACAGTGCCCGGCGAACTGGTTGCCGCCGAACTCCTGTGTGTAGGTGTATGTCTGGCGCTGCGTCATCGTCAGGGTGTAGTTCGGCGGACCCGACGTGTTGGTACCGAACCAGATGTTCCAGGTGATGTACGTCGGTATCCAGATCATCTGGAGCGTCGTCACTGGGTTCCCTGCCGCGATCGCTGTCTGCGAACCCGTCGTCAGGGTATGGTGATCGCGCCGTTGGTCTCGGGGACGCCTTCGGTCACGCTTTTAGCGTCTAGGGATACTTGCTCGTCAGCCGAGCTTGCCGAGCCCCTTCTGCATGTCGTCGGCGTTCATGATCGGGATGATGACCACATCTGTGTTCATTCCCTGATAGAACGGCTCCGCGAATGGGATCATGTCGGATAAGACCGGCATGCCGAACACGATGAGCGCTGTCCGCTTCCCTTCGAAGCCGCCGAAGTACATCGCTTCCGGCTTCCAGGGCTCAGCGGCACTTCGGATCAGCTTGCCGAGGCTCCCGTCTTTGCCGGCCTGGTTACCGGATTCGACCGGCAGTGCGATTTTGGCCATGACTCGCATGACTACCCCTCCCCTGGGTGCGGCTGTGCCGGTTCGCCGCTTCCCCCCACGCCTGGCTCAGTGGAGCGTCCTGGTCGGGCATCGACCGCTGATAGGGCATCTCATGAGCCCTCGCCCGGCAGCGCATACTTGGGTGGCACTCTACGCCCGGCTACACAATCTGGACAGGGCTGCCGCTGCAGAGGTTCGCTGCGCGCCGCTTCGGGCCTGGCCTCTGGCCTGGCCCTCGCCGTCAGGCCCGCTGGGCTGGCAGAGGTCTCCAGCGCTCAAGGGTGGATCCCGGGGATCGTTTCTGCGAAGCGGTTAGAAACGATCCCCGGGTGCCTTTGACGCTGGAGGGTCCAGCCCGGATAATGCGCGGCGTTCCGGCCCGGTGCCTGTGACCTTTCGCCAGGCGACCGGCGCACTTGGCGCGAGACGCCGGCTCTGCCAGCTCGCGCAGCGCGGTGACCCACGGTGCGTAACGGCGGGCGCGTGCTGCGGCGGGGTGCGGGGTAACGGCGCGGCGGGCAGCGGCCCGCCGGTGCGCTGCCGCGCTAGAGGCAGCGGGCCAGGCTCGGCCGTCTACAAGCGCGACGCCGGTCAGCTCGTCCGCGCGGGCCTGAGCGGCGGCAAGGGCATCCCCGAGACCATCGGTGCGCATCCATGCGTGTTCGCCACCCTCACCGCCCCCTCCTCGGCCTGTGCGTGCCGAAAACCTCGTCCACGTAATGCGAGCAGGCGGTACTCGTTGATCAGGCAAGCCGTGTGAGTCTGCCGTCGGACGCGGTACCGGTCGAGATCGACCGGTTCGGGCAGGGGTTTCAGCGGCGCGGCCGCGTCCAGGGAACGGTGCGGCCGGTGCTGATTGTGGTGGATCTCGTACGCGCGCAAGATCCGCCGCAGATGGGCCTGGTTCCAGACAAGGGTGCGGTCCAGGAGCTCGCGCCGACGGCAGCCGCCTAGCTGCATTGCCATATCAGGGTAAGCATTCTTCCCTCATCCGCCGATCCAGTGTTCGGCTATCGCGTTCATGCGCGGCGTCCGGACGTTGCACAGCACGGTCCGGATCCCGGCATGGGCGAGGACCGCGTCGAATGCGGAGGTGAAGTTCGAGCCGTGGTCGCGGATCATGAACTTGACCCCGTGCGCATGCCGAGATCCATGAGCAGGTTGCGGGCCTGCTGGGCGGTCCAGTCCCCGGTGAGATGCAGCGTGACTCCGAGAATCCTGATGCGCCTGCTGGCGTGCTCGATCACGGCCAGGACATAGGCCTGGGTCCCATCGAGCAGATCCGCCGTGAAGAAGTCGCACGCCAGGATCGCCTCGGCCTGGGAACGCAGGAACAGCGACCAGGTAGGGCCGGTCCGCCGCGGCGCGGGATCGATGCCAGCCTTGTTCAAGATCTCCCATACCGTCGACGCCGAGACTCGTACCCCCAGCCCGGCCAGTTCCCCGTGAATCCTGCGGTACCCCCAGCCGGGGTTCTCACGGGCCAGCCGGAGGACCAGGGCCTTGATGTTCCGGCGGGTAGCTGGCCGGCCGGTCTTGCCGCGCAGGGACCCGGCGGCCCAGCCGCGGCGGACGATATCGCGGTGCCAGCGCAGGACCGTGTCCGGGGTAACCAGTAGATGCAGCCCGTGGCGGCGGGCTTTCGGTATCACGGCGAGCAGGGTCCCCAGAAGCGCCCGGTCGGCCCAGTCCAGCCTCGGGCGGCGCGGCTGCCGCCGCTGCAGGACAGCGAGCTGATGGCGCAGGATCAAGATCTCTGCGGTCTTCCATCTCTCCTCACGCCAGGCGAGCCGCAGCCAAGCGGCTAGCCGCGTGGTCAGGAGGAACATGAACCGCAGGCACATGACCGGTGATCATCACGGCCAGACGGCAGGGAGAGCAACTCTGCTGGCCAGAGCCATAGACGAGATTCTCGGCACGCACAGGACTGCACCGCATTGCGGCGTGCCGCGATGTCGTCCGGGCCGCTACCTGCCGTCTCAAGCCAGGTCCGGACGTGGCGTGTCGCCCGCGCGGCCGGCCCGTTCGGCGGCGGCGGTGATGTTCTGCAGCAGGCCGCCGAAGACGAGGCCGTGAAACGGCGAAATGGACCGCCAGTAGGCATGGCCGGCGAGCCCGTGCGGCCGGAAAATCGCCCGCTGGCTGTAGGTCGTCAGCCCGTCATAGTCCTGGCCCACCGACAGCTCCAGCCAGGCCTGGCCTGGCAGTTTCATCTCCGCGCGCAGCCGCAGCAGTGCTCCCGGCTCGATCGCCTCGACCCGCCAGAAATCCACGGCGTCGCCAGCGAGCAGATGGCGCGGGTCGCGGCGGCCGCGGCGCAGTCCGGACCCGCCGGCCAGCCGGCCGGGCAGCCCGCGGACGGGCCAGGCGGCCGGGAAGGCGTACCACCCGGTCTCGCCGCCGATGCCCTCGATCACCCGCCACAGCGCCGCGGGCGAGGCGTGCACCACGCTGTTGCGCGCGTCGACGTACAGGGATCCGCCGGCCCACGACGGGTCGGTCGGCAGCGGGTCGCTGGGCGCGCCCGGGGTCGCGGCCGACGACCAGCGGGTGGAGACGGCGCCCTCGCGGGTGTTCCGCAGAGCCAGGGTGATGGCCTGGTCGAGGGGCAGGAGCCCGTCGGGGGGGTCCGGGATGTACTGGGCGATGTCGTGCTCGGAGCAGACGACCTCGTTCCGCAGCGACTCCACCAGCGGCATGGCCAGGCTGGCGGGCACCGGTGTCACCAGCCCGACCCACAGCGACGACAGCCGCGGCGTCAGCACCGGCACCGGCACCGGCACCGGCACCATTATCCGCGGCGTGAGCCCGGCACCCCGGCGTACCGGCGCATCATCTCCGCGTAGGTGAGCACGTCGGGGCCGCCGATGTCGAAACGGCGGCTGACATCGGCCGGCAGCGCGGCGCTGCCGACCAGGTAGCGCAGCACATCCCGGACGGCGATCGGCTGGATGCGGGTGTCCACCCATTTGGGGGTGACCATGGCCGGCAGGAGCTCAGTGAGGTAGCGGAGCAACTCGAACGGCGCTGATCCGCTGCCGATGATCACCGCAGCCTGCAGCGCGGCCGTCGGCACGCCACTGGCCAGCAGGATGTCGCCGACCTCCGCGCGGGAGCGCAGGTGCGGCGACAGTTCCCCGGCCTGCCCGGAGATGATGCCGCCCAGATAGACGATGCGCTGCACTCCCGCGGCTTTCGCGGCCGCGGCGAAGATCCCCGCCGCGGCGCGGTCGCGCCGTTCGAACGACGCGTCCGTGCCGAGGGAATGGATGAGATAGTAGGCGACGTCCACGCCCTCCAGGGCGCACCGCACAGCGCTCTCGTCGTCCACCGCGTCGGCGACCGCGATCTCGACATCGGCCGACCATGGACGGTCGCTGAGCTTCCCCGCATCGCGCGGCATGCACCGGACCGTGTATCCCGCGCCGAGCAGCTCCGGGACGAGCCGTCCGCCGATGTACCCCGAAGCACCAGTGACCAGGCAGCGCACTGGCGATGACATGCTGTCAAGTGTTACACGGGCCCGCCGGGGCGATCATGAGCGCGGCGGCGGCCAGGCCTGCGCCGTCCCGCCCGCGCGTCGGGTCGATCTGGACGTTCCCCGAAGGCTACGAGGTCACAGCCCGGGCCGCGACCGAGACCGCCACCCGGCTCCGGCGCAATCAGGACCGACCTGGGCTTGGATCCCAGGCGAGCTGTCCGGCATCGATATCGCCTCCGTAGCGGGCGGGTTACCGAGATCGGTGACGGAACGTAATTGGCGATCAGGAAAGTGTGACGAGCACGTGATGAAATGCTGATCGCTCCGGCTGGTACCCGATCGAGGCCAGCACGCCGGAGAAGCGGCTGCGGTTCTATACCCGCCGTCCGGCCGGGCCGAAGCTGCGCAAGATAGCCATCGGCCCGGTGATGACGATTTTGTCGTTATATACCCGGAACGGCGAGACGCTGATCGCGGCCGGGGCTGGCGACACACCGAAGACCACCATCCGCCCGCCATGGCCGTCGCATCGACTGCGACCTCGAAGCATGCCCCATCGAGCGCGCCAGCGTCGGTGACGGCCTGGGCAGCGCCCAGCTTGCGGGGCGACCTCCAGTCGCTCGCTGAACCTGTCCAGGACAGCAACAGGACCCGCCCTCTGGCATGCAGCAGCAGGCCCATGGTGCCGGCCCCGATCACCACAACCGGGTCGCCAAACACCAGGCTCAGGCGCCGCATGCCGAGTACCGCGCACGCCAGCGGTTCGGCAATCGCCCCTGCCCAGGTTCACCTCATCAACTCCCATGGGCGAACATGAATGAGATCAGACGGAGCCCGGGCGGCCCCTTGCCGTTCACTTCATCCAGGCGGACCCGTACCCGCCGTTAGGGCCGGACTCAGGATCTTGTTCAGGCAGACAGGACAGTCCAGGTCGATCTATCTGCGCGCCAGTGATCAGTCCGGCAACCGCTCGCATGGCCTTCGTGACCGGGTTTGGCCGACCGGGCGAGACCGCCTGTCAGCTGTTCTTCCTGGCGACCGCCGCGCTCAGGACGGTCGCGAACGCGGTCCACGCGATCTCGGGAACTGCCAGCGCGGCAGCGGCCTGATCAACCCGGCGAGCCAGGGATGCACAGTGCGCCATGACAATGCACAGCAGCGCCGAGTCTGCGGTGGCCGCCCACAGGCGGCGGCTGCCGAATGCCAGCGGCACGTAACCACTGCGGACGATAACGGCCAGCGCCCACCACGCCGGGACCGCCCGCCGTGACGGTGCCCCCGGCCCGGCCTCACCGGCGCGCCACACCAGCCCTGCTGAGGTCGCCGTGGTCAGGTTCAGCGCCGGCCACACGACCGGGAACACGGCGCTGGGCGGTGCGAATGCCGGCCGTTCGAACTGCTCGTCCTGAGGCCTGGTCCCGCGGCCCTGCGCATCGCCGCGACCTGGCGCAGCCATCCGTCCCGGCCCGGAGCGCGCGCGCTGAATTCAGCCATCACACCCGCCTTTCCCCTAAGCACCCAAGGTCACACCCGCCGGCTGCTTCCCTGAGCGGCCCGAGCACTCACCCGGCGTCCACAGGCACCCTGGCCGACCACCAACGGTGACGCCCCCTGGCCGGACACCACCACGCGGAACACCTTTCTGTACGCTGACGCATGCTCGGCCCTTGGGTCGGGTCTGTCGGGTCTGTCAAGCCCACTGGGCTGGGCGTTGGCTCGTGTGCGGCCGGACCGTGTTGGTCAGAGCTGGTCTAGCGCTGTGCGCATCCCGGTCTGCGCTTGTTTGCCGAGCTGCTCGAAGGCGGGCCTGAGCAGCGGGGCGAGGAGACGGGACGGGCCTTTGAAGGTGAACTCGGCTGTGTAGGTCACCTCGGTGCCGGCGTCGACGCTGCGGAAGGTCATGGTGTCGACGGCGATGACGGTCTTGTTCTCCCCGCGGAGCCGGATGCGCTTACCGGGCACGAACTCACGCACGACGTAGGTCAGCTGGGTCTCCCGGCCGAGAAAGGTGGAGGTGTTGAGGTAGGTGGTGCCGGCCCCTCCATCGCCGTGCTGGGTCACGGTGACCACGGTGCCCGGATCCCACTCGGTTGTCGTGGTGAAGTCGGAGAGGTAGCCGAACACCGCGCCCAGCGGCTTGTCGACGACGACGGTCTTCCGCAATTTCATGGTGTCCTTCGGGTTCCTTGGTGCCGGGTGAGGTGGCCGGGGGCGGCGTGGGTCAGGTGAGTGAGGTGCGGGCGCACAGGGCGGTCCAGGCGCGGGCAGGGACGAGGCGCGCGGCCTTCATCAGCACCGCCATCGGGGTGGGGAAGACGATCTCGGTGCGATCGTGCTCCAGTCCGTCGCAGATGGATCGCGCGGCCTGGCCGGGATCGATGATGAAGGGCATGGGGAAGCGGTTGCCGGCCGTGAGGTCGGTGCGGACGAAGCCGGGACAGATCGTCGTCACGTGCACCCCGGTCCGGGCGATGTGGACGCGCAGGGACTCGAGCAGGTTGATCTGTGCCGCCTTGGTCGCGCCGTAGGCCTCGGCGCCGGCCAGCCCGCGGTAGCCGGCTACGGAGGCGATGCCGGCGATGACGCCGTGGTGTCGCTGCAGCATGCCGGGCAGCACGGCCGCGATGACGTTGCTCATGCCGGCGAGGTTGACCTGGACGTGCCGGTTGAAGAGGTCGGTGTCCCAATCCGCCGGGTCCATCTGCTTCCAGTAGCCGGCCGACAGCACCGCGAGGTCGATCGGGCCCAGCTCCTGCCGGATTCGTACTGCGGCGGCCGCGACAGCGGCGGCGTCGGTGACGTCGGCGGGCAGGACGAGCATGTCCCCTCCCGACACCTCCCGGAGCCGGTCTTCGCGGCGGGCCGAGATCGCGACGGTCGCGCCGCGGCGCGCGAGTTCACGGGCCACGGCGGCGCCGATTCCGCTGGACCCGCCGACGACCCAGGCCACCTTTCCGGTCAGCTTCACGCCGGCTCCCTGGTCAGCTGGAGCTGGCTCACACCGAGGTAGCCGCTGCGGAAGCCGGCCTCGCTGTAGGCCAGGTAGAGCTCCCACATGCGGCGGAAGGCCTCGTCGAAGCCCTGGGCGTGGATGCGGGGCCACTGATCGACGAAGCGTTCCCGCCATAGCCGCAGGGTCCGGGCATAGTGCGGCCGCAGCTCGCGCTGCCGCGTCACGCGCAGCGCGGTGTGGGCCGCGAGGACATCGTCGACCGCTTGCCGGGACGGGATGAGTCCGCCGGGGAAGATGTACTTCTGGATCCAGCTGAAGCTGCGCCGGGTGGCCAGGAAACGGTCGTGGTCCATGGTGATGGCCTGGATGGCGGCCCTGCCGCCGGGAGCGAGGAGCCGGTCAAGGGCCGCGAAGTAGGCGGGCCAGTAAGCCTCCCCGACGGCCTCGATCATCTCGACGCTGACGATCGCGTCGTACTCACCGCCGACCTCGCGGTAATCCTGCACCCGCACCTCGACGAGCCCGGACAGGCCGGCGGCTTCCACCCGCTCACGGGCCAGCCGCATCTGCTCGCGGGACAGGGTGATCGTCGTGACGCGGGCACCTCGTTGTGCTGCGCGGATGGCAAGTGTGCCCCATCCGGTGCCGATCTCCAGCAGCCGGGTGCCGCTGCGTACGTCGGCGAGGTCGAGAATCCCGTCGACCTTGCGCAGCTGTGCCTGCTCGAGCCGGGTTGCGGTCTCCACGGGCTCGCTGTCGTCGAACCATGCCGAGGAGTAGGTCATGGTCGGGTCCAGGAAGGCGGCGAACAGGTCGTTGCTGAGGTCGTAGTGAGCGGCAATGTTGCTGCGCGAGCCATCAAGGGTGTTCTCCTGGTCATGGGGGACGCGCCGGTCGACGAAGACACGCAGCCGCTGCAGGGCCGGAGGAATCAGCGTGGTCAGCCGCGAGGCGAAAGGGGTCAGCAGGTCGGCCAGGTCGGTGCCGGAGCCGGCCCGCCAGTCCCCGGCCATGTAGGCCTCACCGAACCCGATCTTGGCGTCGCGGCCCAGCCGGGCCAAGAACGCCGCGGGGCGAACGACCTCCAATTCGGGCGATGCCGGCGGCCCTGCTCCGAGCACCCGCCCGTCGGGGTAGGTGACGCGGACACGGACCCGCCGTACGGCATGGTCGAAGACCACCCGCGCGATGCCGGCTCTGAGCGGCGCCCGGGATGTGGTGGCGGCGGCGGGCCAGCTGATGGAGGTGGAGACGGTCATGGTCAGATTCCTTCCTGCCGGATGTGGTGCGGGTGAGCGCGGACGGGCAGGCCACGAAGCCACAGCCAGATGCCGTGCACCCGGATCAGGGCCGAGATCCGCTGGGGCATGAGGGGCTGGCGGATGAGCCGGCGGGCCAGGGCCGGGGCCGTCGCGGGCTCCGGGCGGCCCCGGAAGGCCGCCGAGAACGCGACGGCGCCCTCGCGGCGCAGCGTCACGGTCGTGGCGACAAGGTCCGGCCTCAGGGTGAACCGCAGTTCGTAGGTGCCGCTAACGTCGAAGAACGGGGAGACATAGAAGCCCTTGTCCGTCACGGCGGTCCCGGCCTCGTCCGGATGGAGGAGGTAGGCGTGCCGCTCGCCGTAGGTGTTGTGGACCTCCGCGACGACGCACGCGAGGACGCCGTCGGAGTCATAGCACCAGAAGACCGAGAGCGGGTCGAACACGTGGCCCAGGACCCGGGCGCTGGCCAGCATGAGCACCCGTCCCCGGTCACCGAGGCCGATGCCGCCCAGCGCCAGGTAGTTCTCGATGTTGCCCTTGATCGGCAGGCCGGGGTCGCCGAAGTGGTCAGCGCTGCTGAAATTGGCGAACGCCCGCAGGTGCCAGGGCTGGCGGGGGAGGCGGTCCAGGTCGACCAGCCACTGGTAGACCTGGTGCCGGAAGGCGTGCCGGACCGGTCCGGGGCGCCGGTGCGTGACCTGGCCGACGACCAGGGCCGGCAGTTCGGGCAGCTGCGGGCGTGCGGGCGCGGACGCCGGCGTGCCGAGCGAGGCGGTGCTCACCAGGTCACTCCGAAGTGCCGTGCCGCCTCCACGCCGGAGCGGCAGCCGTCTTCGTGGAATCCCCACCCGTGGTAGGCGCCGGCGTACACGGTGCGGCCGGTGGCGAGGTCATCGAGCTGCGATTGCGCCCGGACCGCCTCTGGGGTGTAGATCGGGTGCTCGTAATGCATGACCGCGGCAACGGAGCCTGGGTCGAGACGCTCGCGGTCGTTGAGCGTGACGAGGAAGGTCTCCGGCGATTGGTGCCCCTGGAGCCGGTTCATCCAGTAGCTCACCACAACGGGCTGATCGGGCCGGTGGCAGGACGTCATCCGGTAGTTCCAGCTGGCCCGGGCCTGCGCGGCGTCCGGCAGGACCGAGCTGTCGGTGTGCAGCACGGTGAGGTTGCGCGAGTAGCCGAAGTGCTTGAGGGTGGTGACCTCTGCGTCGCTGGGGTCGGTGAGCAGGCCGAGGGCCTGGTCGGCGTGGGTGGCGATGACGACGCGGTCCACGCTGGTGACCCGCCCGGTGACGTCCCGGATCTGGACGCTGTCCCCGCCGCGGGTGACGTCCGTGACAGGGTGGGACGCACGGACGTCCGGCAGGAGCCCGGCGAGCCGTTCGACGTATACCCGTGACCCGCCGGCGACGGTGTACCACTGCGGGGAGCCGTTCACGCGCAGCATGCCGTGGTGGTCGAGGAACCGGAACAGGTAACGCGCGGGGTAGGCCAGCGTGGTCTCCCGCCCGGCGGACCACACGCACGAGACGACCGGAACGGCGTAGTGGGCGATGAAGTAGCCGCTGAACCCCTCCCGCTCCAGGAACTCACCGTAGGTCGTGAGGTTCTCCTCGTCGGTCAGGCGCAGGAAGGCCAATGCACGCCGGTGGAACCGCCTGACCTGCCACAGCATCCAGAGAAACCGGGGGTCGACGAGGCGGCGCGGCTGGGCGAAGACGCCGCGCAGCCCGCGGCCGCCGGCATACTCCAGCCCGCACCCCTCACAGCGGACGCTCATGCTCATCTCGGCGGGACGCACCTCGACGTCCAGCTCGCCGAGGAGCCTGCGCAGCCAGGGGTAGGTCACGTCGT
>Ga0302324_100030130_pt1 | contig 10261 bp, 12 predicted proteins | sample Palsa_T0_1_FD_201949 | JGI IMG/M metagenome (GOLD analysis project Ga0302324, IMG submission 201949) | Peat permafrost microbial communities from Stordalen Mire near Abisko, Sweden - Palsa_T0_1 | ecosystem: Environmental > Terrestrial > Soil > Palsa > Peat permafrost | place: Sweden: Abisko... | reverse complement strand
TTCACGATCATCGCGGCGGCCGCGAGGCTCTACAGCCGGTCGCAGAGCTTTCCCATCGCATCGGACCTCCTCTCCGTTCTCGGATCAGGTCCAGAGTTTGGCACGGTCACGGTGACCTACGGCACCACGGCCTGGGCCGCATTGACTCTGGTCCTCGGCTACGCGTTGAACGAGACGGGCTGGGGAGTGCACGTCTACGCGATCGGCAATTCGCCCATCGCGGCGAGACTGAACGGCGTCAATGTCACGCGCGTCGTCTTCAGCGTCTATGCGCTTGCCGGGGTATTCTACGCCTTCGCCGCCTGGCAGGCCCTGGGCCGCACCCCCATCGCCGATCCGAGCGGCTACCAGATAGCCAATCTCGACAGCATCACCGCCGTGGTGATCGGGGGCACCAGTCTGTTTGGCGGACGCGGCGGCGTGGCTGGAACCTTTATCGGCACGCTCATCGTCGTCGCGCTCAAGAATGGCCTGACGCAAGCCGGAATTGATTCGCTCTACCAACAGATCGCAACCGGCGTGCTCGTGATGCTGGCAGTCGGCGCCGATCAATATCTGGGACGGGGACATCGCCTGGGACAAGGACACCAGGCATGACGCAAGTTTTCGCCGTCGATCCCAGTCGCCAGATGCCAGGGCTCGCGATGCAAGCGATTGGCCTCACCAAGCATTACGGGCACGTCGTCGCCATGGAAGGCGCCGATTTCGACCTCGCCAGGGGCGAGATCCTCGCCGTGGTCGGCGACAATGGAGCAGGCAAGTCGACGTTGATCAAAGCGCTGGCGGGCGCGCTTACTCCAGATTCCGGCCAGGTCTGGCTCGACGGCGAGCCGGTTCGGTTCGCGTCGCCGCTCGATGCGCGCCTGGCCGGCATTGAAACGGTCTACCAGGAGCTCGCGGTCGCGGCACAACTCGACATTACGCAGAATATGTTTCTCGGCCGGGAGTTGAGAAAGCCGGGCGTGCTTGGTTCCGTCCTGCGGCAGCTCGACAAGAAGCGCATGCGCAAGCAGGCCGCCGAACAGATGCACAATCTCGGCATCCGGGTTCAATCGATCCGTCAGGCGATCGAGACGCTGTCAGGCGGTCAGCGTCAGGCGGTGGCAGTGGCGCGCGCCGCGGCCTGGGGCCGCAAGGTCGTGATCCTCGACGAGCCGACCGCCTCGCTCGGGGTCCGTGAAACCCACCAGGTGCTGGATCTCATTCACCGGGTGCGCGAACACGGAATTTCCGTCGTACTGATCAGCCATTCGATGCCCGAGGTTTTCGCCATCGCCGACCGCATTCACATTCATCGGCTGGGGCGGCGCGCCGCCGTTGTCAGCCCGAAGACGACCGTGATGAGCGACGTCGTCGCGGTGATGACGGGCGCATTGCCTCCGCAGGCGGTGGTGTCCGCGGCGCTCGCTCCCGCCGGCGCGCCCGATCTCTGATTGAAGTCTGGCGCAATTCTCTCCGGCAACGCCACGGCCCCGATATAGCATGAGGCCCGATATAGCATGAGGATTGAGTTCCAGATTGCGCTCAGGCGTCCGTCCAGACGCTGCCTCGGCGGCTAGTGGGTCAGTTTGAATGTCAGTAGACCGTAGACCGATAGCTGCCGGTTTGGGTCGAGGACGAGCCGTGCCATACCAGAGGTATGAAAGAACCCAACCAGGAAGAACTCCGGGTGAGTGGCACCCTTGAACGCCGCCAGGCGGGAGCGCCCTTCACCCCGTGGCACGGATCGAACGGCCTTCGTCACGTTGCCCTTGGGACGTGGTGGGAGCGTGTCCTGAGTGTTGTCGGGTTGGCGTTCGTGTTGATCACCGTGGTCAACATCATCCTCCGCGGCCTGTAGCCACGGCACTCAAACGCATCCCTCGATCCGGAGACCCGATCGCCCGAACCCACTACCCGTCGGCGATGTCCCTTGCATAACGTAGCCCGTCGCGCTGATACTTGGACCGCGTGACTTCAATCCAGGCCAGGACGTGCCTCCTCGTTGGCGCCACGAGCAAGGATCCCAGCCGCTTGAACGACACGACCCGCGCCGTCCGCGGCTTGCAGGGCGGAAGATGCTGTCCGGCGCAGTCTGGCTAACGCATTGAGGTGACCCGTGATTTGTCGCGAGCGTGTTTCGGGTCAGCCGCTCAGAGGTTTTGATGATGTCGGTATTCGACAAGTTCTCGCTGCGGGGTAAGGTCGCGATCGTCACCGGCGGCAACCGCGGCATCGGCAAGGCCATCGCACTCGGGTTCGCCGAGGCCGGGGCCATGATCGCCATCGTCGCGCGCGACGAAAAGAAGAACGACGAGACGGTGGCCGAACTGCGCGGCATGGGCGCCAACGCGATCGCGGTGACGGCGAATGTCACCGAGCGGTGCGATCTCGAGGCCATGCTCGAAACCGTCACGGATGAGCTTGGACCGGTCGACGTGCTGGTGAACAACGCCGGCATCGGCTTTCACGCCGAGGCGCTGTCTTTGGACGACGCGGATTGGAGGCGCGTTTTCGCTACCAATCTCGACGCCGTCTGGATGGCGAGCCAGGTCGTCGGCCGCCAAATGGTTTCGCGCAAGGCAGGCTCGATCATCAACAGCGGCTCGATCTCAGGCTTGATTGTCAATCGCCCCCAATGGCATTCGGCTTACGGCATCTCGAAAGCGGCGGTTCATCACCTGACCAAATCCCTGGCCGCCGAATGGGCCACCGAGGGCGTGCGCGTCAACGCCATTGCCCCGGGCTACGTGAAGACAGAAATCGCCAGCACGGAATACGACGATTATTGTCATTATTGGCGCGACGAGGTTCCCATGCAGCGCTATGCGACCCCAGACGAGATCGCGCCCATCGCGCTGTTGCTCGCCAGTGACGCCGGCTCCTTCATCACAGGCTCCGTCTTCGTCGTCGATGGAGGCTATACGCTCTGGTAGGGCCTGTCGCGGCGTTGGAGACGCGGTCATTCGAATGACGGCTACGTCGAGCAAGGCCGCTCGAACCACCCCATCCATTTCGCTTTCCATCCCCGCGATGTCCGCTTTGGGTCATCGATCACCGAAACCGGGTCGTCTCCCTCCGGCCAATCCCCGCCGATTGAGCCGCCGCCGCAATGGACTGCATTGGGTCGTGTGCGACGGTCCAGGTCGCACTGAATGGCGGAAAATCGCGGAACCGGACTTGACCCAGTGAACGCGGACCGCATCTTTAATGGGTTCTTCATCACCAGGCTGCGGGGAACAGGAATGGAGCTCGCCATTAGCCGATCGATGATCGAGGCCCATGGCGGTGCTCTGTGGGCCTCGCCCAATCAGCCATATGGGAGCATCTTTCAGTTCACCATGCCCAGGGCCGCTGCACGAAATGGGAGCGATGATGGCGCGTGATCCGGATGAGCCGACCGTCGTTGTCATCGACGACGACGCCGGCATACGGGACGCGCTGCAGAGCCTGCTTCGCTCGGTCGGGCTCCAGGTGGAGCTGTTTTCCTCCGCGCAGGAGTATCTTGAGAACGGCCACCTTGACCGTCCAGGCTGCCTTGTCCTCGACGTCCGCTTACCCGGCCGCAGCGGCCTGGATTTTCTCGACGATCTGACCAGGGCGAACCGGCACGTCCCGGTCATTTTCATCAGTGGCTTCGCCGATGTCCCCATGTCGGTTCGGGCCATGAAAGCAGGCGCGGTCGAATTCCTGACAAAGCCCGTCCGGCATCAGGACCTGCTTGAAGCGGTCCAATCGGCGATCGAGCGTGACCGTGCCCGGCGCACCAGCGAGCAGGCGGCCGCGGCGCTTCAGTCCACGTTCGAGACATTGTCGCCGCGTGAGCGGGAGGTGATGGTGCACGTCGTGGCCGGCCGTCTGAACAAGGTCATCGCCGGAGAGCTGAATTTAACCGAGGCGACCGTAAAGGTTCACCGCGCCCAGGTGATGCGAAAAATGGGGGCAAGGTCGTTGGCTGACCTGATCAGGATGGCCAACCGGCTTACGCTCCCGCCAGCAGGGTCGAGATCGTCTACGACCAAAGTATAATGGCGATACGACTTCTTGTTAAATTATGATGGTACGATTGCGATTGAGCCAGGGAGTCGGCAGGGATAATTTGGTGCCATCATATGGATGGTCACTTTGTCCCAATCCTCTCTGATCGCGATTGTCGACGATGACGAAGCCATTCGCGAGGCGACACAAGGACTTCTGAAGGCTGTCGGTTACGCCACGGAGGTGTTTCCATCGGCCGAGGATTTCCTGGCATCCGGGCGATTGCATGAAGTGGCATGCCTTATCACCGACATTCAGTTGGGCAGAATGTCCGGCCTGCAACTGCAGCGTCAACTGGGCTCATTAGGCGTCACGGCACCGATCATCGTTATGACGGCATTCCCCGAGGATGGCCGGCGTGCACTGGCCGCGGGAGCACTTTGCGTCCTCGACAAGCCCTTCATCAAGGACGAATTGCTCACTCACATTCGTTTGGCGCTGCGATCCGGAGGTCAATTGCCCTGAACGAGAGGTAAGCTGTCAGCTTCCCATGCGGCGATGACAACCGCGGTGTGCTCCGGCATTTTCATTGGCACATGCGGAATACACGGCGATTATTCATTACGGAACAGCAACAGGCATGCTACTTTAGTCTAATTGAAACCTCCCGAAGATTGATATCGTCTGACGTACGTAGAATTGCTTATCTCCACCGGCCCGATATCCTGGCGGCAACGAAACAGCAGGGATACACGCTATGTTGCAACGAAGCGGTGCCGCTGAACGTGTTGGTTTCCTGCCATCCGCATTTGATTTGTGGCGTGAAAATTCTACGTCGTGGGCAGCCAGGTCGGCGATGCGGGCGGAACAATCCAGAACCGGGCAGAACAGCCGCACGATGCCAGCGGTGGCGGGAGCCGATGAGTTTGCCGGGGACCCGGTTGCTCGGATCATCCGTCGCGAGCGGACATGGTTCGATGTATCCGGCGACGGTGTCATCGAATTGCCTCGAACGCGGATTTCCGCCTCGCGTTGGGTCGGGTGCGCGACCGGAGACTACGAGCAGGAGGCAGAACTTGAGCCGGATTGCCATGTCATCGGAATCGCTCTTCAGCCAATGGCGGACGTCACTGTCTTCGCCGGGCGCAAGCTGATCCAGACGGGGCGCCTGCCACAAGGCAGCATGAGAGTGAATGAACCCGGGCAAAAGATGCGAGGGATCTTTCGCGGCGCGTACGACGTGCTGCACCTGCATGTTCCGAATACGATCATCGCTGAGTACGCTGACTCGGAATGCGGCCGAAGGCGAGCGACCCCGCTGATCGCCGATCACCCGGTTGTGGATCGGGTGATCGAGCGATTAGCCGGCTATCTGCTTCACGCCGAAGAGTTGGGTGGTGTGTTCGGGCAGAGCTACGCCGATGGTATCAGTCTCGCCATCACCGCCCACCTGTTCGGCGGTGTCTCGAATCCAGCGCCGACAGATCGTCCTCGCGTGTCGGGCCTGTCCAAATGGCGACTGAAACGGGCGAAAGAGTATGTAACGGCAAATCTCGCCGAACCAATTAGCCTTGGTGACATCGCGGCCGCCACCGGCCTGTCACGAATGCACTTCGCGGCGCAGTTTCGTGTGGCGACCGGCCTGCGGCCGCACGATTATCTCGTGCAACGGCGGATCGAACGCGCTCAGGAGCTGCTGTTGAGCTCTCAGCTGCCGTTGGTGGAGATCGCGTTCGACGTTGGTTTTAAGAGCCAGGCGCATTTCACCACTGTGTTCGCACGATCGGTGGGGGAAACGCCTAATGTGTGGCGGCAGCGCAATCGCGGGGCGGTCTGAAGACGACGGGACGCGCCCGGCATGCCGGCCGCGATCTTCTTCTCAGATGATCCCGTCCCGCCGCAAGTCCGCGACCGAGGCAGTATCCAGGCCGAGCCAGTCAGCAAGTACTTCGGCGGTGTGCTCGCCAGGCAATGGCACCGGTCTGACTTCGCTCGGCACGCCATCGAACCTCACCGACCATGTCGACATCGTCATGGTGCGTTCGCCATGCCTCGTCGTTTGCAAGATGCCGCGCTGCCGGAAGGTCGGCTCGTTGGTCGGCTCCATTGAGTTGAGCACGGCGCTGGGGGCACGCCGATCGCGCTCAACTGCGTCATCGCCTGTCGCGCTCGCCGGTGATGCTCATCGCCCCGCCCGCCGCTTGAGCGATCGGGTCGAACGCAGCCCCTTCTCGTATGGGCTGCCATCCCCAAACCCTTTCACCTGGGTATCGCCTGTCGCGATTTGATTGCGGTTTCTCGTAATCGGTCGAACTGCGACAGTAGCCAGCCGGTGCGCTGCCAGCCCCGCCGGCACTCCGCATGACGTTTCGGAGCGTGGCCTACGGCTGTTCGCCAAAGAGGTTCTCCCGGTACTGAAATCCTGGACGCCTGTTCGGGCTGGCAAGGTGGCCGCCTGAACAGCCAGGGGTCGGTTCGCGAACGGAAGGTTTGTATCATGCCTACTCCAACGGGTTCGCGGAACCGATCATGGAAAATGCCGTTGGCTACCTGCCTCCGGCCATAAGCGGTTCGGCGCAAGCGGTGTCCTGGCAAGGCTGGGCCGACGCCGACCTTTGTTGGTTGACGACTACCTTGAGGAAACCAATCCAGGTGCGATCCATTCCGGTGACCGCGCGACGGTGAAACTGATAGGCTACCGGCGCGTGCTTTTGGGCCATGTCGCCAGTATCGCGCATGGCATCTCGGTCGCCAAAGCGGCGCGTGGACAGTCAGGACTGGCCGAAGTCAGCACAGCATTCAGCTTCGAACAAACCCGTCCGCGTCGACCACGGCCTGAGCGAAGGCCTGTGGAGCTTCCTGAGGCAGGTTGTGACCAACCCCTCCCTTGATGGTCCGGTGCGCGTAGTCCCCGGAGAATTTCATGCGATATGCCTCGGGTTCCGGGTGTGGAGCGCCATTGGCGTCGCCTTCAAGAGTGATCGTGGGCACGGTGATGACGGGACTTTCAGCCAGACGCTTTTCAAGATGGTCGTATTTCGCTTCGCCGTTCGCCAGGCCCAGTCGCCAGCGGTAATTGTGAATGACGATGGCGACGTGGTCGGGGTTTTCGAACGAGGCCGCCGTTCGGTCGAACGTCGCATCGTCGAACTGCCACTTCGGGGACGCAAGCTGCCAGATCAACTTCGAGAAGTCGTGCCGGTACTTGTCGTAACCCACCCGTCCGCGCTCCGTCGCGAAATAAAATTGGTACCACCATTGCAGCTCGGCCCGCGGTGGTAACGCCGCTTTGTTGGCTTCAGGGCTGCCGATCAGGTAACCGCTGACTGAGACCAAGGCCTTGCAGCGCTCAGGCCACAGCGCCGCGATCATGTCGGCGGTCCGCGCTCCCCAGTCAAAGCCGGCGAGGATTGCTTTCTTGATCGAGAGAGCATCCATCAGGTCAATGATATCGACGGCGACCACCGCCTGCTGCCCGTTCCGAAACGTTCGGTTGGACAGAAAGCGCGTGCTACCGTAACCGCGCAGATATGGCACGATTACCCGGTAGCCCGCCGATGCCAGCAAAGGCGTGACATCGACAAAGCTGTGGATATCGTAAGGCCAGCCGTGCAGAAGGATGACGGCGGGACCGTCGGCCGGCCCGGCCTCGGCGTACCCAACATTTAACAAGCCGGCGTTGATCTGTTTAAGCGAGCTGAACGATGTGTTCGTCCCTGGACTGATCGCGGGTACGCCCGTCGATTTTCCGCTGCCGGGTTGCGCGGCCGTCGTGCCGGTCATGACGAATGGGGAGACGGCAAGCGTCATGGCCGCGGTGCCCAGAATACGACGGCGGCCATGGTTGATTGCTTCAGTCATTTATCTCTCTCCTTTTGGGTTTGGTCCGATAGTGGTTACGCGTGAACGAACTCCCCAAGCGTTCGGGGGGCGTTCTGTACTTCGGAGGCAGTAGCTACGGGTTCGTGGTATCCCCGAAGAACAACTCAGCTCCCACGCGGATCGCGCGGGAGGAATCTGGGTTGCCGCCCGGAACTGTGCCGCGAAATGCACTCGCCCCAACGCGAACAGCCGCGGGATGGCAGCTCAGGTCCGGCACGCGCCGGTCACGATTGGACGACCCCTGACGAAGCGAGCCTTTCTCGATTGAGACATCGATCACAATTGAACGAGGATCGCTTCCTTTCAGATTGGCACTGTTCTATCCGGGTTGGCTTTTGCAACCCGGATAGAACCAGTGCATCGGTCTTATTTCTTCTCCCCAGTCGCCTCCTCAGTGGCCTGGAGGGGAGAGGGGGTTAAATTCTGGGACCTTTGCTTGAGGTAAGCGGCGCACTCCGGGTCGGCCTTTGCGTCGGCGACGAGGTTGCACGACAATCCGCCCCACGCTTGTGTCGGTTGCTTTGTCGCCGAAGGCGTTTGCGCGATAGCCGGGGCGGCGATCAGCAGGCCGACAGACATTAATGCCGCGGAGATATTCGCGATTTTCATTGGAGACTCCATTTCATGGTTGTACAGCTAACGTGCGTGGTTCTAAGTCCTCCGGAGGGCATGGTCTTTTTCGACAGCACGACCCTCTCGGGATCGCACGATCAACTGGGCGGAGGCGGACGCCCCCGGCGAAAATGTGCCAACGGTCGCGAGGCAGATACATGCCGGTGGCGTCACGACCTCGAGGGCTGTCGCAGAGGCTCTGAACCTGCACGGTCTCCGGCCGGCGTGGGTGGATCCTGGAGTGACAGCCAAAAGCAGGCGGTAACTATTTCCAAAGCCTGGTCGCCGAACTCGCCCTCTCATAGTGCAATCCGCGGGTAAACCGACACGCATCGGGCACCTCGGGATGCGTTGTGGGAGGACCGCGGAGAGCCATGTCGCCCCTGTCGGTTTCGCTTGCATTCTCGTCTGGACTGAGTCGGTACACATGGCCGGGAATGACGGAAACCATCACGTTCTTCCGACTATCCGTCCAGAGCGGGACGACCCTTCATTGCACCCCACGTTTTTGGGGCGCCCGTCAACGATGGTTCGTTGGATGGCTCCTGGGCGGAGCTTCTGCGTCTGAAAGAACAATACGGGGAAAGAGTCTCTCCGCTGAACTTGTCGCGGAATTTCGGACAGCTCGGTGCTTTGTTCGCTGGCTTTAACCATCCCGAAGGGGACGCCGTCATCTGCGTCTCGGCGGATCTCCAGGACCCCATCTCCCTCATGGCCAAGATGGTTGCCTACTGGCGCGACGCCACGGAGATCGTCGTCGCATACCGGGAGGGCCGTAACGATGGGCGCTCGACGCAGCTGTTTTCAAGGTTGGCCTATGGCTTCGCGAGAGTGTCCTGCCCGGAGCTGCCCAGTGGCGGCTTCGACTATTGGCTGATGAGCAGCAGAGTTTGCAAACTCCTGTGCTCGTTCAAAGGACGCCACAACTTCCTGCAAGGGTATCTTTTGTCAGTCGGATTTAGCAAGGCTTTCATTCCATATGTTCGCGAGCGGCGCGAATATGGCAAATCCGGCTACACCATCGGCAAGAAGATCAAGATCGTTATCGACTTTTTGGTTGACACCTTATACTTGCCGATCCGAATCATGTCGGGGATCGGCGTGATCGTCGCGATGTTGAGTGTGGTCTACTCACTGTTCATCGTTTATGCACGCATAGTCCACAGAACACCATTCTCCGGATGGGCCCCCATCATGATCCTCCTGATGGCCATTGGCGGTACCATCATGATCATGTTGGGCGTGATAGGTGAGTACCTCTGACGGATCTACGACAACAGCCGAGCCTTTCCGCTGTTCATCGTCAGTGAAACGAAAAGCGGCGACAGACATTTGGCGTCCGATCCTGGACGAGATGCGCGTTGAGGTGACGCCGGCGAGTCACGTTTGAAACGCCCGCCGTGCTCCGCGACTCGCGGCTCAGCTTTGTCCATGGCACCGCGTCGCGGTCGTTCCGCTTCATCCCCGGGCGCGCCACGAGAACTGAAAACCGGAGCGGCCCGGCGCTACGCTGCAATTGGCATCAACAAGTTTGCGGGTGGTCCTTGTATGCTTCAATGTGCTCACACGGAGGCTGACGGCTCGGCTCCATGCAAAGGAGACCACATCCATGACGATCGATGTAGCGACCGGCATTGCCCGCATTCTCAAGCAGGAGGGTGTGGGTTGGGTTTCGACCTTCCCGGTCTGCCGGGTGAACAACGCGCTTGGCAGGGAAGGGGTGCCGATGCTGATGATGCGCGACGACCGCTACGCCGTCGCGGTCGCGGACGCGTTCTCGCGCATCACCGGGGGCTCCCGGATCGGGGTA
>Ga0302324_100030129_pt1 | contig 10261 bp, 10 predicted proteins | sample Palsa_T0_1_FD_201949 | JGI IMG/M metagenome (GOLD analysis project Ga0302324, IMG submission 201949) | Peat permafrost microbial communities from Stordalen Mire near Abisko, Sweden - Palsa_T0_1 | ecosystem: Environmental > Terrestrial > Soil > Palsa > Peat permafrost | place: Sweden: Abisko... | reverse complement strand
ACCGGGAGCAGACAGGCTCGCACGGCACTGCCCTCAACGTGCACCGTGCAGGCGCCGCACTGGCCGATGCCGCACCCGAACTTCGTCCCGGTCAGCCCCAGGAGATCCCGCAGGACCCATAGCAAAGGGGTGTCGTCGGTGGCATCCACCGAATGCACCTGGCCGTTAATACGCAGATTGATCATGGGCGCGTCCCTCGCAGCAATCGAAAGTGAACGAGGCAGCTAAGCGGGTTCACTCTATTACATTGTCGTCCATTCGCATGGCGAATCGAAGTGGATTCGTCTTCCCGCGCGGAATTGCCGCACCCAGACGCCGATTGTTGACTAGGAAACTTGTTCATATCAGTTGCGATTGTTTCCTAGTCAACAGAAAAGCCGGGAACGTGCCGCGCGCTGGCGTCCTCCGGGTTTGGCAGTCGCGCGCCACTCCGGTGCTGGCAGGAGTGGCCATCTATTGTTAGGGTGACCATGCCGCGGGCGCATATTCGTGAGCGCCACAGGCGCTGCACTTTGATACCAGGAGACCTGACGGTGAAAGATACCCTTTGTCGACTCGCCGTGAGTTCATCTGTTCGGCTGTCGGTACTCGCGCTCGGCATTGGAATTCTCGCAGCGGCAACGCCTGGGACCGCCGCGCCGGCGCAGACCTGTCCGGCGAACACCGGCATTGTTCTGTCGCCGGGATTCTGCGCCAGTGTCTTTGCCGATAACCTCGGACATGCCCGGCACCTGGCCGTAGGGCCCAATGGCGTCGTCTATGTGAATACATGGAGCGGCGTGTACTACGCCAACGACAAGGTACCCGACGGTGGGTTTCTGATCGCGCTGAAGGATTCGGGGCACACCGGCCATGCGGATATTGTCCAGCGCTTTGGCGACGGAGTGCCGCAGGGCTCGAACGGAGGCACCGGGATCCGGGTCTATAACGGCTATCTCTATGCCGAGCAGAATGATCGCATCATCCGCTATAGGCTTTCCTCGACGTCCGTCGCGCCTGCGGGCACGCCCGAGGTGGTGGTCTCCGGCCTTCCGGTCACAGGCGATCATCCTATGCATCCCTTTATCATCGATGCGAAGGGAGGCCTCTTCGTCGATCTGGGCAGCGCCACCAATGACTGTGAGCAACAGAATCGCGTGCCCGGTTCGCTTGGCAATCAGCCTTGCACGGAGAAGGAAACGCGCGGCGGCACCTGGCGCTACGATGCCAACAAGACCGGACAGAAATTCTCCGCCGCCGAGCGCTATGCCTCTGGCATACGCAACGGTGAGGGCATGGCGATCGATGCGGCCGGACGGCTGCTGGTCACGCAGCACGGGCGCGATCAGCTGCTGCAGGATTGGCCTGCTCTCTACAAGCAGGATCAGGGTCCGGAACTTCCGGCAGAAGAGCTCGTGGAGCTCAAGCAGGGTGCCGATTACGGCTGGCCGGAATGCTACTACGACGGACTTCAGCAAAAGCTCGTGCTTGGGCCTGAATACGGCGGCGACGGCGGCAAGGCAGTGGGCCTCTGCGCCCAGCGAACCGCGCCGATCGTGGCCTTTCCGGCGCACTGGGCGCCGATGGCTGTACTGATAGTTGCCGATAAGCAGTTTCCGCGCGCCTATCGGGAGGGCGCGTTCATCGCATTCCATGGCTCATGGAATCGTGCGCCTGCGCCTCAAGCCGGCTACAACGTCATCTTCCAGCCATTGAATGACGGGAAGGCCAGCGGCAAATTCGTCGTCTTTGCCGATGGTTTCGCGGGGGCCGTCAAAGAGCCTGGCGAATCCGTTTACCGCCCCACGGGTCTTGCGGCCGGCTCCGATGGGTCGCTGTATATCTGCGAAGACAACCGCGGACGCATCTGGCGTGTGACCTACCATGGCAGCCCCGACGCTGCGGTAGCGGCGGCACCCGCAGTTGCCGCTTCAGGCACGACGTCGGCCAACGCGCTGCCGCCAGAGGGCATACACCCCGACGCCGGTAAATCGGCTCGGACACTGTCGCCGCCGCCCGGCGTCTCGCCGGACCAGGTCGCCTTGGGAGAGCAGATTTTCCACGGTCGTGCGAGCGGCGGCACCTGCGCGGGCTGTCACGGGTCCAATGCCAGGGGCAGTCCGATCGGCTCGGACTTAAGTGCCGGGCTATGGCTCTGGAGCGTTGGCAGCCTGCCGGCGCTGATTCAAACCATCAATGCCGGCGTGCCGAAGCCGAAGATGCATTTGGGCGCGATGCCGCCGCGAGGCGGTGCCCCGTTATCGGATGCCGACGTGCAGGCGGTGGCATCGTACGTCTGGGCGGTGGGTCACTCGGCCCACTGAGTGGCAACCTCCTTGCGATCGCTGTGGTTGCTGCTGCACAGCGCGCTGTGGCTGGTGCCGGCGAGTCGGGCGGCCGCAGAACCGGCCGCTGCGGATCTGCGGATCGAACATGTCACGGTGGTCTCGCCGGAGCGGGCCGGGCCGCTGCGCGATGCGACGGTCGCGGTCTGTATCTGGCACCGGGGCTCATCGACCGTCACGTGCACCTGGGGTCGATTCCCGGCATGACCGATGAGCAGGAGGCCATGCATCCCGACATTGCTGCCAGCGCCTGGAGGCAGATTCCCAAAAGCTACCTGCTGTTCGGATTCACGACGCTGATCGATCTGATCTCATCGCCGCAGGACATGGCCCGGTGGAAGAGCCATGGCATTACACCGGACACCTATTTTTGCGTCGGCGCTGCCCTCATGGATGGCTAGCCGATGAGCTTCGTGCCCACGCCGCAGCGTTATGCCTTGCCCGCTGCCTCGCGCTACATGCTGATAGAGCCAGGAATGACAGCTCCCGAAGGTATCGATCCGGCGCAGCACACCCCGGCGGCAGTCGTTGCCCGCATGAAGGCGGATGGTGCCATTTGCGTCAAGACCTTCTACGAGCGCGGCAACGGCTCTGACGCCCGCAATCACAGAGCTGCTGGACCGGGTGCTGGCCGCGCAGGTCGGTTGGCAGCCGACCATCCAGGTTCTGTACGGCGAGCGCGATCTATTCGATCCATCCTATCTCGACGATCCGCACCTCGCGCGCGTGCTGCCGGCAGATCTCATTGCCTGGTATCGAACGCCGGAAGGTCAGTGGTTTCACGATGTCATCGCCGGGAATTTCCCCGAAGCGAAAGGCAGGGACCCGGAGGCGGCGCAGGCCATGGTGGAGGATGACTACGCCGTTCCCATTGCACGGGTCGAACACGCTACAGGGTATCTCGCCTCACACGGGGGGCGATTGCTGTTCGGGACCGATACCCCGAGTGGCACCGACTTACGCCAACCCGCCGGGCCTGAATGGCTGGCTGGAAATGCACCGGCTTGTGACGGCGGGCGAAACGCCCGCACAGATCTTCCGCTCCGCCACGCTGATCAATGCGCAGGCGCTGAAGCTTGATCGCGACATCGGCACGGTGGAGGGCGGCGAGCGCGCTAATCTTCTGCTGCTGCGGGATGACCCGACTCAGACGATCGACGCGTATGCGGACATCGACAAAGTCATTCTGAATGGCCGGGTGCTCGATCCGGCCGAGCTTGCAGCCAACCGAGCGGGTCGATCGCCGTGACCGCCGCGGCTAGCGAAGTCCCACCGACCCCTGTACTGACTGCGTCAGTTTGACGGGGTCATAGCCCGCGCCGTCTTTGTAGACGGTTTCGACTTTTTCGATTTCGTTGATGTCCTGCGCCGGGTTGCCGCCCAGAACGACCAGGTCGGCGGCCTTTCCAGCCGCGATCGATCCGATGGTCGAATCTTCCCCGAGAAAGCGCGCGCCGTTCAGCGTCGCTATCTGGATAGCTTCGACAGGGGTAAAGCCGGCCTCCACGAGCAGTTCGAGGCCGCGCTGGTCGCCGTAGCCGGGCACCACACCGCCGTAACCGGTGGGATCGCAGCCGGCGATCAATAGGCCACCGGCTTTGACGAACGAGCGTTCGAATGCCATCTCCTTTTGAAATTCGATCGCGTGCAGCGGATCATTCTTCTCCGCGATCCTGCCGCGTACCTGTAGATAACTAGTCCAGGCCGCCGGTGTCAGTACGCTTTCCGTGCGATTCAGGCGTTGCAGCGACGGTCGGTTGGGGACATCCGTTTCGATCACCGCCAGCGTCGAGGTGATGGCAACGTGTTGGGCCACGAGGTCGTGGATCATGTCCTGCACCGGCGTACCCTCGATATCGACGTTGCGAGCCAGGTCCATGCGCGCTTCGTGGGACGCGCATACCCCAGGCTGCCCGTGGTGCGTGCGGTGGTAACGCCGCCGGCGAGATAAAGGCGTGGCGCGCTGTCGGCCATCTCGCCATACATCGGCTGTCCGTCGGCAGCCACGTCCGGCGTCGGATAGAAGAGGTGTTCATGCATCCCGACGATTCCGGGGATGACGGTCCTTCCCGTCAGGTTCAGTACCTTGGCCCCGGCGGGATAAGCGATGCGCAGTTTGGCGCTGCTCACACGCGCAATTTTTCCGTCAACGATCTCGATACGCTGGTCTTCCGCGGGCGCGGAGCCGGTGCCGTCGATGACGCGCACGTGTTCGAGCACCAGCACCGATGCGTCTTCAGCGATGTAGGGCTTCAGCGGTGCAGGTGTCTCAGCAGATAGCGCGCCAGAAGCAATAACAAGTGCGGCACAAAGGGCGCGGCATGGAGTCGACACTGCTAAATTCCCCGCTGAAGTAAGTCGCAGCGGTCATATAGTATCGCCTGTCAGCAATGAGTGCTCGGCTCACACGCTCTGTCTCGCAGCCTCCTCGAGATCCTCGTCATGCTCCGCGGCTGCATGCCGCGTCAGCGGTGTGGTGGCCAGCTTCGTGCAGCCGAGCAGCAGCCCGCCGACGCACAGGTAGGCGACTGCGAGCAGCGGTGACTGGCCCAGGCCGATCTGCTCGCTGTGCATGAGCCCGAAGAAAGTCAGTACGCCACCCGCGACTGCAAAGCCGGCAGCCTTGAAGAACTCACGCTCGATCATGAACACGGCGATGGCGGCGAGAATCAGGCCACCCAGCGTCGCGCCGCTGCCGAGCGTGGAGAGTCCCGAATAGAGCACGCCCTGATCGCCGAGCTTGTCCAGGCCCACCGCGCCTGCCGAGGTGCCGGCCGCACCGAGCGCGCCGTCGATCTGATTCTTGGTCCAGGCGGCGATGTTCGGCAGCAGCGCGAGCACAATGGCCGGCGCATGCCGGCGCGGCGTCTCCTGGAAGGCCTGCGAGCCGATCAGCATGCCGATATAGACCAGGATTGGCAGGATCGCGACCACCGGCACCAGCGCCATCATCAGCGCGACGATGCCGAACCAGGCGAGCACGATGACCGTGATACCGGTGGCGGCCGAGTAGCCGATGCGACCGCCCATGGCCTTCCAGCCTGGATGGCCGATGTACACCGCATTGATGAAAGGATTGCCCATCAGGCAGCCGATCAGGCTCACGACGCCGTCGGCGCTGAGTACGCGCGTGGTGGGATAGTTATCACCCGCGGCTGCGGCGCTCTCGACATTGTCGAGCGCCTCCACCAGATCATAGATGCCGAAGGGGATGGCCGTGATCAGGATGATCCCGAAGTATTGAAATCCCGAGAACACATGCGACACCGCCGGCGATGGCAGTGAAAAACCGAAACTGCCGAGCGCCGCGCTGACGTGGGCCAGGCTCATGCCGCCGATGCCGTAGCCGAGCGCCGTCGAGCCCCAGGCGATCAGCATGCCGGCGGCGATGGCGATGAGTCCCGCGGGTATGCCGCGAAAGTAGCGCACGCCGCCGAACCAGCTGGCGAGAATGATTCCGAAGCACACCAGTCCGATCAGCGGTGTGGCGAATACCTGGAAAGCCGGGCGCAGTGAAATGAAAGTAATCGATACGCCCGCCAGCGTGCCGAGCAGGGCGGCGCGTGGCGTGATGCGACGCACGAAGGGGCCGATGAAGCCGCCGATCATGAGCACGAAGCTCTGGATAAAGACCCAGGTAAGGCCGGCTTCCCAGCCCTTGACCGGATCGCCGGTCCTGAGCGCGATCGGCAGCATGACCACGAAGGTGACGACGAACATATGCGGCACGCTGGTGCCCGAGGGCAGTGCGCAGACGTCGCTGCGGCCGGTCTTCTTCGCGAGGCGGTATGCGAGCCACGCGTAGTAGATCGTACTCAGCGCGAGCATCAGGCCCGTGGCCGGGAGAATGCGGCCGTAGACCAGGCTGTCGGGCATCTTCAGCACGAATTTGAGCAATCCCGTGAGCGTCAGGAGATTGACCAGGATGTTGGTGCCGAAACCGAAGAAGGCGTTCCAGTCGCCGGCTACCCACAATTTTGGCTTCAGGCTGTCCATGCTCCGGGGCTCCCTGTAGATCTAATGCGTAGAGGTGTGCGCGGCGGCCGGACGCGCAAAAGCGTCCAGGATCCTTGAGGAATCAGAGACCCAGCCGAAGATGCCGCCCTGGGCCGCGATCATGCGCAGGCCGACTTCGTGAAACTCGGGAAAATACGAACCGCAGCAGTCACCCGGTACGAGGCAGCGGTAGCCGCGGTCATTGGCCTCCCGCACCGTGGTGTGAACGCACACCTCCGTGGTCACGCCGCAGACGATCAGCGCATCGATGTCCCGGTTGCGCAGAATGGCATCCAGGTCGGTGGCGTAGAAAGCGCCCTTGCCGGGTTTGTCGATGACGGGCTCGCCTGGCAGCGGCGCCAGCGCGGGCACGATCTCGTGACCGCGTTCGCCGCGGATCAGGATCCGACCCATCGGGCCGGCAGCGCCGATGCGCGCGGTGGGCTCGCCACGCTCGAGCTTGGCGCGTGGCGCATCGGCCAGATCCGGCCGGTGTCCCTCGCGGGTGTGAATGACGGCCATGCCCAGATCACGCGCGCGGCGCAACAGCGCGCCGCAGGGGGCGATGGTGCGCGCCAACCGCGCGACATCGTTGCCCAGCGAATCGCCAAAGCCGCCGGGCTCGAGAAAGTCGCGCTGCATGTCGATGAACACGACCGCGGTGCGATCCAGATCGACCGGCAGGGCCGCCGGTTCGGCTTCGATGGTGACCATCCGCATGCTCGGTGGTAGGCGTTGTTTTATTGATTGGCGGAGCAAGAACCGGACCAGCCCATGCCTGGCACGCGCGCCGAACCTGCGGGAATCGGTTCAAGGTCGGCGGAAAGTGCTTGAATTACAGGGCTTGCGCGCCGCTTTGGATCACCCGGCGGCCGCGCACGCAAGCGGCATGAGCGGGCGGTCTGCGCGCGCGGGCGTGCGCACAGTCGGTGCAATGTGCGCGTTACGGCGCCGCGTTGGACAGGCTGACGTGCGCACAGGCGATCCGCCAGCCCTGAGCGGTGCGCACCCAGGTCTGCATCTGCCTACCCGTTCGCGCTGTCGAAGGATCGGAGAATTCGCACGATACGCAGGCCATATCAGGGCCGAAGCTGCTGATCACGGTGTGCAGCAGCCGGCGCTGCGGATGCACCGGCGCGGCGGTGCGCCGATACGCGGCGATGGCCTCGAAACCGTAGTCCTGTTCGGCAATCCCGAAGCGCACCGTCGTCGCGCCGTGCAGGAAGGCCGCGTTGAGCAGCTCTATGTCATTGCGCGCCAGCGCGGCTTCGTATTGCTCGAAGACGGCCCGCACCTCCGCGATCACGGCAGCGCGATTGAAACTGTCCTGGGCCAGCACCCGCGCGGCGGCCTTCAGCTCAAGGCCGACAGCAGGGCACTGGAAGGCGCCACGGCGCCGAAGACGCCGCCCTGCATCTTGATCATCTTGATGGCGGCCGCGTGGTTGCCGCTATCGGTGGCGCCACAGCAATCCTCCAGCAGCAGGCACTCGAAGCCGCGATCGTTGGCCTCTCGCATGGTGGTGTGTACGCACACATCCGTGGTGATCCCGCTCAACAGCAGATTGCGGATGCCGCGCGTGCGCAGGATCAGCTCGAGGTCGGTAGCACAGAAAGAGCCCTTGCCGGGTTTGTCGATGACGGGCTCGCCGCCCGAGGGTGCGAGTTCATCGATGATCTGCCAGCCCGCCTCACCGCGCACCAGGATTCGGCCGCACGGCCCCGGATCGCCGATACCGGCGCCGATCCGGCGCGAGCGCCAGCGCTTATTGGCGGGCAGATCGGACAGATCCGGTCGGTGGCCTTCGCGCGTGTGAATCACCGTGAGTCCCAGTGCGCGCGCGCGCGCCAGTACGCGCGCGATTGGTTTGATCGGCGCTCGCGTGAGCGAGAGGTCGTAGCCCATCTTGTCGACGTAGCCGCCGATGCCGCAGAAGTCGGTCTGCATATCAATGATGATCAGCGCCGTATCGGCCGCGCTGAACTGGCCGTCGTACGGCCACGGATAGGGATCGGCATTCAGGGCGGGGTAGCTCATGGCATGGCCTTTCAGCGGGTGAGGGTGCGCACGGCGGCGCCGGCCGCCGCGGCGCGGTTTTCGACGCCGAGCTTTACGAACACCTGTTCGAGATGCTTGTTGACGGTGCGCGGACTGATGGCGAGGATCTCGCCGATGTCGCGATTGGCCTTGCCGCGGCTCAGCCACAGCAGCACCTCGGCTTCGCGCGAGGTCAGGTTGAAAGCCCGCTGCAGCAGGGTTTGATCGATATCGCCATTGGCCGAGCCGGTCTCGGCCAATCGGAACAGCAGCTCGTCGGGTCCCAGCGGACTCACGAATGAACATTCGAGCCGCCTGCCTGCGAACTCGACCGTGCTGCGCGACTGTGCCTTGCGCTCGGCGTGGCGCAGCCGCAGCAGCTGCTCGATCAGGGTGGCCGGCAGATTCGTCTCGGCGCTGCGCGATGCCCCCTCGGCACAGAGCAGCTGCCGTGCCTTGGGTGTGCACCACAAAATGCGTCCCGCGCGATTGGTCGCAAACAGAAATCGACCGCTGGCATCCAGCGCGGCATGGGTCTCGAGCGCCACGCGCGCGTTGCCCAGGTGCACCCGAATGCGCGCCAGCAGCTCATCGAGCACGATGGGCTTGGTGACATAGTCGACGCCACCGCAGGCCAGTCCCTCGATGACATGTTCGGTCTCGGAAAGACCCGTCATGAAGATGACCGGCAGGTGCGACAGCAGCCGATCGCGCTTGAGGCGCCGGCAGGTCTCAAAGCCGCTGATTCCCGGCATCACAGCATCCATCAGTACGATGTCCGGCGTGATCTGACCGACCAGCTCCAGCGCCGTCTCCCCATCGGTGGCAATCAGCACCGTAAAGCCCGCCTGGTCGAGCGTATCGGTCAGCAGACTCAGCGTCTCGGGCGTGTCGTCGACCACCAGCACCGTGTCGCGCCGCAGGGCGATTTGATCAGGCTCGGGCACGCAGCGCCTCCAGCACATTCATGTAGCGCTTCAGATCGAAGCTGGTGACCAGCGAGCGCAGTTGCGCCGCAAAGGGCTCATTGGCAGGATCTTCGAGCTCCATCTCCCGCAGTTTCACTTCGATGCCGCGCACGTGGCCGATGCTGCCGAGCCGATAGAGGTCCTCGAGGTGATGCCGCGATCGCCCCACGGGCGTGCCGTGGTCGAGGTTTGCGGCCACGGCAGGCGGCGTAGCGTCCGCTGCCGGCTCCCGAATCCACTGTAGTTTGAGCAGCGTGCCGATACGCTCGAGCAGCGGCTGCAGCTCGATGGGCTTGGTGACGAACGCATCGTGAGAGTCCGTTGGCGCGGCGGCGTATTCGTGCGCGTTGGCGGAGACGATCATGATCTTCATGTGCTCGAGATTGGGGGTGGCTCGCAGGGTTCGGGCAAGCTCCCAGCCGGACATGTCCGGCATCGACAGATCGATCAAGGCCAGTTGTGGCTGACATTGGGTGGCAAGCTGGATGCAGGTCTTGCCGTCACGCGCCAGGTAGACGTTGAACCCCAGCGGTCGCAGCAGGTTCTGCAGCAGCTCGAGATGCAGCGGATCATCATCGGCCAGCAGCAGCTTCTGCCGCGGGCCGCTGTAGTCGCAGATGCGCTCGGCGACGCGCGCACGCGGTGCTTCCTGGCGCGCTCGCGACAGCGGCAGACGCACCACGAACACCGTGCCCGCCGGCGAGCTGCTCTGCACCAGCACTTCGCCGCCCATGATCTGCGTCAGCAGCTTGGTGATCGTCAGGCCCAGGCCGGTTCCCGGTATCGCGCGGATTTCCTGGCTGCTGCCGCGCTCGAAGGGCTCGAAGATGCGCTCCAGGTCTTCGCTGGCGATGCCGCGGCCGGTATCGGCTATCTCGAACTCGGCGATCTCGCTGCGATAGCGCACCGTGAAAGTGACCGAACCGCGTTCTGTGT
>Ga0302324_100030126_pt1 | contig 10262 bp, 14 predicted proteins | sample Palsa_T0_1_FD_201949 | JGI IMG/M metagenome (GOLD analysis project Ga0302324, IMG submission 201949) | Peat permafrost microbial communities from Stordalen Mire near Abisko, Sweden - Palsa_T0_1 | ecosystem: Environmental > Terrestrial > Soil > Palsa > Peat permafrost | place: Sweden: Abisko... | reverse complement strand
CCGCCGTCCAAGGCAACACACAGTAAAGCATCAGCACGAGCAAAGCGTTGACATAGGCGATCGAATTGCCAGCGAGCCATACGGTGCTCGTACTCCACAGCAGGGTCAGTGCGAGCAACACGGTAATGCGCAGCGAGCGCGTAGGACCAATAGGTCGCAGGGAGTCCATCGCAGTGAGGAGAGTCAGCATGCCGCTGTAAGCGTTCATGCCGATGCTAGCGACCAACGTTGCGATAGACGTCATTGCTAGCACCGATCCGAAGCCAGAATGCACCTCGTCGCCGGCGAGCTGCAACGCCAGCAGACCATCCCCTGCACCAAGCCGTGTGGCGAGCCACGCACCGAGGACGATCAGCCAGATCGCAGATAGCGCCGAGCCGACAAATACATTAAGGATGATCAGGCGGCGCGAAGTGAACCTCGGCAAATATCGCGAATAGTCCGACACGTAGGGAGCCGATCCGATATTAAAGCTCGCTGCCGAGGCGATCTGTGTGCCGAAGGCCGCCCAGCTGAACCGGCCGATTGCAGCGGGAGTGCCGCTGCCGTGCCGGGTTGCGACGTCGAGCGTCAGAACCGCGAACAGCGGCAGGCCGATCCAGAAGAGGACGTTGAATGCCCGATGCAGCCAGTCGTAGCCCCAGATCGCGAGTGCACAAGCCACCATTGAGGCAGTCGCTGCAGTGGCCCCGCGCGGCAGACCCCACAGCGCATACATGCCATTCGCTACCAGCACCGTTGCAATCACGTTGTAGCCGATAATGCTGATAAGGGCTGCGAGCAGTGGCACGATGACTCCACCATAGCCGAACTGGGCGCGCGACTGGATCATCTGCGGCAAGCCCATCTCAGGACCCTGCGAGGCATGGAATGCCTGGAATGCCGTGCCGATCAGGATGCCGCTCGTTCCGGCAAGCGCGGAGTACCCCAGTGACAATCCCAGGCTTGGACCGACGAATCCGATGACAATCGCAAAAAACTGAAAGTTGCTGACGAACCAGAACAGACCCTGATCCATCACGCGTCCGTGGCGTTCGTTTTCGGGGATGAAGTCGATCGAATGAGATTCAATGCCAAGCGCGACAGGGTGTTGCAAATTTGAGCTCACTCTTTACAGCTTGTCGGAAATGGTGAAGTAGCATCGACACGGGTGCCCTCATTGGGCAACCAGATGGCGACGAGTGGAAGCACAATGACCATTGCAACTAGGACAGGAAGGCCCAAGACCATCAGCGCTAAAACCGGGCGCCTATAACGGAAAACGATCGGTGGCTCAGTTTCCTAAGTATCCTGGCTATTGTCGTCTCTTGACCATACTGATCGCCTCATTGTCGAATCTTATCGCACGCGGCGAACGAGCGCTTCGTGGCAATGATTTCGGTGTGATGGACCGCCGCTTTTGGCCGGTCGGCGCCCGTCGCCTCGGCGGATCGCGTCACTGCGAAGTTTCGACCCGTTGTTGACGGTCATAGTGTCGGCTTTCGGCTAGATAAAGTGCGTGTCACGCGCTGTGCGTTCTCGAATATGTCGGGAGATCTTCCAGCGCCCTCACGGTCGACGGAATCGGCCGTCGGTGCAGCCACGCGGACATCGCCTCACACTGGCAGATCGAAGTACTCAACTCTGCCGAAAATCTCGAATTCCTCATCCGTTCCCAAATGCCGAATGAACGGATACTCGGTCGAGGCCTCATGAGGTGTGATATCGCATAAGGTCCCATCTTCGGTCTCTACGGCGCTGTGCGCCATCAGCCGGATACAATAGGCGTTTGGTCTCAAGTCCATGTAGATGAACCCATGCACGTGCTTGTGCTGCGGATTTCTAGCTACCCAAATGGCCACATTGTCGTGGCAGCGATTTATCGTCGGGGTCCACCCTCCAATGTGAACAACCTTGCGGTGCAGAATGACGGACTGATGCAGTCGCTTAACTACTGATACCGCTAGGCGCGCGATTGCATCCGTGTCGACTTGCGTATTGATCCCAGCGGCACTGATAGGTCTCGAATCGTGCCTGCGCATCCACACAAGCGCGTCAATTAAATCGTCAGTGCGCTGATGACGCTTCTTCGCCATGACGAAAGCATCGGGAGTGCGGAGTTGGCGAGGCGACGGGGATGGCGATATTTGTCGCAATTGCCGAGATATGCCGGCGCCACGCGGTGTCAGGCTGTTTATGAAACTGAATGGATGCCTGCCACGTTCCGGTCGATGCACTGCTTCCGCAACTTCGCATAACGCTCCCTTAGCTCGCTGCAACCAAGGAATGATGCTCCTGCGATCTTCGATTCGTAGCAACGCCGCCGCTGCAAAATCCCGCCGTCTGTCGCACGTTAAAAAGCGTTATGTCTCAGTGGTCCGGTCGCCTCACGTCCACACTCGGGTCGATCCGCCATCAGCGCGGTCTGATCGACCTCATTGCTGGCACGAGCGTATTGAAAAGACAGCACAGCACTTCAGCGCCAATTGCCTACCTTATCTGTTGGAGTTGTCCCACGCGTGCGTTAGGCTTCACGCGTCATACTCCTTCTTTGGCGCCCAATTGCCGCAGTCGCGCATCCACCGAGCTTTACCGCTTAGCAAAACTCGGCGTATACGTCGATTGTGGCTTGAGCATGAATAGCGGTATTTGTCTAATCAGGAGATTGGTGTGCAGAGGCTTTTATTGCCGATGATTGGAATATTAGCCACGGCATTGGCGTGTGGTTGCAACAGTGCGAAGTCCCCGGCGGCCGTCGCCGCCGATGTGGCTGCCGCGCGGCAGCAAGCCTCCACCGAAGTGACGGATGCCCGGAAGGATGCGGCGAAAAATGTCGACAGTGCTGCCGCAAACGCTGACGGCTCGTCCAAGGATCTCAATGTTGCGAGCGCCAGAGCCGCATATGATGTGGCCGTAGCGCAGGCAGATGGTGATCATAGCGTCGCAATCCAACAGTGTTCTGCCCTAACTGGGGAGGCGCAAAAGTCGTGCAAGGAACGAGCGGACGCCCGTGATGACCAGGCGAAAACTCAGGCCAATGTTACTCGTCTTTCGAAACTTCAATAGTCATTGTGGGTGGATCTAATCAGTCGCGTGCACGTATCGCGAGGCTCTGCGTGGCCCTGCCGATAAGGCCGTGAACGTCGTAGAGCATCGATTCGGCAAGGCCACAGCCGTTTGAGCCGAGACAGGTTCGCGCATCTAGACAAATCCATTCGCCTATGGGCTTGCGCAGCAGGTTGATTGTCAGGTCCAAATTGAGAAAACGGTACCGGGCAAAATCGAGAATTGCGCTAATACCATTGCCGGAATCAGCGGCGACGGCAACGCGCTGGTACGCGCTTGGTTCCTCGTCCTCCAACAAAGGGTGGCGCAAATGGAACCAGATTGCACAGGGACCCTTGAAGAAGACACCACGCGCGATCCGGGTGTCCACCAGATCGGCATAACCAACCTGTCTTTCCCCGAATGGAAACGTGGCCGGCGGCGAATCGTCTGGCCCTCGCGGAGCATGCGACAGGGGATGGCCGGGCAGACCATCGGGCAACTTCACATCGTTCTCACGTTGGGCCAGTGCCGTAACGTTAGCAATCTCTTTGCCGTCCACATCGAGCCGGGCGGAAAAATGGCCGGTATTTCGCCCGACGTAGTTGGTGGTTACCTCGATTACGAGGTCGCGGATCGGCACCGGGCGCAGCAGGTTGGCAGTGAGCCGAGAGAGATGCGTGAGCCCCAGCTTGAATGCTGCATTTTCGATTGCCCGGCACATCAGCGCAATCGGTGGACCGGCGTGTTGGTGGTCGGGATGCCACGGGCCGCGTGTCAATGAGCTTGGGCGATATGAGTCACCGCCCAACGCCGTATATGCGCTGGAGGGCATCGATTCCATGGTTCTGGTCATCACTGGCTCCCCGGCCCGACTGCGCATCATACATCCGCCGTTAGATCATAGATGCCACGACCGCAGTGGCCGTAGCCGCTCGTATCCACACAGGACGAAATCGCCGGAACGAACGGTTGAGTGAGCGTTATCGACCCAGTCCTGCCCGTGGCGACCGGCAGCTTTGCGGACCTAGGAATCAGCCAAGCTCATGAGCCGCCACTTCAAGATCGGGGCGCAGCCGTAATAACTCCCGCTCCGCTGCCTCAGCGCTGTCAAACAGGCCGCCCCATTGTTCCTCTTGGAACTCATATGGCTGATTTATACCCACCTGCCGGTGATGAAGGGCAGCTATGCGGAAGCGCAAACGCAGGTACCCTAACCGGAGTTACTTCAAGGTTGCGGTTTTGCGACGCTTGAGTTATGGATTCTTCAGGAATCTCAGATAGAAGGCTGCAAACACCAAGACAACGCCGATGTTCACGATCAGCCGTTCCCAGAATCGATTTCTAAAGAAGAGCAAATCCACACTAACTACAACGGCTATTAACGCCGCGATGTAAAGCCCGACATACATGGTCTTTGTCATCTCAATCTCCCGTCAACTAGAAGGAGCGTAAACCGGAGAAGACGAGCCATCCCCTCGAACATCCACACTGACACAGCACTCGCCAAGGATACAGTACGCGCGTTTCCCAACCTTCATTCGCCCAAAATCGCAGGCGAACTCACCCTTTCGACCGGTTGCTGCCGGTCGTGGGTGACCGCTCCCGAGCTCTGATTTTATCAGCCACAAATAAGTCACCATATGCGGTGCTACAAGGCTGCCGTTTAGAGCACATGGCGACCGAGGGGCTGGATCTTCCAGCCTCTGATCAACAGCCACAGCATGAAGAAAATCTCGCCGAAGAAGGTGAAGAAAGTGAATCCAAGATTGGCATTCGGCAGCACGTAGGGCCCTAGGCTGTCGAACATCCAGCCCAATCCGTTGATTATCAGCAAGACGCCTAGGATCCAGGGGATGTAGCGGGAACGAATAATCAAGTAGCCCAACAGCACCAGATGAATCCCGAACAGCACCAGAGCGATCTGCCACCCGTAGCGAAACGAATGCAGCAACAGCAAAACCTGGGCGTTCAGTTGGCCGGAGCCGAATGCCGTCAGGTAATCCGGTGTGCCGACAAGGTGGTAAACGGCCACTAGGTTTACCACAGCCACGATGGCGATGCCCGCATACACCAACTGAAACCACGCGGCGAGCAGCGATAATGCTTTGTTGACCGGTGCCAGCAACGCGTACAGCGACCAGGCAAGGACCACGTCGCCAATAAAGCTGATGAGATAACAGAGTGCGGCGCCAGCAAATAGGCCGCCATGCGCACCGATGTTCTGTACGGTTTGTTCAATATGGCCGGGAATGACCAGCGTGGGGTAGATGGAAAACTCCGCGTAGCTTACGGGATTGAGCAGGTACGCGAAACCGGCCACCAGTGCGGCTCCACGCAGGGACATTCCTTCCCCATCGACGACTGTGTTCTGATTGCTCATCGACGTGCTCCTCATATTTCAGGACATCCCCGGCGATCAAAACAAAAGCGCGTGCCGCGTCTGTTACAGGGTAATCGCGAGTGCTCGGATGAGGCTACTAGACATCCCGATTGTCCGCTTAAGAGGATTCTGCCCGATGATGCCACCCTCTTAAAGTGGCCGACCGCTGCCCGATGTGGACAGAACGTGCGGCCATAGTCGGGTCGCGACCCAGTGCTGCTGCCGGTCGCGACCGTCCGGTATCAAGAATTCTAACCAGCTGTCGGGAAGCCACATCCTTGCTAATCTTCGCCATAGTGCCCGGAGATAGATTGTTGAGGAGTACAGCCGATGATCACTTGTGTAGTGGACTATGTCATCGACCCGAAGAAGATCGACGCTTTTGAGCAATTTGCTAAGCGGTGGATTGACCTAGTAAATCGGTACGGCGGCAACCACCATGGGTACTTTCTGCCGTCGGAAGGGGCCAGTGATCGCGCATTGGCGCTTTTTAGCTTCCCAAGCCTGGCGGACTACGAAACCTATCGCCGTCACTTTGGCGTCAATGCTGAGTTTATAGAGGCAGATCGCATTCGAGATGAAAGCGGTTGCGTCCTTAGATACGACCGCATGTTCATGCGACCCCTACTCAACAACAAATAAACGCATGGCGCCGGCAATCGCTGGCCAGCGGCTCGTCTCGGACCCGTTGCGGTCCGCCGTGACCGGCAGCTTCGGCAAAATGAATTCCTGGATTCGGCGGGTATTACGGTATATTATCTATACCTTTATTATACTCTATTAATGCGCTAAAGATAACGCCATGGGCTTCGAGTACGGCCCCGAAAAAAGCGCCGAAAACAAGCGTAAACACGGCGTCGATTTCGAGGAAGCTCAAGCGCTCTGGTCTGATTCCGCATTGCTCGAAATCCCGGCGCGGGTAAGCGACGAGCCGCGGTGGGTGGTGATCGGAAGGTTGGCCGAGAAGCACTGGTCCGCCGTGATCACGCGGCGCAATGACAATGTAAGGATCATTTCGGTACGGCGTTCGCGCGACGAGGAAGTGGAGATCTATGAAAGCCAAGACGTTTGATCGGAAGTTCGATGACGCCGAGAAGATCATTGATCACCTGGATCTGTCAAAGGCACGGCGTATTGGCACCGAGCCCAAGCGGGTGAATGTGGATTTCCCCGGTTGGATGGTGGACTCCCTGGATCGGGAGGCGCGCCGGTTGGGTGTCACGCGGCAGTCCTTGATTAAACTATGGCTCGCCGACAGATTGGGCCAGAAGGCTGGGGCAGGCAACCGTCGAAGTTGACCCCAAGCCGCCATGCGTGACCGTCCGCTTCATGGTCTACCAACTTGGAGGCGCAATCGCCTTCACTCGATTCCATACGTCATCGGCAATTGCATTTTTCCAGACGACACCAAGCATTCGCTTAAAAGCAGCATTGGCGCGAGCACACGACTCTACCTGGTCGATAACCCGTGCTCCATGATGCACAAGCAAGTCCTCAAACGGTCCAGCGCCCACGCTCGCTAGGATTTTATCGCTCTCATCTTGGGCAATGATTTCTTGAATTATGTGCCAAGCCGTATCTGGCTCTTTACGGCACAGTTCGTCCAGTCGTTCCCATGCCCACCATAGTCCCGCCCGCGCACTGGACTCCTTAGTAAGGTGGTGGAACCTTATCCATGCATCTGCAAGGCTGTGGTTCTCGTCCATCATCTAATGGTCATGGTCCTATCGACCCGAAGCGGGCCTCTGCGAAGGTCCGCTTCCCGGCGGTCGGCTTATTAGGATACTCGCCCAGTCAGCGCGCAAACGCGCAATGATCGCGGCACCCAGGCCCTCGTATTCAGCACTCGGAAGCTCCATGGAATCGACCGCCGCGGTTTCGAGATCCTTGTGGGTGTAGAACAAGTCAAAGCTCCACGATGCCTCACGGCAAGGAGAATCCGATTTCACATCGTCCAGGATCACGCGAGTCTTGCCGTCACCCATATCTCGCAGCGTAACCACTACCCCGACCTGCGGCCGCTTTCCGTCGTCATCTGTCATTGGTACCACCGATTGGGTGTGCTCGATCTGGAGTCACTTCATAAGGCGCTATCAAGCCTGATATAACCCTGAAGAGTTCCGAACTTAGGAGCGCGGGCGAGTTTTCCCGCAGTGAATATTGTTCTGCGGGCAGGCCATTCTCGGCAACTATGTGGACCGTGTAGCAAAGGGTTCCGGTATCGCGATCCCTAGTGATGCCATTTGCTTTTTCATTGGCGTCATTCCAGAGCTGGTCGGCCGCTAGACATTGGTCTGGATACTGAGTACGTATCCTCGGAACCTCAGTGAACAACAAATCTATGGTGTCTGGATCAAGATCGAATTCGTAGCTTTTGACTACGTTGTTGCGCCACGGATATCCCTTGATCGGATATGTCAGGGTCGCGCCGCATCGGCCATCTCTTATGCCGAACTGGCACCTCGCCAACATGCGTATCTCTTCGCCGGGACGGAAATACAAAAGTTGGCTACCCATAACCCTTTATCTTACCGGGAGCCGGGAGCGGCCGCTTCGAGGCAGGCAAATTGGCTACTCGAACTCCAGCTATTGGCCGCCTGCGGCCTTATGATTAACTCCAAACCAGACATTGGCTCGAAGTGTGTGACGGTCGGTAAACGCTCGGCTTCTTCCGCAATCGACCGAGGCTGTGTGAAAACGCCGTGTAAACCAGGGTCGGCTTGGGGTCGATACCCATCTGCCATCCGCAAAAGGGTTAACGATCCTGAAGCAGTGACAAACAGGAGTATCCTGAGCACATGGTGCCGGAAGGTTCGATTCCGGTGCGCAGATCCACAACAAAAAAGGTGATTAACAATGTTCACTCGCATGGTTTCGTTAGCCGCTATATCGCTCGCGCTATGCATATTCGCGGGCGCGGCCTCTGCACAGACTTCGAGCGCCGATCAGCAGGAAGTCTGGAAGGTTGAGCAACAACAATGGAAAATGTCTGCCGCGAAGGACAGCAGCTGGATCGACACACTACTACTTCCAAGCTTGAGATACTGGGAGACTGGCGCGCCGATGCCGCGCGACAGGGCTTCACTCAAGCATTGGAGTCGTTACGACAACGAGTCTTCGACCGTCCTTGAGCAGGAGCTCTTGCCGATCTCGACGACCGTCACAGGCAATGTTGCCGTTGTTCAGTACTACTACATGATGGCCCGCGAGAACTACAAGAAGGAACGTGAGTCCGTGACTGGTCATTACACCGACGTACTGATCAAAGAAGGTGGCCGTTGGCAGTTCATCGCGTGGGCTGGCGGAGACGACCCAAAAAAATAGTTTCTTGGATCGACCAGGACAGCAACTTGTACCGTACACGAAGCCCGGCTATGCCGGGGCTTCGTGCATCACTGAGGCCTAGCGTCGTTTGCAGCGATTATCGGAAACACGCGCGATCTGACGCGGGAGCGCCAAGCCAGCCTCCTTATCGCATTGCACGATCCAACGAGCGCCATGGACTTGCTCGACCTTGTGCCGATACCAAAGTACCACCCAGGCGAAGCTCGGCTGAGCGCGCTCAAATCTCGTGTGGCTGCGCAGGGCAAGGCCAAAGAGGCGCTGGCGAAGTACGATGAGGCGCTCAAGTACGCGCCGAGCTGGAAACAGCTCCGTGATGCGCACGAGACAGCAGCGAAACAGCGGACTTGATCAGGCAGCCCATTAGCAGACGCTCGCGACCGGCGCATTCGGGTCGCGAGCCGTCTATGGTTCCTGGTGCTGTCCGCGTGGGCGGCAGTCGGCCACAACCGGCCGGTGACGTTGCTCAAATGATTGCCGCTTAGCTGCCGTTCGATTCTTGCGATAAGTGCTTTCGCTGTCGGAGACTTTGTTCGATAATCTCAGGGTAAGCGGCAAAGGGCCTTTAGAAACAGTCGCTTGGCGTTGTTAGAACTGTGCCGGGTAGAAATTCGGTAGAGGCGCGCAAAGATATCTCGAGGCTCCAAGTGGGGCGGCCGACGTAGTTCGGAACGTCTCATTCCGGCCAACTGCGATCATATGGGGTGTCGAAATGCCTGCCAGGAAGCGGATGCTCGATCCGATGTACATGGAGCAGGAGATGACCACCTGGACTTCCCGCCCAGTGTAGGCTACGCGGGAAGCAACGAAGTGCCTGCGAATGGTCGACCGCGCCGAACGAGAAATACCTCAGGGACCGGACAATGGCCGGAAGGCTGCGTTGCTCCCCGATCGGAAATCGCTTTCCACAGCGGAGAACTCGGAACCCATGCTCGACGTCCACGCTCCCCACGAAGCAGCACGAACGTGGAAGGACTTCTTTGTCCACCTCGCAACGATCGTCATTGGGCTGCTGCTGGCCATTGGACTCGAACAGACGGTTGAGTATTTTCATCATCGGCATCAAGTGGCCGAGACTCGTGCGGCGCTTGAGCTTGAATTGCGAATGAACGTCAACCGCTTCGAAACTGAGACGCAAAACTTTCGTCAATTCGTTCCAATGCTGCAGAGAAACCTCTCGGTGTTCACATATCTCCAAGAGCACCCCGGAGCGCCACGAGCGCAGTGGCCGGGCGATCTCGAGTGGGGGAGCGTCGGCTTCACGTACCGCAATAGTGCATGGAGGGCGGCGCAGCAGAGCGGCGTACTGGAACATATGCCGCCGGCGGAAGTGCGGCACTATGCGGCGATCTCGCGGCGACTCGAAGTCTTATCGGACCTCTCGACTCAACGTGGCGGCGCCGTTGCGCGTGCTGCGATGTACACGATTGCACAACCGGACGCGTCGCTTCTATCCCCTGCAATGATTGACGAAGAGATTTCACTTACGGCATCTGCTCTGCTTGCGTACGCG
>Ga0302324_100030124_pt1 | contig 10262 bp, 9 predicted proteins | sample Palsa_T0_1_FD_201949 | JGI IMG/M metagenome (GOLD analysis project Ga0302324, IMG submission 201949) | Peat permafrost microbial communities from Stordalen Mire near Abisko, Sweden - Palsa_T0_1 | ecosystem: Environmental > Terrestrial > Soil > Palsa > Peat permafrost | place: Sweden: Abisko... | reverse complement strand
GCCCACACCGGTTACCCGGTCTGAACGCTCGCCAGCTATCGAACCTAACCATCAATTGTTCGAGTGGGTCCTTCCCCCACTGGTAATCAGCCCTGTTCGGGCGCACGCGGAAGCCTTGACCCTACGTGTTTATTGGATTCTGACGACGCCGGGGGCGATTTCCTTAAAGTCCTTCATTACCGCGGGATCGTGTCCTGCGATGATTAGCCTCGGGCTGGCCACCATGTGCTTCATGCGGTCCTGCGCGCGCAGATTGGAGCCGGCGTCGAGCGTCGCGGCAATGGGCACGTGCTTCTCCAGATTCTCGTTGAGGTACACGTTATCGCTTGCGAGGACGACTGTTCCGGAGGCAGTGTTGACGGCGATGAATTGGGATTGCCACGTATGTTTGCCGCCGACATAGCAGGTGATACCGGGAAATATTTCCTGTTCATCTCCTTTCACAAGGCCAACCTTACCTTCGGTGTTGGCTTTCACGAGGCCAAGGATGTCATCGGGGTCGGCAGCGGTCCTGCGATGTCCCTGCCAGGCTTCTCCGGCATAATATTCCAGCTCTTCTTTCTGAATCCAGATCCTGGCCCTGGGAAACAGATCGAAGCCGTCGGCGTGGTCCCAGTGGATATGGCTGATGACTACGTCAGTGATGTCATCCGGCTTGAGTCCGGCTCGCTGTAAGGCGAGGGAGGGCTTCTCATAATCGACGGGGCGCCACTGGCGCATGAACTGGTCGCGGTAGAAGCCGCAGTCGAACAGGATGTTGCGCCCGTTGCCTTCGATGAGCCAGAACATCATCGCGATGTCCATTTTGCGCGATTGGTCGGCGCCTGCCACCAGCCCCGATACCGCAAAATCTTTCAGCGTGGCGTAGCGGATTGCGTAGATTTCGTAAGCCGGTTTCGGCTGCGCCCGCAACGTGCCTGCGACGGCAATAAAGGCCAGAGCGGCGATGAAAGGTAAACGCATATTTGAAAAAGGTACCACGCGCGTTTTCTGCGATAACATGGCGCTGAGTGAAGTATTTTATTGTCATCCTGGCGCCGGCTTGTTTGCTGGCGACCGTGGCCATGCGTTCGTTCGACCGCCTGGTCCCTCTGGAAACCGTGTCCGAGACCACGGCAAACGTCAGTCTGGGAGATTTGAACGGCGACGGTAATCTCGATATTGTCCTTGCGAAGGGCCGGCACTGGCCGCTGGCGGATGTCGTGCTTTTTGGCGATGGCAAGGGTCACTTTAAACCGGGACCCGCACTGCCAAACCGGCCGGACCGAAGCTATTCCGCACCGCTGGCCGATCTTAACGGCGACGGCACGCTGGACATGGCGATCAGCAACGAAGCGCCCGATCCGAAGATCATTTTGCTCAACGACGGCAAAGGCAATTTCCGGTCGGGAGGAACGTTTGGCGATCCACAGTGGGGGACGCGCAGTGTGGCGCTGGCGGATCTGAACGGCGACGGGGCGCCGGATATCGCGGTGGCCAATCGCCCCGGTCCGAGCCAGATCTGCTTCAATGACGGCAAAGCCCATTTCCGGTGCCGTCCCCTGGGCCCGGAAACCTCTGCGACCGTGCTGATTGGCGACATGGATGGCGACGGTTCGCAGGACGTGATCGTGGCCTGCCGCGACGATTGTCAGAGCGTCGTCTATTTCAATGACCGCAAGGGCAACTTTGCGCGGAAGGAACCCTTCGGTCTTCCGGGTGTGTCAACGCGGGCGATCGCAATCGCGGACTTCGACGGCGACGGACATCTGGATATCGCGGCCTGTCAGGAAAGGGTTGGTCTTTACGTCTACTTCAACAACGGAAAGGGCGGTTTTGGGCAGGGCGTCAAGATCGCCGGCAGGGAGGCGTTACCCTACTCCATGATGGCCGCGGACCTTAACAGAGACGGCAAGATAAAGGCGCTACCTACGGACTCGCGATCGGCGACCTGAACGGGGACGGGTATCCGGACATTGTCGCCGCACGTTCGGACGCTCCCAGTCTTGTCTTTTTCAGTGCGCCAGGGCCTCGGTAGCGTGTCATCGATTCGCTATAATAAACAATCTGCCCGATTCCGATATACATAGGGGTGTTTAGGTAAATGAAAGCGAGCAATTCTCAGTGGAAGGCGCAGCTGGCGGACCGGATCCCGGACCAGATGGCTGCCGAGCTCGATGTTTTTGAAAACGAGATCGCGCTCAAAAAACAGGGCAAGATCGAGGACCGAGTGTTCGCGGAAACGCGTCTCCGGCGCGGCGCTTACGGTCAGAGATATGACAACGGCCAGCGTTCCGACGGTACGATTACACGCACGCTCAATTATCCATCCTCCATGACGAAGGGTCCGGCGACGCTGTGGGATGCGCCCGGTATGCAGCGCATCAAAATTCCGTTCGGTGGCCTGAATGCCCCCCAGCTAGAGATGCTGGCCGACCTGTGCGAAGAATACTCGGACAACATCGCGCACGTCACCACCCGGCAGGACATTCAGCTTCATTTCATTCATATCGAAGACACGCCCGCGCTGATGCGGCGGCTGGCGTCGGTGGGCATTACGACGCGGGAGGCGTGCGGCAATTCGGTTCGCAATGTAACGGCGTGTCCCATTGCGGGTGTTTGCCGCGATCAGACGTTCGACGTGACGCCTTACGCTAACGCGATCACGTGGTTCCTGTTGGGGCATCCGGACTGCCAGGCGTTCGGGCGGAAATTCAAGATTGCGTTTTCGGGCTGCCGGGAGAATGCCTGCGGTCTGGTGCGGCTGCACGATTTCGGCGCGATCGCCGTGACGCGTGAAGACGGCGGGAAGACACGGCGCGGTTTTGAGTTGTGGGTAGGCGGCGGGCTCGGTCCCGTTCCGCAGCAGGCGCGGCTCTACGATGCATTTGTTCCGGAAGAGGAGATCCTGCCTGTTTCGCAGGCGATTGCCCGCGTGTTTGCGCGGCTGGGCGAAAAGAAGAATCGGAATACAGCGAGACTCAAGTTTCTGGTCAGCAAGCTCGGCATCGAAGGGTTCAAAAGGCTGGTGAAGGCCGAGCGGGAAATACTGCCCTACGATTCGCGCTGGACGGATTTCCTGAAAGACGTTCCCGGTTATGTGGAAGAAGCCTTGAAGCCGCCATCGCTGCTGCAGATCGGCTCGGCGCATCCGGCCGGGTTTGACCGGGCTGAGTTTGACCGGGAAGGTTTTGACCAGTGGTATGGGGCGAATGTCTACCGGCAGCGCCAGCAGGGCTATGCGACAGTGACAATTGCGCTTCCGCTGGGCGACATCACCCCCGCGCAGCTGCGGCTGGTGGCGGACGTTTCGCGCAAGTACATGAAAGAGACGATCCGCAGCACGGTGGAACAGAATCTGGTGCTCCGGTGGGTGAGCGAATCGGATCTGCCGGCGCTGTACACAGATCTGCAGAGCGCGGATCTGGCGGTTCCGATTGCAGGAACCATAGCGGACGTTTCCTCGTGCCCCGGTACGGACACCTGTAAGCTGGGCATCGCTTCCTCGCGCGGCCTGGCAGGCGAACTGCGCATCCGGATGGTCGATAAGAAAGCGGAGCGGGACGAGGCGATCGGCGGACTTCGGATTAAAATCAGCGGCTGCTTCAACTCCTGCGGCCAGCATCACGTGGCCGATCTCGGTTTCTATGGCGTGAGCCGTAATAAGAACGGCTATACAGTACCACACTTCCAGGTTCTGCTGGGCGGCGAATGGGCGAACAACGCGGGCTCCTACGGGTTGGCAATCGGAGCGGTGCCGTCGAAGCGAATTCCGGAGACGGTGGATCGTATCACGGGCCGTTATCGCGAGGAACGCCTTGCAGGCGAAACTTTCCAGGCTTACATTAAGCGCATCGGGAAAGCCGAATGCAAGAAGATGATCGAGGAGTTCACGGCGGTTCCAACGCATGAGCAGGACGCGTCGTTCTACAGCGACTGGGGCGATCCGCGGGAATTTAATATTGGCGATATCGGGGTGGGTGAGTGCGCGGGCGAAGTGGTGTTTCCCATAGATTTCGAACTGGTGGCGTGCGAGCGCGAGGTCTTCGAAGCGCAGCTGCAACTGGATGGCGGGAACGTCGGCAAGGCGGCGGCGATGGCCTACGAATCGATGCTGCATGGCGCGCAGGCGCTGCTGAAGTACAAGTTTGCGATTGCGCCTGAAGCCGCGGATAAAATCGTCGACGATTTCCGCACGAATTTCTACGATACGGAGATCTTTTTCGATCCGTTCGTGCGCGGTAAGTTTGCGCAGGATTTCTTCCGGGCGCATGAAGAAGCCAGGCTTACCCGAACCGTGGAGACGGCTCATCAACTGATAGAAGAGGCGCAATTGTTCATTGAGGCTTGCTATAGCTGCTACGCCCGAGTGTCGGCGGCGGCCGCTCCTTCCGCTAAGGAGAAGGTCAGCGCGTGATCGATCCGGAAACTGTACAGCACATCAATCTGAAAATTTTTGTTGAGGACGAAAAAGCATTTGTACTTAGTGCCGCGACGGTTGTCTTCCATCGGTGGATTCGGGAGAGTGCCTGCCCCGAGATGCTGATCGACGTGGCGGATTATGCGCATGTCGCGGCGGGACCGGGGCTTTTGCTGATCGGGCATGAGGCGAACTACAGCTTCGATAACCGGGAGAACCGGCTGGGTTTGCTGTATAACCGGAAGGCTCCGCTGGATGGGACGTTCCGATCGCGGCTGCAACAGGCGCACGGCGCGGCGCTGGATGCCTGCGGGCGTCTGGAGCGGGAACCGGAGTTTGGCGGGAAGCTGAAGTTTAACCGGGATGCGTTGGAGGTCTTTGTCAATGACCGGTTGCTGGCGCCAAACAGCGATGAAACTTGGGTGGCGCTGCGACCCGCACTGGAAGAGGAGTTCGCGGGGTATGCGATTCGGCGCATCGGGGAACCGCGGGATTTGTTTCGGCTCTCTGTGACTCGGGGCTAGTGTCAACGTCGTCGCTGAATCGCTGGATCGTGCGGCCTTCGCCACGGCCGGGCGCACGTGTGAGGCTGTTTTGTTTTCCCTACGGCGGGGGCGGTTCGCAGGCGTTCCGGTGGTGGTGGAACGCTTTTCCGCCGGACATTGAAGTGTGCGCCATCCAGCCTCCGGGCAGGGAGAACCGCTTTTCGGAAACGCCGCACACGAACCTCGGCCCCTACGTTGAGGAACTGAAGGATGCATTGGCGCCGTGGCTCGACAGGCCCTTTGCATTTTTTGGGCATAGCCTGGGGGCGCTGGCGAGCTTCGAGTGCGCGCGACTGATTCGCGCCGAATATGGGAGGGCGCCGGCGCGGCTTTACGTCTCGGGATGCCGCGCTCCGCAGGCGCCTTCCCGAGATACACCGAGGGCTGCACTGCCGAAGCCACTGCTCCTGGATGAACTACGCACGCTGAATGGCACGCCGGAAGAGGTGCTTCGGGAACCGGCGTTGATGACGCTGCTGCTGCCGGTGGTGCGCGCCGATTTCGGGGTTTTTGAGAGTTTTCGTTATCGGGTGGTAGAGCGGTTTTCGTGCCCGATCCATGCGTTCGGGGGAGTGTCCGATCCGCGGGTTACGCGGGATGAATTGGAAGCGTGGGCTGGTCAGACTACGGGTCCGTTCTCGCTTCGCATGTTGCCGGGGGATCATTTTTTTTTGAATTCGGGTCGGGCGACGATTTTGGATGCGATCGGGCGGGATCTTCGGGATGAGATTGAGGAGTGATTCGAGTGACGCTAAGATTGTTACGACTATGAAGCCAATCTACGTTACCATCCGGCAGATCGGCAACTCACAGGGAGTTGTCATCCCCAAACCAGTTCTGGCGCAAGTGGGCCTTAGCCCCGATACTGGCGCGGAGATGACGGTCGAGGGCGGTGCACTCGTTTTGCGCAGACCGGCGGGCCCGGTGCGCGCCGGTTGGGCAGACGCGGCAAGGAAGATAGCCGAAGCTGGCGACGATGCGCTTGTAATGGGCGAATTCGGGAATACGGCGGACGCATAACTTCAGCCGTTTCCTTATGCGGAGCACGTTAGTCGCTCGGGGATTCACCCCAGTAGCTCGGTGAGCAGTTCCTTTTCCGATGGAAGGCTCTCCCGGCGATGTAAAGCGTTGAGGCAATCCATCAGAAGTTTCCACGCTTGATTCCACTCATCAATTCGTACGGCAGTATTGGTGCCGTGGGCGACTTTTGAGCGGATGCTGTAGGCGGTTCGTACCGCTTCATAGCGGGAGAGGCGGTCAGCACCGATATCCGTCAATTGTGCTATGTACAAGGCGATTCTGAAAGTGACCTCGGAACTGACGGATGGGAAAAGCGCCTCCAACCCGGTCCAGATATGCAGCAAGGATTGTCCGAGGTCGCCCAGCGTCGGCGCGGCGACAGCGGCATCCATCACCGCCCGGAGTTGGGGAAAGCGCGCGAGCAACCGTTCCCAAATGACTGCTTTTGCGGCGGCGGCGCTGAAAACGTCTTGGGTTACCCGCAACCCCTCCGGTAAGACCGTGCATTGAAATGAAAGCTCGATTGGCCACGCTTCTACTGTTCCGGCGTCCGTGGTGAGACCTATTTCCATCCCCGGATACATTTGGGGTCGCAAATAATCGCTGTCCCGGCTGTTGATGCCGGAGTAATCGTTTATCGAATAAGTCGTAACGAAGGGGCATAGGAACGGTGACACCCCGCTTGAATAAAGGGCCACCCTGAACCTTTGAAACGCTTCGTTCGCGTCCGTTATCGAACGCGCGCCCGAGACGCACAGTTCCACGTTGCAACGAGAAAGAAATACGTCCACAGCCTGGTAAGGCAGATGCAGCGTGTGTTTCGTGGCGAGGGTGGCGAGGTCGAACGTGCTGGTTTCCCACTTTCGGCGCGCAAGGCGGAAGGGCGGGCACTCGACGGTATTACCTTCGAATCCCGGCGTGAGGAACAGGAGCGGGTAGAAGAAATCGGAAACAGGCAGCGACTCGATATGTGGCATGGACTCTAAAACATTCTCCTCCCGTTTTGTTGTATCATGCGATAAAGGATAAATTCACACGTATACTGAAGTAGGCAAGAGCGCCCGTCGGTTCGCGCGGCACGAGTTAGAGTAGCGACGGATTATCGGAAGTAATCGGAAGTGGTTAGGGCTTGCAATGGGAGCGAGCGGGTCGGCTCCCAAGGGCGAGCAACATCACTCACGCGGCGCTTAGTACTTGATGATCCAATTGATTGCCACATTTATAGGCCTCGTTTCCGCGCCGATCCCTTCCTGCGGGTGTTGATCGTCGTCGGTGTAATGATCACCAGTCCAATCTGGATTTCGGGTGAATTCTTGTCCCAACGGATTCTTGGCTTCCCCCACGTTCCCTCTTTTTGCTAGCCAGTGCCTGTGTGGGCCAACTAAATCACGTTGCGGGGAACCGATCCGCCGGTTAGGTTCTTTATCCACGCTGGCTTTCCGATCCAAACCGCGCAAAAAACGACCTCGAAGATCTGGAACTTTGAAAGTGGAATCGTCTTTCCCCTTGCCGAAGTTTATGCCGATCGCGTTAAAGAGATTTGCTTTATCGGTTCGGCTAAATTCTTCACCATCACACCACAGCCATCCCGGTGGTAGTGTTTCCCCTCCAAAAGCGCTAATGGTTCCCGGTGGGACCAGCTTATGACCACGGCGTTCCTCAAAGCTCTCCGCCTCTTCAACAAGTGCTCCAATCACATCGGTCGCCTTGTCGGGCCGGCGCTTCTGCAGTTTCAATGTTTCGCCGATCTCAAAAAGAAGCTGGTCAACTTCACTTCGTATCGCCGCATTCATGGCGTTGGTTTCTTTGAGTGGCCCAGGAAGGAAGTCGTAATCGACACCGGCGGTAAGTAGCACTACCGATTTCTTCGCGCTCCAACCAGCGCCAAGTTCAAACATTGCCCAGCCAGATTTAAGACTTGCCGGAGTCAAAATGCCTATAATCACTTCCGCTTCGGCCAGTTCGTTCCCCAAATCCACGCTGGGACGGGAACCGCCCCTAAGTTTATGCCCTGGGAGCGAAGTGCAGCGAATTTCGCCGTCGGGTATAACGAACGATGCTTCTAGTACGTCAACGAAGCATTTGACGAGATCGCGATCTCTGGATGTGTGGCTGATGAATATCCTTATTGGCATTGGCATGATTTCATCCTACGGTGTTGCGCGTAGGCCGAGGAATTTTACTAGACATAAAGGACGTTATCACGCGCTCGACGACGTGCGGCGGCAATCTGAAAGAATCGAAAACACCTTTCAGGCTACGTATTCGAACGGGGCAATTTCGACTTGAGCAACGAATTCCTGATGAACGCCGAGCGGGTTTGATCCTCCTGGATCGAATGCGTGCCGTGAATAAGTTCCGCTTGGCGAAGAAGCTGGGAACGGTGTCACCGGGGGTACTTAGCGTCACCCTCAGCACGCTGCGGGAGGTTTTCACGGGCGGAAAGGAGTAGCGTTTTATCAGGACAATTACCAAATCGCGCGCGAAAGCAAACGCTCGGGATTAGTTCAGGGCGATTTCGAAGCTTTCCCTGGCGGCGTCCAGGGTCCGTTCGATGTCGGCTTCGGTGTGCGCCGTGGAAACGAAGAAAGCTTCGAACTGGGAGGGCGGCAGGTAGATCCCACGGTCCAGCATGGCGTGGAAGAACTTCGCAAATCGTTTCGTGTCGCTGAGCTTTGCTGTCGTGTAATCGTTGACAGTGGCGTCCGTAAAAAACCACGTCATCATGGAGCCCGCGCGGTTCACGGTGATGTTTTCCGGGGCGACGGCGGCCAGGCGGCCCGTCACGCGGTTCAGGTGGTCGTAGATTTCGGGGTGGGACTGAATATGGCGCAGCATGGCCAATCCGGCGGCCACGGCAAGGGGGTTTCCAGACAGGGTTCCGGCCTGGTAGATGGGACCGCTGGGGGCAATGTATGTCATGATGTCCCGGCGGCCTCCGTAGGCGGCGATAGGCAGGCCTCCGCCGATTACTTTGCCCAGCGTGGTGAGGTCCGGCTTGATGTTGAAGAAGTGCTGCGCGCCGCCCGGGGAGACGCGGAAGCCGGTCATCACTTCATCGAAGATGAGCAGCGATTCGTATTCCTGCGTGATGCGACGAAGGGCTTCGAGGAAGCCGCCCTCGGGCAGAATGCAGCCCATATTGCCGCAGACGGGTTCCACGATGACCGCCGCGATCTTTGGGCCGTGTGCGCGAAAGGTTTCCTCGAGCGCTGAGACGTCGTTGAAGGGTATAGCAATAGTGGTGTCGCTGAAGGCTTTGGGGACGCCCGGAGAATCGGGCAGTCCGAGGGTTGCGACACCGGAGCCGGCTTTGACCAGCAGCGAATCGACGTGGCCGTGATAACAGCCTTCGAACTTGACAGTCAGGTCGCGGTTTGTGAAGCCGCGGGCCACGCGCAGGGCGCTCATCGTGGCTTCGGTGCCGGAGTTCACAAGGCGGATCATTTCCATGGAAGGCACAAGGGCGCGGATGGTCTCGGCCAGTTCGATTTCCTGCTCCGTGGGTGCGCCGAAGGAGGTGCCGAGGGTGAGGGCGTGCTGCAGGGCGTCGAGAATCTCGGGGTGCCGGTGGCCGAGGAGCAGGGGGCCCCAGGAGCCGATGTAATCGATGTATTCGTTGCCATCGGCATCGAAGATGTGGGACCCTTCGCCGTGGGTGATGAACCGTGGGGAGCCGCCGACGCCGCGCCACGCACGCACCGGCGAATTAACGCCGCCGGGGATGGAGAGTTGGGCCCGTTCGAAGAGTTGTTGGGAGATTTCGAGTTTCACTGAGTATTAGGTTAAAGGACGGGCGGGCGCGAGCGGCTACCCAACATTGCGGCAAGCGCTGTAGATTCGTTCCACCAGTTCGACCGCATCGGCGCCTTCTTCGCCGGCTACCAGCGGTTTGCGATGGTTTGTAATGGCGTCGGCAAAGTTCAGGAACTGGCGTTCGAACGGTTCCAACGAGATAGCCATCGGATCGGAGGCTCCGGAGGCGACTTCTTTCGAGAGCGGGGCGGGTTCGCCGTCATCGTCCTGCGCGTCCCAGGCGGTGAGTTTGTCGCCCGTGATAATGGCCGTGCCGCGGGTACCGTGGATTTCCACGCGTTCGGAGTAGCCGGGCCAGAATGCCGTGGAAGCCTGGATCACGCCGGTGGCCCCGTTCGAGTAGCGCAGAAGGGCGTTGACCACGTCCTCCGATTCGATGCGATGCAGCGCGCCGAGCTGCCACATGGCGCTTACGTCATCCACCGGCCCGGCGAACCAGCGGAGCAGGTCTATCTTGTGGATGGCCTGGTTCATCAGCGCGC
>Ga0302324_100030122_pt1 | contig 10262 bp, 9 predicted proteins | sample Palsa_T0_1_FD_201949 | JGI IMG/M metagenome (GOLD analysis project Ga0302324, IMG submission 201949) | Peat permafrost microbial communities from Stordalen Mire near Abisko, Sweden - Palsa_T0_1 | ecosystem: Environmental > Terrestrial > Soil > Palsa > Peat permafrost | place: Sweden: Abisko... | reverse complement strand
CCTCGAGACCGCTAACTGGTATCGGCAACAGGGCTACCTCGCAACATAAGCCAGCGGTCGCTAGCGATGCGGCTGGCGTGCGGAGGCGTTTCGAAAGACGAATACCCTGGAGGCAATAAAGTTAAAGGCGAGTCCGCATACTGAACCTGCGGCTACGGCGATCACTGGTCGCTGTCCGATCCAGGGGGACTCAGCCACGAGAAGCACGTACACGCCCAGATTGATCAGACCCCCGAACGCGTTGGCGAGCAGAAAACTCACCCACTGAGCGAATTTGCGACTGCGCGCAGAGGAGCGAAATGTAAACGCCCGGTGAAAGGCCCAGGTAACGCTCGCCGCGCTAAGGTAGGAGATGAGTCTGCCGAGGTAGGGCCCGGCACTCGTCCACTGCAGCAGTAGCAGCAGAACGGTCGAGTCAATGACGAAGCCGATCACCCCACCGATTGCAAAGATCAGGAATTGGCGGACTAGGACCACCGAGCTTGGGTTTCCCGCGCAAGTGCAGGCACGGCACCATCGCCGTGGACTGGATTGAAGCGCACCGGGATGCTCAAATAATGTAAACGTTTGGCTTCCACGCGGCCTCGCGTGACCGTATCCAGAATCAAGCCACAAACCAGGCTCAGAAATGCCAGCAGCATCAAAGCCGCAGACAAGATGATGGTGGGAAAGCGCGGCACCAGCCCGGTATGGAGAAAATCGCGGATGATCGGCAGCGCGAGCACGACTGAAGCGAAGGCGAACAGCGCAAAAAAAATACTGAAGAATTGTAACGGCCGCTCCTCCTTGACCAGTATCGCAATGGTTCGCAATATCCGCAGGCCGTCGTGGTAAGTGCGCAGCTTGCTGACGGACCCGCTGGGGCGTTCGCGATAAGGTGTCGGCTCCTCGGCAATGGGCAATCGAAGTTCGAGCGCATGTACGGTCAATTCGGTTTCAATTTCGAAGCCGGATGCCAAAGCTGGAAAAGACTTCACAAAGCGCCGTGAGAAAACGCGGAACCCGGACAACATGTCCGACAGACGATTGCCGAAAATTCTAACGACGACCCCCGTCAAAATGCTGTTTCCCAATCGGTGACCGGCGCGGTATGCGGCATGTGACGTCTCAACACGCGTGGCGCTGACCATGTCGAGGGAATCGGTCAGCAGACGCTCAATTAGTTTTGGGGCACTGCTTGCGTCATACGTGTCGTCTCCGTCCACAAGTACGAATACGTCAGCCTCAATATCGGCAAACATGCGGCGCACGACATTGCCCTTGCCTTGTAGCGCTTCCGTACGTACGACCGCGCCGGCACTCAGCGCTATCTCTTTGGTCCGATCACTGGAATTGTTGTCGTAGACGAAAATCGATGCCAGCGGCAGCGCAGCGCGGAAATCTCGAATCACCTTTCCGATGGCTGCCTCTTCGTTATGGCACGGAATCAGCACGGCAATAACCGGTAGCATCGCGAGTGACCGCCTAAATCATTTAGCTGCTGGCCGGATCAGGCGGCCGGGACGGCGATGGCGTCTACTACGCTGCACGCACGGCAACTGCAGCGATTTTCTTGGAAAGAATTTTGACCTTCTTTCCATACAGAACAAAAATGAATCTGAAGCAGAACTGCAGCACACTGGTCGCGGCTAGACCCACATAGTTGAGTGGGTTCTTCCAAAACACATACAACCTCAGTGCAAATGGTCGGATTTGTACGAAGCCGCCCAGTTGCAGAAGTTGCGTCAAGCTGTGCTCGGTCACGTTATAGAAGTGATCGATGTTGTGCGCAATATTCTCCGAGCCGACTAACGGATTGGCGCCGTTCATGGCGTAGACGATGACGGAGCCATTCGCTCGCAGTGCCCCGCGACACAGACGCAGAAATTCGATGGTTTCGTCAATCGTAAGATGATTGAGTTCCTGTTCGGGAATGATGACATCGAAATCCGCCGTCTGACGTGCGCTCAAGAACGGGAACGCCTCGGCTACCTGGCACGGCAGCCCTTTGCGACGAGCATATTCGATCTTGCTGCCGTCCGAGTCGATGCCGAGTACGTGCTGATAGCCGACTTGGCGCAGGAGGTTAACCAGATAGCCCGGGCCGCAGCTGATGACGAGGATTCGTGCCTCACGATTACTTGGCAAGTGGGGTAGATAATTGGCGCGATAATAGGCGCTGAAGCTGCTGTAGCCGCTCTCGACGTCCTTGGGAGCTTGCCAATAGGAATCGAAGGGCTCGAGGCGCGCGCTCAATTTCGCTCTACCCGCGGGGTCAAAGAGGTTCGTGATACCTGCCGCAGCCTGGGATTTCGAATCTGCATCGACGATAGAGGTTGGGGAGTGGGTGGCCATCTCGGGCTCCTGCGGTCTGCGTACAGTATATCTAATCGTTGGAAGAGCGCGCGAATACATGACCGGTCGCAATACCGGCCCACAGCAGAAGCAGCGGGTCTAAGGGCAACCGATAGCGCGTCTCGGCTGTCAGCATTGCATGTGTGGCGATATGAATCGCCACGATGGCGATGCTTGCCACTGCAACGGGTCGAATTGTCGGGGCGGACACGATGCCTCTGAGGCTTCCGAGCATGCCAAGTGGGATAGCAAACAACACTACAAAGAAGGACATCTGCTCGAAGAACGAGATCCAGTTCTCGTCGGCATCCACGAAGTTACCGCGATATCTCATCAGGACCACTCGGCCATTTTCCACTTTGATCTGCGCGGTGCCGAGAGGAGTCTCCAGGGGAGATAAATAGACTGCGATTCTGAGGATGATCTTTCTAATATAACGAGAATAATCTGCTCTCACGTCCGCATTTCCGAGCGCACGTAGATAGTCGTCCTCGGTGCGCGCGCTAACAGAGTGGGATCCGACCTGGGACGCGCGATACCGATCTCTGATCTCGTCCACGTAGCTATCGGCCTGATCGTGATCGATGTACGGACTGACAGCCTCAAACGCAAAGCTGTTGCCTTTGAAGAAGTTCCAGCCACCGACAGCCGTCGCGCTGAGCGTGAATCTGCCTTGCGCGTGACTCTGGTATACCTGCCAGGGAAGGGCACACAAAACCACCGCGCCAATAGCCCAACTCAGAATATGCAAACGATGTCTTAGCGGCGTCGCCGGTATGAATAGAATGAACAACCCCAGGGGCGCGAGCATTAAGACGCCCGTGGGTCGGGTGTAAAAGGCCAGGACACAAGCCAGCACCATGAAGGCAACGGACTTATTTGTGGCCGGTTTTTGAGTCGCGAAGTAGATAAACGCTACGATAAATAATTCGTAGGTTACGGTTTCCCGAAGTGCAAAGTTTTCCAGTTGCAGCCCGATGTGGGCCGCATAGGCGAGCGTCACGAGAGCCGGAACCCAGGGCACGGATGTCAATCGACTGGCGGTGCGATGGAGCATCGCTCCACAGAGCAAAACCAATGCACCTTGAATGCCGATCAATACATATGACCAGTAAATGCCACCGACAAGCTTGCTCAGTACAATCAAGCCGACATAAAGAGGCATCCTATCGGGCGCCTCGTCATTGCCGGATGCGGCGCTTCCAGGGTAGACGATCTCATCAGCAGATCTGGCATATGAAGGGGCGCCAAACAGCAATCTGCCGTGCTCGCTCTGCTCACCGTGCCTGCTCACAAGATAGGCAATCATTAATCCAATCGCAGTGACCACGAACAGCAGCACGGCTAAGGACAGCACGTCGCCGCGGCGATACTTGATTAACATTGCAGGATGCTTTCCTATTTGCGAAATACCACGAGATTTGAAAAAAGGTAGTTCCAACAGAAAGTCACCCCTATTGCGGCTACCTTGGCTGGCAATGGGCCGTATTGCGGCGCCAGCAAGGCCACGGTAGTCGTCGAAAACGCCAGCCCAACAAGACTGCCGGTAGTGAACATCGCCAGCTGCGTCGACGAGCGGCGCGTGGTTCGATCGCGAAAGGTCCATGACCGGTTTGACCAGAAACTCAGGGCGATGCCACTGGAATAGGAAACCATATTGGCGAGAGGCGGCGCGACGTGAACACCGAGCGTGAGGGCCGTGAATATCGCGAAGTCAATGGTGGTGGTGGCAAGTCCCACGACCCCGAATTTGAGCGCACGCATTCTATATCTGAGGTCGCTTAGCCTCGATCATGAGATTCGAGCTTCGAATGACTGATTCGATAATGAATAGCGGACGGCCCTTCGCTTCCATGTACAGCCGACCGAGATATTCGCCGATGATGCCGAGCACGAACAGCTGCGCACTTCCCATGAGAAGAAAAATCGACGTTGCACTCGTCCAACCGGGTACGGTACGCGCGTGCAGCCAACTGCCGAGCGTGTATATCAGACCGGCCAGACCGAGGAGGCCAAATCCAAAACCAAGGTAGGATGCGAGACGCAGTGGCCTTGTCGAAAAGCTGGTAACCGCATCCACCGCGAGTCGCAGCATCTTCGACAAGGGATATTTGGTGGCACCGGCAAATCGTTCGCTGCGTTCAAACGGCAGCGCGACCTGTCGAAATCCAATCCAACTGATCATGCCGCGAATGAATCGATGCTGTTCCGGCATCGCCAGCAGTACGTTGAGTGCGCGGCGGCTCACGAGGCGAAAATCACCCGTGTCTACCGGGATCTTGACGTCCGTTAGACGATCCAGGAGCCTATAAAAGGCTGCCGAGGTGCTGCGTTTTGCGACCGACTCGCCGTGACGCGCCGTTCGCTGGCCAAAAACGACGTCGGCGCCCTGGTCCATGAGACGGAGCATATCGGGTAACAGCTCCGGTGGATCCTGCAGGTCGGCGTCGATGATCAGAATGCGATCGCCGCGCGCGATGCTCAGTCCGGCGGACAGTGCAAGTTGTTGCCCGTGATTGCGGGACAATTTCACGCCGACAATGTTCGGGCTATGTACCGCATACGCCTGAAGCGCAGCCCAGGTATCGTCGGTCGAACCGTCGTCGATAATCACGATTTCGAAGGAAGAAACGACGCACGACTGGCACACGGCGCTCAGACGTCGCAAAAGCTCAGGCAGCGACTCTTGCTCGTTAAAGCACGGTACGACGACTGACAGCGCAAGGGACGTATTGACGCGCGCCGCCCAGGAGCCTTGGATTTCGGGCACGGACTCGCTGGCGCTGATCATGGATGTGCCCTAAGGAGCAACGGCTAATCAATTGATTATACCCGGTGTCCCCGGATGCGACTGCTGATGCACTCCTCATATTCCGGCGGTCGGATCGGGGCCTGCGGCGGCCGAGCCGGCCTCGCTAAGGCCGGCGAGCCCGATGTTGCAGACGCGCGATGCTCAAGGATAGTTGGCCGGATAGGCAGTATTCGTTAGCGGATTGGCTGCGAGGGTGTTCTGCAGGTTGCTCCAGGCAGTCTGGGTGGGAACGGTGAACGAGGGACTGCCGAAGGTCTCGGTCCCAAAGAAATGTGTCCAAAACAGATGCGAGGCCCCATACGTCGTGTTCGCGGCATCGATGATATCGAGCGGCGTGAAGCCGTTCATGGAACTGCCAGCCAGTGTTCCATTGAGCGGAGCATTGGGGGAGGTCCAATTTTTGTAGTAGCTGCCAATCAATTCCTGCGCCTCGACGTCGAGCATTGCGCGAGCCCTGGGGCGATAGTTCGGACCGGTATATGTCCCGCCCGGTGTCGTGATACCCATATAGGCTTGTAATCCCCAGGCCAGTCCGAGATTCGTATTCTGATAGCCGTTATTGAAGGCAGTCTGCCCCACCGTGTCGGCCGATCCTGGAGCCACGCGATTTGCGATCATCCAGGCCTCAAAGTTCTCTGCCGCATCAGAGGGCGGCATGTAAGTGTTTTCCATGATCACGTTGGATGTCGTGAAATTGGCAACGGAGGCGGCGAGCGAGGTTTCCAGGTTGCTGATGAGGTTGTTGCTGTTGTAGTCCGAACCAGCAAACATGGTGATTGAGCTGATCCAGGCGTCCTCCTGATACATGATTCCCTCAAAGTTCGGATTGTTGTTGTAACGCGCTGCGATTGCTGTAAGCGTGTTGGTGTATTCAGTCATCACGCTGGCCGAGCCGCCGCCATATTCACCAGGCGTGCGCCAGAAGGCAGCGACCGCAGGGCCGTTGCCTTCATTGGCCCCTGGTCCCCACCAGCCGTATTGACCGGGGAAAGGCGAAGGGCCGTAGATCGGGTTATTGAGGATGTAGCTCGGCACGCCGATCCAGGAGGCCGGTGCGCTGGTCAGATTGCCGGTGCTGAAGGCGCCGGGCAGCACTACGAGTACGAGCTGCTTACCGATGCCGTCCATGTAGCTCATGATGGAGTCCAACAGCGCCCAGTTGTAACTGCCCTGCACGGTGTCGGTTATAGCGCTCCATGCCACCAGTACTCGATAACCCTTGATCTCGGGGGGGCTATTTGCGAGATCGTTCAACTCACCTTGTATCGTGGATATGGTCTCACCCGGCCCGAGTACAGTGTAGGAGGCCATGTAGTGGCCGGGGTGCCATTTGATGCTTCCAGTGCCGGTAGTGGTGTTCGCGGTGACGCCCGATGAGCTCGAGCCGCTTGATGCGCCGCCCGAGCTGCTGGAGCCCGATGAGCTCGAGCCGCTTGAGGAACCGCTGCTTGAAGAACCGCCGGAACTCGAGCTCGACGCCGCGCTGGCGCTGATTTCGACTGCAGCCGTAGCCGGCGAGCCGAAGCTCGCATGGCCCGCAACGCTCGTTAGCGCGAAGGCGAAATACTTGCTGCTCGCCAGGCTCGTGACGGGCACCCTCACGGTCTTGCCACTGGAGTCGCCGTTCTCCCAAGTTACGGTTCCGCTGGTCGGGCTATAGTCTGTGCCGGAGGTCGCGGTGCCATCCACGGTGGTATAGCCCACAGTCACCGACCCTGCCGGAGGGCCAGAGCGAGAGATCGTTACGACGGCACTCGAAGATGGTGCGACGGTGTATGCGGAGGAGGAGAGGGCGACGAGTCCGACGGGCGGGATCGAAGCGATAGAGGAATTGCTGACTGAAGCAGAGGCAGTCGCTGCATCGCTCGAGCTTGAACTCGAGCCCTCGCCGCAGCCGGCGAGCACGATCGCAACCACACAGATCCCGAAAATTCGCCCCGGCTGTCCGTCCGCTATGATTCCCATCGGCGCTTGCCCTCGCATGTCGCGTTGTTCCCCAAAGGGCTCCGGCGACCATGCAGACGGCGAGCAGCGGTATGACGGATGCGTAGCGAACTTGACGCTCGCGGCGCTGCCGGCAACCCCGCTGTCTCACCGACCGAATCGGATCTGAGACCGGAGGCTTTGCGTCCCCGCCTCGCGGCGGGTTTGCCCTTCACATTGCGAGGCTAGTAAACAATAGGCCTGAGTTAACAACAAACTGTCGGCGGCCGCCTACGTCTCCAAGTAGCGACGTCGGACTCAGGCACAACTTTCTAATTCATGGCACGCGCAGAAAATCAGTGTCTTGATTGTCAATCTGCAGAGCTGCAAAGCGTGACGCGCTTTGCAAAGTGAAGCACGGCATCAGGTGAGCAGTCGATGCGCTGCTCATGACATCGGCGCACAACGGGCGAGTATCTAGTAGGCCTTGGGGTCGCCGAATACTTTCATCACAGTGAGCAATAAAATCTTCAGATCAAGCATCGGTGACCAGCGCCGCAGATAATCGAGATCGTATCGAACCCGCGCCTCCATCTCTTCCAGCGTGTCGGTCCCGCCGCGCGCGCCGTTGATTTGCGCCAGACCGGTGATGCCGGGTAGCACTTTGTGGCGCACCATGTAGCCCTTGATGAGCTTACGATACTGCTCATTGTGTGCTATCGCATGCGGCCGCGGACCTACCAGGCTCATGCGCCCCTGAATCACATTGATCAATTGTGGCAGCTCGTCGAGCGAATAGCGCCGCAGCAGCCGGCCGATGGGCGTTATGCGCAGGTCCTCACGGGACGCCTGTGTTACGTGATCGCCGTCTTCAGTGACCATCATGGTTCGAAGTTTGTACACGATGATCTGGTGACCATCGAGTCCGTACCGACGCTGGCGAAATATGGCGGGGCCTGGCGATGACAGTCTCACCGCGGCCGCGAGTACGAGCAGCAGTGGCGAGGCGACGGTCAGCAGGCACAGTGAGAGACTAAGGTCCGTCAGCCGCTTGATCAAGCCGCGGTAACCGTAGAACGGTGTCTCGCACATCGCGACGACTGGGAATCCGTGCAGTTCGCTTGAGCGCGCCTGAATGAGATCGAACACAAATAAATCGGGCAGGTAATAAATCGAAGCCGTGGAGTCGCGCAGGTCGTCGAGCAGGTCGAGCACCCGCTGTAAGTGGCGAATCGGCAGTGCAATGAAGATGACGTCGATGCCCTGTTGCTTGGCAAAAGAGCCGAGATCGGACAGTCCGCCGAGCAGCTGTGCGTCATCTTCGACGTTGAGCCTATCAGCACCCCGATCGTCGAAGAAACCTTCCACTTGCAGTCGCAGCGTTGCGTTACTCCTCAGCGCGCGCGCCAAGCCGAGACTGGTGCCGTTATAGCCGGCGAAGATCACACGCCGACTGCTCACAGCACTCAGAACCACGCGGCGCATGCCATGGCCGACGATAAAAGCGCTCGCGACGAGAAGGATGGGTGTCACCAGTGCCCAGGTAACTACGGCGCGCGCGGGATACTGCCAGATTACCCCGGTGGAATAGCCGACGAGGGCCAGTACCAACATCAGCAGCAGCCATTGGCCCACGGTGCCGAATGTGACAGCGACAGGACGCCAATTGAGGTTCGAGCTCACGTCGCGCGGCAGTCGCACGAGTACCAGGAATATCAGGATCACGATGACGGCCGCTGTCGAGGGCGACTGCTCGAAGAATATGCCCCATAGCCGGCCAATCAAATACAGCGCGGCCACTGCCACCAGCGGTGGCGTGATTGTCTGCACGATCGCCATCAGGACGATCGGCAATCCGCGCTGGATCACTACCGGTTCATTCATCGAGGAGTCGCGCGTCTGAATCGCCTCGGCGTCGGTGCGGCGGCGCGCCAATGGCTCAAAGTGTAGAATAATGTGTGCATAACCTTAGGGATCGTCTCGACCCGGAGTCAGGGGCATGTTACAGCCTGTGAAAGCCACGCCGCCGCCGACCATCACGGTGCCGCTGCTCGACCTACGGGGACAGTATCAGACGCTGGCTGGGGAAATCATGCCAGTTCTGCAGCGTTTGTGCGCAACCCAGCAATTTATCCTGGGAAGATATGTGACGGAGTTCGAACAAGCTGCAGCCCTCTATTGCCGCTGCAACGCCACTATCGGGGTATCGTCGGGCACCGATGCGCTGTTGCTGGCACTCATGGCTCTCGGTGTAGGTGCAGGAGACGAGGTCGTTACCTCTCCCTACAGCTTTTTTGCTACCGCGGGGACCATCGCGCGTGTCGGCGCGAGGCCTGTTTTTTGCGACGTCGAGGCTCAGAGCTTGAACCTCGATCCACGGGCGGTAGCAGCCTTTTTATACGATCGCTGTGAGCGTCAAGGTGACGTGCTGATCAATCGCAGCACGGGTGGCCGCGTCCGGGCACTTATGCCCGTGCATCTGTACGGTCAGTGCGCCGATATGGCATCGCTGTCGCAACTGGCGCACGAGTTTGGACTGAAAATTATCGAGGATGCTGCCCAGGCGATCGGTGCTGACGATGTTGACGGCCGGCGTGCCGGCAGTATGAGCGATATTGGCTGCCTGTCGTTCTTCCCGACCAAGAACCTCGGTGCCTTTGGCGATGCGGGCATGTGCACCGTGCAGGATGCGGATTTGGCAGAACACCTGCGCGTATTGCGCGTGCATGGCGGCAAGCCCAAGTACCACCACTCCTTTATAGGTGGTAATTTTCGATTGGACGAACTGCAGGCGGCTGTGCTGGGCATAAAGCTCAAGTATCTTGATCAGTGGTCGGACGCGCGGGCACGCAATGCCAGTTTCTACGCCGCTGCATTCGAGCGGGCCGGTCTGAGCGCGCAGGTCACGCTGCCAGCGCAGAAGCCAGGCAGTCGGCATATCTGGAATCAGTATGTGATCCGTGCACCCCGACGCGACGCATTGAAGGACTTCCTTGCGCAGCAGGGCGTTGCAACTGAGATTTATTACCCCGTGCCGCTGCATCGGCAGCCGTGTTTCGCCTATTTGGGCTACCGCGATGGCGACATGCCGGTCGCCGAAGCGGCAGCGATGGCGACTTTGGCGCTGCCGATTTATCCCGAGCTCACCGAGCAGCAGCTCCAGTATGTGGTAGACGCCGTAGGCAAGTTCTAT
>Ga0302324_100030119_pt1 | contig 10263 bp, 7 predicted proteins | sample Palsa_T0_1_FD_201949 | JGI IMG/M metagenome (GOLD analysis project Ga0302324, IMG submission 201949) | Peat permafrost microbial communities from Stordalen Mire near Abisko, Sweden - Palsa_T0_1 | ecosystem: Environmental > Terrestrial > Soil > Palsa > Peat permafrost | place: Sweden: Abisko... | reverse complement strand
ATTAACTGGTCCGATTGGCGACCAGAAGGTTGTTCAGGCCGAATTCGAAATAGCGGTGGACAAATCCAGAGAATCCGATGTCTTCGAGCATCGGGCGGAGCGCCTTGAGTGGAATCCGCGGTTGATGCTCGTGGCTCGCCATTTCGCGGCTGATAAGGCGTCCCGCGCGAAGCACAGCAAGCACGGGATCAACCAGGGACGACGGCCACGTTAATATTAACGAGCCGCCGGGGGAAAGAATCCGGTACGCCTCGCGCAGTACCGGCTGCGGCTGCGGCAAGTGTTCGAGCACCGCAAGCATGACCACGTGATCGAACGATGCCGCTGGCAACGGCAGGGGCTGCAACAGATCGGCTTGAATATGCCGCCATCGTCGCGTCGCTGCACTATTCGCGCGACCGTCCACGCCGACGCCCTCGGAAATCTTATCGGCGGCGAAATCGAGAAAAGCCGATTCGATGCCACAGCCAAGATCGCAGACACGCGAGCCCGAGCGTACGTAGCGATATGCCAATCGAAATCGCTGCCGGGCAATCAGTTTGTCGAGTCTGGTGTAAGGCATACGTCAGGTAGGAACTTCAATAAGCTTCAAAGATCAAATGCGACATCGCACGGCGCGGCCAAAATCTACTCTTCGCGGCGTCTCTCATAATCTCCAATATAAGTATCGCGGCTAATTCCGAGCATGCTGAGCAGAAACGATGAAAACAATATCTGTACGCCGAGCACGAACCACAGCGACCAGAAAAGGACGCCCCTCTCATCGTGAAGCCGCCCAAATCCCTCCGAAACCCAGCCCCAGAAAATCCGCGTATCCCCAATAAAACCAATCAGGGCCAGACCGGCACCCAAGAACAGACCGTGCTCGAGCTTCACATGCCGGAGCGCGCGCTTCAAGGAAACGGGATTGCGATCGAATCGCGCAGCATAGCTAAACACTTTGGCGCAAAATCCAACCGATACAATTTGCGCGCCGAGAAGCGTGAAAAGCACTCCGAAAATCATCGTGTGCACGTCGAGCTGAACTTCCGGCGTGAGATTTCGTGGCCCGTGAACCAGCCAAAAGACGAGGAAAAGTCCCACGGCCAACAGCACGCTGCCGGGCAAAAGGAATAGCCAGTTTGGCGCGTATAAGAGCAGGAAGCGCAGCGTCCGCCATCCGTCACTGAAACTCCGAAGATGCGGCGGCCGTCCGCGCTTATCGGGCCACAAGACAATCGGAATCTCCGTCATTCGCGCTCCGGCTAGCGCGGATTTGATGACGAATTCGGGCGCCCATTCCATTCCAGAAGTGCGAAGGTCGATCCGGTCGTATAATTCGCGAGTGAATCCGCGCAAGCCGCAGAGGCAATCGCCGAAGCCGGTTCGGAAGAATACGTTGATGAGCGCCGTCAGACCGGGATTGCCGATGTACTTGTGGCTCCAGGGCATCGCTCCCGGCTTGATTTCGCCGCGAAAGCGATTGCCCATGACGACGTCGTAGCCCTCGCGCCATTCGCGGACAAAATCCGGCACCGCGGAGAAATCATAGCTATCGTCCGCGTCGCCCATGATGATGAATTCGCCAAGCGCGGAAGCGATTCCTCCCTTCAGCGCTGAACCGTACCCTCGATCCTTGACGCTAACGACGCGCGCTCCATGCTCCCGCGCGATTTCAATCGAGCCATCCGTCGAGCCATTGTCGGCGACCACAACTTCTCCGCGTATGCCGCTCGCAGCAAAAGCATTTCGCGCCTTATCAATGCAAAAGGCGAGTGACTTCCCTTCGTTCAAGCACGGAATTACGACGGAGACTTCGATGTCTTCCAATCGATTCGACTCGGTCATTATTCTTGAAGGTGTTCGATCCGGTGGCAACCGCTCTTAGGCGGGCAGTTGCTTAATCCCGAGTGCTGACCTTACGGCCGTGGCCCACGCCGCGATCCGTAAATCGCAGGTCGCAGGCCATGCATCGGTAAGGACGGATCGCCAGAATCCGATAAAGTACGTTCTCGACAAATCCATGTCGCAGCGACCGGCGAACTGACTGGCTCCCGCAGCTCGGGCACGCGTGCAGCCGCTCCTCAGTATCGGCTTTCTTTATTGACATTGACGAGATTCTAGCATGGTCCATCAAGTTACTTCGCGAGGTCGAAACATCTCCCCGAGGCCACACCGCGGGTACGGGCGCACACTATGTTATTCTCAGATTTGCTTGAATCTTGAAAAATATTCTTTTGCCAGGATTTACCCCCTAGCTCATCAACCGTGATAACGAGCGATACTTAGGATAGGAGCCCGTAGGTTGAATCAAACCGGAAGCACGCCCACCGCCGGACGTTTAAATCAAAAGTCCATATTCCTGGGATTCAACGTCGATGTGGCGGCGCCACGGGTGCTTGCCGTGATGATCATCTACGCGGCCATCAGAAGCCTGGTCGCAGCGGCGACTTCGCCTTTTTGGTTTGATGAAGTGATTACCGTAGCGGTCGCACGCCTACCGAGTGCTTCGGCCATCTGGAACGTCCTCCGGCTCGGCGCGGACGGCAATCCGCCAGGCTTCTATCTCATCGAACACGCGTTTGCAGCTTTGATTCCGAACCCCAGCATCGCATACCGCCTTCCGTCGATCATCGCTTTGTGCTGCACCTTATTGTGCGTATACGTATACGCGCGAAGGCGAACAGGAAACGGTCGCGCTCTGCTCTGCGCTCTTATAACACTAACCACGGTTCTGTACTTTAATTACCCAGTTGAAGCTAGACCGTACGGTATGGTTGTCGCATGCATCGCGTTCGCGCTGGTTTGCTATCAACGGGCTCCTGCAACTCTGTGGATGTTCTTGATGTGTTTCAGCCTGGCGCTCGCCCTCACGTTGCATTATTACGCCGTCTACGCCTTGGTCCCTTTCGGGGCCGCGGAACTTGCGCTGCTTCTAACTTGGAAGCGGTTGCGGGTTGGCGTCTGGCTGGCTCTGCTTTGCAGTATCGTTCCTTTAATAGCCTTCTGGCCGCTGGTAGCGGCGTTGAAGGACTATTACGGCCACAATTTCTGGGCGCATCCCAGCTTTTACGCCGCTGCGACGACGTACGGATGGTTCTTTGAGGTGCCTGGGCCGATAGGACTCGCTCTCGCTGCGGTTCTGTTGCTAGGCCTGTTCGGAGGCTGGAGATTATCCGGGTCCGAAATTCGCGAGAATGGCCGAGACGCCGCCGAGTCTCTGCAGGAACGCGTACTCATGCTGAGTTTGCTGAGCTTGCCTGTCGTGGTTTACGCCGCCGCGAAGCTCACTCACGGTGGAATGATTAATCGCTACGCGGTTCCTGCGGTGCTTGCGTATCCGCTTGGTGTCGGCTTTATTCTTCCCAGATTGACGCGGCGAAGCGTGATGTTTCTCGCCGTCTTCGTATTCGTTGTAGTGGCTGCCCGCGACGAGGCATTCTGGGCCATGCACGGCAGTCACCTCGCTGGCGTGACCTCGCCGACGGCGGATATGGAGCAGTTCATCAATTCGGCGGGTTACGGGAACTTGCCTGTTGTGGTCACCAGCGATTCTGTGCTGCTTGAGTACTATGTGTCCCCACAGTTGGCGAAACGGCTTGTGACATTGGTTGACTTGTCCAAATCGGTCGAGTACGAAGGGACGGACACCATCGATCGACTCAACCTTTCGCTCCAAGGCTGGTTGCCGCTTCGTGTTTACCAGTTTCAGGAATTCGTATCAACGCAACCGTCGTTTCTTTTGTACTCAGCGGGCAATATCGTAAACGCGGGGGGCTCAAGCTTTTACGATTGGTTTACTCCTGAACTTCTACGCGAAGGGCACTCGTTGCGCGTGGTTGCGGCGAGCGGAAATCAACGGATTTATCTCGTCGGTCCTGCCGCTGCGGTACATTGATAACATCTGGGATAACATCTGGGTTGCTGAAGGATTATTTGCTGATGGAATCGCCTATGGCTTGTCCAGTTTGCGGGAAGACAAGCTTGAAACTATTCCTGAACGGCCAAGCGCAGGGACTAACACTTTCCTCTGTGGGAGCTTCCCGAGAGATCGTGTCCGCTGGCCGAATCTTGCGTTGCGCAGACTGCCGCTTTGCATTCCGTGAGGAACGACCAACCTCGGAAGAGCTGTCCGCCCTTTACCAACAGATGGACGTTGGAGTGTACGAATCCCAGTTTCGCGGACGGGAAAAATCTGCAGACCGGTTACTTCAAATCGTGGAGCGTTATCGCTCAGGCGGCGAACTCCTCGACGTCGGCTGCGCCTCGGGAACCTTTTTGAAACATGCGATTATGTCAGGTTGGACAGCAACTGGGATCGAGCCATCCGCTGAACTCTGCCACCGAGCCCAAGAAGCCGTGCAGAAAAAAGCCAAGATACTATGCGCGACATTGGAGACGGCTGAGCTGAAGCCGAGCTCGTTCGACGTCATAACTTCCTGGGATGTATTGGAGCACATGCAGGATCCCGTAGGATTTATGCGCGGCTGTGCTTCCTTGCTAAGGGACGACGGATTGTTTTTTACGACCGTGCCAAACCTAGACAGCCTTACGGCTCGCCTTCTCGGTTCTCGCTGGCCGATGTTCCTTCCCGAGCATTTGAATTACTTCAACCCCAAGAGTTTGAAACTCTGTGGAGCGCTCGCGGGCCTTACCTGCCTGCACGTTGGCCGGCGAACGGTTTTTTACTCAACTAGCTATGTCCTGACGCGCCTTTCTCAGCATCGAATTCCCGGAGCGTCGCTCGGAAATCGCATGATTGCTCTTTTAGGAATTGAGCAAACCTCACTCCCGATTCACCTGGGCGACGTCTGGTGCGCATGGCGCAAGTCACATTCGGCGGGTCCGGACGCCTGAATGTCTCTGTCGACAAATCTGAAAGAAATGGAACAGGTCCGAGAGGCCTACTGGCTGAAGTCTCCGTCCACCTCTCCGTTTCGGCTTCGATGGCGTGCCTCCACTGTTCGTCACTGGCTTCACATCATACCCGGCAAAACGATTTTGGAAATTGGCGCGGGCAGCGGCCTCTGGACTCAGCACCTTTCCGAAGCTCTGCGTGGAGAGAATCCCATAACGGCGGCCGCTTTCAACGAAGACCTCGCAAGCGGCGCCTCTGCGAAGAAAATACCGAACACTCGATTCATACACATCCGCGATCTCGCGGAGTTGCCGGAAAAGAGCTTCGATTACGTCGTCGGTACGGCAATTCTCTGCCACAACCTCTACGAGCAGAACCTGAGTGCCTTATACCGGCTATTGAAACCCGGTGGCCAGCTTCTTTTCTTCGAAGCGAATTACTGGAACCCGCAGGTATTTCTCAAGAACCACGTTCCTGGCTTGGGACGCTGGGCTGGGGACGCTCCCTGCCAAATGGGTATGCGCAAATACAAATTGATGCGCCTTGCGTCACAACAGGGGTTCGCGCGTCTGGAGATTACGCCGTACGACATCGTTCATCCGCTTACGCCTCGGTGGATGATTCCGTCGATGCAGTCTCTTGGGTTCGTCCTGGAGCATGCGCCCGTAATCCGGGAATTCTGCGGGACTCTCTATATATCCGCGCAGCGGCCCGGGCCAGATGACGCGCAGATGGAGTTCGTCAACCTCGCGACACGCCCGGAACTTTTCGATTCCACTTCCGTCGTGGTGCCTTGCCACAACGAAGAGATGAATATCGAACCGCTCGCGCGCTCGCTCCTGGGTTTCTACGGGCCCTATATTCACGAAATAATCTTCGTGAATGATAACAGTACGGATTCCACCAGTAGGGTTGCTCACGAGATTGCCCGATCCGACCCTCGGATCAAAGTGCTGGACCGGACGATGCCGAATGGAGTGGGAAGGGCGCTTCGAGACGGGTACGCGGCGGCCACTGGACGCTACATCCTTACCATGGACAGCGACTTTGCGCAGATTGTTCCGGAACTTAGGGATATGTTCGAAGCGATCGGCTGCGGGTACAGCGGTGCGATCGGAAGCAGATTCTCGCACGAGTCGTTGCTTGTGAATTATCCGTTTTCGAAAATCGTGTGCAATCGAGGATTTCACATGATCCTCAATGTGTTTCTGCCGTGCCGCGTGCGCGACATTTCGAACAATCTGAAGCTTTACCGCGCGGACATCCTGAAGAATCTGAACATCGAGCAGGACCATTTCGCCGCAAATGTGGAAACCGGGCTTAAGCCAGTTCTGGCCGGGTATGACATCAAGGAAGTGCCCATCTCCTGGATCAATCGAAGCAGCGATATGGGGAGTTCTTCATTCCGGCTCCTCGGCCTGGCGCCCGGATATTTTTTCGCGCTCGTGCGGATGGTTTGGGAATCCTGGCGATCCAGGCTGTTTGGCGCCAAGAGCAATGCGGCGAAGCCTGCGAGCGAATCGCAAGGCAAGCCGAAGTGCGACGCCTCTGCTACGAAGTGAATGATGCATTGGTCTTTTCCCAGAAACATTCTATGCGCTTACGGCAATCGGAACGCCGGAACGCGAAGCCCAAACCATCCCGGCACGGAGCAATTCTCGTTCATCGCTGGTCCAATTCTTTTTCGCACGATCCCATGCATACAGCCGAAATCCCGCGGATCGAAGCAGCTCGAACGCGTCCTGCTGCCGGCAACCGGCGCGTTCGCACCAATCGGCCTCGCTTTCAAAGACAACCCTGACGTTCTGATTCGCGGAGAGCGTCTCTTTCGCCCCGAGCAATACGCGATACTCTCCGCCTTCCACGTCAATCTTGATGAAGTCGATCCGGTTTATTCCGTATTCGGCGGCACACGCATCGAGAGTGGTCTCCCGTACTACTTCTCCGCTCGCGCCCCGCGACTCATGCTCGGACGCCGGACTTAAATAACGATAAGCGTCGCCATATCCGGCGTCGCTCAAGAGTGTCGACGATCTGTTCGGAGCGTCCCCCAAAGCGGCCTGAATAGGTTGGACGCAACCGCATCGATTCAACTCGAGATTTCGCAGGAGCCGGTCATAACTCTCGCGGGATGGTTCAAACGCCCAGACTCGCCCCGCGTCACCGACTCGGGAGGCTCCGAGAATCGAGTACAAACCAATATTCGCGCCAACATCTACCACTCTCATCCCGGGCTTAAGAAATGTCGCGACCAACTTGAGTTCGTGCCTTTCGAATAAGCGTGGGAATGATAAGAACTCAGCTATCTCGCCCTCGGGGTAGAGCCGGATTTGCGTCGGTCCGGGCAGTTGATAGGTAACGGGCGCGTTGGAAGGGTGTTTGGCCCGGTAGATCAGGCGGACAGCTTTGCGCGCCACCCAGCCGATGGGCGAGTGACGCATGTTCCAGCGTTTCGACATGTCCCGCACAACCCAGAGGCGAAAGTTTCTATCGTTCGAACTACAAACTTTGCTGATGCTATCATCTGCGCTGCCGCGCCCCAACGGAATATGGTTCGCTCGCGCCGTTTTGCCGCCTATAGCAAATGACGCGGAGCCGCCCTTGCGAGTTCGCGCGCGTGGACTATCAGATTTTTCTCCGGACGGCATCACACGATGTTTCAATCTGTGTCCGTGAACAAAGCAGAATTGATGAGCGCGCTCGTTTTGTGCGGGTGTGCTGCGATCGCGCTAATTTGGCCGCTCCTCGGTGATCGCGCGTTTGGCGCGGTCGAAACGCTCGGAGCGAAACTTGCGAATCGGAAGAAACTGGCGATTGCCGCCGCCGGAATCTTGCCCGTGGTGCTGCGCGTCGGCTTTCTGAAATGGTTTCCGGCGCCCGTTCCCGGCGTTCACGACGAATTCAGCTATCTGCTCGCGGCTGACACATTTGCGCACGGGCGCCTGACCAATCCTCCGCATCCGATGTGGATTTTCTTCGAGACTTTTCACGTCAATATGCAACCGACGTACATGTCGAAGTATCCGCCGGGACAAGGCGCGGTGCTTGCTCTCGGCCAACTTCTCGGGCATCCGTGGATCGGCGTGCTGCTGAGCGTGGGCGTGATGTGCGGGGCGATTGTGTGGGCTCTTCAAGGTTGGTTTCCGGCGCGCTGGGCGTTTCTCGGAGGCGTGCTCGCCGCGGTTCAATTCGGAGTCTTCAACTATTGGACGGACTCTTACTGGGGCGGTGCGCTTGCCGCAACCGGCGGCGCGCTTGTTGCCGGTGCGCTGCCTCGAATTTTTGGCCATCAGAGGCGCCGCGATTCGCTGGTCCTCGGAATCGGCGCGGCAATCCTGGCGATCAGCCGGCCGTGGGAGGGCGCGTTTTTCTGCGTTGCGGCAAGCATCGTTGTCGCGATCTGGATGATTGGAAAGCGAAGCCCGAGCTGGCGCATTACGTTTCCGCGTGTAGTGGCACCCGCGGCGCTCGTACTTATTGCAACCGGTGCTTTCCTGGCTTACGACAATTGGAAAGTAACCGGCGATCCGCTGCTATTTCCCTACCGCTTGAATGACCGGACATATATGACGGCGCCACATTTGGCTTGGCAAAAGCTCGATGCGCCTCGCGAATATAGAAACGCGGAGTTCGATAGTTTCTACAACGATTGGGAACCTGCGATATGGAAAGACAATCACATCGATGCGAGCTGGCGCGGCATCAAGAACGGCGTGCTTTCGAAGATCGAACAGTTGCGCAAATTTTATCTTCCGGATGAACTGAGTGCTGCGGTGCTGTTCACGCTGCCGTGGCTCTGGCGCGACAGAAAAGTCAGATTGTTATCGCTTCTCGTCGCGGCATGCGTGGTGGCGGTGATTGCTGTCGTCTGGTTCGAGCCGCACTACGCCGCGCCGATGACGGCGGCGGTCTTCGGCATCGTCGTGCAGGCGATGCGTTATCTGCGACGCTGGCAATGGCGCGCGCGCGACATCGGGATCGGCCTCACGCGCGTGGTGGTGATCTTCGCGATTGCGCTCGTCCCTGTTCGTGCGTGGATGTCGCGGCATCGTCCGCCCGACGCGAACGACGAGCATATGCGTTATCGCGCCGAGTTCAGTTCCGAGTTGAATCATGTTCCGGGCGAACAACTGGCTATCGTCCGATATTCTTCCGATCACGATCCCGGCGAAGAATGGGTTTACAACCGCGCCGACATCGATCACGCGAAAATTGTCTGGGCTCGCGAGATTCCCGGCGAAGACATTCGCCCTCTCCTCGATTATTTTCGAAACCGCGAAGTCTGGCTGGTCGAACCGGACGCGGATCCTCCCAAGCTAACCGTGTGGCCGCAAGCGTGGTTGGAATAGTTGCCCGAATTTGTCGATATTGCAGCTTTGGACGTCCGCAGTCCGCCCGGCTCGCGGGCCGGCGGTATACGAAGAAGGAACGCGGGAGGACTGAGCGGCTTCTTATCGAGGACGAACTCGCGGATAATGGCGGAATCCGAGCAGAATTGGGACTGCTCCGTTGGTGTCGATTGATCTGCGAAAAATGCCGCCGTCTACCTTTAAAGCCAGCGCGCCTCTCGCCAATGCGTCGTCGAGCTCGCGTGTAGCGGCCGAGTCATCTTCTTTTCGTGAGTATTTGTCGCGGGTTTTCTCTGAACTCTCTGGCCCTGAAGTGCCTTGGAATCGCACCACCGTTGTCGCTCTTGCTGTGCTGGTGGCGCTATGGGCCTTGTTGATGTATTTGACCTGGACCAGATGGGGAGAGTTGACGGCCGACTGCGGCCGTGAAATGTACGTGCCCGCCGTGCTCTCGGAAGGAAAAATGCTTTACAGAGATGTTTGGTTCTTGAATGGCCCGGTGGCGCCCTATTTCAACAGCTTGTTGTTCCGGATATTCGGTATCAATCTTAATATTTTGTATTGGGCCGGCTCACTCTCAGCTCTGGGCTCCGCATTCTTCCTCTATCTCAGTGGGATGCGATTATCTTCCTGGGTGGTGGGCTGGACGACCGGGGCTGTGGTATTGCTGCAGGCCTTTCAGCCGGGACTTTTCTGTTTCCCCTTGCCCTACAGTTTCAATTCCGTGTACGGCTGCTTGACGGCATGCATTTTCCTCTGGCTTGTTCTCGGGGCGTGCGATTCGACGAACTGGGCGTGGATCTTTGGCGCCGGAACCGCCGCGGCCGTAGCCTTGTTGCTGAAGCTAGAGTTCGGAATGGCCTGTTACGCCGCCCTGGGTCTTCTGGTTGCAGCGCGCGGATTTCGGGAGCGATCGTGGAAACGCATTCTGGGAGACTTCGTCGCAGTCCTGCCAGGTGTTGCGTTGTGCGTTGCGGTGATTGGGTGGATGGTTTCGATCGCCGGAGTGAGTTTCATCACTCAGGAAAATATTTTGAGTTGGCCCACGTCGTTTTTCATGAGGACGTATGGCAAGTA
>Ga0302324_100030118_pt1 | contig 10263 bp, 8 predicted proteins | sample Palsa_T0_1_FD_201949 | JGI IMG/M metagenome (GOLD analysis project Ga0302324, IMG submission 201949) | Peat permafrost microbial communities from Stordalen Mire near Abisko, Sweden - Palsa_T0_1 | ecosystem: Environmental > Terrestrial > Soil > Palsa > Peat permafrost | place: Sweden: Abisko... | reverse complement strand
AGACGAAGCTGCGCTTCGTGCTCGACCCTAAAACCCTCCGAATCGAGTCCGTGTAATCTGCAACTGCGCTCCCCGTGTTGCGTGCACATTGCATGCGATCCGCGGTCGTCCAGCCCCCCTTCGACCAGGGTGGCCTCGCGTGTGGCAACTGGGCGTAAAGAGCGATGATCGACTGCTCACCCCATGGGCCTACCCCCTCAATGCCGGCCTTTTCGGGGTGTCCGGGGAGCCCGCGCAACCGCCTGAATTCACGGGGTTAAAGGTGGTTCCTTGACAGTGCTCGGAGCGGCTCATATCCCAAACTCGTGGCAGCGCGCAGCACCGTTCCCCTTCTGTCGCCGAGCTCCCATCGGGCGCTTCGTACGCAAGGAACGGAGAGCAACGGGCGCGCGATGAGCGCCGTCGCGATTCGTGTGCCGGACCGCGCGCCGGTGAACATTTTCCCACGCTTGTCGCCGCGCCTCTTCGTTCACGAGGGGGCTCGTCAGTCGCTCGAACGAAAGCTGAGCGAGGGGTCGCCTCGGCCCGTGCTCTTGTCGATCACCGACAACCGGCACGCGATGATTTCGCACAGCGCGGAGAAGGGCGTCGTGAGGGCGCGCGTGCATCACATGTTTCTCGATGCCCCGCCGCGGGTGCTCGACGCCCTCGTGCGGTACGTGCGCGTCGGCGACCGCGACGCGAGCGAGGTCATCGGGCGCTACATCGAAGCCAACACGCCGCGTCTCGCGCGGGCTTCACGCAGCGGGCACCTCGTCACGCAGGGCAAGCACCACGATTTGCTCGCGATGTTTCAGCGCCTCAACGACGAATACTTCGACGGTTCGATCCACGTGCTCGTGACGTGGGGCGCGCGGCCGAAGGCCCGTCGCGGCCTCAGAGCGACCGGGACGGGGTCCCACCCGCGGGCCACCATCAAGCTCGGGAGCTACTCGTTCCAGGACCGGCTCGTGCGCATCCATCCTGCCCTCGATCGCCGATGGGTGCCGCGGTACTTTCTCGCCTACGTGATGTTTCACGAGATGCTGCACCACGCGATGCCCGTGACGCGTGGGCCAGGTCGCCGGCTGCTCCACCCGCCGGAGTTCCGCGAGCGCGAGCGTGAGTTCCGCCATCACGAAAGGGCGCTCGCGTGGGAGCGGGCGCACCTGCATCGGCTGCTCCGCGCGTGACCGAACGATGAGGGTGAGGCTCGTTGCCGCATGGGCGGCTGCTTTCGCGCTGGCTGCTGCGCTGACTGGCGGCGGGCGCCTGGCATTCGCGGCGCCTCGTGACCCCGCGCAAGAAGCCAACATCGACCGGGCCCTCGGCACGATCGATCCAGCGCTCGTCGCCCTCGTCCACGACGGCAACGCCGCGATGGATCGAGGCGATGCGGAGGAGGCCGTGCGCGACTACGAGAAGGTTCACACTGGTGCGCCGAACGTCTCGTCCGTGACGCGACGCCTCGGTGTGGCGGAAGCGCGCTCCGGGCACGTCAGCGCGGGGATCACCCATTGCCGCCAAGCGCTCGCCGCCGATCCGTCCGCCGAGAATCACGCCGCGTTGGCCGCATCGATCATGCAGACGACCCCGCTCGTGGGCGACGACTTGGACGAAGCGTTCGCCCACGCGAAGACGGCCGCCAAGCTCGCGCCGAACGCGGAGTATGCGCAGGTGACGCTCTGCCAAGCCGCCGTCGTGGCAGCTGACCTGCAAGTACTCGCCGCGTGCACCGCGAAGCTCCAGAAGCTCGCGCCTGATTCGGCGGAGACCCACGTCTTCGCGCTCGAACAGAAGTTGGCGGCGGGCGACTTCGACGACGCGCAGCGAGAGCTCGAGCTCGCACACGCTGCGGGCCTTTCGGACGCTGTCTACGGCGGCTTACAAAACGAAATCGACGGCAAGCGCCCAAAGGTCTACGTGGTTCGGCAAGTCGCGACGTGGACGCTCGTGGGGTTCGTGGCCACGCTCTTCGTCTTGTTCGTGCTCGGCATGCTCGTGAGCGACACGCTCAAGGCGAGAGTCTCCGATCCACTCTCCGTGTCGCGCCTTTTGCGCGGGGTCTCGCGGGTGCTGCTCACCGTCGCTGGGCTTTTCTTCTACGTGTCGGCAGCGATCGTTTCCGTCGTGCTCGTGCTCTTCGCGAGCGCCGTGGTGTACGTGTTTCTCGAGCTGACGCACCCGCCACGGCCCATCCAGATCGCGGCGGGCGTGGTGGCGCTCTATGTTCTCTTTGCGGTCGTGCGGGCGTCGTTCTCGCGCGTGCCCCCCGAGGACCCTGGAACGCGGGTCGACCTCGCGAAAGAGAAGGCGCTGCGGCGGTCGCTCGACCTCGTCGCAAAGAGGCTCGGCGAGCGCAAGATCGCCGAGGTGTACGTTCGAAGCGACGCGTCGATCGAGGTCGTCGAGCGCGGCGGCATCATCGGGCACCTGCGGGGGACGAGCCCTCGCCGTCTTCGCGTAGGCGCGTTTGCCCTGGAAGGCCTTTCGAAGCACGCGTTCGAGGCGCTCGTCGGCTGCGAGATTTCGAATTTTCGCGATGTGGGCACGGCGGGAGGAGGCGTGGCGTCTTCGATGCGGTCCACCCTCGACGCCCTCTGCGAGCGCATGCGGGCGCGTGGGGTGGCGACGTCAGCCAATCCGGCCTGGTGGATCGTGGGGGGTTACTCCTGGTTGTTCGAGCGCATCTCGCAGGGCGCGATCGACCTCGGGGAGGTCTTGGGTGACGCGCGCTCGGCAGGCCTGCACGGAGGCGACGTGCTCATCGAGGGCCTGCGTCATCTCGTCCGCGGTCAGGTCGACGTCGAGGCACGCACGTCGGAGATGGTACGGAAAGTCATAGAACCGAGCGCAGAAGCAGTCGGTGTGGACGAACGCCAAGTCTTCGACGAGGCCTGGCGCGACTACGAGGATCGCGCGAAGCGCATCCGCGAGCTCGAACCGGTGGACGCCGAAAAAGAGGGTGCCGACGGTCCTGCTTGGGCGCTCTTCTCCGACCGAGAGGCGCTCGAGCATGCGATGCACGCGGAGCTGCGTGCGGTCATCGATCAGGAGATTGGGGTTAGACGAGAAGCGCCATCGCCGTAGCGTGGGCGTATCGCACGGCGGTGCTCACCGTGCGGGCGCGCGCTTCGGGTGTGGGGCCGAGCGGAGGCGCGAGCTCCATCACGTCACCCGCGCAGAGACCGACGTCGCGCGAAAGCCGCTCGACGAGCGCGACGACGAAGTCGGGATCGAGCCCGCGAGGCTCCGGCGTGCCCGTGGCCGAGACGAATTGGTCGTCGGTGCCGTCGACGTCGTTCGAGAAGTACACGTCGCGCACGCCGGTGGTCTTCACGTGCAGGGCGATGGCATCGAGCGCGGCGGCGGGATCGCGCACGCACTCGTCGGCCCAGAGCTGCTTCACGCCGAGCGTGCTCTCCCAATGGCCGCGGTCGTGACGCGTCGCGCGAATGCCGACCTGGACGAGCTTGCCTCCGCGGCCGATGAGATCGTTGGCGTGGTACGACCACGTGGCAAAGCAGTAACGGACGCCGAGCCGGTCGTGCAGGAGATCCGTGTGGGCGTCGATCTGGACGATGCCGAACGGCTCTCCGTGCGGGCGTGCCGCGAGCGCCTCGACGACTGGCCAGGCGCACGAGTGATCCCCGCCGAGGACGAGCGGCTTCACCCTCGGGTTGAGCGCGAAGATCGATTGGAGCGCAAGTGATTCCTTCGACAGCGGCGATACGGGAAGGGTGTGGCGGTCGTGCTCGGCGACGTCGGGATACTCGGCGTCGCGGGATGCGCGCAGCTGAGCATCGGAGAGCATCTCGTCATGAAGGAGCTGGGGGACGACGAGCACGTCACCCACGTCGACCACACCATCGGGCCAGCCGCCGTGGGCGTCGAGGATGCCGGCACGAATGGCTTGCGGCCCCATGTTGGCGCCGCGCAAGTAACCGGCGCCGACGTCCGAAGGGACGCCGAGCACGACCACGCGGGCGTGGGCGATACGGTCGAGCTCCTCGTGGAACCTCGCGCGCACGGCATCCTCGCCCTTCACGCGATAGAGCCGCTCCTGCATGGCGCGCTGCTCGCCCGATCCGGTCGACACGACGTACACGCCGCCGCCCGCGGGCCGAAGAAGCTGACCGAGCACGTCGCGCGGCGTCATCAAACCAACGTACTTCCGTGCTAGGGATCGCGGAAGGGGAAGCTCGACGGGATGCTTTTTGCTGCTCGAACGGTTGCGTCTGCGATGACTCTCTCTGCGGTCTCGGTCGCGTGCTCGGGCCCGTCGATTTGTGGCAAGCCAGGCATGCTGGTCACGGCGCCAACCGAGCAGATCATCGACGTTCTCGCGTCGGACGTGGCGTGCAACGGCATCGTGCCAACTTGTCAGGCCGAGGGCGACGCGGCGTGTACGAAGTACTACGTGCTCCCCATCGCGACGGGGAACTGTCACATCGACGTCGATCTCGAGTCGGGTACACGGTTTTCGGCGGACGTGGAGATCAACGGTGGTACGGCGGGTTGCATGGGGTTCTATCCCGTGGTCGCCGCTGATTCGAACATCGAGGTTCCGTGACGCTCTCGGCACCTCCCCCGCGCCTCGCGCTGGCGCTCGTGGTGGCGCTGGTCGTCGTCGGGTGTACCGGGAAGAAGTTCGGGCCGCCGCTCGCGACGACTCACGGTGGTCCGCGTGTGATGCTCGACAAGGTTGATCCGCTGCGCAAAGCCCACATGTCTGCCATCGTGTCGCTCGAGGAGCGCGCGCTTCGCGACGTGACCGCGATGGGCCCGCTCGTCGCGCGTAGTGACAAGGGCTCTCTCGCAGCGTACGTCGCCACGCCCGCGGCGGGTGCGACGACACGCGCGATCGTCGCTGTCGCGCTCGACGAGGCGGGCATGGCGAAGACACAAGGCCGCGTCATCGCGCAGGCCTCGCCGGACTCGAGCTCGCTCGTCGTCAAGCACGTGTCGGGCGGCTTCGTGGTCGCGTGGACGTCACTCACGGATCGTGGAGACTCGCTCAACGTCGTCGGCACGAACGACGCGGGTGAGCCGCGCGCGAGCGCTGTCGAGGTCGCGCGCACCACCGATCACATCGTGTGGGTGGAGATGATCGCGACCTCCCGTGGCGCCGTGTGCGTGTGGGCCGAAGAGCCCGCGACCCGCGAAGGCGCCAACGTCCTCACGCAGGCGCTCGAAGCGTCCGGCCGTCCGCGGGGCGTGCCGAGCCGCATCATGCGCGGAGCATCGTCGTGGCAGGCGGTGCCGACCAAAGACGGCGTCGAGCTCGCGATCGTCCAGAGCAGCGAGCTGTCGCTGGCGAGGCTCGATGCGGAGGGCCGCGTCGTCGGCGAGCCCATCCCGGTCGCCAAGGGCATCGGCAACGACATGGACATGGTGCGCGCGGGTGACGCCTTCGTCTTTGCCTGGACGGACCGCGCGCGGGCCGATCCGCAGCTCGTCATCGCCGGGGTGGACGCGCAGAACAAGGTGATCGCGCCGCACGATGCGTTGCCCGATTCGGGCGCGTCGTCGCTCGTCGGCATCGCCGCGGGGGACTCGGGCGCGCTCGTCATGTGGGAGCCGCCCCACAAGCGCGAGCGCATGACCCGGCGCGTGCACGTGGGGCTCTTGTCCGATCCATCGGCTACGCTCGTCGCGAAGACGACGTTCGACCTGACGGGCGGTGCGTCGATCGAAGCGCGGAGCCTCGGCGATGGATGGGCGGTGCTCGGCTCGGCGCGCCCATGCCCGATGCCAGACGCGAAGGACAAGGACGCCAAGTGTGGAGCGGCTGCCCCCTTCTACATCAGGCTCGACGCGTCGTTCGCGGCCGTGCAATCCGAAGCGCTCGTGAACGGCCCACCCCTGGCCCTCGCGTGGGGGATGGAGTGTGCGACGGCCTCGCGCATTCGGAGCGAGCCCGCTCATTGCCTCGCGCTTGCTGCGAGCGTCGAGACGCCGACGATGATCTACACCGTCGACCTCTCCGAGCGTGCGAGCACGAACGCGCCGCCGGTCTCTCCCGCGCTGCCCGACGATGCCCCGCGCCTCACGTCGACGCACACGCTCGGGACGAGCATGCAAGTGGGCGACGTGGCGTCGGTCCGTGTGGGCGAGACCACGCTCGTCGCGTCGGTCGTGAGCACGGGCGTCGACGACAAGACCCACGAAGACCACACGGCGCTGCGCATCACGCCCATCGCGGGCGGGTCGGCTCTCGCGCCAGTGACGCTCTCTCAACGAGCGCTGCTGACGGGCGGCGTGGGGATCGCGCCTGGCCCGGGGCCGAAGGAGGCAACCGTCGTCTACGTCGCCAAAGACAGCGCCGGCGCGAGGGTGCACGTCGCGCGCATCGACGATCGAGGCGTCCGCCGCGTCGACTCCGCGCTACCCGGTGGCGCTCGTGGCGATGCGAGCGACGTGTCGATCGCGGCGGTCGAAGGCGGCTTCGTGGTCGCGTGGGTCGACACGCGGGATGGGAACGGCGAGGTCTACGCCGCGAAGCTCGGCAACGATCTGACCGGCGTGCAGACCCGCATCACGAATGCGCTCGGCGATGCGACCGACACCGCGCTCGTGACCGTGGACGGGAGCGTCGTGCTTGCGTGGGCCGATCCGCGCGAGAGCCCGCACGACGGCTTCGCCGACATCTACGCCGTGGCGCTCTCGCCGAAGAGCGGCAAGCCGCTCGTCAAGGAGGGCCGCATCCTCTCCACCGCTGCCCACTCGCGCTCGCCCACCCTCGCGCGAACACCGCAGGGCGGTGCAGCGCTCGCGTGGATCGAGGAGGCGCCAGCAGGAGCGGCCAGCGACGAGGCGAAGGGGGCGATGTTCGCCGTGCTCGACGAGCGTGCCCACCTCGTACGCGATCCGATCAAGCTCCACCTGCGTGACGACGGGATCGCCACCGCGATTACCCTCGATTCGGATCCGGCGACGCGCCTCGTGCATGCCGTGGTCGCGCGGACGTTCCAGGACGAGCTTTGGCTCGATGGCGCGCGGATCCCGCTCGATTCGAGCGGCGTCGAGAGCTACCCGCTCGTGGGGCTCGACGGGCCCGCGTCGATGGACGTGGCGCTGACGCTGCGCGGGGACGAGCTGATCTTCTCGGACGAAGGGGGCACGGACGACGCGCGCCTTCGTCGCGGTCTCATCGCCTGGAAGAAGTAATTGCAAGAGGACCAACGACCGTGCCGAAGGCACGGTCAATGGAGCTAGTCTGGGATGATGCGATGGGCTTGGTTCGTCGTGGCGGCGCTGGGCGCGGCGCCGCTCGGGTGTGAGCTCATCTCTGGCCTCGACGGTCTCACGACCGATGATGCCAGCCTGGATGGGGAAGCTGACGATGCTCCGGTCGACGCGGTCGGGGACTCGCCGCTTTCGGACGGCAGCGACACGGGCCCGTCGTGCGGCACGTGGTGCCAGTGCAACACGTCATCGACGGCGGTGGTGCTGTGTGATGACTTCGACCGCGCGGGCGAGACGCTCGGCGACATCTGGGATGGTGGCGCGAGCTCGGGTCCAGGCGCGACGATCGTGCTCGCCTTGGATGCGTCGTTCACGCCGCCAGGCTCGCTGATTGCCGACGTTCCGAACGGCAATATGACCGTTCAGGCCGTGCTGACTGAAGGAGTGGCTCCCCTCATGACGCGCGCCGTCTCGCTGTCGTTCGAAATGCGCATCGGTGGCTCGTCGAACAACTGCACGACGCTCCCCGGCACGCTTGGGGCGCTCGTTCGCGTGGGCACGAGTGGGGGCAACGGCGTGTTCGCGGCCGTTGGTTATGCGGCGACCCCGCTTCTCTACATTCAGGCCGGCAGCGCTTCGACCACCGTGCCCATTCCCACTGGCATTACACGTGGCGAGTGGGTGCACGTGGACTTCACCACCGGGTACTTCCAGACCGACGCTGGCCAAGTAATCGCCGGTGTCGTCTACCTCGCTGACGGGGGCACCAAGATCAGCGTGGATGCCCAAGCCCCCGCCGCGTCGGGGCAGACGTTGATCGGGACCACCGTGCCCTTAGGGCCGACGGTGGTCGCGGTTGGCGCGATGCAGCTCTCATCGACGATCCCTTGCGCCGTCCAATTCGACAACGTCGTCATCGTCCAGTGACGGGGCCGCCGTTTTCTTGACAACTTCTCGCGACGCCGGGTCGAGAGGGTGGACATGCTGCGTGTCTTTGGGCAACCGACACAAACCGGGGTAGGCTTCCGGCCGGTCATGAGCAAGGTCGATACCGATCAAGGCTTGGGGCCCGGCAGCGAGGACCGCCGCCGGGAGCTCGGGGCATCCAAAGACGACGAAGCGCCGAGCGCCAAGCCGAAGGTCGACCGCGATGCGATAACCCAACCCGGTGTAGGCAAGGTGGACCGCAAGAAGGAATTGGTCGACGAGCTGCTCGACGGTTTCGGCCCCAACCGCCCTGATTTGCCGCGCATCTTGCCGAGCGTCGACACGACGCCTCCCCCCGAAGAGCCCGTCCGGAAAGAGCTGACGCCGACATCCCCGGGCAAACGCCGTCGCTTCCGCAACATCGTCCTCGCGATGGTCGGCACGTTCGTCCTGATCGTGGCATTCGGAATCGGAATCGTGAAGCTCAGCGCCACCCAGGCCGCCCCGAGCGCACCTCCGCCGGTGAAGCCCACGACCACTGCGATGACGAACGAAGCGATCCCCACCGCGCAGACGACGAGCGAAACGCCGACCGTGCCACCGATCACGACGATGCAAGTCGACGCGCTCCCCACGACCAAGCGCCTCCGCTCATGGTCCAACCCCCCAACGACGACGACGACGACACCACCGACGACAACCACGACAACCACGGCGCGGCCGACTGGAAGCGCCCCTCCCGGCATGAACCTCCTCCCGGACGATCCTCATCGATGACTTTCTCTAAACATCTCTTGGCGTCTTGGCGTCTTGGCGGCTTCTTCCTCTTCTTCTCCTTCCTCGCAACGCAAGCCCACGCCCAAGACGTGAGCTCCCCCGAGTACGTCGAAGCGCGGCAGCGCCTTCAGGAGGGCAAGACCCTCTACGGCCAGGGCAACATCGACGGCGCGCGGCTGAAGTTCGAGCAAGCGTGCGCGGTGCTGAAGACCCCGGCGTGCGAGCGGGCGCTCGGGCTCGCGCAGTTCTACACGAAGCGGTACCTCGAGGCGCTCGGCAACCTCCAGCGCGCGCTCGAGGATCGTGAGCTCGACACGGTGCAGCGCAAGCAAGTCACCGACTTGATGACGCAGGCCTACGACAAGACGGGCCACCTCGAGGTGCGCGCCCCCGCCGGCGGCCGCGTGCGCATCGACGACACGACCGACGCCGGCAACGCGCCACTTCGCGAGGTCGTGCACGTGACGGTAGGCGCCCACGTCGTGAGCGTGACCGTCGAGGAGAAGACGGAGCGCCTCAACGTCGACTGCTCCGAGGGCAAGATCGTCAAGGTCGACTTCAGCGACAAGTTCCCCGGGCTTTCGGTCGACAACGGCCACGTGGGCACGGGCGTCCCCGAGCCTCACGAGGTGGACCACGTGCGCACGAGCGTGGGGTGGGTCGTGCCGATCGTCGCCGCTGGCCTCGGCGTGGTGGGCATCGGGATGGGCATCGGCTTCGCCTCGGCATCGCAGAGCGCGCACACGAGCGCGGTGAACATGCTCGCGGCGACCCCCGGCATCTGCGCCAACCTCGGGACCGCAGGCTGCGTGAGCTACAAGAGCCAGATCGACTCGCAGAACTCGTCGACGGCCGTGTCGATCGCCGGTTACGTGGCGGGCGCCGCGCTCCTCACGACGGCGGTAATCCTCTGGGTGGTGTGGCCGAAGGCTTCGATACGGCACGAAGGCAAGGTGGGAGCGACTTTCGTCCCTTCGGTGTCGCCCGGTGGTATGAGCATGTCGCTCGTGGGACGCTTCTGAGGCGGAGGGCGTGATGCGTAAGCTTGCTTTTGCGATCGGGACGATGCTTCTCACGGGTTGCCCCGCGGGCTTCGTGAACCTGTGCGACAACGACGCGTGCGACTCGGCCGACGGGTCGATGACGGATGCGGCGTCGGACTCGATCATCCCGCCGCCGAACTGCGATCTCACGAAGGACCCGCGAGACTCGCAGTCGTGCGTGGCCGACACGGTGGGGATCTTCGTGAGCCCGACCGGTGCGGATACGAACCCGGGGACGAAGGAGCTGCCGGTGCTGACGATCGCCAAAGGCATCTCACTGACGGGCGCGCTGAAGCGTGTGTACGTCTGCACGGGAACGTACGCGGAAGATTTGTCGCTCGATGCCACG
>Ga0302324_100030113_pt1 | contig 10264 bp, 6 predicted proteins | sample Palsa_T0_1_FD_201949 | JGI IMG/M metagenome (GOLD analysis project Ga0302324, IMG submission 201949) | Peat permafrost microbial communities from Stordalen Mire near Abisko, Sweden - Palsa_T0_1 | ecosystem: Environmental > Terrestrial > Soil > Palsa > Peat permafrost | place: Sweden: Abisko... | reverse complement strand
CAAGCGCCGGCGAGTCCTGATCGCCCCAGGGGCTGTGCTTCCCGAAGGCACTACGGTACCAAGTGGAGAAATCGATCAGGCCGCTCTTTTTGACCAATTTCCCGCTGGTGTCGTACACCCAGTGACGCGGGAACGGGCTGGCCCCGACGAGGTGGTGTTCGCAGGTCCCGTCGGCATGCATTTCCAGCGCGAGGGTCGTCCAGGCAAGCGGGGCAGAGAACTGAACGAAAGGTGCCCTCCTCACCCGGCGGGGAGCAGGCACCCCGGTACGGCCCCCGCAGGTCTGGAAGAACGTGACCTTGGTTTCGGTCACTTCCGGCGCCGGCTGCAGGTCGGGCAGCGCCACGGCCTGGAACACGGCCTTCTTCGGGCCAACCTGCAGCGTGGTCGACCCGATCATGCCTCTGCCTGACTGGCCGTAGTCGACGATGCGGCCGTCCTTTACCTCAATCCAGCCGTGCAGCTCGTTGGCGAAGCGGAACCTGTCCGCCAGGCGGAGCTCCTCCAGGTCCTCGATCGCGTCCGGCGGTGGCGGGTCGTAGTGGGCGACGCCGGTCTCGAACGGGAGCTTTGTAGCACCGGCGATCGCTTCCGAAGGGATCCATGAGATCGATGTGACAGCCCCTCTTATGTTCATAAGCCATACGGTAGGTCTGCGGAGAGGCCGTAACCAATGGTGAAAGCCGGTGTCTCGGACGGGTGGTTACTGGTGGCCGTCGGGGGGGCTGGCACCCCCCCGGACAACTCGTTCAAACACCTTTGGCCAGACCCTTGAGCGCAGTCCTTGCGGCGTGGTAGCCGCACATGCCGTGCACGCCGCCGCCGGGGGGCGTCGAGGCCGAGCAAAGGTACAGGCCCGGCGAGGAGGTCTTGTAGTTGTCCCAGCGCAGGGTCGGCCGGAAGAGGGTCTGGCGCAGGGTCGCCATGCCGCCCGTAATGTCGCCGCCGACGTAATTGGGGTTGGCCTCCTCGGCCTGCGCGGCAGTCTTGGTCACCCGGGCCAAGATCAGGTCCCGGAAACCAGGCGCGAAGCGCTCGATTTGCGCCTCGATCCGCTCTGTCATGTCCACGGTCGAGCCCGACGGCACGTGGCAGTACGCCCAGAGGGTTTGTTTGCCGTCAGGGGCGCGCGTGGTGTCGACGACACCGGGCTGGGCGACTAGGCAGAAGGGCCGTTCCGCATGCCGTCCCGCCGCAACCTCGGACTCACTGGTGGCCACCTCTTCTAGCGTCCCGCCCACGTGGACCGTGCCAGCCCTGCGGCACGCCGGAGCTTCCCAAGGGACCGGGCCGCTGAGCGCCCAGTCGACCTTGCATACCCCCGGGCCATAGCGGAAACGCCCCAGCGCCTTCTTGAACGAAGGGCTGAGCCGGTCGGCACCGAGAGCCACCAGGTGGCGAGGCGAGGTGTCGGCGAGCACAGCCCTGGCCTCGGGCAGCTCGCTCCAGCTGTTCACCCACCGGTCGAGCTGAATGGTCCCACCCAGGTCTGCCAGCTCGGCGACCAGAGCCTCCACGATCCGGTCGCTGCCGCCCTCGACGACCGGCCAACCGTAGGCATGGCCAAGGCTGATGAACAGCAGGCCGTACGAGCCGGTCAACGGTGTGCTCAGCGGGAGCATCGAGTGCGCTGCTGCTCCCGCTAGGAGCCCTCTCGCCTCCTCGCCGTGGAACCGACCGGCGAGCCGCGTGACCGGCAGGAGCCCGGGGAGCCCGAGGCGTGCCAACGCGAGCGGGTGCCTTGGCGGAGCCCGTAGGGGCCCTAGGAGAGTGGGGAGCACCTTGTCGGTGTCGCGCGCGAGCGGACCGAAGAGGCGGCGGTACTCTGCGGCGTCCTGGCCCAAGCTCGCCGCGGTGTCATCCACTGAGAGCAAGACAGCGCCGGCGCGCCCACCGTCGAGAGGGTGGGCGAAGGACACCTCGGGTGTCAGTAGCTTGACTCCCCGGGCCGCGAGTTCCACGCTGCGAAAGAAAGGTGAGGCCGCCACCAGCGGGTGGACCGCCGAGCAAATGTCATGGTGAAAGCCTGGGAGCGTCAGCTCAGCCGAGCGGCACCCTCCGCCGGCGGACCGATCTCCTTCGTAGACCTCGACAGAAAGACCGGCGCGAGCCAGGGTGAGCGCGGCGGCCAGCCCGTTCGGGCCAGAGCCGATGACGACAGCGTCAAGGGAGGGCACGATTGGCACGGTAGCGGGCCCTCCGGCGCCGGGCACGGGTGCTGGCCAGCGCGCGGGGGTGTCCCAGCACCACCGTCGAGAAACGTGCCTGCCCGATGGCCCGGCTCAGCTCCCCATAGAAAAATGAGGCCCAATGGTGCCACGTAGGTCCGGCGCGGTATGAGCGGAGCAGCAGAGTGAGCGGCGAAGCCGTACGGCTGGCGCGCTACCGCTTCGGTGCCACCTTCGGCCGGCGCTGGCCCGGCTACTTGAGCCTGGCCTTACTCATCGGGCTCGTGGGCGGGCTGTCCATGGGGTCCCTCGCTGGGGCGAGGCGGACCGACTCCTCGTTCAGCGTGTTTTGGAAAAGTACCAACCCGTCGGATCTGCTTGGCGCGACAGGGATCCTCAACCCGACCCTTCCCTTGACGCCCTATGACGGACCGCTCGTGGACAAGATCTCGCAGCTACCCCATGTGAAAAGCGTGGAGACGCAGTCCGGCATCAACATCCTGCCCTTGCAACCCGACGGCGCCCCGGAGCAAAACGTCACCGAATTTTCCCCCGGTCCCGGCAACGGGTACGGGAGCGTAGACGGGCTTTACTTCAACCAGGACAAAGTCACCGTCATAGCGGGCCGGATGGCCAATCCTGCGAGGCCGGACCAGTTCATGCTGAGCGCCCTACAGGCCCAGTCAATGGGCCTGCATATTGGGGACAAAGTGCGCTTCGGGATCTACACGAACGCGCAGATCCAGTTGGCGGATTTCGGCTCGGCGCGTGTAAGGCCGTACCGCGTCATCGAGGCCAAGCTCGTGGGGATCGCGGCCTTCAATACCGCCGTCGTGCAGGACCAATCCGACGAGGGGTCAGCGCCCGACAATCTGTTCACCCCGGCGCTTACCCGGCCGCTTCTGCGATGCTGCGTCAATTACAGCCAGAGCGGGGTGCAGGTGAGCAGCCCTCGCTTCGTCTCCTCGGTGATATCCGAGATCGACCAGCTGTACCCAAAGGGCGCGCCGTCCTTCGAAGCGGTCGGCCCGATATTGCTGCCGAAGGCACAGCGCACCATCGAACCTGAGGCTCTCGCGCTCGGTGTCTTCGGGGGCATCGTCGCTCTCGCATGCCTGCTGATCGCCGCTCAGCTGATCGGGCGCCAGATCCGCCTCGGTGCGGACGAAAGAGGAGCGCTCCGAGCTCTCGGGGCCAGCCCCGGGCAGATTTGGGCCGACGGCCTGATCGGGACAGTGGGCAGCGTGGTGTCGGGAGGCCTGCTCGCAGTCGTGGTTGCGGTAGCTCTTTCACCAATCGCGCCCATCGGTCCTGTCCGTCCGGTCTACCCCGATGCAGGCCTGAACCTCGACTGGACAGTACTTGGGCTCGGGTTGCTCGTCCTGGTCCTGGCGCTGAGCGCGATATCCGCCGCGATCAGCTTCCGGGGGATGCCGCACCGCCGCTCATCTGACCAAGCCGCTTCGCAGCAACAGCCTTCACGCATCCTGTCCGCGGCTGCTGCGACGGGGCTCCCCGCTCCAGCGCTCACCGGGGTGCGCTTCGCCCTTGTGCCCGGGAGTGGTCGCACGGCGGTCCCCGTGCGTTCGGCCGTCCTGGGAGCCGTGCTGGCCGTAATGGTGCTGGTTGGTACGGTCACCTTCGGGGCCAGCCTGAGCTCGCTCGTCTCGCACCCGTCCCTCTACGGCTGGAACTGGGACTACATGTTGGGCGCAGGAGGTGACCTCCCCCAACAGAAGGTGACTGCACTGCTCGACCATGACCCATATGTGGCTGCCTGGTCGGGGATCTACTCCGCAACCTTGCAGATCGACGGCCAAGAGGTCCCGGTGCTGGGAGAGACTCCCGGGACAACGGTCGCGCCCCCCCTGCTCTCGGGACATGGCGTCCAAGCAGCTGGGCAAGTGGTCCTGGGTTCGCTCACCCTTAGGCAACTTCGCCAGCACGTGGGCGGGACGGTCGAGGTGAGCTCCGGTGCCGGCCCGCCCCATCGACTGCAGATAGTCGGGACAGCCACGTTGCCCGCGTTCGGGCAGGGTGGGCTTCACCTGGAGATGGGGGAAGGGGCGGTCCTGTCGTACAAGCTGCTCCCCGAACTCGACCTCAACCAGTTCGATTCCGCGCTCCCCGGCCCGCAGGCTGCTCTCGTCCGGCTCCGCCCCCACGTCGACAGGGCGGCCGCCTACCGGTCGTTGGAGCAAGTCGCTCAGGAGACGACAAACCCGGAGAACTTCGGCGTCGGCGTGATCGGGGTCCAACGTCCGGCCGAGATCCTGAACTACCGGTCGCTCGGGAGCACCCCCGTCTACCTGGGCGCTGGCCTGGCCGCCGGCGCGATCGTCGCCCTGGCCCTGACGCTCATCGCCTCGGTTCGCCGGCGCCGGCGCGACCTCGCGCTGCTCAAAACACTTGGCTTTACTGAACGGCAACTGGCCGCTACCGTCGCCTGGCATGCCACCACCGCCGTGGCCATCGGGGTGGTGCTGGGGGTGCCTCTCGGAATAGCGGCCGGGCGTTGGCTGTGGGACCTCTTCGCACACGAGATCAATGCCGTTCCCGCACCAGCGGTCCCGGTGCTCCAGGTTGTCCTGATAGCGGTGGGTGCCCTCGTACTGGCCAACATCGTCGCTGCCATCCCCGGGCGGCTAGCCGCTCGGACCCCGACCGCTCTCGTACTGCGCGCCGAGTGAGCCAAGCGGTACGCTCGGGCGGTTGCGGGGTAGGGATAAGTTCTTGCGCGTCGCCAGCACGGGCGGGATGGCAGTTGGCGCAGCGCTTTTGGCGCTACTGACCACGGTGCCGCCCCTCGGCGCCATGCCCCTCGCCGCTATGCGCGTCCGCGCGTTGCCCCTCGCCGCTATGCGCGTCCGCGCCGTGCCCCCCGGCGCTCTGCACGGCGGCCAGGCTGGCCCTCTGGCGGCTCTGACCCAGACCAGCTTTGTGAAGGAGTGGCAACAGGGCCCGTTCACGCAGGACCAAGGTGCTCCGATCGCCGAGTCGTCCCCCATCGTCGCAACGCTCGATGGGCAAGGCCCATCGGTAGTCGTGGGCGACCGGAGCGGGTACCTCTACGCCTTCCATATTTCCAACGGGTCGGCGGTAACAGGGTGGCCGGTCAACGACGGCGGGCCGCCGATCGACTCCACGCCTTCGGTCGCCGCCCTCGAGGGCAGCGTCATGGCCGGGGGCAGCGCCCTTGATTCGGTGTTCGTCGGCGCCGGCAACGCCGAGTACCCCGACAAGGGAGGCTATATGGGCTTCGGCCCCAACGGTTCTCCTCTGTGGGACACCAAGATTGTCGACCCGGGCACGGACGCCCACCCCGCCTACGGGGTCCAGGCATCGCTAACGGTCGCGGACCTACAGGGAGGTGCTCCCGACGTCTTCGCTGGTTCGTTGGACCAGGAGTCCTACGCCCTTGACGCGGCGAACGGTTCGGCGCTCAGCGGTTGGCCCTTTTTCAGCGCCGACAGCGTCTTTTCGACAGCGGCAGCCGCCGACCTCTACGGCACCAGCCAGACCGAGCTCGTCGTCGGCGGGGCTTCGACAAAGGGTTTCGCTCTCGGCCAGATCTATGCAGCGGGGGGCCACCTGCGCATCCTTGACAGCCGGGGCGGTCTCATCTGCAGCCACGCCGTGGACCAGGAGGTCGACTCGTCGCCCGCCGTCGGCGGGTTCCTCCCGGGGGGAGCTGTGGGGATAGTTGTGGGGACAGGCTCCTACTACCCCGGCACCAGCGATACCAACGTCCTCGACGCCTTCAACAGCACCTGCGGCCTCGTGTGGTCGGGCACATTGGACGGCTTCACTGGCTCGAGCCCAGCGCTGGCAGACGTCCAGGACAACGGCACGCTTGACGTGGTGGAGGGCACCGACAACGGCATCACGGGGGACGTCTGGGTGCTCGACGGTGCCACCGGAGCTGTCATCTGGCACAGCTTCGTCGACGGCCGGGTGCTCGGGTCGGTGGTGACCGCCGACCTGACCGGCGACGGCTACCAGGACATCCTGGTGCCGACAACCCAGGGCGTCGAGGTCCTCGACGGCATGAACGGTATAGAGGTCGGCCTGCTCGGCAAGGGCCTCGGCTTTCAGAACTCCCCCCTCGTGACCGACGACCCCAACGGCACCATCGGTATCACCGTCGCCGGCTACAACGGTAACAACGAGGGCGTGGTCCAGCATTACGAGATCCCTGGTTCAAACGGTGGCGAGGCTGTCGGGGCGGGCTCGTGGCCGATGTTCCACCACGATCCGCAGTTGACCGGGACGACATCGGGCCTTCCCACCCCGGGCACCGTCTCGCCCTGCAGCGTCCCCGCCGAAGCCAACGCCGGTTACGACCTCGTTGCGGCGGACGGAGGCGTGTTCACCTTCGGGCAGCCCTTCTGCGGCAGTGCCGAGGCCAGCAAGCTCGCACCACCGGTCGTGGGCATCGCTATGTCCCCGGGCACAGGCGGTTATTGGGTAGCTGACGCGGAGGGAGGCGTGCTCAACTTCGGCGGCGCTCAGCTGTACGGCTCGATGACCGGCAAGCACATCAATTCCCCGATGGTCGGCATCGCGGCCAGGCCCAATGGGTTGGGCTACTGGCTCGTGTCAGCAGACGGAGGCGTGTTCGCGTTCGGGGCCCCCGCCACCTACTTCGGTTCGTTGGTCTCGCGGCACCTGACCGCCCCGATCGTGGGCATCGCGTCCACGCCCGATGGCAACGGCTACTGGCTGGTGGCTTCGAACGGGGAAGTTTTTGCTTTCGGTGACGCCAACCTCCCCCGCTCGACGCTCCCCAAACACCTGAACGCACCCATCGTGTCCCTCACACCGGACGTCGCGACCGGTGGCTACTGGCTCACGGGCGCCGATGGGGGGGTCTTCAATTTCAACGCACCTTTCGAGGGCTCCATGGGGAGCACGAAGCTGAACGAGCACATAGTCGGGATGGCCAGCACTGCCGACGGCGGGGGCTACTGGCTTGTGGCTGCGGACGGTGGCGTCTTTGCATTTGGTGACGCACCTTTCGTCGGCTCCATGGCCAGCCGCAGGCTCAACAACCGGGTCGTCAGTGTGAGCGGGTACTGCGGCTGAAGGTGATGTCGCAAAACCGCCAGATTAATCGGGGCCTATACGGCATGCTGGGTTCGTGATCGAAAGCTTCGAGCGCTGCTATCAAGCCGTGAAGTCCAGAGATCCGCGCTTTGACGGTTGGTTCTTCACGGCTGTGAGGACAACGGGCATCTATTGCCGCCCAAGTTGCCCGGCCATAACGCCTAAGCAAGCAAACGTTACCTTTTACATGACGGCGGCAGCTTGCCAACGGGCGGGCTATCGCGCCTGCAAACGCTGCCGGCCCGACGCTACCCCCGGCTCTCCTGAATGGGATAGCCGAGCAGATCTGGTTGCTCGTGCAATGCGCCTCATCGCTGATGGCGTCGTCGACCGGGAGGGCGTCGGCGGGCTTGCGAGCCGTCTCGGTTACAGCACCCGCCAGATAGAGCGCCTACTCATGGCCGAGGTCGGCGCCGGTCCCCTGGGGCTCTCTCGCGCCCAGCGGGCACAGGCTGCGCGTCTCCTTATCGAGACCACAACGATGCCGATGGCCCAGGTTGCTTTCGCCGCCGGCTTCGCCAGCGTCCGCCAGTTCAACGAGACAGTGCAGGCAGTGTTCGCCTTGAGCGCAACCGAACTACGGCGTAAGGCGGCGGACCGTTCCGCATGGCACAAGGCTGGGCCCGCGGCCCCTCCGGCCCAAGGCCCTGGCCAGACGCTCACGCTTCGGCTTCCCTTCCGCGCCCCCCTCTGCGTCGACAACCTCTTCGGGCACCTCGCCGCTACGGCCGTACCGGGGGTGGAGGAAATGCGAGACGGAGCCTACCGCCGCACTCTCCGGCTCCCCCACGGCGCGGCGATCGTCGCACTCCGGCCCGCCGAGGACTGCATCTGGGCTTCGCTTTCGTTGGGCGACCTGCGGGACCTGACATCTGCCGTGGCGCGGTGCAGACGTCTCCTCGACCTGGATGCCGACCCAGAGGCGACCGACCACCTGCTGTGCGAGGACCCAGTGCTTGCGCCGCTGGTCCGGTCGGCGCCTGGGCGCCGGGTACCCCGCACGGTGGACGAACACGAAATGGCGGTCCGAGCCGTTCTCGGCCAACAGGTGTCCACGGCGGCGGCACGAACCCAGGCCGGGCGGCTCGCCGCTGCCTACGGGGAACCGGTCGACGACCCGGCCGGCGGCTTGTCCCGGACCTTTCCGAGCGCGATCGCCCTGGTCGAGGCTTTACCGGCAACCGCGCGACCCGCCGCCGGCCCGTTGCTCGCCGGGCCGAGGGCTCGCCAAGCGACCTTCGCCGGCCTCGTTGCTGCGCTCGCCGACGGGAAGATCGACCTCGGCCCCGGCGGCGACTGGGAAGAGGCACGGGCACAGCTGGGCCAGCTGGCCGGAGTGGGGCCATGGACCGTGGAGATCATCGCGATGCGGGCGCTCGGCGACCCCGATGCGTTCCCAATTACCGACCTCGGGGTGCAACGCGCAGTGCTCGCGGCCGGGCTACCCAAGGCCCCGAGCCATCTTGCAAAACGCGCCGAACGGTGGCGTCCGTGGCGGGCCTATGCGACCCAGTACCTGTGGGCCACGCTCGACCACCCGATCAACAACCTGCCAAAAAGGAGCCTCGCATGACATCTCCCCGCACCATCACGCTTACCACCACGGTGGACAGCCCGGTCGGGCCCTTGACACTGACCTCCAATGAGGGCCGGCTCACGGGACTGCATATGGCGGGCCAAGCTCACTCCCCGACCGACCAGGCCGGCTGGGCCACGGACGCAAGCGCCTTCCGGGACATCACCGAGCAGTTGACTGCCTACTTCGCAGGTGAGCTTAAGGAGTTCGACGTGGATCTGGACCTTGCCGGTACCGAGTTCCAGCGCAGGGTCTGGGGAGCGCTCTGCGAGATCCCGTACGGGGAGACCTGGAGCTACTCTCAGCTCGCCGGGAAAATCGGCAACAGCCGAGCCTGCCGGGCGGTGGGCCTGGCCAACGGCCGCAACCCTGTTGCCATCATCGTCCCCTGCCATCGTGTGATCGGAGCGAACGGGTCGCTCGTCGGCTATGGCGGCGGCCTTGACCGCAAGGTCCTGCTCCTCGAGCACGAGCGCAAGGTACAGAGCGTCGCCGGACGCCCGGCAACCGGTGTGAAAAACTGAAAGCGTGACGCGCCCTTCGCTTTACGATTTTGCCGGCGGTGGCCCTGCGCTGCTTCGGCTCGCGGCGGCCCACCATCAGCGCTGCCTGGACGACCCTGTGTTGAACCACCCCTTTTCGCACGGCGGGCACCCTCAACACGTCGAGCGCCTAGCCGGTTACTGGGGCGAAGTTTTCGGCGGGCCACCGAGTTATTCGACATCGTGCGGCGGGCAGTCGGCGATGCTCGAGATCCACGCGCACAACGAAATGGAAGACGACCTAGGCACCCGGTTCGTTGAGTGCTTCGTGAGGGCGGCAGACGATGCGGGCCTCCCCGACGACCCCGAGTTCCGCTCGGCGCTGCGCGCCTACATGGAGTGGGCGGTCAGCGATGTCGTGGTCTACTCGCCAAAAGCCTCGGTCGTGCCGGGCTCCCTGCCCGTGCCGCGTTGGTCGTGGGACGGGCTGAAGGTCCCACCCGCCGCGCGCTGAGCGCCGCAGCCTTCGCAGGGACCGACCGTTCTCCACCGTCGGTTCATGAGGGTGAGGTTTTCCCCGGCTCCGGGTCGATGGTGATCCCGAAGTGGGCGCATAAGGCCTTCACGTGGGCATGCAGCTCGTCGATGCTCGCCGTGTTGGCGGCTACCACCTTGGTGAGATCTGTATTTTCCTTCAGCAGATCGGTCAGGTTGGCCTCCACCTCGACGATCTGGGCCTCCACTGCGACGTCGCGCTCTATTCCTGCTCGGATGTGCCCCAGCAGAGCGGTCAGCGCTGTCTGGCTGCGGTTGGCCGCCGCCGCGACCAGGAAGCCGATGAACAACTCGGCCACGGTGGTAACGAGGTTGAGCGGGAAGTTGAAGCCTTCGCTGGTGAACCAGCTCGGCAACCAGTTCCCACTGGCTATGTG
>Ga0302324_100030111_pt1 | contig 10264 bp, 10 predicted proteins | sample Palsa_T0_1_FD_201949 | JGI IMG/M metagenome (GOLD analysis project Ga0302324, IMG submission 201949) | Peat permafrost microbial communities from Stordalen Mire near Abisko, Sweden - Palsa_T0_1 | ecosystem: Environmental > Terrestrial > Soil > Palsa > Peat permafrost | place: Sweden: Abisko... | reverse complement strand
CCTCAGCGACGGACAATGCTGCGCCAGGACTGCGAAACCACTTTCTTCCAGCAAGTTGACCTGCCGTTCCTCGATGTAGCCATAGTTGAACCCCCGCATGCGGCAGAGCAGGTCGGCCAGTTGCACCAGCGCCACCAGGCCGGTGTGGTTCAAAGATCCCGGAGGGTTGTGATGATGGGTCACCACTTCGGCCAGTTCAGGGGAAAGTTCCCAATGCTCGGCGAGCAGCTGTCCGCTGTCGCAGTGCGTGAATCCCAGCGACTTCTGCTCGGCCTCGTGCAAAGGAATTCCTTCTCGCCGGGCAAGTTCATAAGTTCCGCGAAATTCTTTGGGCAGAACCCAGAGATTGACGATGATTCCGAGATCATGGAGAAGACCTGCCAGATAAGCTTTGCTGGGATCGCCAAAGTTGATTTTCCGGGCAAAATGGCGGCAGACTAGGGCGCACCCCAGAGAGTGTTCCCAAAATACGATGGGGTCGAGTTCGCTGGTGCCGCCGGGTAACAGATTCAACACGCCGCAGGACATGGCGATGTCGCTGAGATGATGAAAGCCCAGGCTGACCGCCGCCCCGCGCAGCGAATCCACCCTCCGCCACCGGCCGAAAAGCGGCGAGTTTGCCATTTGCAGACATTGCGCCGCCAAAGCTTTGTCCTGGGCAAGCAGGTCGGTGACTTTGTGCGCGTCCAGTTGCTCTGCCGGCTGTTGCCGGTAGCGGAGCAGCGGAGTGAGCACGGCGGGGATGGCGGGAATCTGGCGCAAACCTTCCATCCGCTCCATCAGGACTTGTTTGGTTGCGGTTGTCATATCGAGCTACCTCCGGCTGGCGTGCGTTCGGTTTTCACGTAGGCTGTGGCTCCCGGCAAGTGAACCAAACGGAAGTCATCGCTGACGCCGTAGAGAGATTCGGAGTGGCCCAGGAACAGATACCCGTGCGGCAGAAGATTATTGTAGAAATGCTGGATCACGCGCCGCTTGGAGGCCAGATCGAAGTAAATCAAAACGTTGCAACAGAAGACGATGTCGATGCTCCTCATGAAGGTCATGCGGGCATCGTCAGAGAGATTGATCCGGGAGAAGGTGACACTGGCGCGGGCCGCTGGGTTGACCTGGAGTTGCTCGCCGACCGGAATGAAATATTTGAGGCGGTAGTAAGCGGTGAGATTGCGCGTGCTGTAAGAGCCGTACACCGCGTTCCTGGCATGAACGAGGGAGCGCTCGTTCAGATCGGTGGCCAGAATTTCGAAAGTCCAGTCTTTGAGGCGGCGGCTGGTTTCTTCCATCAGCAGCATGCTGAGGGTGTAAGGCTCTTCGCCGGTGGAGCAACCCGCGCTCCAGAGCCGGAGCCGGCGGAAAGGAAACTTGGCTTTGGTTTCGAGAATCCTGGGAATGACAATCTGCCGCAATGCATCCAAGTGCGGCTGGTTGCGGAAGAAGCAGGTTTCGCCGATGGTGATCTCGTTCAGCAGCGCGATGAGCTCGGCTTGGCCGGCCGGGCGGAGGATGAGGCACTCGCAGTATTCGCGCAGCGTGGCAATTTGGATTTCCTTCATGCGCCGGTTGCAGCGCTCCTGCAAAAGGCAGAGCTTGTTCTCGGGATGAAAGATTCCCGCCACTTGATAGATGAGGTCGCGGATGCGCACCAGATCCGGTTCCGGCGGTCCCACCACGCCAGTGCCGGGTCGCATTTGGGGAGCAGTGATCATGCGGACGGCGTTTCGGACGAGCGGCGTTGCTGCGGGTTTTGAAGTAGCGGTCAGGCTGGCCGGATCTAGCACCAATGCTCCTCCCGTTGTTGAGTTCTCCGATCCGCGACAAGGCCGTCGCCGGCCGGAATCGCTGAGCTACCCTCGCCAAGATTTTCTTCGGCACATAGATCAGCTCGATTCGGGCGCGGAGCTTGGTCGCGATCACCAGCCGGCGGCCTGACCTCTGCGGAACAGGACCGGAACGATCGTCTGCAGAGTCCGACCGGAAAATCAACCTGAGCCAGACCCAACTGCCGATAATTGCGTGGCGTCCGGCGTTCCGTAATGTCCTAGTTTTTTATCGGCATTGAAGGCTCAGACTTTAGCTACTCGGTGGTTCCAAGCAGGCGGCGCGAGAAGTGCCGCTCGGCAACTCTCTGGCGCTCGTGCGTTCGCCCTCTGAGGTCGCGCTGGCTCACGGCTTGCGCTAAACCCAAGGCTTGCGTCAAACCAATGACCGTCTGCGCTTCTGGCTGGAAGGCCGCAAGGCCCCGGTGCTGCGGCGGTGGTCACGCCGGAGCGAACGCCGGCAGTTCTTTCTGAATCGCTAGGCGTCGGCGAATGGCGGCCCGAGGGTTGTCTTGCGAGCAGCGGCGGAGGCCGGTTTTCTCGCTAGTCGTGCATCCTCAGTTCGCCATCCTCCAAGCTTCGCGGAGACCGGGATCTACGCTGCTGCCGGGTTCACCATGTGCGAGAACAGCCCCTCGGCCACTTGCTCTGAGCTCGGTCCATAGCTGCCGCTGCTGATTGCCTGGCGCAAGGCACTGATTTTTCCCTGCCGAACCTCGGGCAGCGCATTCGCCCGCGCCGCCAGCGCCTGGATCTGCGTATGAGCGCAAGGACTCTGGGTTTGGTCTTCCGCCAATGGGCTGCTCGCGTAAGGACTGGCGGCTGGACACTGATGGTGGTTGCGCTCGCTTTCGGCAAGCGGTTGGGCTGTTTGATTTAGGTTGATCCTCATGGCGGTTTCTTCAGCTTGCAATTGGCTTGCAATTCAGCTATCGGCAGTCGCTTAAAAAACTTTAATCCGTGGCTCTCTTGAATGATTGTCGTCTCTCCCATGCCGGATTCAACTTGTTCTATCGGCAGGAGTTGGCAAAACTTTAGGGAAATGAATCCGGTCTGGAGCCGGGGGAACCGGCCGCTCGGGTGTTACCTTCGTGCCGCAATGATTAGGTTACGATAATGAAGGTCCTAAGAGTACTTCAGCATCCTGGGGCCTGCGCGGCCGCGCGAGCCGCGGTTTTGCCCGCGTGCATCAATTCTTCGAGACGTGCCCGCAGCCGCACCACCGCCAGTGAGTGGATCTGGGAGACCCGCGACTCTCCGATGCCCAGCACCGCCCCGACCTCTTTCATGGTGAGATCTTCGAAGTAATACAAGGCCAGCACCTGCTGCTCTTTCTCCGGCAACTCGGCGATCACGCGGGTCAGCAGCGCCTTCATTTCGGAACGCAGGCAGCGGAAAAACGGCGTGTCTTCGGGAGCGTTGGGCAGGTAGTCGCACAGATCCTCCTCTTTGCCGTCCCAAGGGGATTCGATGTGCAGGCTGCCGACTTCGAGCCCGTCCAGTTCCCCCAGCAGTTGCTGGAATTCCCGCAGTTCCATGCCCAACTCCGCCGCCATTTCGACTTCGCTGGGAGCGCGGCTCAATTCCATACTGAGCCGCCGGTGGGCCTCCTCGATGCGGCGCGCCTTGCGTCTCAATTCCCGTGGGCCCCAGTCCATTTCCCGCAGGCTGTCGAGAATCGCGCCGCGAATGCGAAACTTGGCATAGGAGCCGAACTGCACGTGCTTGGAGCGGTCGAACTTGTTGAGCGCATCGATCAGTCCGATGACGCCGGCATGGACCAGATCCTCGAGCAGCACATGCCGGGGCAAGCGCTCGTGGATGCGGCGCGCGAGGTAACGCACCTGGGGCAGATGTTCGAGCAGGATGCGCTCCCGCTCTTCGAGCTTGTCCTGCCAGACCGTGTAAGCTTGCACGCTGTGTTTGCTCATGGCCCTCACTTCCCTAACTGCGGCCGCGTTCCCCGTCCGCTCCGCTGCGTGGTCGCCTTCGCAGCGTCCTCGGGGGCGTCGCGCGGAGCCTCAACAGGAGGACTCCGAGCGACTGCACTTTCGACTACGGGCGGTATCTCAAGCAGCGAGAGCGCCACCAAGTTGTGCAGGAACGGCTCCAGCAACCGCTCAAGGTGAGAGCCAGCCGGCGGTCGCACAGCGCCACCGGATTCTCGTTTGCCGGGCGCGACCTCGATCCGGGTCTCACCGGTGGCGGGCAGGTCGCGGATGGAAACTCCGCCCACAGCAATGGCTTCTGAACTTTCTCCTCACCCAGGCTCAAGACCTTGGGCACAAGTTCCTAACCCCAACGACGGCCAATGCTGCGAACGCAATTTCGCCTTTGCGGGATGGCTTCGGACTGTTGGTGCTCGTGACTGCGGCGGACATGACAGAGAGGGAAAGGCAATTCACGTACCGCGATAGAGCACCAAGGGGAGGGTTGATTCGGACTCCACGGCTGTCACGCGGCAAGTGCCATCCGATCAAACGGATAGCGGTTGCGCGGCCACGGAATCCGGGGTGTGTCGCGGCCTTTGTTGAGAGCCGTCTTAACTGTTGCTTAGCGGATCATCATTGAAGCGTCCCGCCCGCTGCGTTAGATTCCTCTTAAGCTTCCCGCTCGGACCACCACAGGGGCTGAACTTTTATCTGATAGGGGAAGTAGAGATGTTCCGCCAGCACCGTGTTGCCACGTTCCATTAGGATCGAAGCCCGCTCCATTACGTGCTGCAGCTCGCGCACGTTGCCCCTCCAGGCGTGGCCTTCGAGAATGTGGACCGCCTCGGCGCTCAGCCGCGGACAAGGCGCTGCTGTGGCGGCGGACATGCCGGCCAGAAAATGCTCCGCCAGCAGGATGATATCGGCCCGCCGCCCAGCCAGGGGCGGCAGTTCCAACGGGAAAACCGAGAGCCGGTAAAAAAGATCCTCGCGGAACTCCCCGCGGCCCGCGCGCGCCGCGAGATCGGTGTTGCTGGCGGCAATGACGCGGACATCCACGCGAGTCAGCTCCGCCGTTCCCAGCCGCTGCACTTCCTTGTGCTCCAAAAAGCGCAGCAGCTTGGCCTGCATGCCCAGCGGCAGTTCGCTGATCTCGTCCAGAAACAGAGTTCCTCCGTGCGCGGCGGGAATGCGCCCCACCTGCGGCTGCACCGCTCCGGTAAACGCTCCCCGGACATGGCCAAAGAGCTCGGACTCGAGCAGCGCCTCGGGAATGGCCGCGCAATTTACCGCCACGAAAGGCCGGGTGGCGCGAGGGCTCAAAGCGTGCACCGCCCGCGCCACCAGCTCCTTGCCGCTTCCCGTCGGGCCGCCAATCAGCACCGCCGTAGTGCGCGGCGCTACCAGCCGGGCCAAACGGTAGACGCGCCGCATTTCGTCGCTGCTTCCGATCATCCCCGGCAACGGCCCCGGTTCGTTGCCGTCCCGATCGCGGCGGGGGCCTTCGTCCCTTTCCGCTCGTTTTCCGGGACTCATTTCTCCGCCACCCATTTTTGCGGTACCCATCACTTCGAACATGCCCAGTTCGTCCCCATCCAGTAGCGGGGCTGTGGCGTCGGAGTCGAGCAAGACCACTTGAATGCCGGGAAAGCGGCGCGGGATGAGGGCGATGAGTTCTTCGGCGTCCAAATCGGGCAAGCGGCGGTCGAGAAACAGGACCTTCCAGTTTCCTTTCTCCAGCTTCACCAGGGCATCGGCGCCGCCAAGAGCCTGCTGCACCGGCCCCCACCGGCCGTTCAGGCGGTGCAGAACCTGTTCGCGCAGGGCGCTGCTAGGACTGGCGATCAGCGCGCCGCCCGCGGGAGCGGGAGGAGTCGGGAAAGTCGGCATGGCACTCATTTCGATTCTCCAGGGTTAAAGACGCGAAATCAATTCTTAGAACCCAGCAAGTTTTCCTCTTTACGCGTGCAGAGAAAAAACCTGCGGCAGCGAAAAAACGCGCGGCGGCGAAAACGGGAATTTTTCATTGTGCCGCTTTGCCGGCCAGCGCTGCCGGTCGAGACTCCGATGCGCCGCTCATCGTCTCTGTGTCGGCCGCGAGCCGCACCGTGATCTGCTCCCGGTCTTCACTGCTGTCGCGCACCCAGTCCATTCCAGCACGACACAAGCTGGCTTGTGCCAGGAGCAGCCCGAGTTCGGGCCGGGACAAAGCGGAGGCCGGTGTGGCCTTCCCGGCTCCCTGCCATGCGATGCCGACGCACACCTGTTCTCCCTCTCTCGCTGCCTGAATGAGCAATGGGTGAGCCGGCGAAGCCAGACTCAAGGCCGACTCCAGCAGGCGGAACATCGCCGTGGTTGTGCCCTGCCGTCCGGCGCTGACCGGAAGCGCGCAGGGACACTCCATTACCAGGCGCACGCACTTCGACTCAGCCACCGGTTCGAGCTCCCGCACGGTTTCGTGCAGCAACTTTCTCAGGTCCATGGCTTCGGCAATTTCCGGTTCGCTTTGTTCGAGATCCACCAATTCGCGGATCGCCTCCACCAAGGTCCGCATCCGCTCGCTCAGTTCCAGCCCGTCGCGCAAGCAATGAACATATTGTTCCGTCGCCCGGGGTCCGCTCAGCGCCAGCTCCAACGAACACTGAAGTCCGGTCAGCGGCTGGTTCAGGGCATGAAGCAGGTATGGCAGCGGGCTCGGGCCGTGGACATCGTCTGCGGTCATGCCGGAACCCCCTCCGGACTGCTGAGCTCGTAACCCACCCCCCGCACCGTATGGATCAGCTTCCGCGCATGTCCGTCGTCGATCTTGCGGCGCAGATAGTTGATGTAGACATCCACCACATTGGTGGTGGTATCGAAGGTCAGGTTCCATACGTGCTCGATGATCATGGCCCGGCTCACGCGCCGCCCGGCGTTGCGCATCAGGTATTCCAGCAAGGCGAACTCTTTTGCGGTCAGCTCGATGCGGCGCCCCGAGCGCTCGGTGCGGCGCTCCACGCGGTCCAGTTTCAGATCCTCGACCACCAGCACCGATTCCGAGGGCAGATGGCTGCGCCGCAACAAGGCGCGAATCCGCGCCGAAAGTTCACTGAAGGAAAACGGTTTGGCTAGATAGTCGTCGGCGCCGGTGTCCAGACACTGCACCCGGTCTTCCACCCGGATTCTTTGCGTCAAGATAAGAACCGGCAGGCTCGGCCTTTTCAGCCGGAGATGGCGCAACACGCTGACCCCATCCAGCTTGGGCAGATTCAAGTCCAGGATTACCAGGTCATAGTCGACCTCGCTTCCCATGGCCCGCGCCTGCTCCCCATCTAGCGCCATATCGACCGTGTAGTGCTCCGCTTCCAGGCCCTGCCGTACATAGCCGGCCAGAGCGCTGTCATCTTCCGCAATGAGGATTCGCATGAGCCGTCCCTAATTACAGCCCGATTCTAGTTAGAAGCGGCTCAAGTGAAACCGAAACCGTATTGCACGAAAGTGAGTGTTTCCGTAAACGGGGAGTAATTTCAAAACGGGCTTGAAGACAGGAAGCAAGCAGCGCAGTCCACCCGCGTCCTTGTCATCACGAAGGTCGTAGCGCACCCCACCCCCTCGTCATCCTCAGGCCCGCGCCCTCAGCGGGCCGAAGAGCCTGCCCTGAGCCTGCCGACGGGACCTCTGTACGCCTGCCCCAGGGTTTATAATCCTCCGCCTAATCCTCGCAAGCAGGAAGGACCCATGAGAACCACACTAGCCGTGACCCTGCTGTGCATCGTGCCAGTGCCGAGTATCATGGCGCAAACCGTCGTAGCGCAGGCCGTCGCAGCGCAAACCGCCGTAACTCAAACAACGAACAGCGGTTTTTTCAAAACCTCCGACGGCATCCGGACCCACTACCTTGAGGCTGGCAGTGGCCGGCCCATCGTCTTCATCCCCGGCTGGACCATGCCGGCCTGGATCTGGCAAAAGCAAATCGACGAGTTCTCGAAGCACTACCACGTCATTGCCGTCGATCCCCGTTCGCAGGGCGAGAGCGACAAACCGGCGTACGGCCACCTTCCCGAAACCCGCGCCCGCGACTATAAAGAGCTCGTCGATCACCTCGGCCTGAAGCTAAGGTGCGCCCATCCGGAGAGGCTTTCGTGCAACTACGGTGACGGCTTCGAGCGCTGCGATTTCATGAAACATGAAAACGGAAGCTGGATATGCATCGCGGGGCGGTGATTTTCCGAAGCTATTAGCGTACGGTAGCAGCTATGTCAACGATGCAAATAAAAGGCCTCTTCATTGCAGGCATTCCAGCGCGCATCGTCCGGGACGCGATGCGAAGAGCCTGTCAACGCGACGCCTTCACGCACGATCTGTTTGTGGAGGAGTGCAAGGTGACCGAGCACAGGGCGAGGGAGATTATCAAGGCCTTGGTGGCGGGCAATTTCATAGAAGTCGCAAAGCGTCCTCGGTGGGCAGACCGGGAACGAAGGCAATGGTATAAAGCAACCGCAGAAGGCCTCAGGCTCTCAAACGCTACGGGCCTTCGACGAATGCCCCGCTCAAAGGCCGACGCAATGTTGGCTGATTTTTTGAAAAGAGTACAACAAGTAAACACTCATCCGGAATACATATATTGCGTCTCTACCGTTATTGTTTCTGGCAGCTATGCGCGAGACGAGAATACGCTGGGAGATCTGGATATATTTTATGGACTTGGGGCGCGGTTTGCTGACTCCGATCGAGACGGCGCCAGACAGGACCGCATCGATGCGGCCAAACAAAAAGGTCGCCGCTTTAGCAACATCGTTGAGGAACTGTATTGGGATCAGCGGGAAGTCGATCTTCACCTGAAGGCTCGAACTCGCGGGTTGAGCTTACACCGCTTGGATGAATTCTTCACGATGGAGAAGGATGAGAGATTTGCGTACAAGGTGTTACTTGGCGATGCGAAGGCGATTGCCACCAAACTCACTGCCGGTATGAGCTAAGGAACAGAGCCGCCAACAAGCGGAAAAGGCCACGCTGCTTTCGCAACGTGGCCTTTATTTATGCCGGCAACGACCTACTCTCCCACACACTTTCGCGTGCAGTACAATCGGCCCTGCGGGGCGTTGAGCGCCTTTTGCTCACATGCGAGCGGCTTTGACGGCTTCGCGCTCGCGCTCCAACCAGCGCAGGCGCATGCGCTCCAGCGGATCCATCGCCAAAGTCACCAAGAACGTAAATGCACCCGCTACTGCCACGCTGATTCCAACGTCGAGCGCCAAGAACTTTAGTGCCTCCATAATTACCTCGCACCCACGATCACCACCCCACAAACCAAAATTATAGCAGCCGCCCCCAAAAGCAATTGAGCTTTGCCCGGTCACGCAGCGCCATCTGCGAGCGATTTACATGAACCGACATCCCCGCCAAAGTAATTGTGCCGAGCACGATCATGATGCTGATGAGCACCATCCACTCCGGCCCAAATCTCTCGTGCAATTTGGGACTGATGAACATACTTCCGATGGCCCCGATCGCCAGCATGCAAGAGGTCGGTGCCGCCCTCGGCGATTTGAGCTGGCATGGCAACGCCCTTGTCGAATTGAATGACGGCGACCGCAACCAGAGCAATCAGAGGCACAAGAATGTGCGCGAAAACCGAGACCAGCACAGATATGTCCCCTGAGCGACCCGAGCAATTATAGGTGTGGGAGACGGGCGCTCGATCGACGAAGGCGGGAAATTCGAGAGGCATTCCCGAAAAGGAAAAGGCCATCGAGATTTCTCTCAACGGCCTTTATTTATGCCGGCAACGACCTACTCTCCCACACACTTTCGCGTGCAGTACAATCGGCCCTGCGGGGCTTAACTTCCGTGTTCGGGATGGGAACGGGTGGAACCCCCGCGGTAAGATCACCGACAAGTCGCAGCTGTCAGCTATCAGCCGTCAGCTCTCAGCTTCTCGCTGAGGTGACGTTTCGTGCTGGTGGACAGCAAACTTGGTGAATCCCAGTTATCCCCTTCGCGCCTCAGAAGAACTGAGAGCTGAAAGCTGACAGCTGAGAGCTAGCTTTCAAAGATCGTGAGGACGAAACCTCACAACTGAATAGATTGGGTGTGGCTTACTTTCATCTTTGCTTACTTCCGATTTCAACCACACTTACTTCGGCTTTGCTTTCTTCTTCTGTTTTAGAAGCTGAAAAGCTCTTCGGCGCACAGTTGTCAGCGGCTTTCTTTCTTCTCCGCCCAAGTTCTGGCGGTTCGCAAAGAAACTTTGCCTTCGCCTCAGCTCAGGTTTTAGCTGAGGGCTGAAAGCTGACGGCTGACAGCTGTTTTCTGCACCGAGTAAATTTTATGGTCAAGCCGAACGGGCGATTAGTACTGGTAAGCTGCACGCATTGCTGCGCTTTCACCTCCAGCCTATCAACCAGGTAGTCTTCCTGGGCCCTTCTTATCCCTTACGGGTTGGGAGATCTCATCTTGAGGAGTGCTTCCCGCTTATATGCATTCAGCGGTTATCACAACCGAACTTCGCTACCGAGCGGTGCCATTGGCATGACA
>Ga0302324_100030109_pt1 | contig 10265 bp, 8 predicted proteins | sample Palsa_T0_1_FD_201949 | JGI IMG/M metagenome (GOLD analysis project Ga0302324, IMG submission 201949) | Peat permafrost microbial communities from Stordalen Mire near Abisko, Sweden - Palsa_T0_1 | ecosystem: Environmental > Terrestrial > Soil > Palsa > Peat permafrost | place: Sweden: Abisko... | reverse complement strand
TGGGCGGCGGGAAAAGCGTTCGGTCATGATTGGTGCAGCATTTGTTCCAATGATGTTTCCCAAGGTTCACGAACCTCCGTTAGAGTGCAATCGACGAGACTTTTCGAATCGCAATCAATTCGTAACCGCTCTTTCATCGTAACACCGATGCGTGGCGCTTCCACCCGGTATTTTTGTGCTATAGCCAGAACATTTTCCGGCTGTGATGTTGAAAGCAGGATGCGCGAAGGCCCTTCATGAAACAACACGAGTTCACTTCGCATTCCGGCCGGGACTTCGACGTGGGCGCCCACGCCTGCCGGTCCAAAACTTGCTTCAGCCAGTGCCACGGCCAAGCCGCCGTCGCTCAAATCGTGCGCGGATTCGGCCAGCCCAGCGCCAACAATTTCCCGGATGGCCTGATGCACGCGCTTTTCGTAATCCATGTCGAGCGCGGGCGGCAGGCCCCACATGGATTTAAGGATTACTTTAGCGTATTGAGTCCCGCCGAAATGCAGGTCGTCGGAAGAGCCGAATCCGCCCAGCAGAATCACCGTGCGATCGGGCTCCTGGAAATGACTGGGGGTGGGATGCGCGGTCTTCATCAATCCGACCACGCCCATGACCGGGGTTGGAAAAATCGGCTCGCCCAGCGTCTCGTTGTACAGGCTGACATTGCCGCCGGTGATCGGCGTCTCGAAAAACTCGCAGGCTTCCGTCATGCCCTGGATGGATGCCACCAGCTGCGCCATGATCTCCGGCCGTTCCGGATTTCCGAAGTTCAGATTATTCGTTGCGGCAACGGGAAGCGCGCCGGCAGTAGAAAGATTGCGGCAGCATTCGGCGACAATCAGCTTGGTTCCCTCGCGCGGATCGAGCGCGCAGTAGCGGCCGTTGCCGTCGAGTGAAATGGCTATCGAGGTTCCGGTTTCTTTGATGCGCACGATGGCTGCATCGGCGCCCGGGCCGGCTAGCGTATTGCTGCGAACCAGATAATCGTATTGTTCCCAGATCCAGCGCTTGGAACAGATGTCGGGGGAAGCTAGCAGAGCGATCAAATCCTGCTGCACAGAGCGCGATTGCGGAATCGGAATGGGCGGCTGGAGCGGCGCGGGGCGATACGGCCGACTATGCGGACGATCGTACAGCGGCGCTTCATCGGCCAACGCGCGGTTCGAGATTTCGGCCACCACCTGGCCATGATCTTTCACGCGCAGCATCCCGTCGTTGGTGACGCTTCCAATAGTGACCGCATCCAACCCCCACTTGCGAAACACTTGAAAAACTTCCTCTTCGCGCCCACGGTCGGCCACGATCAGCATGCGTTCCTGCGATTCCGACAGCATGATCTCGTAGGGCGTCATCCCGGTTTCGCGCTGCGGAACGAATTGCAAGTCGATTTCGACGCCGGTTTCCGCGCGACTGCCCATTTCGCAAGTGGAGCAGGTCAGTCCGGCAGCGCCCATATCCTGAATGCCGACGATAGCGCCGGTCCGCATTGCTTCCAGACACGCTTCGAGCAACAATTTTTCCAGAAACGGATCGCCGACCTGCACGTTCGGCCGCTTCTGCTTCGATTCTTCGGTGAACTCCGCCGAAGCCATGGATGCGCCGTGAATCCCGTCGCGGCCGGTTTTCGCGCCTACATAAATGACCGGATTTCCGATGCCCTTGGCCTTGCCGTAAAACACTTCATCTTTCTTGAAGACACCCAGCGCGAACACGTTTACCAGCGGATTTCCGTTGTAGCACTCTTCAAAGACGCATTCGCCGCCCACTGTAGGAACACCAAAACAATTCCCATAGTGCGCGATGCCGGAGACTACGCCTTCCAGGATTCTTCGATTGCGCGGGCGATCCAGCGGACCGAAGCGGATGGCGTCCAATACTGCGATGGGCCGCGCTCCCATGGTGAAAATGTCGCGAAGAATGCCACCCACTCCGGTAGCCGCGCCCTGAAACGGCTCAATGAAACTGGGATGATTGTGCGACTCGATCTTGAACGCAATCGCGTAACCGCCGCCGATATCTATGATGCCGGCGTTTTCTCCCGGACCTTGCAGTACCAGCTGGCTGCGCGTCGGAAGCTTCTTCAAATGAAGCCGGGAGCTCTTGTAGGAACAATGCTCGCTCCACATCACGCTGAAAATTCCGAGCTCGGTGTAGGTCGGCTCACGCCCTAGCAGCGAGACAATTTTTTCGTATTCCGGCCCGCTGAGTTGGTGGGCTTCGATGACTGCTGGTGTCATTCGTCAGCTTGCCGTCACTAGTGCGGAAACCATGGATTGGAAGATGACCAGGCCGTCCGTCCCGCCCATCAATGGTTCGGTGACGTCTTCCGGATGCGGCATCAGCCCCATGACGTTGCGGCCTTCGTTCAGGATGCCGGCGATGTCCCGCATGGATCCGTTCGGGTTTTCCAGATACCGCAGCACCACCCGATCTTCGGCTTCCAGTTGATCGAGCGTGCGTTCATCGGCGATGTAGCAGCCCTCACCGTGGGCGATGGGAAACACCACACGCTGTCCTTGGGCGGCCTTGCAGGTGAAGGGCGAGTTGCTGGACTCCACCCGCAGCGGGACCTGTTTGCAAATGAACTTCAGTCCGCGATTGCGCACCAGCGCTCCGGGAAGCAACCCGGCTTCCACCAGGATTTGAAACCCGTTGCAGATGCCCAGCACCAGCCCGCCTGCGTCGGCGAACTTGCGCACGCTTTGCATCACCGGCGAGAATTTGGCGATGGCGCCGCAGCGCAGATAGTCGCCATAAGAGAACCCGCCGGGGAGGATCAACGCGTCGGCGCCGCCCAGATTGGTGGAATCGTGCCAGATGAACTCGGCGTCTTGTCCGAGGATTTTTGAGACCGCGAACCACGCGTCGTGCTCGCGATTGCTGCCAGGAAATACAACGACACCAAACTTCATCGGGAAACTCAATTGTAACTCACCACGCGTGGCGCACGCACTTTTGGGTGCCGCGTTCACACTCCGGTGAACGACTTGAACGTGGTTCTGCCTTTGGCCAGCTTGTGTTCGCAAGAGTACGAACACGGCACGCACGAATGCGTGCGCCACGTGTTACGTTTCAGATATATGCGGTTGGGAAGCGCGTTGGTGATTTCGGGCGTCGCCCTGGCGGCGCAGAGCTTGGATAGCAGCGGCGACGGCAATCTGTTCGGCGATTACTTTGTTCGCGAAGTGATGCTATCGAAGGTGGATCAGAAAACCAGCGCCGTAGGCCGGGCCTTCAGCGCGACCGGAATTATCACGTTCGACGGCCAAGGCAACTATTCATTTACCGGCACGCTGATGGATTCCTACAGCGATAAATCCGCCGCCATTTCCGGGCAGCTCGGTGAGTATAGCGTCAACGCCAGCGGATTGGCCGCCCTGGACGATCTCATCGACAACACCCAAACCGATTTCGGCGCTACCGGATTATTTGGCCAGGCGGGAGCGGTCTCGATCGTTGTCAGCGCCACCGGGGGTTCTCAGAAAAATATTTTAGTTGCCATACCCGCCGGATCGGCCACCACCAATGCCAGCCTGCAGGGGACGTACAACGTCGCGTTTATCGATTTTCTCCAAGGCAACGCGTCTCTGGTTCGCGACGGATACTTCACGCTGCAGAGCGACGGGAATGGAATGTTCGGCAATGTCACTGTGGCGGGCGCCATGGCGAACCTGGGCAGCCAGAACACCACCCAGAATCTGACGGACATCAGCTACGACATTACCAGCCAGGAAGGCAGCGGAACCATCTCGTTTCCGCCTTTGCCATCGCTATCCACGCTGGTTGCAGGCCAGAAGGATTTCTTCCTTTCGGCGGATCGCCGGATTTTCATTGCCGGCGATCCAACCGGATTCGATTTGATGGTTGGAATCCCCACTCTGACGGAGACCGCGGCCAACACTTTGTATCAAGGAACGTACTTTATCGCAGGACTGGAGAACGACGCATCGAATCTGGCGAGCGGCCAGAACGCCGTTGACGCGTTCTCCGGTTCCCTATTCTCGCTGGGCCAAGGGACTTCGATTGCGCACCGGCGGTTGGCCACTTTTCAGAATCCCGCGATTGATTACACCTATGCGCCCGCGCCCTATAATCTGACTTCTGGCGGTACGTTTAGCGACGGTATGATCCGTGGCACGCTGGGCGCCGGCGGGCAAGCGTTTCTCGAAGTGGGTACCGGCACGTTTTACTCATTGATTCCTGGCCTGGCAGTGGAGTATACGGGTCCAAATCCATTTCTGGATCCACTGAAAGTGTGGAACGCCGGCAACTTGGCGCCCATCACCAATTCCGTGGCGCCGGGCGAGTTCGTGTCGCTGTTCGGATCGGGACTGTGCACGGCCACCGAAGGGGCGCTCAGCCTGCCGCTCCAAACCACGTTAGGAAATGTACAAGTGAGTGTGAATGGGATTCTCGCGCCGCTTAGCTATGTGAGTCCGAACCAAATCAACGTCTTGGTTCCCTACGAAACTTCCGGGAGCTACGCAACTTTTCAAGTGAGCAGCGATATCGGGCTATCCGATCCGGTAACGTTATATGTAGCGAAAACGGCGCCCGGCATTTTCACATCGCTCGCCGGAGGATTCGCTCCGGGCGTTGGACCGGCGGCGGCTCAGCATGCGGACTTCTCAGCCGTGACTCAAAGCAATCCAGCCAAAAGCGGAGAAACGTTGCTGCTCTATGTCACCGGGCTTGGCGCAGTGAGCCCAGCGGTGAAAGATGGGGCCGCGGCCGGGGCGAATCCCTTGAGCAACGTGGTCGCCGATGTCGAGGTGTCTGTGGACGGACAAAGCGCGGGCGTGTCGTTCAAAGGACTGGCGCCGGGCTTCGCGGGATTGTATCAAGTGAATTTCGTGGTGCCCGGCGGCGTTTCCCCGGGGGAGCTGGTGAATCTTTCGCTAGCGACATCGGACGCGCGCACCAACGAGGCCAAGCTTTATATAAAGTAGGGCAACCGGACAAGCCGGAGGCTTATCAATTATTTTGGATAAGCCGGAGGCTTATCCTACAGCCTGCTCGATCACCGCCGAGAGCCCGGCAATCGCCTTAATGTCGTCGTCGTTGGCTTGGAATCGGCGCTTCAGATACTGCGGATCGTTGTAGCTCAGCCAAACACTGCCATCGGAATCCTGCCAGGCCAGGGCCTTCAACGGCAGATCGATGGCCGACGTCGGAGCGGCCAGCATCAACGGAGTGCCGCCCTTGGGATTGCCGAAGATCAGCACTTGAGTGGGCGGCATTTTCAATCCCACCTTCTGGGCCTCGCCGCTATGGTCGATGCGGGCGAAAACCTGGATTCCCTTACCTCGAAGGATCGCTTCCAACCGATCCAGCGTTTCCGAAACGGAAAACTTGCTGGGCTTGCTGACGATTCCATCACCTGATTTCATGGCTTCCCAAATATATTGCCATGGCGAGGCCTGCCGCTGCCAGCACTAGCGCCACGGCCAGGGCTAGTGCCGAGGGACGCCCGACGATCGGCAATCCCTCATTGATTTTCTTGATAAACCGCACGTGGTTGATGGACGCCAGAATATTGACGGCCACACCAATCACGATCAGCGCGGTTCCTATTGGAACGGACAATCCGGACAGCTCCGCCGAGGAAGTAACGCGCAAGGAAGCCAGCTCGCGAAGAAAAAGGCCGAAGCGCGCCACCACGAATCCGAAGCCCATGAGCGCCAGGCCGGTGCGGATCCAGGCGAGAAAGGTACGCTCCACTGCGAGAAAGACCCGAGGATCACGGGAATCGTCTGTATTGGGCATGCTCGTCCGTTCAGTCCATGATAAACGCTTTGACTTGTGGCGCACTCGTGCGTGCCGCGTTCATACTCGTGTGAACGCTTGGATTTCGCTTGGGAGTGTGCGCCACGGGGGAAACGGCGTCTTCAAAGGAGTGGCCATTCGTCTGGCTCGGAGAGCGTGCGCTGCACCGGTCTAAACTGAAATTATGCGGGCGGCGTTATTGCTATGGGCGGTACTGGCTGTCCAGGCTGCCTCCAGCGACGATCTGCATCAAGCGGTCCGCGCCGGCGACATCGAGACGGTGCGGACGCTCCTCCAGCAAGGTGTTTCGGTAAATGCAGCTGATTCCTTAGGCGGTACGGCATTGCATGATGCCGTGTGGGCCGGGGACCAGCAGATGGTCGCGCTGCTGATAGAAGCCGGCGCCGATAGCAACGCACGCCACTCCGAAGCGGGTTCCACGCCCCTGCATTACGCCATCCTCACGAATCATGTTGAAATCGCCGAGATGCTGATCGCGCACGGGGCCGATGTGCAAGCCCCCGATCGCGGCGGCGCAACCGCCCTGCATCTGGCTGCGAATCGGGGGAATAGGGCCATGCTGGAACGGTTGCTCGCACATGGAGCCAAGGTCAACGGAAAGGACCAGAGCGGCGCCACTCCGCTGGATGAAGCGGCCTGGAAAGGCCAAGCGGAAGCCGCGCAAATTCTGCTCAGCCACGGCGCGCTGATCGGTTCCAGGAATCCCGAAACCGGCATGACGCCGCTGCATGAGGCCGCCGTGAAGGGCCACGTGGACGTGGTGAAGGTGTTGCTGACAGCTGGAGCCGATCTGAATGCACGCGACACGGCAGGCGCGACGCCGCTGGACGAAGCATTGCACTACCGCCAGACAAAAGTGGTGGAGGCGCTGCTCCAAGCCGGCGCGCGCCGGCCCGGCGAAGATGTCTCGGCGCCAGCCGCGCTGCACCAAGCCATCCTGCATGGCCAGTTGGATATTGTGGAGGTCCTGCTGGATACGGGCGCCGATCCCAATCGTGCCGGTCCGGAAGGGTCAACTCCGCTCGACGATGCCGGTCTCAAGGGTCAGAAGGAGATTGCCGCCACGCTGCTGGCCCACGGCGCACGGGTGAACGTGCGGAACAAATCCGGGGCCACGCCCTTACACAATGCTGCACTGGGGGGTGACTCGGCTGTAGTAAAGCTGTTGCTGGATCACGGGGCGGAGATCAATGTTCGCGATCAGGAATCCGGCGCTACGCCGCTCTCCTACGCAGCTTCGCTGGGCCGGGCGGAGGTGGTGGAACTACTGCTCGCTCGAGGCGCGGATGCGACGCTGAAAAACATTCGCGGCCAGACCCCGCTCGAGGTAGCGGAGGCGAACAATCAAAAAGAGATAAGCGAGCTCCTGCGCCGGCAAAGTACCAAGTCCACCGTTACGCGCTAAACCAGCTATCGATATGTGTTGATCCGATAGGGGCGGCCGTCTCTCCGGCGCACCTTCCACCCGATCGCGCGCATGGCAAGCGCAGGTTTAACTTCGCGCCAGGGCTTAAATTCTTACGTTTGAGCTGAGCCTCGCCCCGGCGCCAGTTTTCGCCTCCGCCGGCGTCAACGTGTCGTCGGGATCAGCTGCCCGCTTGGCTCTGATCAGGTCGCCGGTCTTTTGCTCAGGGAACGCTACAAGGTCCCCGCTTGAAGCTTCAGGGTTTCCAGAATATCCCGCGGGATGACCGCGCGGCGAGCCGTATCCTAAAGGCTTTCCCCTAGCTGCCGATAGAGCAGCTAGGTTGCAATTAACGGAAATATCTCCCGAGCTGGCCGACGCAGCCGACGTCCTGAGCGATCAGCTACGCGTTCATCTGCAGCGCCTGGCTGTGTTTTTATTGCCCCATGTGGAAACGTTGGATCGGCGCTTCCAGGCCAAACTCCGGCAGCGGCATCTGGAGCCCAAGCAGTTCGAAACCAAGATCCGGACCGCGCTTGCTTCGTTGACTCCGGGAGCGGCGGCCAGAATTTTGGCCAGCGGGCAGGCGCCACTCAAGTTCATCGAGCAGGTGGAATACAACGGCCGGCGCCTGGCTAAGTTGAATCTTCCGCCCAGCAGTATTGTCGAAGCGCTGCAGGAATACGACCTGCTGCTCACTCCCATGCTGCGCAAATTGCTCCCCAACGAATACGCGAACTTCCAATGGGTGCGCGAACAGCTGCACTTTTGCGTGATTCTCACGCTGAACAACGCTTATTATCAAGTGCGGGAGGCGGAAACTCAGGCATTCTACGAGCTATTCCGGGTGGAGCTGGAATCGCACAAACTGGATGACCTGCTGCGGCGGTTTCTGGAAACGCTGGTGCACGTCTGCCACGCCGATGCCGGACATCTCTATCTTCTGAACGATAAGCGGAGCGCGTGGGTTTTGCGCGCCAAGGCCGAAACGGGGGGCCCGGAGCGGCCCACGCTGGCGGAGGTCCGCAACCGACCCAGTATGGTGGCCCTGTTATCCAAGTCCCGGCAAATCGATCCGCGAAACGGCGCCGGACAGGTATTGTTGGAACCTGGCTGGAAAGACAAGTTCCAAATGTGCTGGTCGATCCCGCTGGCCGCCAAGGGCCGCACCGCCGGTGTGATGCAGTTTGCGTTTTCCAAGCCTTATGAATGGCTGCCGCGTGAGCAGGAACTTTTGGCCGCCGCCGCCGAGCGCTGTTTGATGGCCGCCGAGAAGGCTCGCTTGATGGAGGACCTGGCCGCCAGCGAGGAGCAGATCCGGCAACTGGCCGAGCACATGCTTCACGTGGAGGAGATGGAGCGCCGGCGTATCAGCCGCGAGCTGCACGATGAAGCCGGGCAGTCCTTGCTGTGCATCCGGCTCCAACTGGAACTTCTGGAACAGGCGTTGCCCGCCGAGCACTCCGATTGGATCAGCAAATTGCGAGAAGCTAGGGACCTCACCGAGCGGACCATCCTTGAAATGCGCCGCCTGATCGCGGCACTGAGTCCGGCCGTGCTGGAACAGCTGGGCCTGGGAGCGGCCCTCCGCCAACTGGTGAATCGATTCCGGCGGCTGCATCCCAGCCGGGTCCGGCTGCTACTCGGCAGCTTGCGGCGCCTGCCGCAACATACAGAAATCATGGTGTATAGGCTGGTTCAGGAGTGCTGCAATAACATTGCCAAGCATTCGGGCGCAACCAGCGTAAACATTTCCGTCAGTTCCGCCGATGGAAGGGTCAGACTGGCCGTTGAAGATAACGGAGTCGGATTTAATGTAGAGGAAGCGCTGGCCCGGAAAGATTCGTTCGGACTTTCCGGCATGAGAGAGCGCGTTGCCCTGCTGGGCGGCAAGTTTGAGGTACACAGCTATATCGAGAATGTCTCCGGAAGAGGAATCAGCACCGGACCTCGGAATGGCAGGGTGTCTCGCGAGGGGAAGAGAAGAGGCCGGGGGACAAAGATCTTGATTACCCTCCCGGTTGCCACCGAGCCGCCGGCATTTGACTTGAACGAACCGATCGCCGCTAAACCGATCGGGAGGACCGCTCGGCGGACAAAACTTCTGCTGGCGCGCGGCGCCCTCTCGGCTGCAAGGCGGGAGGCCGAAGCTTAGGAAAGGGATTTGAGAACAAGAATCGGGCAAACGTTATGGCAAAGACTCGCATTATGTTGGCGGATGACCATACTCTCTTTCGCCAGGGTATCAGAACGCTAATATCCGCGGAATCGGACATGGAAGTGGTAGGAGAAGCTTCAAATGGCGGCGATGCCGTGGAAAAGGCCGCTGAAGTACGTCCGGATGTTGTGCTGATGGACATTGGCATGCCAGGTCTCAGCAGCTTCGAAGCAACGCGCCAAATCAAGAAAAACCGGCCCGAAACTAAAGTGCTGTTTCTCACCATGTATGACGACGAGGATTACCTGGTGGAAGGGATGGAAGTGGGCGCCAGCGGCTACGTCCTCAAGGACAGCCCGTCTGCCCAATTGGTAGCAGCAGTGCGCGACATCTGCCGCGGCGGAAGCTACTTAAGCCCGCGCATGCTCTCGCAACTGGTGGACGATTTCCGCTCCAGAATCAAATCGGCCAATCGCCTCCCCCGTTTCGCCACCTTGACCACCCGCGAGCGCGAAGTGCTCAAAATGCTCGCCGAAGGCAATTCAGTGAAAGAAATCGCCTGCGATCTCAATCTCAGTGTGAAAACGGTAGAAGCTCACAAGTTCAACCTGATGCGCAAGCTGGACATCCACAACAAAGCGCAGTTGGTCCAATACGCCATCCAGAAGAAAATCATCAAGATTCCGAACCTCGTATAACGAAATTCGGAAGTTCTTCGGTTCATCGGTTATTCAGTTCTCGGTTCTTGCGCCTGCGCGACAGCGGTAATACCGAGTAACCTTGTACCGTGGACCGCACCATCTTGACGGTACCGATCCAGCGCATGGAAGACCAGTCTTCCAGCCAGGTTCAAGATCTCCTCGCCGTTGAGGAACCGCTCGAAATCCGCATCGGCTCAAAAACCATCTCACTCACCATGCGAAC
>Ga0302324_100030107_pt1 | contig 10265 bp, 7 predicted proteins | sample Palsa_T0_1_FD_201949 | JGI IMG/M metagenome (GOLD analysis project Ga0302324, IMG submission 201949) | Peat permafrost microbial communities from Stordalen Mire near Abisko, Sweden - Palsa_T0_1 | ecosystem: Environmental > Terrestrial > Soil > Palsa > Peat permafrost | place: Sweden: Abisko... | reverse complement strand
GTGTAGTTGACCTGGGCGTTGGAGTTGCCGCCGCCCTCGAAGGCCGGCACGTCCGAGACGTCGATCCGGTACTCCTTGGGCTGCTTGACGATGATCTCCTTGCGAATGCTGTCCTGCACCTGGTCCTGGCTCGCGCGCTGATCGGGATCGGTGAGGCGCACGAAGATGTTCGCGACATTCGGCGTGCGCTGATCGTTGTCGCCGATGGTGACCACGGTGTGGGTCACGTCGTTGCGGGCCCGCACCTCGCGGGCGATGCGCTCGGCCGCCAGCTCGGTGGCCTGCAGGCTCGAGCCCTCGGGAATGCGCAGCCCGATCTGGATCTGGGCCTCGTCGTTCTTGGGCAAAAAGCCCTTGGGGATCATGCTGAAGAACACCGGGATCATGGCCAGGGCGCCGAGCATGGCCAGCACCACCACCCAGCGGTGCCGCATGACCCAGCGCAGCCCGCCTTCGTAGGCCTGCTCGATGGGATGGTAGAAAACCTCCACCCACCGCTCCAGGAAGCTGCGCTGATCCCCGGTCAGGGACTTGGCCTTCAGCCAGCGCGAGGCCAGCATGGGCGTCAGGGTGAAGCTGACCAAGAGCGAGACCGTGATGGCGCAGGCCATCGTGACCCCGAAGCTCGACAGGAACCGCCCGGGGATGCCGCCCAGGAAGGCCACCGGCATGAAGACCGCCAAGAGCGAGAGGGTCGTGGCCAGCACCGCCAGGCCGATGTCCTGGGTGGCCTCGACCGCCGCCTGGCGCGGGGTACGCCCCCGCTTCTCGATGAACGAGACGATGTTCTCGAGAATCACGATGGCGTCGTCGATGACGATGCCCACCGCCAGCGCCAGCGCCAGCAGCGTGATGACGTTGAGGGTGAAGCCCTTGGCGTACATCAGCGCGAAGGTCCCGATGATCGAGGTCGGAATCGCCAAGGCCGCGATGATCGTGCTGCGCACGCTGCCCAGGAAGAGAAGCACGATCAAGGCCGCGAAGATGGCGCCCAGGATCAGGTGCTCGCGCACCGCGTCCACCGAGGTGCGGGTGGTTTCGGTGTTGTCGCGCACCACGTCGAGCGTGTAGCCGGGCGGCAGCTGCGGCTGCAGCTCCTTCATCTTGGCCTTGACGGCGTCGACGGTGTCGACGCTGTTTTCACCGGATTGGCGGCGAACCGAGAGCAGCACCGTCGGCACGCCGTCGCGAATGGCGGCCGTCTCGGCCTCGACCTCGCCGTCCTCGACGCGCGCCACGTCGCGCACCCGGATGGGAGACTGGTCCTGCTCGCGGATGACGACGTTGCCCAGGTCCTCGGCGCTGTTGACGCGTCCCCGCACCCGCACCGTGAGCTTGCGGGCCCCGGTGTCGAGGTCGCCGCCGGGCAGCGTGAGGTTCTGCTTGCCGATGGCCTTCTGGACATCGGCTGCTGAAAGCCCGAACGAGCGCAGCTTGAGGGGATCGAGCCACACGTTCACCTGGCGCTTGCGGCCGCCGATGATGGTGACCTGCCCGACGCCCGAGACGTTCTCGATCGAGCGCCGGACCTTCTTGTCGGCCAGCTCGGTGATCTCGCGCAACGGCCGGTTGGCGTTGAGCGCGATGAGCAGCACCGGCGAGGCGTCGGGATCGGTCTTGCCCACGATGGGCTGGTCGATGTCCCGGGGCAGGTCGGGGATGATGTTGGCGACCTTGTCGCGCACTTCCTGGGCCGCGATGTCGACGTCCTTCTCGAGCAGGAAGGTGATGAACACCTGTGAGATGCCCTCGGCCGAGACCGAGCGCAGCTCGTCGATGCTGCTGATGGTGTTGACCGCTTCCTCGATCTTGTCGGTGATCTCGGTCTCGACGTCCTCGGGCGAGGCGCCGTTGAGCCGGGTCGTGACGGTGATGGTCGGCAGGTCGACCTTGGGGAAGCGATCGACCGAGAGGCGCGAATACCCCACCGCGCCGATCACCGTGATGAAGAGCACCAGCACCGTCGCGAAGACCGGGCGCTCGACGCAGATCTTGGCGAGCCATTGCATGTTACAGCCCCCGGACCTTGGCGCCGTCGCGCAGGTCGCCGGCGGCCTTGGTCACGACCAGCTCGCCGGCGCGCAAGCCACTGACCACCGACACTTGCTCGTCGCGGGCCTCGCCCAGCTCGACCAGCCGCTCCTCGAGGCGGTTGCCACCGTCGCCGGCGTACACCACATAGATGCGCCGCAGATTCCCCTCGAGATGGACGGCGACCATGGGTACGGTGGGCTGCGGCTTGTCGCCCAGCACCAGCTTGGCCGCCACGAACTGCCCGGGACGCAGGAGATGATTGGGATTCGGCACCACCGCCTCGACCACCAGGTCGCGGCTCGAGGTGCGCACCGAGGGACCGATGTAGCGAATCGTCCCCTGGTGGGTGGCGCTGGGGTCGGTGGCGGTCGAGAAGACGACCGGCATGCCTTCCTTGACCAGCTGCAGCGAGGCTTCGGGAACGCTCAGCTCGAGCCGCAGCGGGTCGAGCTCGACCAGGCTCGCGACCTTGGTCGGCGGCTGCACGTACTCGCCGACCTGGACGTAGCGCTCGGCAATCAGACCCGCGAAGGGCGCCCGGATCTGGCTGTCGTTGACTCCCACCAGCGCTTGCTCGGCACGCGCCTCGGCGGCGCTGGCCTGGAAACGGGCCGACTCGCAGTTGGCCTTGGCCTTGTCGAATTCGTCCTGCGAGACCGCCCCGGTCTTGAAGAGCTTGTCGGAGCGATTGCACTCCGCATCCGCCAGGCTCTGCTGGCGCTTGGCGACCTCGAGGTTGGCCTGCGCCTCTTGGGCCTGGTGCGAGAGACTCCGGTCGTCGAGCTGGATGAGGAGGGCGTTGGCGGGCACCAGACTGCCGCGTTCCACGAAGGTCTTGAGGACCTTGCCGCTGGTGCCGGCCGCCACTTCCGACTGGCGGTTGGAGGTCAGCGAGCCGGTGACGGTGAGAAAGGTCGGCATGGGCCGCTCGACCGCCGCCACCGTCTGGACCGCCAGCGCGGGTTCAGCCGCCTTGGGGTGGTCGACGGCCTGGGCGGAGCGGCTGCAAGCGGGGGCAAGCAAGAGGCAAGAGACGAGGAGGAATCGCGCGGCCATAAGGGTATCCGACAAGAAGGTGTTGAGATTCTGAACGGCCTTCATTAGGTTGGGGGAAAGATAGAGTCGGTGATAGTGAATGTCTACACTAAATAAGCCAGCCGCGGATAAAGTCTCGCAATGCCTTGCCACCACCTTCGCCCAGGTCGGTCCGCTGTGGGTGCGCTGGTGCCATGGACACCTGCGCCGAACCGGCCTGAGCTTCGCCCGCATGAAGCTGCTGGGCGTTCTGGACATGCTGGGGCCACAGATCATGAGCGACGTGAGCGAGGAGCTCGGGGTCACCCGGCGCAACGTCACGGCCCTGGTGGACGCCCTCGAGGCCGAGGGGCTGGTCAAACGGACTCCTCATCCCACCGATCGACGGGCCACCGTGATCGCGTTGACCCCGGCCGGCAGGGAGGCCAGCAACCGGGTCCGCAAGGAATTCGAGTCCAAGGTGCTGGAGCTGTTTGGTCATCTTCCCCTCGGCGATCAGAAGATGTTTCAGAAGCTCCTCGATCGCGCCGTCACGCTGCTCCGCGGTAGCCTCGGCGGTCACCTCGAGCCAGACGCGGTCAAGAAATAGTGGCCCGGTTGGGCCGAAGCCACTGAATTGGATTCTCCAAAGGCGCCGGGGTAGATCGTCCCGATGGTTCGTCAGTTACGTTACCCGATGCCTTGGATTCCCCTGCTCTGCCTCGCCGCCTGCGCGACCTCGCGGTCCGCGGCAACCGCTTCTCCTGTGCCCGTCTCGAACCGGTCGGCCGTCGTCGCCACCTCGACCAGCTTTCAGGTCTCCGCGGCCGATCTCGAGGCCTACATCGCCGCTCGTCCCAAGCTGGCGCGCCAGCTCTACGACGTCCGTCACGCCGCGCTGGACGAGCTGACGCTCGACCGCCTGGTGGACGACCAAGCCGCCAAGGCCGGCGTGCCCTCCGAGGCCTGGATTCGCGCCGAGGTCGAGCGGCGCGTGGTGGCGCCGAGCGAGCAGGAGCTCAAGGCCTTCTTCGAGACCCGCGTGGCCGCCGAGCACCCTGAAGCCCGGGCCGCCGACCTCATGCCGCGCATCAAGGAGCACCTGCTGAACGAGCGGCGGCAGGAGGCACTGCGGGTGGTGCTCGACGACCTCAAGGCCAAGGCTCGGCTGGAGCTGCTGCTGCCCCCCCCGCGCCTGAAGATCGCGGCCGACGGTCCCTCGCGCGGGCCCCGCGACGCTGCGGTCACGATCGTCGAGTTCTCCGACTACCAGTGCCCGTACTGCCAGCGCCAGGAGGAGGCCCTCAAGCAGATCGTCGCCAAGTACCCGGGCCAGGTGCGTCTGGTCGTGATGGACTTCCCGCTGGACATGCACCCCGACGCCCGGCGCTCGGCCAAGGCCGCGGTGTGCGCCGACCAGCAGGGCCACTTCTGGGAGATGCACGACCGCCTGTTCGCCAACCAGGGCGCGCTCGACGAGGACGAGCTCAAGACCGACGCCAGCCAGCTCGGCCTCGACGGGCCGCGTTTCGCCGCCTGCCTGAATTCTCCCGAGGCGGAGCAACGGGTGGCGCAGAGCCAGCGCGCGGGCGAGGAAGCCGGGGTCGACGGGACTCCCGCGCTGTTTCTCAACGGGCGGCCCTTCTCGAGCGGGGCGGTGAGCTACGGCGAGTTGCAGGCCACGGTGGAAGAGGAGTTGAAAGCCGTGGCGAAGAGGCCATAGAGTCCCCCTACCCCCTATGAGTCTTCACGAAACCGACGCCGGTCAGCCCCTCGCCACGCGCAAAAAGACCAAGCAGATCTTCCTCGGCAAGGTGCCGATTGGCGGGGGGGCGCCCATTCCGGTGCAGTCCATGGCCACCACCGACACGCGCAATCTGGACGCCACGGTGGCCCAGCTGCGCGAGCTTCAGGCCGCGGGGGCGGACATCGTGCGCGTGGCCTGCCCCGACGAGGACGCCGCCAAGAACCTGGGGGCGCTGCAGCGCTCGATCACCATCCCGATGGTGGCCGACATCCACTTCAACCACAAGCTGGCCCTGATCGCGATCGAGCAAGGGGTTCAAGGCATCCGCCTCAATCCCGGCAACATCGGCGGGGCCGCCAAGGTGCGCGAGGTGGCCAAGGCGGCCGCCGAGCACAAGGTGCCGATCCGGGTGGGCGTCAACGCCGGCTCGCTCGAGAAAGAGCTCTTGCGGAAGTATGGCCACGCCACGCCCGAAGCGATGGTGGAGAGCGCCAAGTTCGAGGTGGGCCTGCTCGAGGACGAGGGCATCAGCAACATCAAGATCTCGCTGAAGGCCTCCGACGTTCCGACCGCGGTGCGCGCCTACCGTCTGGCCTCGCAGACCTTCGACTACCCGCTCCACCTCGGGATCACCGAGTCGGGCACGCTCTTCGGAGGCACCATCAAGAGCTCGGCCGGGCTCGCCATCCTGCTTTCGGAAGGCATCGGCGACACCCTGCGCGTCTCGCTGGCGGCCGACCCGGTGGAAGAGGTCAAGGTCGCGATCCAGATGCTCAAGGCCCTCGGGATTCGCCAGGGCGGCTTGACGTTCGTGGCCTGCCCCACCTGCGGCCGCTGCTCGGTCAACATGATACCCATCGCCGAGCGGGTGGAGAAGAAGCTGCACGTGGTGCAGGGCGACGTCCACGTGGCCGTGATGGGCTGCGAGGTCAACGGCCCGGGCGAGGCCCGCGAGGCCGACGTCGGAATCGCCTTCGGCCACGCCGGCACCGGGCTACTCTTCCGCAAGGGCAAGATCATCAAGCGCGCCAAGGTCGAGGAGCTCGAAGGGCTTTTGATCGAGCACGCCCAGCGCATCGCCAGCGGTGAGGACACGCTTGACGAGCCGCCCGATGAGAACGGCGAGAAGGGCGAGCCGGGGGAAGCCAAACCGATCACCGTCGCGGTCATGGACGCACGGCTGCACCCCACTGCCGCTGAAGTGCTGGGGAATACCCGCTTCTAAACAAAGCTAGTCGCCGAGCAGCCGATCAACCGCGGCTTGTCCCTCGACGATCTCCAGTCTGGCTTCGAGCGTCAGCACCGGCAGCGCGGTCGCCACGCGTGGCAAGCGCACCGCGTCCTTCTCGGTGCACACCATCACCTCGGCGCCGAGCGAGACCGCGCGCAACGCGAGCTTCTCGAGATCGCGGGCGACGAACCGGCGATGATCGGCGAAGCGCGCCGTACCGACAATCGAGGCCCCCGCCTCCGAGAGCGTCCGGAAGAAGCGCTCCGGCCTGGCGATGCCGGCAAAGGCAAAGACCCGGCGCGCGCGCAATCCCTCAGCAGTGGGCACCGTCCGGGAGCGCACGTCGACGCGAGGGAGCGCGTCTCCCCTCCCCTCGCCGTGCAGCCAGATCAGCTCGTCACCGCGCAACGCGCGTAGCGGGTCTCGCAGCGGACCGAGCGGCAGGAGCGCGCCGTTGCCAAGCGGCGATTCGGCGCCGAAGACCAAGACCTGGGTCGTTGGAATGACGGCGGTTTGCTGGAACCCATCATCCAGCAGCACCAGATCACAGCCTCGTGAGATAGCCAGCGCCATCCCTGGAGCCCGCGCGAGAGAAATGATGACGGTGGCTTCGGGGAGCCGCCAAGCAAGCAAGACCGGTTCATCGCCGAACTGCAGCGCAGCGCCGTCGGAGGGCACGACGACCGGACCTGACCGAATGGCGCCGTGGCCGCGGGCCACGATGCCAACCCGGCGGCCCGAGGCCAGCGCTCGCCGCGCCAAGGCAAGCACGACCTGCGTTTTGCCGGTCCCTCCCACGGCGAGGTTGCCCACCCCGATCACGGGAATTCCCCCTGGCGGCGACGCGACCAGGCTCCGTTGAGACCTTCGGCGGCGTCGGCGCCGGCTGAGCACCGAAGTGATCAGCGTCCAGGGACCGAGAAGCGGGAGACACAGCGCGAAACCCAGTCCGCGCTTTCCGTACCAGAGGCGCTCGGCCAACCTCTCCAGAAGGTCGCGCAACATCGCTAGCTCGGCTGGGTGCGAATCCAGATGCTCGCGAGGGCCTGCTCGACCTGGGCCACCGCCAGGTCCTTCATGCAGGCATGCGTCCCCAGCGGACAGAGCTCGCCGCCGTGGTTGGTGCAGGGGCTGCAGGCCAATCCCAGACTGAGGCTCGTCACGAGCTTTCCGGGAGGAGTCCAGCGTTCGGGACTGGTGGGGCCGAACAGCACCAGCGCCGGCGTGCCGACCGCCGCCGCGATGTGCGCCGGACCGGAATCGTTGCTGACGATCGCAGAGCAGCCGGCGATGGCGGCTGCCAGCCCCGCGACCGACAGCATGCGGGTGTCTCCCAGACAGCCCGTGCCGAGGGCCGACCCAACCGCGTCGAGAACGGCGGCATCGGCCATGCCCCCCAGCAACAAGATGGGGCGCCCGTCGCGGATGAGCCGCTGCCCAAGCTCGGCGAAGGCGGGCCAGCGCTTGGTGGCATGCGTGGCTCCCGGAGCCAGCCCGATTGGCCGGGCCGAGGTCCTCGCCAGGAGCGGAGCCGCCTCGATCGAACCGATGGGAGGAATGCTCAGATCCAGCTCGCGACCCTGGAGCGGAACGCCGAGGGCCGAGGCGATCGCCAGGTTGCGATCGACCGCGTTGGGGCCTCGCTCGGGAAGATCGCGACCGACCAGCGATGCGAGCGCGCCCGCCAGCGAACGCTTTCTCAATGCGACGACCCGACGGGGTCGAAGCCGCGTGCGCAACCACAACGTCCGGGGCTTGTTCTGCAGGTCGACGATCAGGTCATAGCGCTGCTGGCGAAGCCGTTCGTGACCCCAGGGGCTGTCGGGAAGGGCGCGACTCAGATGCGGATTGGCGATCAGCAGCGGACGCAGGTGGCCCTCGACCAGCCAGTCGATCTCGGCCTCGGGAAAGGTCTTCCGGAGCGCCCGGAGCAACGGCGTGGCCAGGAGCACATCGCCCAGAGCCGTGAGCCGGATGATGAGGATGCGCTTGGGTGACTCAGGCAACGCGGGCTCCGGTCTTGAGGAGCTTTAGCAAATGATCGACGTCGCGTTCGCTGGCGCCGCGGGCGGTGGTCACCGCCGATTGCGCCATCGAGCCCAGGTCGGCGATCAGCTCGGGTTTGGCGAGCAACTCGTGGAGCACCCGGACGAGCTGCTCCTGATCCTTGACCTGGATCCCACCTCGGCCCATCAGCACCTGAACGCTGTCGGCGAAGTTCTCCATGTTGGGTCCAAAGAGCACCGGCTTCCCGGCCGCGGCGGGTTCCAGGATGTTCTGGCCACCGCGCGCCGTGAAGGATCCCCCCACGAAGACGAGCGTGGCCAGCCGGTAGGCCTGACCCAGCTCACCGATGGTGTCGAGAACCACCACCTCGGTGGGAGGCGCTTCCGTCCCTTTCCGGGGCAGCGGGCCCTGCGAGCGCAAGCGAGCCGAGAATCCCCACTCGCGCGCCAGACTCACGAGCCGCCCGGCCCGCTCGATGTAGCGCGGGGCCAGCACGAGCCTGAGGGCGGGCGAGTCGGCGCGCAGCTTCGTGAAAGCCCCCAGCAGGATCTCCTCCTCGCCCTCGTGGGTCGAGCCCGCGATGAGCAGCGGCCCGCCCTCGCCGATGGCGGACCGCAGGTCGGAGCGTGCGCCGTCGAACGCCAGCGAGGTGGCGCGGCGAGCGTCGAATTTCGTATTGCCCGTGACCCACACGCGCTCGAGCGGTGCGCCCAGCGCCAGCGCCCGCTCAGCCTCGTCCTCGCCCCGCATCAGGAACAGGTCGATCAGCTTGAGGGGATTGCCGATCAGCGCGAACAGCAACCGATAGCTCTGGAGCGTCTTGGTCGAGAAGCGGCCGTTGGTGAGGGCCACCAGCGATCCGCTGCGCTTGGCAGCCCAGATGAGGTTCGGCCAGATCTCGGTGTATTCGAGGATGAGCAGATCGGGGCGCAGGGTCCGCATGGCGCGGCGGACGGCGCCCCGCAGATCGTAGGGCAGATACACGCAGACGTCGCCCTGGAGCAGGCGCTCGTGGGCCATCAGCTTGCCGGAGTTCGTCAGGGTGCTCACGATCAGGGTGCAGTCCGGCAGCCGGTCCCGCAGCCGCTCGAGGATCGGCTCGAGGGCCAGGAGATCACCGGCCGAGGCGCCGTGCAGCCAGATGCGCGGACCGGAGCGGCTCGCCAGGGCGCGGCGGTAGATACCCAGCCGCTCGAGAAAACCCTCGCGCAGCTTGGGGTGCGTGAGGAGAAAGGGCAGGGCGAGCCAGAACAGCACGTAGCTCGCAAGTGTGTAGAAGGCCGCCACCTGGCTGGGTCCTTCAGCCCAGGCTGCGGCGAGCAACGCGATCGCGCCTGAGGTCCTCGGCAAACAGCGTGGAGAACCGGCCGGCGGCCGAGAGCAGATCCTCGGGGCGACCTTCTTCAACGGCCCGACCGCGCTCCAGCACCACCGCGCGCTCGCAGCTGCGCACGGTCGTCAGACGGTGGGCGATGAGGAGCACCGTCCGATCCTTGACCAGCTCGTCGAGAGCCTGGCGAAGCGCCCGCTCGTTCTCGGGGTCGAGGTGGCTGGTGGGCTCGTCGAGCAACAGCAGCGGGGCGTCTTGATACAGCGCCCGCGCGATGGACAATCTCTGACGCTCACCGCCCGACAGCTTGCGACCTCGTTCGCCGACCTCGGCCTGGAAGCCCCCCATGCGCTCGATGAAGTCCAGCGACTGCGACCGGCGGGCCGCCAGCTTCAGGCGCTCAGGATCGGGTGACTCCTGCCCCAGGGCGATGTTCTCGGCGACCGTTCCGTCGAACAGGAACGGCTCCTGACCCACCCAGGCAAGTTGACCGCCGAGCCCGTCGGACGACGCGGTGAGGGGCTGGCCATCGTAAAGGATCTCCCCGTGGTCGGGCGCGCGCAGGCCGAGCAGCAGCTGGAAGAGCGTGCTCTTCCCGGCCCCGCTTGGTCCGACCAGGGCAAGCCGCTCGCCCCGATGCAACGAAAGGTTGAGCCGATCCAGGGCCGGCGTGGCCCCGGGCGAGTAGGCGTAGCTCACATCGCGGAAGACGATCTCGCGGCGCAGAGGACCCAGCGCGGAAGTGGGCCGTGCGGTCTCCGGAGCAGTTTCAAGGAGGAGCTCGTCGATCCGCGCGAGCGAGACCTGCCCCGCCACCGCGAAGTGCCCCACCTTGCCGAGCGCCTTGAGCGGCTGAACCAGAAGCAGCGCGGAGGCCAGGAAGGAGGTGAGCTTTTCGCCGT
>Ga0302324_100030106_pt1 | contig 10265 bp, 8 predicted proteins | sample Palsa_T0_1_FD_201949 | JGI IMG/M metagenome (GOLD analysis project Ga0302324, IMG submission 201949) | Peat permafrost microbial communities from Stordalen Mire near Abisko, Sweden - Palsa_T0_1 | ecosystem: Environmental > Terrestrial > Soil > Palsa > Peat permafrost | place: Sweden: Abisko... | reverse complement strand
TTCAGCCTGCGGGTTTTTCGCATGTAGGTGCGTTTTTCATGGCGTTAGGGCAACAAAAAAAACCGCAGGCTGAAGCCCGCGCCACTTTCACGCGCGCACTGCTGAGCCTCGTGCCGCGACGTACTCGCGCATGTAAGCGTCGAAGGCACGTTCGAGTTTCTGAACGAGCGGCCCCATCACGGCGCCGTACCGGTGTCCGGAAATTTCGCTCACTCCCAGCAGGCTGCGGTTGGTGGACGTGATGAACACTTCCTCCGCGGCGTAAAGGTCCTCGAGCGTCAGCGTTTTCTCGCTCATGGAAACGCCCGCGCGGGAAGCGATTTCCAGCAGCACGCTACGCGTCACGCCTTCCAGGCAACCGGACGAAAGCGGCGGCGTGAAAACCGCGCCGTCCTTCACGCAAAAAATATTCGCCGAAGTGCACTCGGCCGCTTCTCCGCGCTCGTTCAACAAAATCACTTCGGTCCAGCCCGCCTTCTGCGCTCCGGCCAGGTGCCACACGTTATTTAGCCACGAAGTTGTTTTCACGCCAGCCAGCGGCGAGGCCGCGTGGCGCCCGTTTTCGGCCACGCTCAGCCGCGCTTCTCCTGAATGCGCAGGAAGCCCGGCTGTGTAAATTAGCAAATCCACCTCGGGCATTGGCTCGTCGCTCCGCCACATCCCAACGCGGTTATAGATCATGTAGATTCGTGCCGTCCCCTCAGTCACTTGATTGGCAGCCAGCAATTCGCCGAGATGCCGCCGCACTTGCCCCGCATCGAAAGCAAAGGGCAGCCCGATGCGCCCGGCGTCTTTTTCCAGCCGCCGCCAGTGGCGCTCGTAAGCAAAAGCTTCACCCTGAAAAATTCTTGTCGTCGTGAAGATTCCCCAACCATTCAAGAGTCCAGCCTGGCCAGGGGACAGCCGCGCCTCGTCGATGGGAACCATCCGGTCGTTGTGGAATATCAGGCGATGAATCAAGCAGACCTCGTGCGCCGTTTTTTCCGTGCAGCGTCACGCTATTCTAACCCACTTTGGCCGGATGACGTTGCCCTGGCGGGGAATGTGATGACGAAGGAAGCAAACAATTCACCGGATTTCGCGCGCATGTCATGTGGCCGTGATGCGGTCTTCCGGCACTTCCACTTCGGTGACGCCTCGGAAAGAGAAGAGCAGCTTGACCAGATATTTCGAGGGATTTTCGGAAGTTTGGCGCAGGATATGGCCGACGGCAGCGGTGACGGCAGCGTGGAACAGGACGTCTCCGGCCTGCATTCCGGCGAGATTCACGCGCACTGCCTGTCCTGGCTGAAGGGAAGCCACGATTCACCTCGCATCAAATTGTGGGCCTCTCGCCCTCCGAATGCAAACCTGTAAAAACGCTTCACGGAGACCCCTGTAGCGACGGCATCTCGCCGGCAATTTTTCAGCCCCCCAGGCATTGCCGAAAAGCCGGCGGGACGCCGGCGCGACTCGACCCGGCTCGCCCCGCGCTGGAAAGCCTGGAAAATTGAGCTACTATCGTAATTTGCATTGCGTTGTCTATCCGCAAGGCGCGGGATAACATGCATCGGTGCAGCCATTGATCCTGTTCGCGCGACGACGGAGGGTACATGCATCTTGCGAAATCGCATCATCCGCTGAAATTGATTCTTGCGTTTGCGTCGATTGCCGCGCTATCCGGCTGTTCGCGCGGGCCAAGTCCTCCGACTGCGGCGCTCGCATCGTTTTCGGGCGACCGCATCCTCAACCACATCCGCGTGCTTTCCTCGGATGAATTTGAAGGGCGCGGGCCAGGCTCCAAGGGCGAGCAACTCACGATCAAATATCTCGAGGATCAATATCGCGCGGCGGGCCTGGAGCCCGGCAATCCGGATGGCACTTACTTGCAAAGCGTTCCTCTCGTCGGCATCACCCCGGATGGGGACATGAAGCTCACGCTGACGGGCCACGGAAAAACTCTCGCGCCGAAATTCCAGGACGATTTCGTGGCTTGGTCCAAGCGCGTAACGGAAACTTCCGCGGTCGACGCCGACCTGATGTTCGTCGGCTACGGCGTGCAGGCCCCGGAATTTCAGTGGGACGATTTCAAGGGCGCCGATGTGAAGGGCAAAATTCTGGTCGTGCTCATCAACGATCCGCCCGTGCCCGATCCCGCCGATTCCTCCAAACTCGATCCCAAAACGTTCGGCGGCACGGCCATGACGTACTACGGCCGCTGGACCTATAAGTTTGAAAAAGCGGCGCAGATGGGCGCCGCCGGATGCATCATCATTCATCAGACCGACCGCGCCGGCTATCCCTGGGAAGTGGTGCGCAACAGTTGGAGCGGAACGCAATTCGACCTGGCCACGCCCGACAAGAACATGGGCCGTCTGGCCGTGGAAAGCTGGATCACTTCGGATTTCGCCGCGAAATTATTTCGCGCCGCCGGCCTCGATCTTGACCAGCAGATCGCAGCCGCGGCCCGCCGCGATTTCAAACCCGTCCCGCTCGGCTTCCACGAAAAGCTGACCATCCACAACGCGCTGCGGACGATCGATTCCCACAACGTCATCGCCAAGCTCACCGGGAGCGATCCCGACCTGAAAAACACTTATGTGATTTACACTGCCCATTGGGACCATTTCGGCATCGGCCCGGAAGTGAACGGCGACAAGATTTATCACGGCGCGGTCGACAACGCCTCAGGCAGCGCCACGCTTCTGGAAATGGCCCGCGCCTACAAAGTGCTTCCGAGGCCTCCGCGCCGCACGCTCCTTTTTCTCTCCGTCACCGGTGAAGAGCAAGGCCTGCTCGGCTCGCAATATTACGTCGAGCATCCCCTGTATCCCCTGGCCCGCACCGCGCTGGACATCAATATGGACGGAATGAACGTCCACGGCCGCACCAAGGACATCGTGCAAATCGGCCGCGGCGCCTCCACCCTGGACGATGTGGTCCAGGCTGCCGTCGCCGAACAGGGCCGCACCGTGAAATTCGATCCCGAACCCGAGAAGGGTTTCTATTACCGCTCCGACCATTTCGAATTCGCCAAAAATGGTGTCCCCGCATTTGATCCGGATGAAGGCGTCGATTTCATCGGCAAGCCGGATGGCTGGGGCCTCGAAAAACGCCGCCAATTTACCGCCGAAAGGTATCACAAGCCCGCCGACATCATTTACCCGGACTGGGACATGAGCGGGGCGGTCGAGGACGCCCAGCTCTACTTTCTGATTGGGTACCGAGTGGCCAACGATCCGCGCATGCCGGAATGGAATTCCGGGGCCGAATTCAAGGCGATTCGAGATGCATCTTTGAAGGCCGCGGGAACCGCCCCGTGAGGGCTCGGCTGCATGCAGGAGCTCTTGATTCCAAGGGCTTTCGGCCCAAAATCCATGGCCACAGGAGGGGGGTGCATTTTTCGTGTCAGAGCGATTTACATATTGACAGGCCTACTCCTCCTACTTACTCTAAGACGGCAGCCCACTTGGGAGGTTTACGTGCGTAGACTGTTTTCGGCTCTTCTAATTGCAACACTTTGCGTGGTCCTGATTGAAGCACCTGTGATGGCCGCGCCCGCGAGTTCTCCATCCGCTCCCTTGGGCGTCGTCCTTTCCGCGGAGAATGCCAATGTTGGCGCAGGTGTTCCAACCAGCGGCGCAACGATTTATGACGGCGACCGGCTGCAAACGCCGCCAGATTCCACCCTTCGCCTCAAGCTCGGATCCGGCCAATTAGTCTTGCGGTCGAGCACCATCGCCAACGTGCATTCCTTAACTAACGGATTTTTGGCCAATCTGGAAATTGGAACGGTGGTGGCTTCCTCCACGGAGGGACAAACCTTTCAAGTGATCGCGGACGGCGCCACGATTCGTCCCGCGAACGCGCAGCCAACCTCCGGGCGAATCAGCATGATTAGCACGACCGAATTGGTTCTTACCAGCACTCGCGGGACGCTCGAAGTCACCATGGGCGACGAAGTAAAGACCGTCGAGGCCGGCAGCTCTTACCGCCTGGAAGTGGAAACCGCGGATCCCGATCCGAACCCGAACCCGCAGGCTCCGCACCCGACCGCCCGCAACCGCTTCCTTTGGATTGCGGTCCCGGCCATCGCCGCGGTGACGGGCATCGTCATTTGGCGCGCACTCGTCAGCCCCAGCGCTCCGAGCAATGCGAGCGCTCAGTAGCGATTCGGGCCAGGGAAGCGCCTCTAGAAAATTCGAACAATCTCAGGGCGGCCCACAAGGGCCGCCCTTTTTTTGCCGAGCGTCCCCGGTAGCGCGGGCTTCAGCCTGCGGAAGTTCGCCCACGCCAAGACTAAAATCCGCAGGCTGAAGCCCGCGCTACCTATAGCAAGATTGGGCATCGGGTAGCAAGGTACGCCGGCCGCCGCGAGCCCGTCTTGGTAAAATGCACGAATGCGGTTTCCCGCGGCGCGCCTTACTCGATTGCTCGTACTTCTCTGCCTCGCCTCGGCTATTCCCGCGGGTGTATTCGCCGATACGATCTATTTGAAGAGCGGCAGGAAGATTACGGCCGCGCACGTGGTCGAGGAAAACGGCCAGGTGAGCTACGAGACCTCCGCCGGCCGATTCAGCTTTCCCGAATCCATTGTCGATCACGTCGTCCACGATGCGACATCGCCGGCGCCCGCGCCCGGACGTACCTCGGATCGCGCCGCCAATCTCCCGATCGCGCCCCCTGCGGGGCTGGCCGCCCCGTCCGGGGACGCGGCAGGAAGTTCCGCTGTGCGCGACGGTTCCATCGACAACGACTTGCTTTCGAAACTCGAATCCGAAGCGGAGGCAAGCCCTACGCCGACGGCCGTGGCGCGGGTCGTCGCCGCCGAGAGCGCCGCGGCGCAATTCGAAATCAGCGTCGGCGATTTCGATCGCGCGCTGGCACGCTACAATGCCGGGCTTCGTTTCGACCATGAAAACGCCGGATTATTGATGGGATCCGCGTACCTGCATCTGAGGCGCAGCGAGTACACGGCGGCTTTGGATCTGCTGGACCGCGCCCGCCGCATCGATCCGGATTCCGCCGAAGTCGCCAAACTCTCCGGCTGGGCCTATTACGGTTTGAACCGCGTGGATGACGCCGTCACGCAATGGAAGCGCGCCATGGAGCTCAAGCCCGACAGCGAGACCGAGCGCGCCCTCGAAAAAGCCGAGCGCGACGCCCAGGAAGAAGCGGAATATCGCGAGGGCGAAACGGCCCATTTCCGCCTGAAATATAATGGCGATGCCGCTCCCGAACTGGCGGAAGCGGTTTTGAAAACTCTCGAGTCCGAGTTCGATGAGATTTCCGCGACTCTCAACTACGTTCCCCCCGAACCCATCGGCGTGATCCTCTACACCAATCAAACCTTCACGGACATCACGCGAGCGCCGAGCTGGTCAGGCGCCCTCAACGACGGCCGCATCCGCGTGCCCGTCGAGGGCCTGATTTCCATGACCGATGAACTGGCGCGCGTCCTGAAACACGAATTGACGCACAGCTTCGTCGGACAAAAAACAGGCGGTCGCTGCCCCGTGTGGCTCCAGGAAGGCATCGCGCAATACATGGAAGGCAAGCGCAGCCGCGTGAACGCCGGAACCCTCACCGCGGCGTACGAAAACCACATGGAATTTTCCCTGCTCTCCTACGAATCCTCGTGGCTGAATCTTCCCAGGGACGCCGCGTCCAATGCCTACGCCTGGTCGCTCGCCGTCGTCGAAACCATCATGACGGAGAACGGCGTCGATGACCTGGAACGAATTCTCGACCGCATCGCCGCCGGCTCCTCCACGGAAGACGCCACGCGCGCCGTCCTGCACGAGGATTATTCCGAATTGATGCTCTCCACCGCGCAGTTCCTGCGCAAGGCATACCTGTAGCGCGGGCTTCAGCCTGCGGATTTTGGTTGAGCCAAATCGCAAAACCCTCGCACCCCACCACGGTCCGAAGATCCTGAGTGGCAACAGGCGCTCCAAATCGCCAGCCGCTGAAGCCTAACTCATCTCAGTCGCGTTACAGCACGGATGAAACCGTGCCCCACAAAGATTCCCGATTTGCCATACCTGCTCTGAAGCTCGCAGCACGAAAACCAATTTTCTCCGCCTATTTCTGTCCGGCATTCAGCCGTGAAATTTCCGTCAGAACCGACCAGTCGAGCTGGTTCATCCCGAGCGCCTGCGCGGCCAGGCACTTGTCGCGAATCAAGCCGGCAAAGGGAAGCGGCGTCTGGACCTCGGCTGCTGCCTCGATCATTAAGTTGACGTCCTTCAGTCCGGCGTCGAGGGTGAAGCCGGCGTTTTCAAAATTGCGCGAGCTGACTCTGTCGGCATATTCCCGCAAAACGGGCATGAATTGTTTGATCGAGCCCGTGATCGTCTCCCGGTTGACGCCGCGCTTTTCCCCGAACACGAGGACCTGCCCCATCAGCTCGACCTGACAGGCGACCATGAAATTCACGGCCAGTTTCATGCTCATGGCCACGGCCGGATCTTCGCCCATGGGCACGATCCGTTCGGCGTAGGCGGAGATCACCGGCCGGGCGCGTTCGATCGCCTCCGGCTTTCCTGCCAGGAATGTGCCGAGCTTGCCCGCGGCAGCAGCGTCGGGGCGGCCCGCGACGGGCCCCGCGATGTACTGGCTGCCGTGCCTGGCGTGCAGCGCCGCCAGGCGCGTGCTGAGTTTCGGCGAAATGGTTGTCGTCCCGATGTGGATGGAGCCAGGACGCATTCCCGCCAGGATGCCATCCTCGCCAGTCACCGTGTGGAGGACCGAAGCGTCGTCCATCAAATTGGTAACTACGATTTCGGCGGCCGCGGCCGCTTCACGTGGACTTTGCGCGGCCGTGGCGCCGGCGGAAACCAATGTCTTGGTCTTCCCGGGAGTGCGGTTGTAAACCGTGAGCGGAAACCCATGCTTCTGAATGTTCCCGGCAATCCCGGACCCCATGCGGCCGAGACCGATGCATGCAACGGACAAAGTAGCCAATGGTCTTCTCCTGATGAATTTTCGAGAGCCGACATGTCGGTTCTTACGTTCGGTCCAAATAATCGGTGCGAAGATGATCTACAGCCTATCTCTCAAATCGCATTGTTGCAGTTCAATCCGTTTGAAATCTCGGCAACGTTGTCGCGCCAACGGCGCGGAGGATGCCAGCCAGGGGCATCGCTCCGGGTATCGTGCGCAAGTCTCATCAGCCGCCCTGAAAGGGCGAAGGTTCCAGATCGTTTTGGAACTCGAAGGCGCGTTCGCAAATCGTTTAGAGCGGAAATCTAGCGCGCTGCAACTGGCGGCCAAGCAAACCGTCGATGCGCATAGTACATTGGAGGCGGGTCGTTTGACGTGCTATATTTCCGCAAATGAGAGATCGAAAACGGACATCATTCAAGACAGATGCTCGGCGGAAGCACCATCACTGGCAGGTAACTGTTTTTTACAGGGATGGTGAGCGGTTTGCTCGCACCTACACAGTGCATGACAAGGCCGCAAGGTTTGCAGAGCGACAGAAGAAATCCCCAGTGGTAAAGATGGCCCGTGTTACGCAAGTCAGCTAGTCCCACCCACAACCCGAAGACTGAGCCACAGGGAAGCCTCCTGGCACGCGATCCGGGCGACGGTCACCTAGTAGTATCAGGCCATTCCGCGAGCCGCGTCGCATGGCGGAAATGCCGCGTCTTATTTGAGATTTTGCCATCGTGTGAGTGGACACGAATCTAATTTGCAGCCGCCTGGTTCTCATTAGCGTTGATCTGCGGCATGCCGTGTCCCTCATTGACACGACCAATGATTTCTTGCCTTTTAAGGTCAATTGCGAAACATTCGTTTGGGGTCTTAATACCCGCTGCTTTCAATAATTCAAGTGCACGTTGCTCTCCTCGTGCCCAGACGCGCCATAATAAAGACTTGTCAGGAAGAATTTCGAAGACATCATATTCGTCATTCATAGGCCGCCTCCTTTAGTTGCTGGCCGGACGGACCCAAAATAAGCCAAACGGCGAGGGGCGAACTGTTCCATATCGCACACTCTGCCCGGTTTTAGTTCAATTTGTGGAAATCGGTTTCAAGCCGCGCCTCGAGCTAAGCGATATATTCGCTACCGCCTGTGCGAGGGCTCGGGCGCTGAACCTTGCCTCTCTTGCGACTGTGGGATTATAGGATCATGCCGAGGGCAACTGTGCGAAACATGACAGCGGGGGTTTTATATCGATGTCATCATAGCCGAATCATGTATAAAAAAACGAACAAGAAAACCGATGCGGTGACACTGGCGAACGTCAAGGTTGAGATGGCGAATCCCCGCATCACCAGGTCCGCAAAAATAGCGGAACTAAAATTAGATACCACACGAATTCCAGAACAACCTAGCGCTACCGTTCCGGGAACCGTCGATAAAATTATTCCGTCTCTACGCCTGAGTCGCCCGGAAATGGCACAGATCGAGATTGATGGGCCTGACCGAGGATATCGCGATATCCGTATTGAAAATTCGCTAGTAGACGAACACGGAGATGATGTGAAACTCAAAAAAGGCGCCCACGTCAATCTAACGGTCACAGCCAGAAAACAGGAGTGAACCTTTTGTTCGCGAGCGGCGTGGGGCGTCGTCCCTCCCCGGCGAAACCGCAAAAAGCCAGATTCCTACGTGCCGCTTTGGTGCTCCAATTGAACTACCGAGTTTTCTTTGGGAGTCTGTCTTTTTGATCTGGGGTTCTTGATTCCTTGGCGCAAACGTGGGACAAAAACGCGTTGTCCCTGCTGGTCTCAAAATTCCGCATCATTTCATCGAGGGTGTTGCCAAAAGGCGGTCCCGTAGAGTCGTATGCCCAGGCGCAATCTGAGCAGCCCCAACCCTGAATATGCTTTACCCAAACCAATTCGCGGGCTATGCCCAGGAATTATAACGGCTCTTGACCTAAACCGCAGCTAAGCATTTCGAAGGTGGAAGTCTGCCGCATCCGCCAACAAACCTGCAAGGAGCGCGGCGCGTTCGGGCAACGCACGAATTCGAATATTCTCGTCAGGGCTGTGCGCGCCTTCGCCGACGGCGCCCAGGCCGTCGAGTGTCGGAACGCCCAGCGCTGCGGTGAAATTTCCGTCCGAGGCGCCGCCGACGTGGGCTTCGCCGAGCGGGATGCCCATTTCGAGCGCCACGGTTCGCGCGGAGGCGTATAGCGCGGCGGCGGCTTTGCGTTCCATGGGCGGCCGGCTGAAGCCGCCGCGAATTTGCAGTTTTGCGCCGCGCAGGATTGGGCGCAGCGCGCGGAATTTGCGTTCGAGTGCGCGCATGTCCGCGGCGCGCGCGGCGCGTATGTCCACCGCGACTCGAGCCTTCTCGGGGATTACGTTGGTGCGCGTTCCGCCTTCGATGACTCCGGCATTTACGGTGATCCTGCGGCCGGGCCGATTCCAGCGCGAGAAGCGCGCGATTTGCAGCGCGATTTCCTCAATCGCGTTGACGCCGTCTTCGGGATTCAGGCCCGCGTGCGCGGCGCGTCCCGTGGCGATAATTTCGATTTCGCCCACGCCTTTGCGCCCCGTCTTGACGCGGCCATCGAGTCCCGCTGCGGGCTCGAGAACGAGCACGGCATTGCTGCGCCGCGCTTCCCGCTCGACCGCGGCTCGCGAAGTTCCGCTGCCGATTTCTTCATCGCTGGTCCACAAAAAGACGATGCTCCTTTCTGGCGCGCGGCCTGCCGCGACAAGGGCATCCATGGCGAAGAGAGCGATCACCAGCCCGCCTTTCATGTCGAACGCGCCCGGGCCGTAGGCGCGCCCTTTCGACAATCGAAACGGCATCCGCGCTAGCGTGCCGGCGCCGTACACCGTATCCATATGACCGAGGACGAGGATCTGTCTCTTGGTGCGATTTCCGCGGGGATTCCACTCTACTCGAAGATGATCGCCACGTTCTCGCTGCTTCAGGCGCGCGACCTTGGCGCCGCGCCGCCCCCACTCCTCCGCGACCATCCTGCCGAAACGGTCCACGGCGGCTTTGTCAAAACTAGGAGATTCCGCGCGTACAAATTTTCCGAGAAGGCGCGTCATCGCGGCTTCTCGCGCCTTCAGCCATTTCAGCAGCGGCAACATCTGGGAAGATGTCTTCATCGGGGATATGCTAGCAACGCACTGGACAGGGAGCAAATTCGCAGCCTGTTTCATTTCTAAATTTTATTTCTAAAATTGATCACAATTATTGAAGTTTTCGAAACGTCGGCCCTCCAGAATCTGTATGAGAATCGGCTTTGGTCCGTGTAGCGCCCGCCTTTAGGCGGGCACTAGTGGCGCAGTCTTTAGCCTGTGGGGTTTGG
>Ga0302324_100030104_pt1 | contig 10266 bp, 10 predicted proteins | sample Palsa_T0_1_FD_201949 | JGI IMG/M metagenome (GOLD analysis project Ga0302324, IMG submission 201949) | Peat permafrost microbial communities from Stordalen Mire near Abisko, Sweden - Palsa_T0_1 | ecosystem: Environmental > Terrestrial > Soil > Palsa > Peat permafrost | place: Sweden: Abisko... | reverse complement strand
TGCCGCGGCTGTTCGCGGAGCTCGGAGTGCAGATCCGCTCCGTCCATGTCTCGCGCCCGACGCTCGACGACGTCTTCATGTCCCATACGGGCAGCTCGATCCGGGACGTCGAGGAGTCCGGAACATCGGATCGGAACAAGATCATGATGCAGGTGATGAGCGGAGGAGGACGGCGGTGAGTACAACAGCCGAGCCGCGACCGACCGTAACCGCGCCCCCCGGCGGCAGCGGGCCCGAGATCGTACGGGTGCATGTACCCAAGCGCAGCTTCGCAAGCGAGCTGCGGGCGATCAAGATCGTCTGGAAGCGCGAGCTGATCCGCTACCGCAGCGACAGGATCCGGATCGCGACCACGCTCGTGCAGCCGCTGCTGTTCCTGTTCGTCCTCGGCTCTGGCCTTCAGAGCCTGTCCGCCGCGAGCACCCACGGCGTCAACCTGAAGACGTTCATCTACCCCGGCATCCTGTGCATCTCCGTGATGTTCACGGCGATGTTCTCGGCCGCTTCGATCGTGTGGGATCGCGAGTTCGGCTTCCTGCGGGAGATGATGGTCGCACCCGTGCGACGCAGTTCGATCGTCATCGGCAAGTGCCTCGGCGGTGCGACCGTGGCCAGCTTCCAGGGCGTCATCGTGCTCTGCCTAGCCGGGGCAGTGCACGTCCCCTACGCCCCGACGCTGATCCTGGGCGTGTTCGTGCTCCAGGTTCTGCTCGCGTTCGCGATCACCGCGTTCGGCGTGATGGTCGCGGCGCGAATCACTCAGATGCAGTCGTTCATGGGCGTCATGCAGATGGTCGTGATGCCGATGTTCTTCATCTCCGGGGCGCTGTTCCCGGTCGCCGGCCTGCCGGGTTGGCTGTCGGTCCTGAACCGGCTTGACCCGCTGACCTATGCGGTCGACCCGATGCGGCGGCTGGTGTTCTCACACTTGAATATCAGCCCGCTCGCGCGCCATGTGCTCGATCCTGGCGTCACGTGGTTCGGCTGGCACGTTCCTGCGCTGCTAGAAGCCGGGATCATCGTCGTGCTCGGCCTGGTGATGCTCGCGGTCGCGATCTGGGAGTTCAGCGCGACCGACTAGTGCGCTGTCACCCTTGTGACATATATCACCGCCTGGGCGTGGCTCCCACATCTACTGTGTGCTCAGGATGAAGCTGGAGTTCGTAACCGTCGCTCAGCAAGGATTTCCGCCGGAGGCGGGACGGCATGCATGCCATACGACGTGGGGGCGCGTCCGGCAGGGTCGGGGGATCGAGCTCGCGGGGGCGGAAGCTTGATCGATGGATGCGGCATGATCCCAGGCGGGCGGGGGCGCGCCGCCTGGGATCACCGTCGCGCTGCTCTGCTTGGCCCTTAGACGGCGGCGGCGGCGGGCTGTTCGGCCCGACGCGGAAGCAGCGTCTCGCGGGCGATGACGAGGCGCTGGATCTGCGCGGTACCTTCGTACAGCTGAAGGATCTTCGCGTCGCGCATCAGCTTCTCGACCGGGTAGTCCTTGATGAAGCCGTAACCGCCGTACACCTGCACGGCGTCGGTCGTGACCTCCATCGCCGAGTCCGCGGCGAAGCGCTTGGCGTGCGAGGACTCGAGCGTGTTGCGGCGGCCCTGGTCGAGCAGCACAGCTGAGTTCCAGGTCGCCAGGCGTGACATGTGGACCTTGGTCGCCATGTCGGCGATCATGAACTGGATCGCCTGGTGCATCGCGATCGGGACGCCGAACTGGACCCGCTCCTTGGAATAGTCGATCGCGAACTCCATCGCCGCCCGGGCGACTCCGGTCGCCATCGCGGCAACGCCGGGCCGGGTCCGGTCGAGCGTCATCATCGCGATCTTGAAGCCCTTGTTCTCCTCGCCCACGAGGTGGTCGAGCGGGATCTCGATGTCATTGAAGGACACGGTGGCCGTGTTCGACGCCCGCTGCCCCATCTTGTCTTCCTTCTTGTCGACGACGACTCCGGCGTCACGCGGAACGATGAAGCAGGAGATGCCGCGGTGGCCCGCCTCCTTGTCGGTCTTGGCATAGACCGTGTACCAGTTGGCGTAGCTGCCGTTGGTGATGAAGCACTTGGAGCCGTTGATCACCCACTTGTCGCCCTTGCGGACGGCGTTGGTCTTCATCCCCGACACATCGGAACCGGCATCTGGCTCGGTGAGGCAGAACGAGGCGAGTAGCGGTGCCTCGCTCAGGCGGCCGAGGTACTCCTTCTTCAGCTCCTCAGATCCCGCGAGCGCGAGCGGGGCGCTCGCGAGGCCGTTACAGGTCAGCGAGGTACCGATGCCCGAACAACCCCAGGCGATCTCCTCCTCGATGATTGCGCCATCGAGGTAGCTGAGACCTGGACCACCGTACGCCTCGGGCAGGTGGCCGTTCATCAGCCCGAGCTCCCAGGCCTTGTCGATGATGCCCTGAGGCCACGTGCCCTCCTTGTCGTACTCCCAGGCGACGGGCCTGATCTCCTTCTGGGCGAAGTCGTGTGCGAGCTCCCGCATGCTCTTCTGCTCGTCGGTGAGCGTGAAATCGACCACGGTTGATGGCTCCTTGAAGAGTGGTTCTGGCTACCTCGTCGAGGCTGCCGCGGCCCTGTTCGACACAGGGGATCCGGGCCCCTACCCAAGGTAGATTGACTAGTCAGTCAATGATCTTCTCAAAGGGTACCCCATCCTGCTAGAACCGCAAACGCGTCCGGTCATTTGGCCTTCTGCCCGGGGCCGTGAGCTGGACCGCGATCCCTGTCAGACTTAGAGCATGGAGGGCATCCAGACGTCATTTGGCACTGTGCTCTGGATCGTGACCGGGCTCAGTTTCGTGGCCGGGTTCGTCGCCCTGATCAGCAGCGGCAAGCAGTGGGAGAACTACGGTCGCGATCACCTCGTGATGGACCGGGATGCCCGCCCGGAGCCGGGCGCACAGTTCGATGGATCGCCCGCCGCGATCCGCGAGCGCGACGAAGAGATCCGCGAGTTCCTCGAGGCCAAGAATGCCCGCCGCCTTCGGCGCGGAGAGGCCCCATTGGACGTCGAGGCCGAGCTTCGGCGCCTGACCACCCCGGTGATCGACTCCGGCATCCGCGAAGAGATCCGCGACCTCGTGATCGCTCGCAACCACCGCCGCGCACGCGCCGGCAAGCCCCGGCTGGATGTCGAGGAGGAGATCGAGCGAGAAATCGCCCGGCTGACCGAGGTGGCCTGACCGCGCGGCGATATGTAGGCTTCGCGACCTTCTCATGGCCGACCCACGCCGCTTCGAACCCGACGAGTTCCTGATCCGTCCCGGGACGTACTTCAACCCGCACACGGAGGTCCTGATCGTCGTCGACGACTCGCCCGAGCTTGACGCCGACATCTTCAGCACAGACGGGGCTGAGGGCGCCGAGTGGGTTCTGATCTCAGATGAGGTCCCCGTCGACGAGCACCAGCGCGACGAGCTGATCGAAGCGTTCCAGATCCGGTATCACCCAGCCGGGCGGACCGAGGTCACCGGGGACGACGAAGACGAGGATGACGAAGACGAAGACGAGCTCGAGGCGGACGAGCTCGAGTAACTAGTGGCTGCCGCTCAGCAGCGGGGCGCACTTGTACATCTTGGCGTAATCGTCACCCGCCGCGCCGACGCACTGCGCGTAAGCGCTGGGGACCCCTCCGCTCGAGCCGCTCTCCCCGGTGCCGGAGGGAGCCGCGGTCGATCCTGCCGCCGTGGGCGCCGAGCCGCCCGCGGTCGATCCGGCGGACGCTGCCCCCGATGTCCCGGCCACGCTGGAGCCTTCCAGCGAGCCAGAGACCGCGCCGCGGATCGCCGTGATCAGCGTCTGGACCCGCGATTCGAACTGGCTGTATGGCTTGACGTCGGTTGGAGCAATGATGCTCTGCGGCCGATTGAGGTTCTGGTAGAGGACATCTAGTGACAGGACCGCGGACTTGAGACCGCCGAGCTGGCCGGAGAGGCCTCCCGTCACCGGGATCGTCACGCTCAGAGCGAGCTTGCGTAGCGTCTGGTCATCGGTGCCGGTCCAGATTTCAACGCTCGGCCGGCGGACCTCGGCGAGGATCTTCGCCTTCGTCGCCGGGGAGATCGACGTCGAGATGTCGCCGGCATCCGGGACGCCGAGCGACGATGCCTTCCCGAGGAACGTGCCGACGTCGTCCAGCAGCGCGCCCATGTTCAAGCCGGCACTGATCTGGGTCGTGCTCGCACCGCCGATAGTGCCGGTGCCGGCCACGGTCGGATCGACCAGCCACCGGAGCGGATCAATCCCGAGTTTGCCGAGGATTCCCGAGGTCGAGCCCGACCCCGATCCGGCGTGCGTGAGGCGCGACTCGAGCTGCTGGTACTCGCTGGCAGGCAGCGGATAGCTGCTCCCGCCAAGGTTGATGTAACCCTTACCGTCAAGCGATTCCAAGCCGATCGACAGCAGGCTCCGGTCGAGCGAGCCCAGGCTCAGCGTGAAGTCGGAATTCGGAGCTCTCCCCTTTCCCAGATCCTGAAACGGTCCGCTGAAGCTGAGCGTAATCGGAGATGTCAGCGTGCTCGACCCCGACGGTGTCACGGTGAGGTCGACGTCGACGGTGGCGCTCGTGATCTTATGTGAGCCGCTGAAGGTGTCCTTCAGCAGCTGGGATGCGCTCGTTCCCCCGCCGCACCCCGCCATCGCAGCAGCGGTGAGACAGGCGGCGACCGCGAGACCGATGCCGTGGAAGCGGCCTCCGGCCGCCTGCACGCGATGACGCATTTGCAAGATCCTCCTCACCCGTGACCGCGAAACCGCGCCGAGCGTAGCATTGGGCTGGTGCGTAGGCGCCTGTTCGGCCCGCTCGTCGCGGTCGCCTGCACCGTCGGCGTGCTCGGTGGTGCACCGGCCGCCGGCGCGGCCCCTGTGCTCGTCCTCGGTCGTGGCGGCCACGCCGTCGTGCGCCAGAACCCGTTCCTGCCAGCGGCCGCCCTGACCCCCGCACCGGTCGAGGGCGCCTCGCCGGCGGCCTCGTCGAGGGCGGGGACTCCGAGGGCGACGGGGCCGGCGGCCTCTGGCACGCAGATCCGTATGGCGAAGCGCAAGGCCGCACCTCAGGTCACGATCGGGACCACCCTCGAGAAGCTCTACCGGCGTGGCGAGATCACGCTGACCGAATACCGAAGCGACCGCGGCGTCCTCCTGCGCGCGATCCGGACCGCAGCCCGCCTGCGTGGGACTCGCGCTGTCGAGCTCTACAGCGTGCTGACGAACATGCACGACATGGCCGTCGAAGGCGAGCTGACCGCGTCGCGACTGCCGGCGACGTTCCTCACGCTCGATCAGAACCGGCAGTGGTGGTCGACCGGTCCCTTGCTCGCATCGGGCCAGCGGGTCCAGTTCGCCGGCTCAGAGCTGGTGTGGGAGTACTACCCCGGCCAGGGCATCGAACTCCAGGAGCTCGGAAGCTTCGGCGAGGCCGACGGCTTCTACACCGGCGGCCCCTCCGACTACCCCGAGTTGCACCAGCTGATGTCGGAGCTGATCCCGCTAGCGGTCGACCGGGGCGGCGGCCTGGCCTGGGAGTACTACTTCAGCTTCGACGGCGGCCGTCCACCCTGGGTCAGCGCGATGGCCCAGGGAACCGCCCTGGAGGCACTCACTCGCGCGTACGAGGCGTTTCATGATTCGTCGTACCTCAGCATCGCGGCTCGTGCACTCCCGCTGTTCTCGGTCGCCCCCCCGATCGGAGTTCACATCGCGACGCGCCTCGGCGCCCGATATCTCCAGTACTCCTTCGCCCCCGGCGTCTCGATCATCAATGCGTTCCTCCAATCCCTGATCGGCCTCTACGACTACGCTCAGATGAGCGGCAACACCGTCGCCGAGCAGCTGTTCAACGCCGGCAACGCCGAAGCCCTCGCCGAGGTCCCGCACTACAACATAGGCGCTTGGTCGCTCTACCAGCCCGGCCAGGAGGACACCCTCAGCTATCACGTACTCGTGACCGGATTCCTCCACGAGCTCTGCTCGCGCACCAACGCAAGCGTGTACTGCACGACCGCGCAGGACTTCCAGAACGACCTGACGACGCCGCCGGCTCTGAAGCTGATCACCCACCACTCGCGCGTCGGCGTTCCCACCTATGTCCACTTCTGGCTCTCGAAGGAGTCGCACGTCGGAATCGTGGTCACCCTCAACGGGAGGACGACCTACCTGACCAGTGCCGAAATCGGGTACGGCACTGATGAGTTCGCGATTCCGACGCCGCGAACGGCAGGTACTTACAGCGTGCGGTTGGCCGCCACCGATCTCGCCGGCAACTTCAGCCGGATCGTGGGGACGCTCCAGGTCGCCCCCGCGAAGCGTCGACGGTAGCGCAGCCGGTCAGGGAGCAGCCGCTTCGGTTACCGCCCTCGTAGACTCGCGCCAGCTGATGCGGCCACGGACGATCCTCTACACAGGCAAGGGCGGAGTCGGGAAGACATCGGTCGCGGCGTGCACAGCCCGACGCACCGCCCGCGACGGCCTGCGCACCTTGGTCCTCTCCACCGACCCGGCGCACAGCCTGTCCGAGTCACTCGGAACCGAGCTTGGCGCCGAGCCGGTCGAGGTCGGGGTCCGGCTCTGGGGACAGGAGGTCAAGGCCCAGGACGAGATGGAGCGCCACTGGTCAGGCGTGCAGGACTGGCTCGGCGAGCTGTTGGTCGAGCGCGGCGTGGACCGCATCTCGGCCGAGGAACTGAGTGTCCCCCCCGGCATGGATGAGCTGTTCTCGCTGCTTCTGCTGCAGGCGCACCACGCCTCTGGCGACTGGGACGTGATCATCGTCGACTGCGCTCCGACCGGCGAGACCCTGCGGCTGCTGTCATTTCCCGACATCGCGCGGTGGTGGATCGAGAAGGTCTTTCCGAAGGAGCGCCAGATCCTCGCCGCCGCGCGGCCGATCGCGCGTTCGCTGCTGGACATTCCGCTGCCGACCGAGGCGGTCTTCGCCGACGTCCACCGGCTTTCGGAGAACCTGATCGCAATGAACGAGATCCTTCGTGACCGCAAGCGATCCACCATCCGCCTGGTGATGAACCCGGACAAGATGGTGATCGGAGAGGCGATGCGCACCTTCACCTACCTGAACCTCTACGGCTATCTGACCGACGCCGTCATCGTCAACCGCGTGTTCCCGGAAGAGGTCGGCAACTACTTCACGCACTGGCGGATGCTGCAGGAGGAGCATCTCGAGCTGGTGCAGTCCGCGTTCGCGCCTGTGCCCGTGCTGAGGGCGCCTTATTTCGAGCAGGAGGTCGCGGGGGCCGAGATGCTCGACCGACTTGCGTCCAGCCTGTTCGAGCGGCACGACCCGGCGGCGGTGTTGCATGATGCGATCACTCAGGAGCTGACGGTGTCCGAGGACGGCGCCCGGCTGCGGCTCTCGCTGCCCTTCGCCCGCAAAGGCGAAGTGACCCTGAAGAAGATCGGCCTCGAGCTGATCGTCCGGGTCGACGGACAGAAGCGAACTATCATCCTCCCCCCCGCGCTCGCCGCCTTCCGCCCCAGCCAGGCCACGTTCGAGGGCGGCGCGCTCGAGGTGACCTTCGATGGCGCCCAACGACCCTCCTCCTCCCGGCGCGGCTGAGGACCCCAGCGGTCCTGGGCCGGGCGAGCCGGGCGGTGACCGTGGGCGCGGCGAGCTCCCCGAGGATGCGCTGCGGAGGCTCGAGGAGCGACTCGATCGGGCGTCGGGCGCCGCTGAGCGTCTGATCGCCGAAGCGGCGGCGGAATCGGCGGCCCGCGCGGCGAACGCGTTCCGGCGTCCACCGCCGGCCGGATGGCAGGTTCCGGAAAGCGACGAGGGCCCCGTTCGCGGCGCTGACCTCGAGCTACTGATGCACCTCGCGGAGTCGCTCCGTGAGCTCGTTCCCCCGGAACTGCAGCGGCGCCTGGCCGAGGCACTGCGAGAACTGCTGCTCGCGCTCAGGGCCTTGATCAACTGGTATCTGGAGCGTCTCGAGCGCCAGCGGGAAGAACCCGCCGAGGTTCAGGACATACCGATCAGCTGGGACTGACGCTGGCCCGAAGCTCGTCGGAGTCCGGGGGACTCGCGCGTACAATCGAGCGGTGAGCAGTCGCAGCTCGGCCGATAGCGCGGCACGCCACGCCGGTTCGGGAATCACGCGCGTGGCCCGCGCCTGGCGATCGCTGCCCGCCGATCGGCAGCTCGCCGCGGCCACGGCGCTCGGGCTGTGCCTCACCCTCTTCCTGCCTTGGTATGAGGAGACCGGCTTCGCGAGCGGCAAGCGGCTGCAGTCGACCGCGGTCTCGCTAACGGGATGGCACGCCTTCTCGTGGGTCGAGGCCGCCGTGCTGCTCGTCGCGGCCGGCGTTCTCGCGCTCCTATTCCTGCGAGCCGAGGGACGGGCATTTCACCTGCCCGGCGGCGACGGATTCATCGTGATGTTGGCTGGAGGCTGGACATCCCTGCTCGTGATCTGGCGGATCTTCGACAACCAGGGCACCACCAACAACGGTCAGTTCGGGACAACGTTTGGGATCAAGTGGGGGATCTTCACCGCGTTGGGCGTCGCTGCGCTGCTGGCCTACGCGGGCGTGCGGATGCGAGCGGCACACCTGCCGGAGCCGCTGCTTCCCGGCGAGGGGCCCGAGCGCGACGGGCCCGACAGGCCGGCCCACCAAGCGGCCGTTTCCCGCCGCGCCCGCCGAGAAGCTGCCGAAAGCCTCGCCGCTTCAGGAGCTGTTGAAGCGAGCGGCACGATCGAACGCCAGGTCAAGCGAGCCGGCGTCGCGCGGCGCGCGTCCTGGGCGGAGCCGGTTACCTGGGACGGCCCTGCCGAGGTCTCGGAGCCGGGCATCGCGCGGCGGCCAACGCTCCGGAACGAAGCCGCGTCCACGTCGGCGGCGACGGGCGGGGTCGAGCCGCCTGGGGTCGCCCCGCCGCCCGGCGGCGTCGAGCCGCCGGCCGTGGTCCAGCCGCCGACCGGCGTCGAGCCACCGGGCGGGGTCGAGCCGCCGGGCGGGATCGCGCCGCCGGGCGGGATCGCGCCGCCGGGCGGGATCGCGCCGCCGGGCGGGATCGCGCCGCCGGGCGGGGTCGCGCCGCCGGGCGGGGTCGCGCCGCCGGGCGGGATCGCGCCGCCGGGCGGGGTCGCGCCGCCGGGCGAGGAACCCACGCAGCGGCTCTTTCACCTGCCGCGCCGCGACGCCCGCCCCGACAACCCGGCCAACGCAACACGCGACCAACCCCGGGCTGTGACCCAGCTCCGCATCCCGCTCGACGACCCGCGACCTGAAGCGGACGAGCGCTAGGCATCGCTCGCGCTGGCGGGCAAGGCCGCCGACAGCGTCGCCGGGCGTGCGATTGTCACGCGCGCGTCGCGGTTATGTCTCATCCGTGTGACGTCTAGCCCAAATCCACTCGCACCAGATTCTGGCGTGATGAGAAGTCGACAGCAGTTGTCAACAACTCATCACGACCCGCCCGCCGGGGGCCCAAACGACGCGACGGACCCGCCCGCCGGGCCCGAAACCGCCCGCTGGCCCGCCCGTTGGCCCAAACCGCGCGTCCCCCATCCCGCCCGCGAGACCGGCTCCCCCCTACGATCCGGGCTGCAGCACGAACGAGACGTAGGCGCTCACGCCGGCGATGATCGCGAGGCCGAGCAGGATTAGTGGCTTGGACTTGATGATGTGCCCGAAGACGGCGAGCACGAATCCGAACGCCACGGCGAATGCGGGCCCGATCGGAGAGGAGACGACCGCGAGCAGATCGGCGTGCATGCGCGCGAGCATCCCACAACGCGCGGGCGCTGCTTCGTGGCGAGAGCGACCGGCACGTATCCTGCTGTCAGTGTCGATTTCACCGTCATCCGTCGCCGACGTCGCCGAGGGGCTGCGGGGCGCGGGATATCTCCCGGGCGGGACCACCGCGCTCGTGTCGTATCTGGCGACGAAGCTCGGCAAGCCGGTGCTCGTGGAAGGTCCGGCGGGCGTGGGCAAGACCGAGCTGGCCAAGGCGCTGGCGCGCTACCTGGACCGCCGGCTCGTGCGCCTGCAGTGCTACGAGGGTCTGGACGAGGCGAAGGCGCTGTACGAGTGGAATTACCGCAAGCAGCTTCTGCGGATCCAGACCGAAGCCGACGCGGCGGGCTGGCAGGACGTGCAGGACGACATCTTCGGCGAGGAGTTCCTGCTCGAGCGTCCGCTGATGACCGCGATCGCCTCTGAGACGCCGGTCGTCCTGCTGATCGACGAGATCGACAAGACCGACCAGGAGTTCGAGGCGATGCTGCTCGAGCTGTTGTCGGAT
>Ga0302324_100030099_pt1 | contig 10267 bp, 13 predicted proteins | sample Palsa_T0_1_FD_201949 | JGI IMG/M metagenome (GOLD analysis project Ga0302324, IMG submission 201949) | Peat permafrost microbial communities from Stordalen Mire near Abisko, Sweden - Palsa_T0_1 | ecosystem: Environmental > Terrestrial > Soil > Palsa > Peat permafrost | place: Sweden: Abisko... | reverse complement strand
GACCAACAGGAATGCCCGAGTCGTTGCTGGATGGCTTTGGGGTGTGCCCCGGCGGCGACCATGTAGGCAACAGCCGAATGGCGTAGTCCGTGGAAGGTGAACCCGGTGATGCCCGCAGCCTTCAGTGCGGGTTGCCAGTGCCGCCGGTTGAAGTTAGATCCGACCAGGCGACCGCCGCGCTCAGAGGTGAACACGAGCCGGTCTGGATCGGCAACGGTAATTCGCTGACGAGCGAGGTGGGCGGCGATCTCGCCGGCCAACGATTGAGGGATAGTGAGTGTTCGGCGACTGGATCGGGATTTGGTGTCGGCCAAGTCCCCGACGGCGGGGTTGGTCTCGACGATGCTCATGGTCCGGCGAAGTAGGTCGACCCGTCCCACTCGTAGCGCGGTGACTTCGGACCATCGCAGCCCGAGTATGCCGGCGATGAGGATCATGGCTCGGTAGTCGCTGCCGACAGCGTCTGCTAGGCGGCCGAGTTCTCCGAGGGTGATGACCTTCTTCTCGGAGGGCCGTTTCGTTGGGAGCTTGACGCCACGGCAGGGGGAAACGGCGATGATGTCGGCGGCGACGGCGGCATTGAGAATGGACCTGAGGTGCCCGTACACGGTGCGGACCGTGTCCGGCTGGCGGTGTTGTGACAGTTCGCTGACGAAAGTCCGTACGAGTAGGGGTGTGATGTCGCCGAGGGAGATGTTGCCGAAGCGGTCGCGAAGGTGTCGGCGGAGGCTGGATTCGATGGCCGCTCGAGTGGTGGGCCGTAGGTGGACGGCAGCTGCGAGGTATTGGTCGACCCAAGCGTTGAACTTGATGCGGGCCAGGCGAGGGTCCTGCCAGCGACCGTGGTCCATGTCGGCTTCTACTCGGGTCAGCCACGCTTTGGCTTCTCCTTTGGTGGCTAGTCGTTTGGAGCGTTGCCGGCCGCCCGGGTCGCGGTATAGGGCCTCCCATTTGCTGGGGTCACGCGGCGAGCGCCTCACCGAACCCACGAGCCGACCTCCCTCGCAATGGCGCTGAACGGGTGCGCGGTCATCGGGTATCCGGGGGGTTGAGGGGCTCGACTCGGCATGACTTCAGGTAGGTGTCGAGGTCGGTGGGGGAGAGGCGTATGTGTTCTCCGACCGCAACTCCTTGAGCTCTTTGGCGTCAGTCGCCTTCATCCCGCCGTACTGGTTCCGCCACCGATGCCAGGTCGACTCGGTGATCTCCAGATGCCGGCACACCTCCTCGAGGTCCTTGCCCAGCCCGAGGAGCTTGTCGCCCTCGGCCAGCTTGCGGATCACCTGCTCCGGCGTATGCCTACGTCGCTTCATCGTCGTGTAGTCCTCCTCCCCCAATCATGGGGATCGGACTCGCACAACCGGTGGATCAGATCAAGGGGACCCGGTCAGCCGGATCGCTGTCGGAGGGCAGTAGCCGATACTCGATGTCTTTGGGCCACTCGGCACCCCCCAATGAGGTTTCCCTGACTATCTCGTAGGTGGCGTTCTCAAGTTGCCTCTTCAGATCGGCTCGGTTCTTGGCTCGGAGGTGGTGGGTCGGATTCTGGCCACCGGCATTTGTCATGGCCGCGAGCGTAGGGCGCTCTCGACGAACTGGTGCCACGCCCGATTCGAGCAGCGCCGAACGTCTAAGCAGTAACGCGAACGTGCTCAAGCACGATGCTTGTGAAGAACGGCACATCTTGTGTTGGAACGGGTGCCCAGAAAGTCAGGCCGAGCACAGGGTCTGATGTCCGGATGGCAGGCTCTGGGAGTGCCACCCGGTCACCAACAGCTAGTACTTCCATCCTCGTCGGGGCCGGATAGGTGTGCCGTGGCGGCGGAGGGTCAGGCGTATGGTCTCAGCGTTTACTCCGAGCTGGTCGCCGACCTGTTCGAGCGATTGGCCGGCCTGGTAGAGGTTGATGGCATGGATCATGTCCTCTGGTGTCAGGATTCGCCAGCGAGGTCTGATTCTTGCCCTTTTGACGTGTTCCATGACGGTGAGGCGGTTGATGTCGAACTTCATGGCTAGGTCTTGTTGGTTGGCGCCTGCTCGGTAGAGGCTGAGGAGTGCGTCAAGTTGGGCCGGGCTGAGGTGTACGGCTCTCTTGGTGTGGTGGCGAGGTGGGCTCAGGGGGTGGGTGTCGGCCAGATTCAGATGGTGGTAGGCCTTGAGGGCCCGCCGTAACGGGGGTGGGGCAGGGTTCGAGAACTGTCTCCTCAGGACCACTCCGTTGTCCTAATCACAACGTTCTGGCTGCTCGGGCCTATCTCTGGTGTCCGTTCGCTCTGTCCGCTCAGGTACTGGAGGGGCATACTCGAACCCTCAAGCCACCGTTGAGGCACAGAGACCTGAATGATCTCGGTCCAATCGGGATTCGGAGGGGGCGTAGGTTATCTAGGGGTGCCTCTTCTTTTTGGGAGCGGGCTGGTCGCTCAAGGCTTGGTGGGCGTCGTCTAGTTCGGCCTGCAGGGCGCGGTTGACTGCTTGAAGGGCCAGGACGGTAGCGATGCCGGCCAGGTTGAGACCGTCTTCGAGGAGTTGGCCGATCTGGCGGAGACGGTGTAGGTCGTCGTTGCTGTAGCGGCGAGTGCCGCCGTCGCTTCGAGCAGGGCTGAGAAGGCCTCTGGCTTCGTAGAGCCGCAGGTTCTGCGGGGAGCTCCCGACCAGCTCGGCTGCCACCGAGATCCCGTAGACCCCCCGGCTCGAAGCGACCTGCTGGTCAGCGGGACCGGACGGGCTCATGACGATTTTCTGTCAACATGCTTGCATCTAACATTGATCTTAGTGTATAACAAATCTGTCGTATCCACCATAGATACCGAGGGTGCGGAAGGACACCCTTGGCAAAGGAGGGAAGCAATGCTTGTTCGCACCGATCCGTTCCGTCAGTTCGACCGTATCGCCGAGCAAGTCTTCGGGACCACGGCACGGCCGGCGGCAATGCTCATGGACGCTTGGCGGTCCGACCATGAATTCGTGGTCGAGTTCGACCTGCCCGGCATCGACACGCAAAGCATCGACTTAGACGTCGAACGCAACGTGCTGACCGTTCGCGCCGAACGCAAACCATCGACCGGCCCAGACGTGGAACTGGTAGCGGCAGAGCGACCACGAGGGATCTTCAGTCGACAGGTAATCCTGGGCGACACCCTCGACGCCGACCAGATCGAAGCCTCCTACGACTCCGGCGTGCTGCGATTGACAATCCCCATCGCCGAAAAGGCCAAGCCCCGCAAGATAGCCATCTCGACCAACAACGGCGACCGCCAAGCCATCACCGTGTGAGGTCCGAGGATGGGCGCCACCACCAGCAACGACGCGGCGGCACTCTCAGACGAGTTCCTCGATCTGATCCTGGCCGACCCCGACCTCTTCGAAATAGCGTTCGCCTCAATAGAAGCCTCCTGGAGAGCCAGCCCGCCGAAAGTCCCACTCGCCGCTAGGGCCCGCCGACCACCGTCGCCCCCGCCTCCGCCAACGATGGAACAAAGTCCCCGGCGCCGTAGCGTCTGCCCGCCGGGGTGCGCCCAGTGGCAGTTGCACCTGGCCAGATCACCTCCCTAAACGACGAGGACTTCACCCCAAGGCCAAGGGGCCGACCGCTGCTTCGGTAACGGTCGGCCCCATTTCGGCAAGCCTGGATCGACCGCGACCAAACGGCCGAGTAACGGGATCAGTGTCCGGCGACCCCTGAATCCGTGCCCGCGTTGCCGTGGCACACTGCTGCCCCGTTCGAGGGGCATGCGACTGAGCCGCCCTAAGCGGTCAGCCGGCCGGGGAGGTCAGGCGCACTAGCTCCTCGGTCGCTTCGACAGCTCGTAGGCGAGCATCATCGGCTCAGCACCAGCTGAGCCACATCAAGATGTCCGGATCGAAAGCCGGCCTCTGAGTAGGCGAGATAGAAGTCCCACATCCGCTGGAACACCGGGTCGAAGCCAAGCGCCTCGACGGCAGTCGTCTGCCGGTCGAAGCTGGTCCGCCAGCGGCGCAGGGTCTCTGCATAAGAGCTGCCGAACTGGAGCCGGTCGACCACCCGCAGGCCGGTATGGAGCCCCAGGGTCTGGTGGATGGCCTCCAGGGATGGGATGATGCCGCCGGGGAAGATGTACTTGTGGATCCAGGTCCAGGATGGGCGTGTGGCGATCATGTCGTCGTGGCCCATCAGGATCGACTGGAGCCCCACCCTGCCTCCCGGGGCGAGCCGCTGCTCTAAGGTCTGGAAGTAGACGGGCCACCATCGCTCGCCCACTGCTTCGATCATCTCGACGCTGACGACCGCGTCGAAGCGGCCCGAGGAGAGCCGGTAATCCTGTTCGAGGACATCGACCGAGCCGGAGAGCCCTCCGTTGGCGACTCGTTGGCGGGCCATTTCGGCCTGTTCCCGCGAGAGAGTGAGGCTGGTCACCTTGGCGCCGCGCCGAGCCGCCCTGATGGCCAACTCGCCCCAGCCGGTGCCGATCTCGAGCACCCGGGAGCCAGCGGCGACCATGGTCGCGTCGAGGAGCCGCTCGATCTTGCGGGCCTGGGCCTGCTCCAGCGTCTCTTCCGGCCCGGCGAAGAGGGCCGACGAGTAGGTCATGGTCGAGTCGAGGAAGAGCGCGAACAGCTCGTTGGAGAGGTCGTAGTGGTGGGCGATGTTGCGCCGTGCCCCGGGCTGGTCGTTGTCCTCCTCGGCGGGCGGCTTCGGCTCATAGAACCGGCGCAGCCACTGCAGGCTGGGCGGTATAAGCGTTTGCAGGTTACGGGCCATCGGCTCGAGAAGGTCGGCCAGGTCGTCGGCCGCGTCCCAGTCTCCGGCCATGTAAGACTCCCCGAAGCCGATCTTGCCGCTGCGTCCGACCCGGGTGAAGAAGTCGTCGGGCCGGTGGAGGTGCATCCGAGGCCCGCCCGGGTGGCCGTACCAGGCTCCGCTAGGCATTTCGACGCGTATACCGGTCTGATGGGCCACGCGGCGCAGGAGTGCCCGGGCGAGAGCGGCCCTCATAGACGAGCGGACCGGCGGGCGCAGGGCTGGCCATGTGTCGTGATCGCGGCCCGAAAGACGGCAGGTGTCGATGGGGACCGTGCGCTCGGCCAGGCTCACCTGGGTTGCACCTCCAGACGCTTCCGCCACAACCGGAGACCCTCGAGTTGAATGAGAGCCCGCCCGCGGAGCGGGGCGGCCGGGTATCGAATGAGACTGCGCAGGACGGCGGCAGCGCTGGCGTCGTGCCGCCGGCCGGAGAGGGCCGCCCGAAACGGCTTGTCATCCTGGCGATCGAGGGCCACTGTCACCGAGAGTGTGTCGCCGGGGAAACCGATGCGGATGCGGTAGACGCCGTCGACAGGGTTGAAGGGAGATACTTTCATCGCCTTGCTCACCACCGCGTCCGCGCTGCGGCCGACCGAGTTGGTATCGCCAGGTAGGACGTATGCGTGGCGGCCGCCATACGTGTTGTGGACCTCCGCCACATGGGCTATTAGCGCGCCGGCGTGGTCGTAGCACCAGTAGATGGTGATCGGGTTAAAAACATAGCCCAGCACTCGGAGGTTGGTCAGCACGAGGATGCGTCGCGCGTCGAGGCCGGCCTGTCGGACTAAGGCACGCACGTCGACGTGGTCCGACGGCCGATAGTGGGCGAGGGGGCGCATCATGCCGGACAGACGGGGTGGGTCGTCCAGGTCGAAGAGCCACATGTAGCTGCGATGGCTAAAGGTATTCTGCAGGGGTGCCAGACGGCTGTGGCGAATGGTTACCTCGTACAGGCACGGAACCTTCGGGATGGACGTGCCTTCCCTGCCGCTCACCAGCCGGCTCCGAGCGATTCGGCCGCGGCCACGCCGGCGCGACATCCGTCCTCGTGGAACCCCCAACCGTGGTAAGCCCCGGCAAAGGCGAGACGGTCGTCGTTGAGGCCGGGAAGCAGCCTCTGTGCCTGGACCGATTCAGGGGTGTAGATCGGGTGCTCGTAGTCCATAGTTGCGATGATTCGGTCGGTATCGAGCCGTTCGGTGGCGTTGAGCGTGACGAGATAAGGGGCCCGACCGGGGAGGTGCTGGAGGCGGTTCATGTCGTAGGACACGAGCGCCCGGTCACCTCCGGCCCAGCAGTCGGGGAGGAGGTAATTCCAAGCCGCCCGAGCCCGCCGGCTGCGGGGCAGGACCGTGTCGTCTTGGTGGAGGACGGTCCGGTTGTGCGAGTACCGGAACGCCCCCAGCGTCGCTCGCTCCGTGTTGGTGGGATCGGCGAGGACTCGAAGCGCGGTGTCGGGATGGGTGGCAACCACTGCCCGGTCGAACAGCTGTGAAGTCCCGTCCGCCGCGGAGATCTCGATCCCGGAGCGGTCCGGCCGCCGGGCGATCCCGGTCACCGGGGTGGACGTCCGGACCTCGATGACTTGTTTGGCTACGGCGTCAACGTAGGTACGAGATCCGCCCACGACCGTATACCACTGGTGCGACCCTCGCACCGACAGCATCCCGTGGTTGGCGAGGAACGCGAAGAGGTAGCGGGCCGGGTATTGCAGCGCCACGTCGGGCGCGGCCGACCATATGGCCGATACGACCGGGACCATGAAGTGGTTCACGAAGTAGCCCGTGTACCGTCCGCGGCGAAGAAAGTCCCCCAGCGTCGCTCCTCCGCTCAACGGCACGGGTTCGTCCAGGAGCTGGCGGGCCTGGCGGTGGAAGCGGTGGACCTCGGCCAGCATCCGGAGGAAAGATGGCCGGGCCAGACTCCGGCCTTGGGCGAATGTGCCTGCGGGTCCGAGGGATCCGGCGTACTCCAGACCGCAGCCCTCGCAGCGAACTGACATGCTCATACCGGTCGGGACTGTGCTCACACCAAGCTCGTTAAATAGCCGCACCAGGTTGGGATAGGTGACCCGGTTGTGAACGATGAACCCGCTGTCCACGCGGATGAGCCCGGCGTCGGGCGAGACGTGCTCGTGAGTATGGGCGTGACCGCCGAGACGGTCGTCGGCCTCAATCAGGGTCACGTCGTAACGGCGCTGCAGCAGATGGGCCGCCGTGAGACCGGCCACCCCTGACCCGATCACCGCCACCCGCTCCCGCCTCACGCCGGCCTCACGGTCGGCCTGTGGCTGAGGAAAAGCTCCGCCGCGCTAGCCCCATCAGGAGCCCATCCATCCGCTCCAGCCCGGCGGGCCACCTTCTCCGTCGGCACCGCCGGCCCGCCGAGCATGACCGGCACACCCGGCATGCGGCGATGCAACTCGTCGACCGCCCGGCCAGCCTTTGCGACACTGGGCGTCGTGCTAGCCGATAGAGCGACGGCGCTCAGGTCGATCGCCGCCGCCATTTTGACCAGCGTGTCGACTGGCACGTCGGCCCCGAGGTGGATGACGTCTAAGCCTTCGGCGCGCAGATGGTCGGCGACCATTGCCAACGGGAGAGCGTGAGGGTCACCCTCCGCGCCGGCGAGCAGAACCAGACCGGGCCGCCGCCGCCCCCGCCGCCTGAAGAGGGGGCCCAGTCGGCCGACGATGCCGAGCGCCACGACTGTCGCCCTGTGCTCGTCAGCGACGCTGATCCGACCCCGCTTCCACTCGTCGCCGATGGTCCGCAGGCAAGGCCCCAAAAGCTGGAGATACACGTCGCTGGGGGTGCCAGCCATCAGGGCGCTCTCGACGATGATCCAGGCCCCGGCATCGTCGCCGGCAACCAGCCGGTCTCTCAGCCGCTGGGTTGCTCGCGCCAACGACGCGGCCCCCCGCTCACCCGCACCCCGATGTCGTGTCGGGCTGGCCGCCCCCATGACCTGAGGAGACACCAGCACCAGGTCCTCGGGTCGGATCCGCCACCTTCCCGCCCGACGCTCGGCCGGGAGGCGCCCGATCCGCACGTACCGGTAGATCGTCATGTAATGCACGCCCAGATGGTCGGCCGCTTCTTCGATGCTGATGGTCTGAGCCTCCACGTCGCCCAGTTTACTACTAAAAACTTTATTTAGTACTAAAACTGCGCGGCAACACCAATTCTGCGTGCCATCCTGGGGATGTGCCCCGCTATCGCACCTCCGTGACCACCCCCCGCCACCCGGTAGACGCCTTCGAGTTCATGGCCTCGTTCGAAAACGTCGCTGCCTGGGACCCGGGCGTCGTCGAAGCCCAACGCATCGGAATCAGTGAACTGGGCGTCGGAAGCCGTTTCCTCGTCGTCGTTTCGTCCGCCGGACGCCGGCTACCTCTCGTATACCGGATCACCGAATTCGAGCCACCCCGCCGGGTTCTGCTCGTGGCTGAAACCGCTGCTCTGCGGTCCGTCGACGAGATCACCGTGGAACCGACGCCCAGCGGAGCGACGGTCACCTACGACGCCAAACTCGTGCTGCTCGGCCCGCTACGCCTCTTCAACCCAGCACTGGCCCTGATCTTCAACCGCATCGGAGACCGTGCGGCCGCTGGTCTGCGCCGGGAAGTCCAGAAATGAACGCTGGCGCGAGGCTGGTCGACAAAGTGCTCGAGGCCACAGTGGTCGGCAGCTTCTCCAAGATCGGCTACAAAGCCCGCAGCCGCCTCGGGCACTGGTCGGAGCCCGCCCCGATACCAGGTGCGTCGGTCATCGTAACCGGGGCAACCTCCGGGCTCGGATTCGAAACCTCGGTGCAGCTTGCCCGCCTAGGCGCTTCGGTGACCTTCGTAGCCAGAGACCCGGATCGGGCCCGCAAAGCACGCGTGTCAATCGCCGAACTGTCCGGACGCGACGATGTGTCCTTTCTCCTAGCAGACATGGCCGACCTCGAATCGGTACGGCGAGCCGCGGCCGCCTACCTCGGGCAGCACGACACCCTCGATGTGCTCATCCACACCGCCGGTTCGCTAAGCCGACACTACGCGAAGGCGCCGAGCGGGACCGAGCTCACCGTCGCGACACATGTGCTCGGCCCGTTCCTTCTCACCGGACTTCTGCTACCAGCACTGCGCCAACCGCGGCCCGAACGCGAAGGCCCGGCGCGGGTCCTAATAGTGTCCTCCGGCGGCATGTACTCCAAGCGCTTTGACCTGGACCGGCTCGAAGCCGGACCGGACGGTTTCGACGGCGTCGCCGCCTACGCCCGAGCCAAACGGGCCCAAGTCGTCCTCAACCACGAATGGGCCCGTCGCGTGGAACCCCGCGCGGTTGTGTTCCATGCCATGCACCCAGGCTGGGCCGACACCCCGGGGGTCCGGTCGTCGCTGCCAGGGTTCTTCCGAATCACACAACGCATACTGCGAACCCCACAGGAGGGTGTCGACACCCTGGTATGGCTATCTCAAGCAGCACGAGCAGCGCACAGCTCGGGCCAATTCTGGTTCGACCGGCAGCCCCGCAGCGAGTACAAACTCCCCTGGACCCGCTCCGCCAACCCAAGCCTCGACCAGTCCGGACTTTGGGAATGGTGCGCTACGCACGCCGGCTGGACCAACCCGGCCTAGTGGGGCGAACATCCGACAAGAATCGCCGAATAGGTCGCGGCTTCTTCGCATTCTGTCTTGACTCGTAGTTCTGCTCAGCCGCACTTAGACAGGGGATCGGGCAGCGTCATGGGCGGAGGCCTCGCAGGTAGGTCGTGAGCAGGCGACGGCAGGTGGCGTCCCAGTCCGGGTCGGTTCGCCGTGGTTGAGCGAGCATTGCGCCGAAGGCGATGATGTCGCGCGGTGTGATGCCTGTGCGCAGTGTCGCGTCTGCGACGCCGCCGTCAATGATTCGTCGCACGATTTGGTGAATCTCGTCGCGCACGGTCTTGGTAACCGGCGAGGTGGGCGGCGGGCCGCCGTGCAGTGGCAGGACCAGTTCGTTGCGTTGGCTGATGGCTGCGTCGATGAACAGGCGGAGGCACTCGGTCGCGGTGGCGCCATGGCGTTCGGCGGCGCGGGCGTTGGCGAGCACCTGCTCGAAGGAACGGTGGGTCAGGTGGCTCAGCAGGTCGTCGCGGGTCGGGAAGTGCCGGTAGAGGGTGCCGACGCCCACACCGGCGTCGGCCGCGATGGTCGCCATAGGGACGTGCAGTCCTTCTCGGTGGACCGCCGCGGTCGCAGCTCGCATCAGTTCCTGCTGGTTGCGTAGCGCGTCGCTCCGCAACTCGCGCCGGGGTGCGGGAGGGGTGATTGCGCGAGCCATCGTCTCGTTGATCCTTGTCCGGCTTTCGGTAGGGCAAACGACGCTATGGTAGTAAACGGATGAAATAGTCCGCTTACAAGGTAGCGACAGGAGACACCATGGATGATCCGACGCACCCCGCGCCACCGACGATCCCACCTGACGATCCGGCCCGCCGCCTCACCGTCGCCCGACCCGA
>Ga0302324_100030098_pt1 | contig 10267 bp, 5 predicted proteins | sample Palsa_T0_1_FD_201949 | JGI IMG/M metagenome (GOLD analysis project Ga0302324, IMG submission 201949) | Peat permafrost microbial communities from Stordalen Mire near Abisko, Sweden - Palsa_T0_1 | ecosystem: Environmental > Terrestrial > Soil > Palsa > Peat permafrost | place: Sweden: Abisko... | reverse complement strand
TGCCGCGCCGTGCTTGGCGACTCGCTGCGTAGCATTCGCTTCATCCCCGCTCTGGCGTCTTCCCTGCTGATCGTGCAGAGTGCCGCCATCGCCCGAGAACTCGGCGGCGACCGTTGCGCGCTTCTCCTCAGCGCCATCTGCTCACTCATCGCACCTCAATACCTCTCAGACGGAAGCCTGTTGGGGACAAACTGTCTGGAACCCAACCTCTGGATGGGCTGCGCCTACTTCGCCATCCTCGCCATCAAGCACAATGAGCCACGCAACTGGTTCTGGTTCGGCTTGCTCGCGGGTTTTGGCCTGGAAGAGAAATATTCCATTGCGGTCTTCGGCCTTGGTATCGTCATCGGCCTGCTGTTGACCGAGCAGCGCCGTGTCTTCCTCAACAAGTGGATCTGGCTCGGCGGACTCGCTGCCTTCCTCATCTTTCTTCCCAACCTGCTCTGGAACATCAAGTACGACTGGCCCTTCGTTCAACTCATACGGGCCATCCGCGCCGAGGGCAGGGATGTGGTGCTCGGACCGTTTCCCTACTTCTTTCAGCAGACCCTGCTCATAAACCCCATCACCGCCCCCATCTGGCTCGCGGGATTGTTCGCTCTGCTCTTCTCCGCGCGCCTCAAACCCTACCGCGCGCTGGGCTGGTGCTATCTTTTCTGCTACACCGTCTTCTTCTTCCTGCACGGCAAGAACTACTACCTCGCTCCGGTCTATCCCATGTTGCTGGCTGCCGGCGCCTTCGTGGTTGAGTCCGCGATTCATGGCGTTGAAAAGGCCCATGCCCGCCGATGGCTGAACCCTGCCGTCGCACTCGTCCTGCTGGCCAGCGGAGCACTTCTTGCTCCGGTGGTGGTGCCGATTCTTTCTCCTGATGGCTTTCTCGCTTACACAAAATATCTCCCCTTCAAGCTCCCGGTCATGGAACACGCCCACGCCCGGGCCGCACTACCGCAGTGGTACGCCGACCAGTTTGGCTGGAAAGAAATCGTCGACGAAGCTGCTGTCGCCTGGAATCGCATCCCACCCGAGGAACGCCACGACTGCGGCATCTTCGCCCAGAACTATGGCCAGGCCGGGGCCATCGATTTCTTCGGTCGCCGCGACAACCTTCCACCGGCCCTCAGCGGCCACCAGACGTGGTTCCTCTGGGGCCCGCGTGGCTACTCCGGCAACTGCATGATCGTCCTCGACGACCGCCGGGAGGTTCTCGAACGCTTCTGGGAACAGGTGGAATACGTGGGCACGTCCGCTGATAACCCCTACGCTCTGGAAAAACAAATCGACGTCTTCTTTTGCAAGGGTAAGAAATTCGGCACCCTGGCCCAGCTTTGGCCAGAACTGAAGCGCTGGCGCTAGCTATGAGCACGGGCCAGCACCGTACACGCGGATCCAGTCGAAAGGGAGAACGCTCCGGACAGGTTGCCGGTGCTTAGTTCTTTCGCCATGCGGCGGCTTTGTCGGGCTTGCCCCACGACTCATAAAGCTGGGCCAGCCATTCTCGGGCGTAGTCCAGGTGATACAAATTCGGGACTCCCATCATTTCTTTCCGCGCCAGCATTCCCTGGTAGCCCGCGAGCAGCAGAGGCTCCGCTTCGGTGTATTTCTTCTGTCCAGCCAGGGTGGCGCCCACTAGACTCTCGGCGCGGAATCGCTGCCAGTTGTCTGGTTGCTCCTTCTTGTTAAAGTCCAGGTTCTCTCGCGCGATCGGCTCGCTGGCAGCGAACTTTCCTTCCGATACGTACACCAATACTAGATCGGCGGCCGCGGCGTGGATGTCAAACGGGTCTTCCGACCCACCGGCGCGCAGGCGCCCTGCCAGAACCGCAGCGGCATCCGTTTCTGCCAATTCATATTTGCCCTGTCGCTCGTGGAGCGATGCCAGATCGGACAGGAAGCCGAGTGTCCTGGTATGCTCCGGACCCAACACGCGGCCCACTTCCGGTTGCGTGTCGAACTTACCTTCGACCCGGGCTGCGGCTCGATCCAGGGCCGTTCTCACTCTTATGTCCGGATCGAGTCTGCCCCCGCCCCCGGATTGGTTCTTTGCGCTAGCCTGCGCCAGCAAATCGTTGCTCAGGAAATCGACGACTGCATTGGCCGACGCCGCTTCCTTTGCCGCCGTCTGCTCGGCTCTCCGGGCGGCGACCGCCTCTCGGGAACTCACGATAATGCCTGCGACAAGAACCAAAAACACCGCCCCCGCCGCTGCCACCAAAGCCTGGTGACGCCGCACAAACTTTTGGAGCTGATAACCGGTGCTCGACGGTCGCGCCACGATCGGTTCATCGGCAAGATATCGGCGAATGTCCGCGCCCAATTCCGCGGCTGAGGCATACCTCCGCCCCTTGTCCTTTTCGAGCGCTTTCGCAACAATGGTTTCCACGTCCCCACGATACCGGCGATTGATGGAACTGAGCGGCGCCGGATCTTCTTCGCAAATGACCTGCACCGCTTCATGCAACGGCTTTCGCTCGATGTCGTAGGGCGCTTTACGCGCCAGTAGTTCGTAAAGAATGACGCCGAGCGCGTACACGTCGCTTCGGATATCGAGCGCCAGAGGATCGGCCAGCACCTGTTCCGGGCTCATATAGGCTAGCGTGCCGAGAAGCTGGCCCATGTCGGTCTGCCGCGTTGCCTTGGTGTCGGAGTCGGTGACGCGCGCGATGCCGAAATCCAGAATCTTTGGTTGTCCGGATTCGTCTACCAGAATGTTCGAAGGTTTCAGGTCGCGGTGAATGATGCCGCGTTGGTGAGCGTGATGTACGGCATCACAGATTTTCGCCATCAATGCGAGGCGATCACGGGTGTCGAGAATGTTCTTATTGACATGCTGCAGAAGCGGCCAGCCATCAATGAACTCCATGGCGAAGTAGGTTGATCCCCTCCGCCGCTATTAGCAGTTCCGGCCTCATCGATTTGTGCGATGCCGGGGTGCTGCAACCGTACGAGCAGCTTGGCTTCCTGCTCGAAGCGCCGCAGATGTTCGGCGCTGGCTGCTCCCAACCGGATCACCTTAAGGGCGACAGTCCGCTGCGGGTTCTGCTGCTCCGCCCGGTAGACAGTGCCCATGCCGCTTTCCCCAATCAAACCGAGAATGCGGTATGCGCCGATGTTCGGATGGGGCTCGGCCGCGAGGCTGCCCCAGGCAGGCACGCTTCCTGCGCTGGTTAAGACTGGTTAAGGTGGGCTGCGAATCTCGATCGAGTTCGCCCGGTTCAATGCGTTCGTCGCGCATCTATCGATCTCCGCCGATCTCCACCTGATGAGAACCTGAACCTAGCTGAAAATCTGCAAGTCTTGGCACTTGGCGCTTCGGGACCGCTCAAAGACCAACCAGAACTGCGAATTTATGAGGTCAGGTTATCACGGACGGGTGGCCCACCCAAGCCAGGTTTTGGCCTGAGTGGGGACACGTTAAGACTTCAATTTCCCACACGCCGATTTCTGTGGCAGGCTTATCAGCGACGAATGAACCGATGCCGAGTTGAACAATCGTTGCAGCGGGGACGGATGTCGTGGGGACGAAAACTATGCCAAAATTCAAAACCCTGATCCGTGGCTTGTCTTTCACCGAGTGCCCGCGTTGGCACGATGGGAGACTATACTTCTCAGACTTTTACACGCGGCGAGTCCTCGCGGTCGCCCTGAATGGCTCGATGGAGACGATTGCCGAAGTGCCAGGTCAGCCGTCGGGACTTGGCTTTTTGCCTGACGGCCGAATGCTGGTTGTATCCATGCGCGACCGCAAGATCATGCGTCGCGAAGTGGATGCTTCTCTTGTTGAGCACGCCGATCTGTCGGGCCTTGCAGCTTGGCATTTGAACGACATGCTGGTCGATCACCAGGGGCGAGTCTGGGTGGGCAATTTCGGGTTCGATCTAATGGGTGGCGCCAAAGTTACCACCACGAACCTGATCAGCGTCGACCGGGATGGTTGCGCCGCGGTGGCCGCCGTCGGACTTGGTTTTCCGAACGGGATGGTGCTGACTCCGAACGGCAACACATTGATTGTTGCCGAAACGACGATGAATCGACTCAGCGCCTTTGACGTCGCTTCCGGTGTACTGGGCAAGCGACGGACCTGGGCAGCCTTCGGCGATCTGCCAACATCAACCAGGGTTGATGAGCTTTTCAGTCAGGTAGATGTTGCTCCAGACGGGATCTGTCTCGATGCGGAAGGGGCCATTTGGGTGGCCGATGCGAAAAATGGCCGGTTGATCCGGGTGGCCGAAGGCGGCGACATACTTGAAGAGCTCAAGACCGATGGACTGGGTGTATTCGCGTGCATGCTCGGAGGAGACGATGGGCGAACACTGTTCGCGTGTGTCGCGCCCACGTTCCACGAGGCCGAGGCATCAGCGAACCACCGCGCCGCGATTTGGATGATCGACGTCGATGTGCCCCGGGCCGGACTCCCTTAGCGCCGGGCAAGACCGAAGTCATTTCCCTTGTGACTGCGTGTCGGAAAACGACATGAACATGTCCGCTCAGAACCTGTCGTGCTGATTTTTGTTTTCTTATGATCTCTCGGTCGTTGATTTAAGTCGTGACCTAAAAATGACAGCCAACAAGCGCAAAGTTATCCTCACCTGTGCGATCGCGTGTTCTGTGCGAACTGCACTACTTACCTGGGAGCAGCCAGCGACTTTTTCCGCGTAACCCATCGCCATCGTTCGTTCCAGATTGCCTGGTACACGCTCGTGCCATTCTATGTCGTGGCCAAGTTGCTTTTTCAGGGTTGGCGGGCGTGCTTGCAGGCGAGCTGCACCATAGGAGTTACCGTCCAATGACCTTTCATCGTTACTTGTATAGAGGCCCAGTGTAATCAGTAACGGGAACCCGCATGGGAATTCCGATAAGTGCCTCTGACGCCGTCACTCCGAGCGCAGCGCTTGCATAACATTGACCCGCGCAGCGCGTGCCGCGGGCACCACCGATGCGACCACCGCGACCGCCATCAACACGAACGCAGCCGTGAACACGGGCATAAGTCCCGGCATTTTGACCTCCAGAAAAAACCTGCTCGCGAGCCGTGCGAGCGTGAACCCGACGGCCGCGCCGGCAAGCACGCCAGCACCCGCCATCACGGCTCCTTCGGCAATGACGCGGGTCAAGAGGTGCCGACGTTGCGAGCCGATTGCCAGGCGGATGCCGAACTCCCGAGTGCGTGCACTGACGGAAAAGGTCAGCACGCCCGCCACACCCACGATCGCGATCGCCAAAGCAACCGCGGCAAATCCGCCGAACACAATTGTCTTGAGTCGATCAGGGGTGAGCACTTCGGCGCGAATGTCTTCGAGCGTAGCGGCGTGCTCGACGGGTTGATCCACCGACATCTCGCGCACGATGCGCGTGACAGGCGTGACCAGCGCGTAGGGATCGATACGCGTGTGCACGAACAGCCGGCCGCCAAAGATGCTCACGCCATTGTCGGAAAGATTATCCGGCACCTGGCCGAACGGATGATAGATGGTGAGCGCCGCTCCCGGTATGACGTGCTCATCATCGACATCAGCTGCGACCCCAACAATTCGGCGCGGTCCTTTGCTCATGCTGATGAAATCCATCACCGGGTCGGTCCACATAACGTGGCGATTGAGGGGATCCTGGCCGGGGAACATCCGCTGTGCGGCACTTTGGCTGATGATCACTACGGGCTCGCCACCGCGCCGGTCATCATCGTTGAAGTCCCGGCCTTCAAGGATGGGGAAGCCGAGCGCCGCGAAAAATCCCGGCGAAACCGCGCGAAACTGTGCCAGAGGATCCTCTTCGTGACTGCCTTTCACGTGACCTTCGCCGGTGAATTCAAATCCCGGACCGAAATTGCCTCCATCCCGCCAAGGCACGCTGGTCCCTTCCGCGACTCCGTCAACTCCCGGCACTTCCTTGATTCGGCGTATCGCGTCCCGATAGAAATTGATGATCTGATCCGGAGTCTTGCCATAAGACATGACTGGCATATCCATGGCCAGCACGCGGTGCATGTCGAAACCGCTCTGCGTGGCTTGCAGCGTGAGCAGCGTCTTGATCAGCATACTCGCTCCAGCCAGCAGCATGAACGAGGCCGCAATCTGTGTGATCGCGAAGATGCGTAGCCGCCGGCTCGTCCCGCCGGTGATGCGCACTCCTCCGCTGCTGAGGTTGATACCCTGCGACGTATTGGCAGTAGGTAACCGCGGGACGAAAGCCAGAAGCACCGCAGCCACGATCGCCAGGCTTGCGCCAAGCCAGAGCATGCTCGAGTCAATCTTCAAGTCGAGCGCACGCACCGAGAAGCGCGAAGCGTAGCGCGCCAGGACGTTGACCATCGGACTTGCGCTAACCACTCCCAGAATCGCTCCCGCGCCGCAGAGCAGCAAGCTTTCCGCCAGCAGCAGGCGGCGTAACCTCCCCGTGGTTGCGCCGAGCGCGGTACGCACCGCCAATTCCGCTTCGCGGCGCACGGTCCGCGCCAGAATCAGATTCGCGACATTGCAGCACGCGATGATGAAGACCAGTCCCGAGGCGGCTAGCAGTACCAGCAATACGGTACGAGCACCCGACGTGATCTCATCGCGCAGCAGCTTCGCTTCGATGCTGAATTGCCCGCCCGCAGGATACGCTTCGGGGTGATCTTTCTTCATCGCAGAGTATGCCGACCGCAACTCCACTCGAGCTTGATCGAGAGACACTCCCGGAGCCAGACGCCCAAACAGTTCCGTCATCCGATGAACACGGCCAGCGACCATCGTCGCGGAGAGATGATGCGGGCTGGTCACAACGTTCGCGATGAGCTCGGTGTCCGCAGGGTAGGGAACCGAAGGCTCGAGCACTCCAACGATGGTGGCAGTGCGCGTATCCAGCCGAACCTGCTTCCCGATCACCAAGGGATCGCTCTGAAGCGCCGTGGTCCAGAAGCGGTAGGTAAGCACCGCTGCGCCTGCAGCATTGGGGCCGTCGTCGCGCGTGTCCAGCAGCCGGCCCAGCACGGGGCGTAAGCCCATAACTTCGAAGTAGGAACCGCCCACAACACCGGCGCGAACTTCACGCGGCTCACCCAGCCCAATCATCGTGAACCCGATCGTCGAAAAGTCGCCAAACTCGCTGACCGATTTCACGCTGGCCCGCAAATCTTGGATTTCGGGCACCGAAAAATGGTCGTTGTCCGCCCCGATGCCAGGGGCGCTCTGTCGAATGTAGATCAGGCGATCTTCGTCGCGGTTTACCAGCGGTCGCAGCAGGACACCGCGCACAAGCGCAAAGATAGCTGCATTGGCGCCGATGCCGAGCGCCAGCGTGAGGATCACGGCGCAGGCCAGCCCGGGAGTGCGCGCCAACGAATAGACCGCAAATCGGAGATCGCGAACCAAGGACATGCTTCACCCCTATTCCACCGACGTAGCAGGGTGCCTGCCAATTTTAGACGTCACATTATAAGTCACTTACAGGTATTGAGCTGATACTCGCTGCCCGTTTTAGGACATTCCTGCCCAAATTCGGACACCGATCCGAACGTCCGCTAACACTACGTCGGACCGCGCTGAATTTCGCGGCGGCGGCAAACCTTCCGTTGCGCAGTTTAGGGAAGGGTTGGCGACTCACCGCGGCAATAGTAGAAAAAGGCTAGAGATGCCGGCCGGGCGCTGTATGTATGATCCCGACTTCTGCTCCCGGAAGTGTCGGAGTCGGCATGGGGATAGCGCAACGCGACGAGAATGCGACCGGCGCAAGTGAATTGGATCTCGGCTATTACGGCTGGCGCGTGGTGTTGGCGGCGTGTCTCGGAGTAATGGCGGGATTCGGCTCGTTATTTGTCTATACCTTCTCTGTCTTCGTCAAGCCGCTGGCCGCGGAATTCGGCTGGAGCCGTGAAGCCATCTCCAGTGGCTTCGCGATTGCCGCCATCACCCTGGGCCTGTGCTCGCCGCTGCTCGGCCGGTGGATCGACCGCTTCGGCCCTCGCCGCATCATTCTCACCTGCATGACCATATTTGCCTGCGCCATCGGCTCACTGTCGCTCTTGCACTCCGGATTGTGGCAGTTTTACGTGACTTGCTTCGTGCTGGGCGTGGTTGGGAACGGCGCCGCTCATCTGGCCTATTCGCGATCGATTTCCACCTGGTTTCAGCGACGTTTGGGGATGGCGCTGGCCTGCGTGATGGTGGGAGCGGGCTTGGGTGCCATGATTCTCCCCGTCGTCGCCCAATCCATCATCAGCCGGTCTGGGTGGCGCGCTGCCTACGCGGCACTCGGCTGTCTGGCATTGTTACTCGGCCTGCCTCTTAGTTGGCGCTACATCCGCGAGCGCGGCATGATGGGGCAAGAGTCCGCTCCAGTCCCTCATCCCGGAATGACATGGCAACACGGCCTGCGCTCTTCTGCCTTTTGGATTGTCACCGCCATCCTTTTCGTGAGTTCGATCAGCATGAATGGAGCGATCACTCACCTCTCAGCCTTGCTGACTGATCGAGGACTCACCCCGAGGAATGCAGCACTATGCGCGTCCATACTCGGGGGATCGAGTCTTCTTGGCAGGATCGTCGTGGGCTGGCTGCTGGACCGATTCTTCGGGCCACGCGTGGCGCTCGTAATCAATCTCGTTACGGCGCTGGGTATTTTTCTTCTCGCTCGCGCAACTGGTTTTTCTGCGGGCTGCCTTGCCGCTGCGCTTATTGGTGTGGGCGCCGGAGGCGAAGCGGCCATTACACCTTACCTGCTGACGCGTTATTTCGGGCTGCGCGCTTTTTCCACGTTGTACGGTCTGTCCTGGACGTTTTATGCCGCGGCCGGAGCCATTGGTCCCGTGATCCTGGGGCGTGCATTCGATGCAACCGGTTCCTACGCTTCCTTGCTGACTCTGCTCGCAACCGCGCTCGGACTGGCCGCCGCGACGAACCTCTTACTTCCACGCTATTCAGAGTCTTTCGCAATTGCGGAGGAAATTTATGAGTGAGAGCCGAACCTCTCCGCTTGATGGCGAGATCGATAACATTGCGGTGTCGCTGCGAAGCGAGTAGTCTTACTGACACCGGAGCAATCCTCGGCGTTACCTCCAGCTCGTTGAACCCCGGAAGGAACCATGCCTCGGAGTCACATCCGCGTTCCAAGGAGCTAGAATGACGCAAATCACTGGTGTCGGCAGCCCAATCTCCGAGATTCTTTCTCGCGACGAGCAATTATTCCTGGGTGAGTGGATGCAAAATGTCCACGCATCTACACGAAAATCGGGCTCCATCCCAGAAGCCGATTTACGCCAGCAATGTTCCAAGTTTTTTTCCCTGTTTCGTAGCGGCCTGGACGACGTCGGCGCAACCGATCCGAATGATCCCCGGTGGAAGGATCTCCGGGAGTTTCTCGCCGAAGTCTCGAAGAGCCGAGCTGTCCAGGGGTTCACTCCGACGGAGACAGCTACCTTCGTTTTGTCCTTTAAAGAGCCGTTATTCCGCCGATTGCGTGAGGACGTGAAGGACTCCAAGATCGTTTCGGACCAAATATGGGGAGCCTCGGAGTTGCTGGATGCTTTCGGGCTTTATACGACCGAGGTGTTCCTGAAAACCCGCGAGGAAATCATTCGACGGGCGCAGGAGGACATGCTTGAATTGTCGACTCCAGTCGTGAAGTTGTGGGACGGAATTCTCGCGCTTCCTCTCATCGGGACGCTCGATAGCGCGCGCACCCAGGTTGTCATGGAAACTCTTTTGGAAGCGATTGTGAACACGAATTCCAAGGTCGCGATCATCGATATCACCGGTGTTCCAACCGTCGACACGGTCGTTGCGCAACATCTTCTGAAAACGGTAACCGCAGCAAGATTGATGGGCGCCGACTGCATAATTAGCGGAATCCGTCCGCAAATTGCGCAGACGATCGTCCACCTTGGTATCAACCTTCTGGATGTGACCAGCAAGGCTACTTTGCGCGATGCCTTTGCTTTGGCTCTCGAGAGAACCGGCCAGCAGCTCGTTCAGGGCGAGGATTCCTAGGCCGCCCGCTTCTTTCGGTTCTGAAATCCAAAACCGGGCCGGGCATAGTCACTTCCGTCTACAGTGAACACCCTATGTGCCTGCCCTAACAGCCCGACTAGCATTGTTGTTCCTTGGCGAGCCGGCATGGAAAGGTGTGTCCTCTCATCAGGCTGGCTTCTGGTCAGGGGCTTCCGTCAGTCATTGCAACGTTTAGGAGCGACAGATGATTAAAGGTGTGTCGAATCCCAAGACCAACGGGTTGGTTGAAGTTCTTGTCAAGGACGAATCCCCCATACTGGAGGAGTGGATAAAACAAATGAGCA
>Ga0302324_100030097_pt1 | contig 10267 bp, 9 predicted proteins | sample Palsa_T0_1_FD_201949 | JGI IMG/M metagenome (GOLD analysis project Ga0302324, IMG submission 201949) | Peat permafrost microbial communities from Stordalen Mire near Abisko, Sweden - Palsa_T0_1 | ecosystem: Environmental > Terrestrial > Soil > Palsa > Peat permafrost | place: Sweden: Abisko... | reverse complement strand
CGACTTGTCCTGCTGTCGCAGCAGCAACTGCGCCTCCTCCGCCGTGATCGCGTGAAAACGCACACTGTTGCCGGGCCGGAGCTGGCCGACTTTCCATAAATCCGCCAGCGCAATGGTCGCCGGGCAGACGAAGCCGCCGAGGCTCGGACCATCCGGACCGAGGATGACCGGCATGTCGCCGGTAAAGTCGATCGCGCCGATGGCGTAGGCGTTGTCGTGAATATTGGAAGGATGCAGCCCGGCTTCCCCGCCGTCGCGCCGCGCCCACTGCGGCTTCGGGCCGATGAGACGCACGCCGGTGCGGCTCGAGTTGTAGTGCACCTGCCAATCGGTCGCAAAGAAGGTCTCGATATCCTCGGTGGTGAAGAAATCCGGCGCCGCGTGCGGTCCGTACAGCACCGCGATGTCCCATCGCGCGGCGTAGTGCGGCATCGCGGCTTCGGGCAACGCCCTGACGCCAGCCGGAATGGGCGGCCGGGCCGCGAGCCGCAGCACATCGCCCCGGCGTAGCGCGCGTCCGGCATGGCCGCCGAAATGCCCGAGCGTGAAAGTGGCACGGCTGCCCAGGTAGCACGGCACATCCAAGCCGCCCCGCACCGCCAGGTAGGCGCGCTGTCCGGCGCCCTCGATTGCTGCAATCTTGAGCACGCTGCCGGCCTTCGCTGCGACGACGGCCCACCACGGCACAGCGGCGCCATCCAGTTCGGCACGCATGCGTGCGCCCGCGAGCACGAACTGCATGTCGCAGCCGAACTTCAGTTCCGGCCCGACGACCGTCAATTCCAGCGCGGAGCAGTCCGGAGCGTTATCCAGCAGTCGGTTCGCGAGGCGGAATGCCAGCTCATCCATCGGTCCGGAGGGCGGCACGCCGACATCCCAATATCGAAGCCGTCCGGGCCAGTCCTGTACGGTCGTGTGGGTGCCGGGCTGCAATACCTCAATCGTGTGCGACTGGAAGGACAGGGTGTCGAGCCAGCGCGTGGTCAGCGCCCCGGCGACAAACTGCGGTTGCTGCAGTAGCACTTGCAGGTACTCGCGGTTGGTTTCGATGCCGTAGACGGCGGTTTGCGCCAGTGCGGCGTCCAGCTGCAGCAGCGCCGCCTCGCGCGTCTCGCCGTGCGCGATCAGCTTGGCCAGCATCGGGTCGTAATGAGAGGAGACCTCGCAGCCGGTCTCGATCCAGCCATCGACCCGCAGCGTGTCGGGCAGCACCACCTGCGACAGCAGGCCGCTCGAGGGGCGAAAAGCCCGCGCCGGGTCCTCGGCGTACAAGCGCGCCTCGATCGCTGCGCCCTGCGGCGCGTGACGATACTCGCCCAGTGCCGGCCCATCCTTGGCGGCCAGGCGGAGCATCCATTCGACCAGATCGATGCCCGTGACCGCCTCGGTTATGCCGTGCTCGACCTGCAGCCGGGTGTTGACCTCCAGGAAATAAAAGGCCGTGGAGGCATCCCCCGGATCTGCCGCGTGATCGGCGTCGACGATGAACTCGACCGTGCCGGCCGAGCGGTACGCCACCGCCTCGCCGAGTCGTACCGCCGCGGCGCACAGCTGCGTGCGCAGCGAAGCATGCAGTCCGGGGGCCGGGGTTTCCTCGATGATCTTTTGATTGCGCCTCTGCGTCGAGCAGTCACGCTCGCCCAGCGCGATGACGTGGCCCCGGCCGTCGCCAAAGAGTTGGACCTCGATGTGGCGCGCGCGCGCGATATATTTCTCGAGAAAAACCCCGCTATCGCTGAAATGGCTGCCGGCCAGGCGCCGCACGCTCTCGAAGGCGTCGCGCAACTGCGTCTCGTCGGCGCATTGCTGCATGCCGATTCCGCCCCCGCCTGCCGTGCTCTTGAGCATGACCGGATAGCCGATGCGCGCGGCTTCAGACAGCGCCTGCTCGAGGTCGGCCAGCAAGCCGCTGCCCGGCAACAAGGGCAGGGCATTGGCCGCGGCGAGCGCACGCGCCGTGTGCTTGAGGCCGAAGTTGCGAATCTGCGCGGGCGTCGGTCCCACGAAGGCGATGCCGCTGCGCTCGCACTCCTGCGCGAAGTGCGCGTTCTCGCTCAAAAAGCCGTAGCCGGGATGTATCGCCTGGGCACCAGTGGCGAGGGCGGCTTCGAGTATGCGATCGGCGCGCAGGTATGAATCGGCAGCGGCGGCGTCGCCGATGCACACGGCTTCATCGGCCTCACGCGCGTGTCGACTGGCTCGATCGGCAGTCGAGTACACCGCGACCGATGCGACCTTCAGGCGGCGCAGCGTACGCTGGATGCGACAGGCGATCGCGCCGCGATTGGCGATCAACACTTTCTCGAACATCCCGATCCAGACCGGCGGAATATTCAGCCCGCCGCCCAGATCAGGATCTGTATCGGCGTTGGATTATAGGCGTTGCAGGGATTGTTGAGCTGCGGGCAGTTGGAGATCAGCATCAGCACATCCATCTGCGCGCGCAGCTGCACGTAGCGTCCGGCAGCGGATATGCCATCGGCAAAGCGCAGGCTACCGTCGGCGTCTACCGGCACATTCATGAAGAAGTTGATGTTGCTCGGCAGATCGCGCTTGTTCAAGCCGCGATCGTCCCGCGCGAGCGCCAGCAGGAAGTTGTCGCGGCAGCTGTGCATGTGGCGAGTCTGGGCCGCATAGCGCACGGAGTTGCTCTCCGCCGAGCAGGCGCCACCGAGCGTATCGTGGCGGCCGCAGGTGTCCGCGGTGATCGTGAGCATGGTGGCGCCGAGATTGGAGCGCAATTGCGTCCCCGTGCTCAGGTAAATGTTGCGCTGACCGCGAATCGTGTCGACCGCGCTGTATCGCTCCTCGGTGTTGTGGGCGTTGTAGAACAGCGTGTCGACGGCCTGATTGCCCTCCAGATCGACGATACGCAGGATCTGCCCGCGCTCGACGCTGCCGAGCCACGGCTCGCCTGCCGGCACGATCTCGTCGTGGATGGCGTCGGTGTCGAGGCTCATGGCAGGAACATCATTTCGGTGTTTTGAAACCCACGAGCGTTCTCGGCGCAGTGCTCGCGGCAGGCATCGTGCGCGGGTGCGGGCCCGGACTGCCAGGCGCGCAACTGCACGGATCGCGGATGGTAGCGCGTGTCCGGATCGAGCGGATGCTGGCAGGTCGAGAGCGCCAGCAACGTATCCATCTCGAAGCGCAGAACGACATAGTCCCCGGCGCGGCAGTGGCCGGCGTCGAACTGCAGTGCGCCATTCTCATCGACGCTCACGCGTGTAAAGAAATTGATGTTTGCGATCAGGTCGCGCTTGCCGAGGCCGTATTTGCCGAGCTCGTTGAGCATGCTGTCGCGGCCATTCTTGCAGTACTCGTTGCGTTGCTCCTGGAAGCGCGTCGCGCCAAAGCGGCTCGTGACCAAGGCAGCATCCGACAAACCGCAGATCGTATCGTGCCAGCCGCAGCTGTCGGCCGTGATCGAGCACAATATTCGACCCATATCCGAGTAACAGACGTAACCCGCAGTCAGATAAGCGGTGTGCTGGGATTTGAGCGTGTCGGCCATGTTGTAGCGTTCCAGCAGGGACTCGTGGTTGTAGAGCATGGCGGCGACGTTGGCCCCGGCTTCCACGGCCTCGATCCGCAATGAAGTGCCGCGGCGCAGTACGCCGGACCAATGCTCACCTTGCTGCAGGGTCTGCGACCATAGCGGGGCGGGTACGCTGCCCGGCGCCGGGAGTTCGGAGTGGCGTGTCATGGCGCACACGCTAGTGCAAGCGGGCCGGGCTCGTAAAGTCCACCCGCCTGCACCATTGCCGCCCACCCGCCATTTGCTCGGCACCGCGCGGGTGCGGCCGAGGACTGACGCTGTGCCATTATGGCTGGGCCCGGCACCGGCCCCGCGGCACAGGGCTTGCAGCCTTGGCCTGGACACCGGACTGAAGATCCGCGTTAACCAGATCAGGAGTGTCGGGGATGCAGATCCTGCAGCCGCTGTCGCCGCGCGCGAAACTCGTCATCGGGGTCGCGTCCTTCGTGCTGCCGGTGCTGATCTGGTGCGTCGTGAGCTATGTCCCCTGGGTCTGGCATCCGCAGATCATGGTCAGCGACCCCGGTTCGGTCTCCTACCTGGAAGCGGGCGCCCACATGCCGCGAGATGCTTTCGAGGGCGAGGTCGCTGATGCTCAAAAGGAGGGCCGGGCGCCGCCGCGGGGGGTCGCCGCCAATCCGATCTATCTGCCTTCCCCCGGTCAAGTGCTCGAGGCCTTCTATACCTCTTTCACGACCCCGCCACCGACCAAGGACGGGCAATGGCTGCACCAGAGTCTCTGGCACAGCATCCAGATCATCTTCTGGGGCTTCGTGATCTCCTCGATCTTCGGTGTCCCACTTGGCGTACTCTGCGGCGCTTACGCCTCGGTCGCGCGCCTGAACGAGCCCTTCATCGAGTTCTTTCGCTACTTACCCGCGCCGGCCTTCGGCGCGCTGGCGGTTGCGATCCTGGGCATCTACGACGGACCGAAGATCGCGGTCATCGTCATCGGTACGTTTTTCCAGCAGGTGCTCATCATCGCCAACACCACGCGCAAGCTCGACCCGGCGCTGCTCGAGGCGGCGCTGACGCTCGGCACGCGCAGCCGACAGCTGCTCACGCGGGTGGTCGTGCCGGGTATCCTGCCGGATCTGTACCGCGATCAGCGCATTCTGCTTGGCTGGGCCTGGACTTACCTGATCGTGGCGGAACTGATCGGGACGACCTCGGGCATCACCTGGTTCATCACGCAGCAGGCGCGTTACCAGCACTTTCCCAACGTCTACGCCGCCATTGCCATGATCGGCATTCTCGGACTGGGGATCGATATGATCCTGGCCGCCCTCGGTCGCCGTCTGTTTCCCTGGGATCGCTCGCTGGTCAGGAGCACATGAACGACATAACGCTGCCGCGCGACCTGCTGCCCTCGTACCTGGAGCAATCCGAAGTCGTACGCGCGCGCTTCGAGCGGCTAAAGGCGCGCGAGGTCCTGCTGACCATCTCGCATCTGTACAAGAACTTTGAGCGCGCCGGCCGCAGCATCGTGGCGCTCAAGGACATCAACCTGCAAACCTATCGGCGCGAATTTCTCTGCGTCGTGGGGCCCTCGGGCTGTGGTAAATCGACGCTGGTGCGCATCCTGGCCGGACTCGAGCAGCACAGCGCGGGCGAGGTGTTGCTGCAGGGGCAGGCGGTCAACGGTCCGGGGCGGGACCGCGGCATGGTGTTTCAGGGATACACGCTCTTTCCCTGGCTCACGGTGAAGAAAAACGTGATGTTCGGGCTCGAGGTCAATGGCCACGGCAAGCTCGAATGCGAGCGCGAGGCCTTGCAGTGGCTCGATCTGATCGGGCTGGAGAAATTCGCCGACGCCTATCCCCAGCAGCTCTCCGGGGGCATGAAGCAGCGGGTCGCGATCGTACGCGCACTGGCCAATCAACCGCGCATCCTGCTCATGGACGAGCCCTTCGGGGCGCTCGATGCCCAGACCCGCGCCCGCATGCAGGCGCATCTGCTGGAGATCTGGCGCAAGATCGATATCACGATTGTCTTCATCACGCACGATCTGGATGAGGCGATCTTCCTCGCCGACCGCATCCTGGTGCTATCGGCGCATCCGGGCCAGGTGCAGGAACTCATTGAAGTACCGGTGCCGCGCCCGCGCCGGATCGAGCAGTTCGTGAGTCCGGAGTTTCTGGCTACCAAGGCGCGTCTCGAGGAGCTCATCTATATCGGGCGGCACGATGAGGGCGAGGAGGAGGACTATCCGATCCTGGGGCGCATGACGGACGTGAACGACAACGTCGAATGAGCTGAGCCAGTTGCGCCGCGCGCTCGGCTCGCGGCATTCTTGAACAGGCCGAATCGAGGCTTGAACAGGAATGGCGATCATGAGCATCCGGCCGGTGCTGCGCATGGGCGATCAGCGATTGCTGCGCGTGAGCGAGCCAGTGCGCACATTGGGCAGCGCAGCACTGCACGAGCTATTGCTCGACATGCACGAGACGATGGCGGCCCTCGACGGCGCCGGGCTGGCGGCACCACAGATCGGGGTACCCTGGCGGGTCGTGATCTTCGGCACCGGTGCGCCTAACCCGCGTTATCCGGAGGCCGAGATCGTGCCGGCCACCGTCCTGATCAACCCGGAGCTCGAGCCTCTCGGCGCTGAGCTCGAAATGGGTTGGGAGGGTTGTCTGTCGGTGCCTGGCATGCGCGGCTTGGTGCCGCGTTTTCAGCATCTGCATTATCGCGGCGTCGATGAGCAGGGCCAGCCCATCGATCGGCGCGTGAGCGGCTTCCACGCCCGTGTGGTGCAGCACGAGGTCGACCATCTCGATGGCATCCTCTACCCGATGCGCATCACGGACATGAGCCAATTCGGCTTCAATGAGGAGCTCTTCCCGGGCCAAGACCTGCAGGAAGACTGATTGGAATCAATCCAGGCGCCGGGCCTCGAGTGAGGCCAGCGCGCCGTTCGCATCGACTGTCAGCTTAAGCTCTATGGGCTGACAGCAGATCTGGCAGTCTTCGATATACGTCGCCCCGCCAGCCGAGTAGTCCGCCAGCGTCTGGAAGCTCTCGCCGCAGTAGGGGCACTGCACGGTCTCGAACTGTGCACCCTCGGCGCGCTCGCTGCCCGGTGCGCCAACCGCCGCGGGCTCGAACACCGGCTCGAGGCCGTAGAGCGCGTCGATGGCCGCGGCGTCCAGGCCGGCGGCGGGTGCTCGTGGGCGCTTGACGGCCATGAGCCCACCCTAACAAAGCCCTGAGGCGATCGCGTAAGATCTTTGAGCGCGGGTCATACCGCAATCACCTCGAGACGAGCACAGCGTATGAACAGCACCGGGGCGGGGCCGGACTCCCTGAAACTGGCTCTGCGGCAACTGCACGCGGAATTGTCTCAGGCGCCGGATCTGGACGCAGGCTCGCGAGCGCTGTTGCGAGAGGTACTGGCGGATATCGAGCGCTTGCTGCACGAGGGCGCGGCACCATCCACTGGCGCCGCGCCACACCGTCTGGAGGCCGCTGCGGTCGAATTCGAAGCCGATCATCCGGCCTTGGCCGCCAGCGTGCGTCAGTTCATCGATTTACTGGGGCGGGCTGGCTTCTGACCCCTTCGGTGCGCTGCGCCATCCGCGCCTTCCAGCTCGCTACCAACTTGCCCAGTTGCGCCTTCTGATCGGCCGTCAGAACGTTGTAGAGCTGCTGGTTCAGGTCACTCTGCTGCTGGATCCGGTCCGTGGCGCGCTTCTTGGCCGCCTGCACGGCGCCGGCGTAACCCGGATCCCCCGGGTTGGCCAGTGCAAGCATGTCGGGGGGAGCCCCGGTTGGGGCCTTGGCCGCGAATTGCGTGCGGGCATTGGTCAGAATCGTGTGCACCTGTTGCTGCTGTGCGGCGGTCAGGTCCAGCGCGCGGAAGCTGCGCAGGATGATGGGCCCACCCATTATGCCAGGACCCGGCCCGCGCATCGCCTCCGGTCCACGGCCCCCGTCACGATGCCAGTCGCCGCCGCGCCCCCAGCGATGGTGGCGATAGTGGTGATGGTGATGGTGCCGATGCCAGTCACCATGTTCGCGCTCACCCCAGCGTTCATGATCAGAGCGATCGTCAAATCTGCGGCCCGGGCCAGGTCCGCCGTCACGCCACCCAGGTCCGTGGGCGTCGCCGTCGGGTGGCGGGGCGGGGGCGCTCGCAGCGGCTCCGGCCGCCGCCGTATTCGGACCCGTTTGAGCGATGGCGCCGCCGACCAGTCCGGTCAGGGCCAGAGCGCAGAGCAGCTGTGGAATTCTATTTGTCATAAAAGAAAACACCTCGTTTACCCGCGTGAATATTATATGGACAACGGGGAAACGCTACAGTGCCCCGCCGGCGCACGCGCGAGGCTTAAATGGGCATTACATCGAGTTAATGAACGCGTCTTAATCGACGCCAAAGGGCCTCTTCAGGCTGAGAGGGCTTCCCCACGCGCGGCGCGCTTGCGCTCATGCTCCGAGAGATAGCGCTTGCGGATACGGATGCTCAGCGGCGTGACCTCGACCAGCTCATCGTCGGCGATGAATTCAACCGCGTATTCCAATGTGACCTGGACCGGCGGGGTCAGGATGATTGCCTCGTCCTTGCCGGCAGCCCGGATGTTGGTGAGCTTCTTGGTCTTGATCGGATTGACGACCAGATCATTTTCACGGCTGTGGATGCCGATGATGATGCCTTCGTAGAGCTTGTCACCGGGGCTGACGAACAGACGCCCGCGCTCCTGCAAAGCGAACAGCGCATAGGCGACCGCCTCGCCATTCTCATTGCTGATCAACACGCCATTGTGGCGGTCGGGGATCTCGCCGCTGACGGCCGCGAAGCCATCGAAAATATGGCTGATCAGGCCGTTGCCGCGCGTGAGGGTCATGAATTCGCCCTGGAATCCAATCAGACCGCGAGCCGGCACCCGATATTCGAGGCGGGAGCGGCCCGACCCGTCGATGACCATGTCGGTCAGTTCCGCGCGCCGCTTGCCGAGCGCCTCCATGACGCCGCCCTGATGGGCCTCATCGATATCGACGGTCAGTGCCTCGAAGGGCTCGAGCACAATTCCGTCAACGATCTTCTTGAGTACCTGAGGCTTGCCGACTGCGAGCTCGTAGCCTTCGCGTCGCATGTTCTCGATCAGGATGGTCAGGTGCAGCTCGCCGCGGCCGAGTACCCGGAACACGTCGGCGTCGGCAGTGTCCTCGACCCGCAGCGCCACATTGCTCTGCAACTCGCGGTAGAGCCGCTCGCGGATCTGGCGGCTGGTCACGAACTTGCCCTCGCGCCCGGCGAGCGGGGAGGTATTGACCTGGAAATTCATGGCCAGCGTGGGCTCATCCACCTGGATGGGCGGCAGGCCTTCGGGCTTTTCCACATCGCAGATCGTCAAACCGATATTGACGTCTTCGATGCCGGTCACAGCGACGATATCCCCGGCGGTCGCCTCCTCCACGGACACGCGACGCAGGCCCTTGAATGTCAGCACCTGGGCGATCTTGGCCAGGCCGCGATCCTCGGTGCCGTCGCGCAACGCGACGTTGCGCCCGGCGCGCAGCGTGCCGCGGCGAATGCGGCCGATGCCGATGCGACCGACGTAGGAATTGTAGTCGAGCGTCGAGATCTGCAGTTGCAGGGGTGCATCCACGTCGGTCAGGGGTGCCGGCACATATTGCAGAATGGCCTCGAACAATGCGGCCATGTCCGGGTCGCGCCGTGTCATGTCGGTGCTGGCCCAGCCCTGCAGCGCCGAGGCGTAGATCACTGGAAAATCGAGCTGCGCGTCCGTGGCCCCGAGCTTGTCGAAGAGTTCAAAGGTCCGGTCGACGACCCAACCGGCGCGAGCACCCGGGCGGTCGATCTTGTTCACGACCACGATCGCTTTGAGGCCGAGCGCTAGCGCCTTGCGCGTGACGAAGCGCGTCTGCGGCATCGGGCCCTCGACCGCATCGACGAGCAATAGCACGCCATCGACCATGGACAGCACGCGCTCGACCTCGCCACCGAAATCGGCGTGACCCGGCGTATCGACGATGTTGATGCGGGTGCCGCCATATTCGATGGCGCAGTTCTTGGCCAGGATCGTGATACCGCGTTCGCGCTCGATGTCGTTGGAGTCCATGACACGCTCGCCCACATGCTCATGCGCCGCGAAGGTGCCGGATTGCTTGAGCAGACAGTCGACCAGCGTCGTCTTGCCGTGATCGACGTGCGCGATGATCGCGATGTTGCGAATCGGACGTTGCATGGGATGGCGGGCCAGGGGTATCAAAAAGGGCGCCGAGGGTAGCAGAAGCCCAGGTGCGGTGTTAGACTATCTCAGATCTATTAATAAAGATATCTCAATATGTTTAAAGCCTCCGTGGCTAGCGAAAATCTGGGACAGGTCGTCGGGGCGCTCAAGAGCGCCGCCGAGCCGACCCGCTTGCGCCTGCTGGTATTGCTCAGTCACGGGGAGCTCACGGTCAGTGAGCTGTGCCGCGTGCTCGGCCAGAGCCAGCCACGCATATCCCGGCATTTGCGCGTGCTCACCGAAGCGGGATTCCTGGATCGCTTCCGCGAGCAGCAGAGCGTGTATTACCGCGCCCCAGTCCGCGGCCGCCCGCTGGAGTGGTTGCGCCAGATCCTGTCCATGACCCACCCGGACACGACGGTGCTCAGGCGCGATCGCGAATGCGCGCTGCAGGTGGTGCGGCAGCGGGCTGATGTTGCGGCGCAGCAGCTCAGCCTTACGGACGCCGAGGGCGCCGTGAGCTGGCGCGACTCGC
>Ga0302324_100030096_pt1 | contig 10267 bp, 11 predicted proteins | sample Palsa_T0_1_FD_201949 | JGI IMG/M metagenome (GOLD analysis project Ga0302324, IMG submission 201949) | Peat permafrost microbial communities from Stordalen Mire near Abisko, Sweden - Palsa_T0_1 | ecosystem: Environmental > Terrestrial > Soil > Palsa > Peat permafrost | place: Sweden: Abisko... | reverse complement strand
CCGGGCGACTCCATATATATCTGATCGACCGGATTTCCGTTCGATACCAGGTGGCCGTCATGAACTGCCAGAAACGCCGCGCCCGTCCTGCTCGTCACAGCAAGTACCGCACTCGCGCCCCGGCACCAGCGCCGCGTCTGCCCCGAATCCCGCGTCTTCCATCGACACCGCCCCCACCGAGAGGTCAGGCAAGTTCGTTGCGTCGCGCAGACGATCGACGATCCTGAACTGCAGAAGCCGCAGGGATATCGTAAGCGCTCGGTCTGCGCCGTGTAGCCGTGCGGGCAGCGTCGTGTTTGCATGATGTTGACTTTGCGGCATCCGGTGGATTTGCTGCTGTTCTTGGAGTTTTGTCTGGGTTTTGGAAGCGGTGGAAGCGCGCGATTAGTGGACGGGCAGCTATCATTTGGTGAGTTTGGCGCCTCGCCGCGGCCGGCGGATGGTTTGTTTTTCGCGGTTCTGCCGGAGGCGGCTGCGGCGGCGGATATTTCGCGCCTTGGGCAGCATCAATCCCGAACACACGGATTGACCGGCAAACCGATTTTAGCAGAACGGTTGCATGTCTCGGTTCACAATATTGGCGACTATGCTGGCCGTCCACGCGGGATCGTCGCTGCGGGGTGTGAAGCTGGCGCTGCGGTGGAGATGTCATCGTTCGACCTGGCGTTCGACCGTGTGGTGAGTTTTGGCGGCAGGTCAGGCAACCGGCCATTCGTATTGCGCGGCGGCGATGGTGTTGCGGGATTGCTGGCCCTGCATCGGCATCTTGGCGCGGCACTGCAGAAAGTCGGTTTGTGGCGCTGGGTGAAGCCGCAGTACGAGCCGCACGTGACCTTGTTGTATGATGATCGCTACGTTGCAGAACAGGCCGTCGATCCTGTCCGTTGGACGGTACGTGAGTTCGTCCTGGTGCATAGCCTGCACGGTCAGGGGCGTTATGATTTCCTCGGGCGGTGGAAGTTGCGTGACTGAGAGTGTCAGGTTGATGCCAACGCTTTCCACGGCATCAGATCGAGCACCCGGTTGATGGGATGGCCGTCGGCGATCTTTGCTAAAATATCACGCAAGTAGACTTCTGGATTGACGCCATTGAGCTTTGCCGTCTGGACGATGGTGTAGATCGAGGCAGCCCGGTCACCGCCGGCATCTGACCCGGCGAAGAGATAATTCTTCCTGCCCAGAGCAATGCAGCGCATCGCATTTTCGGCAATATTGTTGTCCACCTCCAGCCGACCGTCGGTGATGAACCGTGACAGCGCCTCGCGGCGATTGATGGCGTAGTTGAATGCGCCCGCCAGCGAGGATTTGGCCGATAGCTTGGCGACGGTTGTCGCTGCCCAGGCAAAAACGCTTCAACCAGGGGGGCCGTCTGGCAGCGCAATTTTGCCCGTTCAGATATCGGCACCATGGCGGCGCGCGCTTCGATGGCATAGATGGCGGCAATCCGGTCCAGCGCTTCCTTGGCCGTGGCAGATTTGCGATGCTCCCACTCGTCGAAAAATCCGCGGCGCGTGTGGGCCCAGCACGCAACTTCGATGATTGGGCCGGGCTTGGTGCGGGCGGGGCGATAAAGCTTCTCGAACCCGGCATAAGCATCTGCCTGGAGAAAGCCGGTAAAGTTGGCCAGGTGCGCGGCCGGACGGACGGCGGTGCGATCGGGGCTGTAGAAGTAGGCGGCGGCAGGGGGCGCCTCGCCGCAAAAAGGACGATCGTCGCGCACGTAAGCCCACAGCCGCCCGGTTCTGGTCCGGCCTAGTCCCGGCTCCAACACCGGCACCGTCGTATCGTCGCCGTGGATTTTATCGGCCGCAAAAACCTGCGCGCGGATGGCGGCCACGATCGGATCGAGCAGCCAGGCTGCCTGGCCAACCCAGTCGCACAGAGTGGAACGATCCAGCTCCAGGCCCTGCCGAGCGTAAATCTCGCATTGGCGATAGAGCGGCAGATGATCGCAGTATTTCGACACCAGCAAATGCGCCAGCATGGCAGGTGTTGCGCGGCCGCGCGGCGTCGGCATCGAAGGTGCGGGCGCCTGGGTGATGGCATCGCAAGCCTGGCAGGCATATTTGGGCCGCACATGCCGGATCACCTGGAAGTGGCCGGGCACATAGTCCAGTACCTCGGTTACGTCCTCGCCCAGCCTGCCCATGCCGCCGCCGCAGGCCGGGCAAATGCACGCGCTGTCTCCGGCGGGCTGATGCAGCACCTCCTGGCGTGGCAGATGGTCGGGGAGCGGCTTGCGCCTCGGCTTGGCGCGCGCCAGGGCTGGAGCTTCGGGCTGGCTAGCCTCGGCACGCGCCGCGTCCTCGGCCTCGCCAGTCTCCAACTCCTCAAGCTGCAACTCCAGCTGTTCAATCTGGCGGGTGATGCGCTCCGAGGACCGGCCAAACTGCATCCGGCGCAGCTTGGCGATCTGAAAGCGCAGTTTTTCAATCTCCAGCGCCTTAAGCTGCACCGCGGTCTGCGCGGCCTTCAGCTCACCCTGGCAGGCCAGCGCAAAGGCGCGCAGGGCGGCGGGATCAGCGGGCAGTTCGGCCGTGGCGAGCGACATGCGCAAACTTATCAAGGCCTGCCGCAGCAAACCAGAATCAATGCGGAATCGGTGATACGTCAGACCAGCATTGGTTGAGCTGGCGGCAGCGGTGCTATCGTGCGCCGCCAATCCATCGCCTCGATCAGCACCGAAAACTGCGCCGGTGTGAGCGTCATCGCGCCATCCACAATGGGTGGCCATACGAAGCGCCCGCGCTCCAGCCGCTTGGCGATCAGCCACATGCCCGAACCGTCCCAGTAAAGCCCTTTGAAATAATCGCCGCGCTTGCCGCGGAAGATAAAAAGATGGCCGCCGAACGGATCAGCACCGATCACTTGCTGGGTGCGGGCCGCCAGGCCGTCAAACCCGTTGCGCAAATCGACGGGACGGCAGGCAAGAAACACCTTTGTTCCGGGCGCGAGGCTGATCATGTGAGCCCCCTTATGGCGCGCAGCACCCGCGACAAAGCCTTCTCGTTGACGGACGCATCGACGCTGATCCGTGCGCCGCCCAGCAGCGCTATCTCGATGGACCCGGCTTTGCACGCCACGGGCGGGAACTCCGGCGCAAGCGCTGGCTCAGATGGCGCCAGCAGCACTGGTCCGCGCGGCACTCTACCCTCGACCACGCCGACCGGAACGAACCCAACATCCTCCGGCGCTCCCGCCGCGACGGCGGCGGCCTTGCGGGCCGATCGCCAATTATAGAGCAGGCTTTCCGATATCCCGTGCCGCCGCGCCACCAGGCGCACTTTGCCACCTTCGGCATCGACCTCTGCCAGCAGTGCTGCCTTCTCCTGCGCGCCCCAGATACGCCGTCGGTCCCTCGGCCCAAGGATCTCTGCGTCCGCCAAAACCGCCTCCTTCTGGAGTCCAGAAGAAGGCTCCAGAGATCAGCAACATCGCTATGTGCCAACCGCGCCGCTACACGGCCCAGGCCAGACGCTTACCTTTTACTGGTGCCGGACGAGACGTGGGCGCAAATCGCAGCCGAGATCCGGGCCGTGTTCGCCAGCTCCGTCTCCGAGCCTCCAACGACGCCGCCCACGGCCCGCCAGCGCGCCGCCCGCCTGCAAATTTCAAAACATGAGCTTCACCGCGCTGGCGACTCCTGATGGCGAACGAAAACTGCTTTAAAAGGGCGACCCTTCCATTCCGTGGAAGGCGGCCTGTCGAAGTTAGCGTCTCCCTCGCGCAAGCCAAAGATGGATAACTCTGGGCAACGGTGGCCGTTCAGCGAGGCCGCGCCCAACGGGAGGATTTCGACGATGAAAACGCCCCTGGAGATCGTCAAAGAGTTTTACGCAAACCTGACGACGGGCGACGCGGACAGCGCTATGGCGTTGATGTCGGACGACATCGAGTGGATCACGATGATGGACTACAAGGTGGACGGCCGTGGCCCTCAGAAGGTTCTCGAGGGGATGCTTGTACCCGCCATGCAGGAGTGGGAGCCATACGTTCTGATGCCGCACGAATTCATCTGTGATGGCGAGAAGGTGGTGTCGGTGGGACGGTTTAGCGGGACGAACCGCATGACCGGCAAACACGTGGAGGTCGATTACTCCCATATCTGGGAGGTTCGGGATGGGAAGATCGTGCGGCACAGGCAGTTCATCGACACCGGGAAGATCGAGCCGGCACGCCGCCCTGGCTAGTGCAGCAGCTGCGCGCTCGAACGCCGACGTCGGACGGGCTCCAACGCCGCCACCGTTTCGGCTGCGGCCGCCCTGCTGAAGCGCCTCCGTTGAAGATCGCTGCCACCATGGCCCCATAGCCCTCTAGCAGGCTGCTGAAAAACTCCGAATTATCGAATCGATACACGATTTAACGGCGTAATCCTGCTCATCGGTTCTAAATCACGCAGTAAACTTTCGATGATGAGGCGCTTTATAAATTTGCGGGAATTCGCAAATTTCCGGAATTAGTTTTTCAGCAGCCTGCTAGAGGGGAATGGCCGCCAGTCGGTCGTGAAGGCGAGGCACCACAAAATCGATGAAAGCACGAAGCTTGATCGGCATGCGGTTCTGCTTATCGTAGACTAGGTGAACTGGCCGTGGCGTTGGCTCGAAGGGCTCGAGCACGAGTTGCAAGCGCTCCTCACGCACGAAGTCAGCCACCTGGTAGGACATAGCGCGGATGATACCGGCGCCGGCGAGCCCGGCGTCGATTGCAGCATCAATGGTGCTGACGCTGAGCCGTGATCGAAAGGAGACCGCGACTTCGCTTTCCTCCGACCGGAACCGCCAGGTGCTTTGTGCCGACACGCTCTCAAACGAGATTACATCGTGCGATGCCAAGTCCTGTGGGACTCTCGGGGGGGGCCGGCTGGCAAAATACGCCGGGCTCGCACAGGTGACCCGACGGACGGTCCCGAGACCTGTCGCTATAAGGCTGCTGGCGGGCAGGTCGCCAATGCGCAGAGCCACGTCGACCTGGTCATCCAGAAAGTGAGTGACCCTGTCAGTCAGCATCAGCTCGACGGACACCTCCGGGAAGGCGAACAGGAACGTCAGCACGACAGGCAGGAGGTGCAGCCGCCCAAACATGATGGGCGCAGTGACCACCAAGTCACCCTTTGGCTCCGTGTACTCACCGCCAGCAGCACGTTCGGCCTGGTCAAGCTGTTCCAGGATCGTCTTGGCGGCTGCAACGTAGGAGCGCCCAGCTGGCGTGAGGTCCAGGCCTTTGGAGGAGCGGACCAGCAGATCGGCTTTCAGGTGGCTCTCCAGCTCGGACACCTTGCGGCTCACAGTGGCCAGCGGCACGCCCAGCTTTCGGCTCGCCTTTGACAGGCTTCCGCATTCCACCGCAGCCAGCATCACAGACATCGCTTCGAGACGATCCACAGGCCTTCCAGTTTCTGGTAACTGACCTTCCGGTCTCTGCCACTGTCACATGAAAAAGTGAAGGCCCAGGTGCAACCTGGCGCTTAATCGAGGAGATCGCTGTGATGGCAGTGCCAAAAAGCGCAGCGAACTCGCCTGCTTGTCGTGGCTGGGTGGCCTTTGCGGGCCTCGGGGCCGCCGCATGAGCCGGGGACCGAAGGCGGCCCACGAAGATCGCCAGCTGGACGGGCTGGTGCGGTCGGCGCAGGACGGCGATACCGGTGCCTACCGGCACGTTCTGCGGGCCTGTGTGCCACTCGCTGCGGCCGCTGCCTGGCGCCGGGGCGTGCCACCCCACATGGTGGATGACGTGGTGCAGGACGTTCTGGTCAGCCTCCACCAGGCGCTTGCGACCTATGACGCCGAGCGGCCCTTCGCACCCTGGCTGCGGGCGATCGCAACACGGCGTGCCATCGACGCGCTCCGCCGCCACACCCGATGTGGCGCGCGCGAGGTGCACGTCCCGATCGCCTATTTGAACCACGCCGAAGATCCAACGGATTTCGTTCAAGCCGTCATCTGTCGCGCCGAGGCCGGCCGCCTTCGTGCCGCCATCGCCACTCTCCCGCCGCGACAGCGCAAGGCCGTGGAAATTCTTGGGCTACAGGAACACACGCTGGAGCAGGCTTCGAATGTCACGGGCAGCAGCAAGGTGGCGCTCAAGGTAAATTTCTCGCGTGCTCTCAGATCTCTTCGAACAAGGCTGGAGAATAATGCCAATGCCTGACGGCATCTGCGAAATCAAGGCAAGCTTTTTTCCACTGACCGCGGACCTTCACGTGGGTCTCGTCGACTCGCCAGCTGGTAGAGGGTGCCCCGCGCCACTGCCAGCGCAGCCGTTTCTCGATCTTGGGTGCATACTTCTGAACCCAGCGATAGATCGTCGAGTGGTCGATCAAGACGCCGCGCTCGCCCATCATCTGCTCCAGATCGCGGTAGCTCACGCCGTAACGGCAATACCATCGCATCGCCCAAAGGACGATCTCACCGTCAAAGTGACGACCCTTGAAGTCCGACATGGCCGGCGTCCCGACTTTCAGAGGGCCCATCCCAATCGACCGAAACCCAGTTTGCAACAGAGCCTTTCCAGCCCATGCTGTAGACTTTAGGCGTGGTATGGGATGCCAAGGCTTCCCGAGCCGCTCGGCGACGACTGACTAGGAAGGGCTGTGATGAACCTCGCTGAGATATCACAAATCTCCCAGACGCTGGGCTCAGCCGCGGTCGTCGCGTCGCTCATCTTCGTGGGCGTTCAAATCCGTCAAAACACAAAGACCACGCGGGCGGTGTCGCATCACGCTGTCTCCGAGGCGCTCAATCGAGTGAACCTTTTGTGGGCACGGGACAGCGAGGTTACCAGGATATGGCTTTTGGGGATGAGCGATCGACGCGCGCTCACGTCGGAAGATCGATGGCGTTTTGACTCAATGGTGCGCGCCTACCTGCACGTCTGTGAAACCATGTATACGCAGGCGGGGTTGGGCGCTGGCGATTGTGGCATCGTCATGGCCGAAGAGAACGGCATCAAGCACGTGTTTTCGTCGCACGGTGTGAGAGATTGGTGGTCAGATAATCCATTCGGCTTCTCAATGGAGTTTCGGAAATACATCGAAAAGCTCACTAACCCATAATAGTCAGGTTGGTTCGCTATCGTAGAGGTGTGCAGAGACTCCTCAACCTTTGCTTTCTGCGTGATCGTGCTGGCAGGCCGAGAGCTCACGTCGATCCTTCCTTTACATGCAGCCGCTCGGCCGCCATGACATGCGCCCGCAGCCGATCGAACAGCGGTATCAGCGCCGCGGTGCAGGCGCCCATATGGTCGGCCAGGGTGGACAGGCTCAGCGGCACGCCCTCACGGGACGTAGCGCTCAGCCCGGCGGCTCGCCAGCCAGACGCGCCCGCTGACAGGAAAAGCTATCATCGACGTTCCAGCGCATCGAGCACCAGACGCAGGAATGCAGGTTTCACCCCACACCCCATCCGAAAACGATGGCCGCCGGCAAGGTTAATCTCGATGGCGTCGGCAGGTGGCCCAGGTGGCGCTGCGCCTAGCCGGTCGGGTGTCAAAACGAGTGGCACGAGCTGCGGCGCCGAAAATGGGGCCTCTGAGCCGTTTAACCATCAAGCCCAGCCAACTAGTTAGTTTGCTACGTTAGGTTGGTTAAGCTGTCCCCTTCGAGGCCATGAAGCCAATGTGAAGGGTTAGTGCTGTCAGAATGCCGAGCGTCATCGTCTCAAACGTGAACTGGGCGTAGCTGAGTATCGCGGTGATGGCGTTCGTGTTTGCATAATGAACGTTCAAAAGCGGAGCGAACACTGGACCCTTGAGTGCGAGAATGAGTGCGGCTGTGATACCGAATCGGGTGAGGGGAGCCGGGGGCAGTTTGTTTCGCACCGCAAGACCGATCACTAGGGCGGCGATGACCGGCTCGATGAAGGTGAGGTAAGCTGGCAGAAGGATGTGCCAGTCATAAGGAAGACCGTACCGCTGGTGGCCTTCACGTGCTCCGGTGAACTCGATCACGCCGGCAAAGGCGTAATTGGCGAGTGGCTGGACTACGAGGCTGACACCTCCAGCAATTACAACGGCGGCGATAACGTTAGCCGTGACGCCGGTACCGCGGCGGGTCCAGCTTTCCACTCCAATCGCGATGACAGCCAACGGGATCAGCTTCGGTATGTTGTCAACGAAAGGATAGAGCGTCAAATTGCTGAGGTTGATGAACTCCATGAATGGTCCGCGGAAGAGGTCTTCATGAATAGTCGCAAGAAAAAGAAACATGACCGTACAGCGGAGGCGGAGGCTGCTCTTGCGATGGCGTTCCGGAAGATGAGCGGAGAGGTAAATGGCTGCGAGAACGGATAGGATGCCATCCGGCAATCGTGGCCAGCCTGTATAGGGGAAGTTCGATGGATAGGGGACGTGTAGTCCCTGGATCATCACAGCGTGCACGCTAAGCGACAGCACCAATGCGACGATCGCTCCAGCGATGAGGATCGGCCACGAAACGCGCTCGACTAAAACGATCATAAAACCTGTACCAACGCACTAAGGGTAAGGCCGGGGATGCCGTGAAAAATCAGTCACCAGCGGCTGGACCGACTACATGAGCAGCTTGCGCAATATCTGCCGCATGGCTTTACGGCCCCGTGAGCTCGAAGTCCGACACTATCCGTGACACTACAGCCTGGCTGACATTGTAAAGTCGTGCCGCCTCGGCACCGGACTTCCGCCCGGTAATGACTGTCCCGGCGATCTCCCGACGCTTCGGCAACGACACTAAAAGTTGCGACCAAACCCATTGCTAGCGGCGAGATTGTCTGTTGTCGCAAGTCCATCGTCGCGCAACTGATCCGGCACGCCGGTCTCCATCGCGGGGTGGTTGGCGCCACAATAATTGCGTCATATACGTTGTGAATCCGATATAGCATCGGCGGGGTGCCCACATCCTGTGCCAAGTTAACGCTGTAGCTGGACACACCATTTAATGGCCCGCTGAACTTGGCTCATAGTAGCGGGGCTCGCCTGCCACTTCATGCCAGACCCGCTTTGCCTCGACGGCAGTCATTTCAAAATGGCCAGGTTGCCCTTCGGCGTAAGCTTCAATTCGTATTGCAAATGAAATATGGCCGTCGCTCGTCCACATCAGGTGCATCGCTTCATCTGAGGGATTGCCGGTCAGCTCCGCTTCGGTTGTAGCCAGAGGGGCGGCGTTGCCGGCATTGCTATCATACAGAAACGCCTTCACCTTGAGCTTGCTGCCCCTGGTGGCCAGCGGGAACAGGGTGAAACTCCACTGCCCCGCAGCTACGGGATCCATAACGCTACTTTGCCACCCCGCAGCCGAACCCGCATCGATGTCAGCGGCCACGCGGTCGATTGTCCTATAATGCGCGGCTTCCTTCGCGCCCACATCGGAGTGAAACCAGTAAGGTGGGCGCAACGCCATCAGCACTGCAGTAGCGGGCGATGCATTACCGCTCACCAACTGCTGAACACGCTGCCATGCATTTTCGCCGACCTCCCGGCCGAGCGCGAGACCACGTTCATTGTCGACCGGCCAATGGACTCCCCCAAATATCCGCGACTCGCCGATCGAGTTCGCGGCATCATAAAACGTCGGATAACTAAGGATCACCGGCGGGTTTAAGACGCGGCGCTCTACATACAGATGCGTCACCTCGGCGCGGAAGTTGAAGGCGGCCTGGTTCGTTGCCAATGCCATCACGTGCGCCCATGCCGCAGCAAAAACGCTATGGCCGGAGACATAGGAAGGGAAGGATGGTGTCGCCAAGTACGGCTGCCAATTCACCGCGCGGGTTGGGCCAATACCCCCGGTAGTCACAGGCCGTTGCTCGGCCGCGCTAACCGGTCCGGTTAGTGACGAGTAGGCGAGGGACTCGGTCAAGGACTGCGGTCGCCATGCCATAACGGTAACGTCGCCGAGGGCGTGGATCGCCGTTATGGGCCGGACGTAATTGTAGGTGTATTTCACGTCCCATGCAGCGATCACTGCGTCGTGCAGAGTCGCGGCCACTGCAAAAAAAAGCTTTGCATCGCATCAAGACGAAGGTCATGGGTGTTGGAGATTAATTTGGTTAACTCCAGCAGATGAGGGGCGGGCGAACTTCCCATGTCGGCCCAATATTCAGTGGCCGCCTTTTGTGAATCGGTCAGCCCGGCACTCTTGGAAATAACGGTCTTTATTTGCGCATCCCATTCCGGAGTTGTCGGTGCCGGTGGTGGGCCCGGCCGGAACTGATCGGCGCGTACCAACGCAAATGGCAACACTCGCTTCCAATGCGGGGATGTTGCTAGCATTCGTTTACCAAAATAATCAATCGGT
>Ga0302324_100030095_pt1 | contig 10268 bp, 10 predicted proteins | sample Palsa_T0_1_FD_201949 | JGI IMG/M metagenome (GOLD analysis project Ga0302324, IMG submission 201949) | Peat permafrost microbial communities from Stordalen Mire near Abisko, Sweden - Palsa_T0_1 | ecosystem: Environmental > Terrestrial > Soil > Palsa > Peat permafrost | place: Sweden: Abisko... | reverse complement strand
CGTAGGGTTAGGCTCATGGCTCTTGTGCAGCTTCTTTGACGGCTAGATATCGGGTGGCGGGATAAGGGTTACGAGGCGGAGTCGCCAAGTTGAACGAACTTTAACCAAAGGCGGGGCGAATGACGGAAGCTCCAAAGACTGGCCCGGGCGAAACCGCGCGCGGCCTGATCCGAGCGGCCGACCGGGCGGTTCTATCGACCAGCCTGGCGACCAGCCTGGCGCGCGACGGGCTCGCCGGCTGGCCCTACGGCTCCCTGGTGCTGGTCGCCACCGACCATGATCTGAGCCCGCTCCTGCTGATTTCGGACCTCGCCGATCATACCCGCAATATCGCCCAGGATGCCCGGGTTTCCTTGCTGTTCGACGGCACGGCGGGGGCGGTCGATCCGCTGACCGCAGCGCGGCTGAGCCTGCTCGGCCGGATCGCGCGGGACGACCGCCCGGGGCCGCTGGCGCGCTTCCTGGCGCGCCACCCGTCGGCCCAGACTTATGCCGGGTTCGGCGATTTCCACCTCTACCGGGTCGTCCTCTCGGCCGCCCATCTGATCGCCGGATTCGGCCGCGTCCATTGGCTCGGCGCGGCCGATCTCGCGCCGCCCACCGTCGCGCCGGCCCTGGCAGCGGCCGAAACCGACATCGTCAGCCACATGAACCAGGACCACGGCGACGCGCTCGACGCCTATGCAAACGGGCTGCTGGGGCGCGCCGGGACGGGCTGGCGCATGACCGGGATCGACGCCGAGGGTTGCGATCTACGGCACGCCGGCGAAGTCGCCCGGCTGGGCTTCCCGGCGCCGGTGGAAAGTCCCGAGGCCGCCCGCGCCACGCTCGTGCGCCTCGCCAAGCAGGCGCGTGCTAAACCGGCCGGAGCGTGATCGGGTCTGATCGAGCCAGCGCTCGAACAAGTTGTTAGCGCAGAGGACGCAGAGGATGCGCGGAGGACGCAGGCGATAAAGCGCGCTGCGCGCGCAATGTTTTCCTCGGCGTCCTTTGCGCAACCTGTGCGCCCTCTGCGCTAAGATCTTGCTTGCTTCAACTTGGCCCGATCACAGGCTAATTGACGTCGGCGGCAACCCGCAGGGTGATGATCTTGTCCGGGTTGGTCACCTGGCCGCTGCCCGGCGCGCCGCGCTTGATCTTGTCGATATATTCCATGCCCGAGATCACGCGCCCCCAAACCGTGTATTTCCCGTCGAGGCTGGGCGCCGGCGCGAAGCAGATGAAGAACTGGCTGTCGGCGCTGTTGGGATCCGATGCGCGCGCCATCGACACGGTGCCGCGGACATGGGGCTCGCGATTGAATTCGGCGGGCAGCTTCTGGCCCGAGCCGCCCGAGCCGGTGCCGGTCGGATCGCCGGTCTGGGCCATGAAGCCCTCCATCACGCGGTGGAACACGACGCCGTCGTAGAATTTCTGGCGCACCAGCTCGCGGATGCGCGCGACATGCTTGGGCGCCAGATCCGGCCGCATCTCGATCACGACCGGACCGCCGACGCTGGTCTGCATGATCAGCAGATTTTCCTTGTTCTGCGCGTGGGCCGCCGGCGCGCCCAGCGCGAGCGCCGCGATCAAGGCGACGCGGGCAAACCACCTCATGCTTTGGCTCCTTCAATGTCGGCGGCGACCGACAGCGATTTGATCTTGTCGGGGTCGCGCACCGTGCCGCTGCCCGGCGCGCCACTCTTGACGGCGTCGATCAGCTCCATGCCGGAGACCACCTTGCCCCAGACGGTGTACTGGCGATCTAGATGCGGCGTCGTGTCGTAGACGATGAAGAATTGGCTGTCGGCGCTGTCGGGATCCTGGGCGCGCGCCATCGAGCAGATGCCGCGGACATGCGGCTCGGCGTTGAACTCCGCGCGCAGCTTCTGCCCGGAGCCGCCGGTCCCGGTGCCGTGCGGGCAGCCGGTCTGGGCCATGAAGCCGGGGATCACCCGGTGGAACGCGATGCCGTCGTAGAAATGCTCGCGCGCCAGCGTCTTGATGCGCGCCACGTGGGTCGGCGCGAGATCGGGCCGCAGGTCGATCACGACGCGGCCGCCTTCGAGCTCGAGATAGAGGCGGTTCTCCAGGTCGGATGCGGCGGCGACCGGCGCGACCTTCTTTTTCGACTTGCGCTTGGCCATGAGGAAGCCCTTGGCGAACGGGAGGCGAAACCTGAACCCGAAGAAGCCCGCCGTCAATGCGCCTGCGCCCAGGTGACGCCGCTGCCGGCCTCGGCAACCAGCGGCACCGTCAAGCTGACCGCGCCCTCCATGACCCGGCGCACCACGGCAGAAGTCTCGTCGAGCTGCGCATCGGGCACCTCGAACAGGAGCTCGTCATGCACCTGCAGCAGCATGGCGGCGTCGAGCTTGGAAGCGGCGAGCGCGTCGGGTACCCGAAGCATGGCGCGCTTGATGATGTCGGCGGCCGAGCCCTGGAGCGGCGCATTGATCGCCTGGCGCTCGGCGAAGCCGCGGCGCGCCGGGTTCTTCTCGTGGATCCCGGGCACGTGGCATTTGCGGCCGAACAGCGTCTTGACGAAGCCGTGCTGGCGCGCGAACGCCCGGCACTGGTCCATGTAGACCCGGACCTCCGGGTAGCGCTCGAAATAGGCGCGGATGTAGTCGGCGGCCTCGGCCGGCGCGCAGGACAGATACTTGCTCAAGCCGAACGCGCTGATGCCGTAGATGATGCCGAAATTGATCGCCTTGGCCTTGCGCCGCGTCTCCTTGTCGAGGTCCGCGAGCGGCACGTTGAAGACCTGGCTGGCAGTCAGCGCATGGATGTCGACGCCCTGGCGGAACGCGTCCTTGAGCAGCGCGATGTCGGCGATCTCGGCGAGCAGCCGGAGCTCGATCTGGCTGTAATCGACCGACAGCAGCCGACAGCCTTCCTTGGCGACGAAGGCGGATCGGATCAGCCTGCCCTCCTCGGTGCGCACCGGGATGTTCTGCAGGTTGGGATCGTTCGACGACAGCCGGCCGGTCGAGGCCACGGCGAGCGCGTAGGTGGTGTGGACGCGGCCGGTCCGCGGATCGATCTCGTCGACCAGCGCGTCGGCATAGGTCGATTTCAGCTTCGAGGTCTGGCGCCAGTCGAGCACGCGCGCCGGCAAGTCGTACTGCTCGGCCAGCGGCTCCAGTATGTCGGAATGGGTCGACCAGTCGCCGGTCTTGGTCTTCTTGCCGCTGGGCAGCTTCTGCTCTTCGAACAGCACGATTCCGAGCTGCTTGGGCGAGCCGACATTGAAGGCGCGGCCGGCCAGCTTGAAGATCTCGGTCTCGAGGCTCGAGATCCGCTCGGCGAACGCCGCCGACAGGCGGTTCAGCGCGGCGCGGTCGACCTTGATGCCACGCCGCTCCATGTCGGCGATCACCGGCACCAGCGGACGCTCGATGGTCTCGTAGAGCGTCGTCACGCGCGCGCCGACCAGCAGCGGCTTCAGCCGCTTGTGCAGCCGGAGCGTGATGTCGGCGAGCTCGGCGGCGTAGCCGAGCGCCTGGTCGAGCGGCACCGCGGCGAACTCGATCTGGGTCTTGCCGCTGCCGAGCAAGGTTTTTGGTGCGACCATGGCGTGGCCGAGATGGAGCTGCGACAGCTCGTCGAGCTCGTGGCCGTGCAGCCCGCCCTCGAGCGCGTAGGACAGCAGCATCACGTCGTCGAACGGCGCCACGGGACACAAGTCGAACGCGCGGCCGTCGAACGCTCGGATCGCGCGCTTCACGTCGTGACCGATCTTGAGCACCCCGGGGTCGACGAGCAACGGCCCGAGCAACTTGCGCACCGTCTCGAGCGCGAGCTGGGCGGGCGCCTGCGCGGCGAGCGCGAGCTCACTGGCACCCTGCCCCGGCGCGACATGGGCGAGCGGAATGTAGCAGGCATCGCCGTCGCCGAGCGCGAGCGCGATGCCGACCACTGTCGTCGCGAAGCGCGGACCGCCGGTCGTGAGCCCGATGCCGACATAGCCCTGCTCTCGCGCGCGCGCGATCCAGCCGGCGAGCGTTGCCTCGTCCTGCACCAGGGCGTAGCGCGCGGATTGTGCCTCGACGACGTCGCCGGGCGGCACCGGTACCGACGCGCCGGCCTCGGCGCCGCGCACGATCAGGCCGCCGTCGAGCCGCTCGAGCAGCTTGCGGAACTCCTGGGCGTGGAAGAACGCGCGCACCGTCTCGGTGTCGGGCGCGCGCTTGACCAGCGCGTCGATCGGCATCGGCAGCGCGACGTCGTCCTTGAGCGTCACGAGCTCGAGGCTGATGCGCGCCTTGTCCTCGTTGGCCTTCAGCGTTTCGCGCCGCTTCGGCTGCTTGATCTCGTCGACATGGGCATAGAGCCCGTCGAGGTCGGCATACAGGTTGATCAGCTCGGCCGCGGTCTTGACGCCGATGCCATGCACGCCCGGTACGTTGTCGGTCGGATCACCGCACAGCGCCTGGACGAAGATCACCTTGTCGGGACCGACGCCGAAGCGCTCCTTGACCTCGTCGGCGCGGATGCGGCGGTTCTTGATCGGATCGAGCATGCTGATCCGGTCGCTGACCAGCTGCATCAGATCCTTGTCCGACGACACGATCGTGACCTCGTCGCCCTCGGCGACGGCGGCTTTCGCATAGGACGCGATCAAATCGTCGGCCTCGTAGCCGAGCAGCTCGATGCACGGCACGTTGAACGCGCGCACCGCCTCGCGGATCAGGCCGAACTGCGGCACCAGCTCGGGCGGCGTCTCCGGCCGGTGCGCCTTGTATTCGGCGTACAGCTCGTTGCGGAAGGTGCGCTCGCTGGCATCGAAGATCACCGCCAGCCGGTCCGCCTTGGTGTCCTCCAGCAGCTTGATCAGCATGTTGGTGAAGCCGTACACCGCGTTGACCGGCGTGCCGTCGCCGCGGGTCATCGGCGGCAGCGCGTGGAAGGCCCGGAAGATGTAGCCCGAGCCGTCGACCAGAAACAGATTGCGGCCGCCCGCCGCCGTCGCCGAGGGTTGGCGGTCGATCGTCTCGGGCGCGCTGTCGACTTGATCCATGATCCTCCCGGGCGGCTGCGCCGGCCCCCCCAATTCGGTCGATCAGCGCGGCCGCGCGAGCAACCGTGCGCCCGGCCCGTGCGTCAGTGGTGGCCGGCGTGCGCCGCGTCGGCCTGCAGCACGTAGCGCCGGCCGCAATAGGGACAGTCGATCAAGCCGCTGGTCGTGATGTTCAGATAGACCCGCGGATGGCCCAGCGCGCCGCCCCCGCCGTCGCACGCGACCACCGGGTCGACGACGTTGATCACCTCGGTCGGTTCCTTGAGGGCGGCCATGCAGCGGTCCAATTGGTGTGGCGAGCGACGTCGTGACGCGGCCCGATGCGGATTGACCCCCGGGCCGACCGGATGATAGCGAATGCTGCGCCTTGATCAACAGCTCACGCCGCGGCGACCCGTCACGCGGCTCGCTGCCGCCAGGATCCGCTTTGCCCGATCAGCCGTACGCCCCGCCCTCGGCATGAGGCGCCGCCTGATCCTCGCGACGCTCGCCGGCGGGCTGCTGGCGGGTTGCGCCGCGCCGGTGTCGCAGCCCCCGCCGGGCGCGCCATTCATGACCTTCAACGCCGTCTATACCGCCGACGGCGCCGATCTGCCGCTGCGCAGCTTCGTGCCGGCCGGCGTGCCGCGCGCCGCGGTGGTCGCGCTGCATGGCTTCAACGACTATTCGAACGCCTTCTCGGAAGCCGGGCTGTATTTCATGGCCCACGACATCGCGCTCTACGCCTACGACCAGCGCGGCTTCGGCGATGCCCCGGCGCGCGGGCACTGGGTCGGCCAGCGCCAGCTGGTCGACGATGTGCGGCTGGTGGTCGCGCTGGTCCGCCGACACCATCCCGGCGTGCCCGTGTTCCTGATCGGCGAAAGCATGGGGGGCGCGCTCGCCATGGTCGCGATGGCCGGGTTCGACCCGCCGGCGGTCGACGGCGTGATCCTGGTGGCGCCGGCGGTGCGCGGCCGCGCGACCCTGAGCCCGGTGCAGCGCGCGGTGCTCGACGTCGTCAGCAGCGCCCTGCCCTGGTTCACCGTGACCGGGCAGGGGCTGGGCATCACCCCGTCCGACAATTACGCCATGCTGCGCCAGCTCGCGCATGACCCGCTGATCATCCACCACACCCGCACCGATACGCTGCGCGGCCTGGTCGACCTGATGGATGCGGCCAGCGAGGCCGCGCCCCGTCTGACCTCGCCGACCCTGCTGCTGGCCGGCGAGCAGGACGAGATCATCACGCCGATCCCGACCTGCCTGATGCTGTCGCGCTTGCCGCCCCGACCGCCGGGTGCCTGGCGCCTCGTCCTGTATCCCCAGGGCTACCACATGCTGCTGCGCGACCGCGACGCCGACCTCGTGATGGAAGACATCGTCCACTGGATCGACGCGCGCAGCGCGCCGCTGCCGTCGGGCGACGAGCGGCTGACCGGCGCGACCGGATCGATGGCGGCCGCCATCGCCCGGCTGCCGACCTGCGGGTCGGTGACCGACCGGCTGCGCGAGCATCCGGAGTTCGCGGCGCTCGACGCGGCGCGCTAGGGTCTTGGCCGGTCCCCGGCCCGGGGCTGCGCCCGCCCGCTGCGATTTGCCCCGCTTGGCCCCGGACCGATCAATCGAGTTTAATCGCCGCAAGCTGCTCGAGGTATCCAGATCACGATGCTGCGCGCGACCGTGATGCTCGCTGCCGCGCTGGCGCTGGTCGCTTGCGCCGGCCTCGACATCGGCCGACTGACCGAGCCCGCGGCCGATCCCGCGCCGGAGGCCACGGTCGCCGATGCGGCCGTCCCGGTCACGCCGCCGCCGCCCGGGATTGCGGAGCTGCGACCCGCAACCGCCGAGCCGACGCCCGCCACACCGCCGCAACCTGGCCCGCCCCCGACCGAGCCAACTCAGACCGAGCCAACCCGGACCGCGCTTGCGCCACCGCCCGCCCCGGCGCCGCGACCGGCCAGCGCCGCATGCGCCGAGCTCGCCGCCAACGGGCCGGTGCGCGAGATCGATCTCGACATGGTGCGCCGACTCTTGCGGGGCGGCGATTATCGGCGCGGCTCGTTCGAGACCAACGGCTCCTATCGGGGGCGCGTCGTGGCCAAGCTGGAGACCGTCGAGGCGCTGGCAGTCGAGCGGACGGGGCGGCCGGATCTGGTGTTCTCGCTGCCGATCCCGGCCTATCGCCTGACCTACGACGCCGACGCGCACGCGCTGTCGATCGGTTCCGAGCTCGGCCTGCTGCGGGGCGGCTCGGCGATCGGCATGGGCGACTTCATCCTGGTGTCGTCCTCGGAGCGCCAGATCGGCAGCCATCTCGCCACGATCGCCTACGGCACGCGCGGCGGCCCGGGCATCCAGCAGGAGGTCGCCAAGATCACCGGCGACCAGCTCGGCATCATTCTGCCGGGCGGCTCGTCGATGGGCTGGCCGGCCAACTATGCGCGGCTGCATGTGCCGATGACGGCGAGCGCAGCCGCCGCGGCCAAGCAGGCGTTCGCGGTCCTGTTCGTCGGCCACCTGCAGGAGCCCTTTTTCGTCACCGGCGAGTTCATCCAGGAGCCCAAGCTCGGCGATCCGGTCGACAAGCACCTCACCGTCGAGGCGCTCAAGATCGCGGTCGATTGCGCGGCGGTCTACGACCGCAGCAGCGGCCGGCTGATCCGCCAGATCCTGCCGCCCGCCGGCTGACCGGCCATCCCGAGGCGCTCGGCCCGGCGCCCGGGCCTTGGCCGCCGCCCGCCGCTCGTGCTATGTCGTGCGCGGCACAGCACCCGTAGCTCAGCTGGATAGAGCGCTGCCCTCCGAAGGCAGAGGTCACAAGTTCGAATCTTGTCGGGTGCGCCAATCTTTCCGCGGAAATCTTAGCGTCTCAGAGCGCGTGCTCGTCGCCTCACGGGCAGTGAACGGCAGAACGCGGCATTAACCGGCCAATCGATTGGCACAAATCTCGTCCGCGATGTTGCCACCGCGTTCACGCCCTCTTACGACACCTAACCCGAACCGCGCGCATCCGCCCCGCCTAAACGACCTTTCCGCCGATCAGGCCGGCGAATGCGCCAACGCTGACTCCGATCATCCACTTGCACAGCTCGAACACGTCGTGCTGCATCGACGTAGGCGGTTCCGGAGCGATGACCGCCATCACGATCAGAACGACAAATGCGATTGCCCCGAATCCCAGCGATGCCCAAAAACCCATCTTGAAGCTGGGCGTGAGATACACGCGCTTAGTCGTTTCGAGGCCTTTATTGATTGCTTCCGCTTTGGGAAGCGCCGAGTCCATGGCCATTTCGGGACTGCGCTTCTCGATCTTCGGCGCTGCATCGCGAACCTTGACGGACTGAGGCGGTTGGACCGGATCTCCCGTTAACGTGATGGTGCTTGTCGTGAATGGACTCGATGATGCGGTTGCTCGGAGCACATCCTGAAAGCGGATCTTAAGATGGTCATCGACCGGATTCGTCGCGAGATAAACACTTATCCGCTGCCTAGCTCTGACTCCCAGGGCGCGAGCGTTCTCTCGCTTGTCTCTATCGTTGGCCATCGTGCTCCCCGTTCCGTTCGCGCCGCCATCTACGTGTACTCAGCGCGGGCGTCTATGCCTTTTTCTTGCGAGAGATCGACACGTCGTCTCGTCGCCCGTCGCCGGTTTCGTCCATCCCCATCTTTTCAACGTCCGCGCGCCGACGTTCGGGTATGTCGTGCCTGTAGCCCTTAGTCGCCGCTGGCGATGCTCAAGCGCAGGTGCGCGTGGCTGGGTCGGATTCCGGCGCAGACGCGGGCAACTATCTCGCCGGCCTCTCGAGGCCTGGCGTGCCGTTCGATGATCGTGTCATACGTCAGAATGATCTTTTCGAGGTGGTCTCAATATTGCTGCACCGGCTCGTCGTGACGTCGCAGCGACCACAGGAAAACTTTGTCATCGCCGACCTCGTAGGTGGCGACGAAACGCGGATGACTGACTAGCGGCGGTGCCATCCAGATCCAGAATTCGCGGTCGCCCTCGATCAGCTCGACAAACTCACCACAGGTCCGGGGATCGATCTCAAGAGACCAGAAAAGCGAGCAGATCAGCGGGTCGAGAACGGGGAAGAGCTGAACGAGTCGGTTATACGCCGCCTCGAAGAGCTCGGATATTTCCACTACGTACGCTGTCTGGCCGCGATCCCGAAGCTGCAATGGCCCGCACCTCAGTGTGGGCCTGTTCCAGCGTCTCTTCGGGAATGTCCGAAGGGAACATCAGGAACACCGTGTGATAGGGCAGCTCCTCGCCCGGCCGCGCCAGCTCCCAGGCCTTGTTGTGGCTGACGTCGCTGATCTCTTTGGCAGTGTGCCGGCGGCATACGAAATCGATCATCTCGTTGATCAGGCTGAGCTCGGCTTGAGACAGCGGCGAGGTGTCAGGATCGGTCAGCGAGACATATTCTCGCTTCAGGTAACCGTAGTACGGCACCTGTCGCTCCTCAACGACCCCTTCCTTTTGGAGGTCGCGCAGCGTGCTCATTAGCGGCGCCGCCATCGGTCCGAATTGCCGACGTCGATAAGTCGCGCCGGTGATCGGATGACCATGGGCCGCGTAATGGAGCATGTCTGAATAGTAAAGAACCTTGTGAAGTTTGACCGCGCCAAGCTCGTGTGGGTCGCAAACATTGCATACATGATGAACGACAGCGGCGAATTTCCTGCGGTCGAACTGCATTAGTTCAGACCCTCTGTGCAGGTCGACCGATACGGGCCGGGCGGACGGGCTTTTCACTTGGCTCTATCGTCGGTTTGGGAGAGGTTTCCAATATAGCAAACTCGCGTCAATATATTATTAAAAGACTAGGTGTGGACTCGACTTAGAGCCTGCGGCGGCCCTCTAGACAAACCAGAAAATGGCCGAATCGGTTGCGTGGCATCCCTGCGTCACGATTGTCCGCCCTGTCTAACTCCGGGGCCAGGAGCGGCCCCGACAGACGGCATTAAAGAGGGGAAATGGAGCCCGGGCTTGGCCCAATTGAGCATGACGGCAAACATGGCCAACTGCTCTGATCGAGGGCTGTCTTTCAGCGCCCCGCGGGTCCGAGGGCTCGCAACGTCACGGAAGATGATTCCGTTTGACCTTCCTTCGGGGTTCCTCGCCTTCCCAATCGCGCGCATCAAAGCTGCAAATTGTAGGCTGGTTGCAGGCCGTCGGTCCGCCCGGCCGCTCCGGCGACCAGTTGCGGCAGCGCACTGATCGCGGCCGCTTCCGTCGCCGCGCGGCGACGCCGCGTCGAGAACGCAGCGGGCTCGGCCGGCA
>Ga0302324_100030094_pt1 | contig 10268 bp, 6 predicted proteins | sample Palsa_T0_1_FD_201949 | JGI IMG/M metagenome (GOLD analysis project Ga0302324, IMG submission 201949) | Peat permafrost microbial communities from Stordalen Mire near Abisko, Sweden - Palsa_T0_1 | ecosystem: Environmental > Terrestrial > Soil > Palsa > Peat permafrost | place: Sweden: Abisko... | reverse complement strand
GCTGACGGGAAGAAAGGTTCCGGCACCGACATGCAACGTCACAGTCTGCCTTTCGACGCCCTTTGACTGAAGACGGGCAAGGAGCTGGGGCGTGAAATGCAGTCCCGCCGTCGGCGCTGCAACCGACCCCTCACGCCGGGCAAAAACGGTCTGGTAGTCGACAACATCGCGTTCGTCGGGGGCGCGCTTGCCTGCTATGTAAGGCGGCAGAGGAGTTTCACCTTCGCGCGCGATCGCTGCATCGAGCATCGCGCCTTGCGGTTGGAATGCGACCTCCAGCTCACCGCTTTCACCGCGCGCGAGCACTCGCGCCCGCAGCGTTTCGCCGAGCACGAGCTCGTCGCCGGGCTCGAGCTTGCGGGCAGGCCGCGCGAAAACGCGGTAGCGCGCATCATCGAGGCGCTTGTGCAGCAGCAGCTCCAGCTTCGGTCCCTCGCCTGCGTGGCCTTCGCGCGGCAGGCGGCGGCCGCGCAGCCTCGCCGCGATGACCTTCGTGTCGTTGGCGACCAGAATATCATCGGGACGCAGACAGCCCGGCAGGTCGCGGACATGCGCATGGGACACGTTCCCGTCGGCGCCGACCACGAGCATCCGCGCCGCATCGCGCGGGCTCGCAGGTCTCAGCGCGATCCGCCCTTCGGGCAGGTCAAAATCGAATTGCGCCACATCCATGGCGGGCACGATAGACATTTCGGTCGCGGGATGCGAATTCAGCGCGCGCTGCCCACGCTCTCGAGAACGGCAGCGACGATCCTGTCCTGCGTCGCCTCGTCGAGATAGGGATGCATCGGCAGGCTGATCACGCTTTTTGAAAGACGCTCGCTGACGGGCACGGGTACCGACGGGAAACCCTGATAACCCTTCTGGGCCGAAAGTGGAATGGGATAATAAATGGCCGTCGGGATTCCCTTCGCCTTCAATTCCTGCTGGACCCTGTCGCGATCGGGGACCTCGATCGTGTACTGGGCCCAGGTCGACTGCGCGCCTTCGATGACCCGGGGCACGCGAATTCGGTTGGAACGCGACAACGCGTCGGAATAACGGCGCGCAATCCGCTCGCGGCTTCCGATCTCATCCTGAAATATCGTGAGCTTCTCGATCAGGATGGCAGCCTGGATCGTGTCGAGACGTGAATTCACGCCGATTCGGACGTTTTCGTATTTGTCCGTCCCCTGCCCGTGAATGCGGATCGAGCGCAAGAGATCGTCGAGACCATCGTCGTTGGTGAACGTGCAGCCGCCGTCGCCGAAACAACCGAGCGGCTTGGCGGGAAAAAAGCTCGTAGCCGCCGCGTCGCCGATATTGGCCGTGGAGCGTCCGTCGAGCGTGGCGCCGAAGGCCTGCGCCGTATCGCATAGCATGAGCAGCTTCTCGCGCGCCACGATCGGCTCGAGCACACGATAATCGGCGGGCTGCCCGAACAGGTCGACCGGCATCACGACGCGCGGGCGAAGCCTGCCCTCCGTCCGTACCAGCGCAATGGCGCTTTCGAGACTCTGCGGGCACATATTGAATGTGTCCTCGTGGACGTCGACAAACACGGGACTCGCACCCACCAGCGCCACCACCTCGGCGGACGCCGCAAAAGTGAAGGCCGGAACGAACACCGCGTCACCGGGCCCGACGTCCCAGGCGCGCAGCACGATCATGAGCGCGTCCGTGCCGTTGGCGCAGGCAATCGCATGCTTCACGCCGGCGAACTCGGCAAGCTGCTCTTCCAGCGCGCGCACCTGCGGACCCATCACCCATTGGCCGCCTTCAACCGCGGCTTCGATCGCATGGCTGAGCGATGCGCCGAGCCTCAGGCGCTGCGTCTGCAGATCGATGAAGGGAATGGACGACATGGGATAGCTCCACATGCGAGGATCGCACGGCGTTTCTTAGGAGAACCGGGCGCGTCCCACAACGGCGCCTGGGACACCAAATATTGCCGAATGCGTCAGCCCGCGCGCATCGACACGATACGGTCGGGCGCACCGCTGATCGCGCCGTTATTGTGCTCGCCGCCCTTCTTGAGCGCATCGATATGTTCCATGCCCTCGGTCACCTTGCCCCAAACCGTGTACTGACGATCAAGCCAGGGCGCCTCGTCGAAGCAGATGAAGAACTGGCTGTTGGCGCTGTTGGGATCGCCTGTCCTGGCCATAGAGACGGTGCCACGCACATGGCGTTCGCCCGAAAACTCCGCCTTCAGATCGGGAAGATCCGAGCCTCCGGAGCCCGTGCCGGTCGGGTCGCCCGTCTGTGCCATGAAGCCCGGGATGACGCGATGAAAAGGGGCGCCGTCATAGAAGCCCGCTTTTGCAAGCTCGCGAATTCTGGCGACGTGGTTGGGCGCCAGATCCGGCCGCAGGCTGATGACCACGGGGCCACCTTTTACTGTCATGATGAGTGTGTTTTCGGAATCCATCACGCAATTTTCCTTTTTTCTTCACAGCGTTTGACCAGCAGCCCGGCGATGTAGGGCGTCGTGAACGCCTCGACACTGCCCCCCAGCATCGCGATCTCCTTGACGAGACGCGAGGCGATTGCCTGGTGGCGCGGATCGGCCATCAGGAAAACAGTCTCGATTTCCGCATTGAGGCGCTGATTCATCGCCACCATCTGGAATTCATACTCGAAATCCGAGACGGCCCTCAGGCCGCGAACGATGACGGACGCGCCGATCTGTTCGGCGTATTTTATGAGGAGCGTGTCGAAGGTTTGCACCGTGATCGTCGCACGTCCGTCGCCGGCCAGCGGCGCGGTCTCGTGCTTGACCATGCCGATCCGCTCCTCCAGCGAGAACAGCGGAGACTTCGAGGGATTGGTCGCCACTCCGATCACGAGATCATCGACGAGCTTGACCGCGCGCGTGATGATATCGAGGTGACCGAGCGTGACCGGGTCAAACGTACCCGGATAAAGCCCAACGCGCCGCTTCAGCATCAACAACCCCTTCTCAGTCGCCGGCTTCGCCGGAGGTTTCCTCGATGCGCTCCACGGAAACCACGCGCTCGCCCTCTTCGACGCGGAACACCGTCACGCCGCCCGACCCGCGGCGCTGTATGCTCACGCTGGAAGCGGGAACGCGAATGATCTGGCCCTGGTCGCTGATGAGCATCAGATCGTCGGAATCCTCGACGGGGAACGCCGCCACGATGGCCGTGTTCTTCCGACCCATATCCATCGCAACGATACCCGAGCCGCCGCGGCCCGTGACGCGATACTCGTAGGAGCTCGTGCGCTTGCCGTAGCCATTCTCGGACGCAGCGAAGATGAACTGTTCCTGTGCCCCCAGCGCGGCAAACCGTTCCGACGAGAGCGTGGCCTCCTCGCCATTCTCATCCTCGTCAACCGCCTCTTCCGCATGAGGCTCGGCCTCTTCGCCTGCGAGCGCGCGACGATTGGCGCTGGCCTGTTTGAGATAGGCACGGGCCTCCTCCGTCGTGGCATCGGCATGGTGGAGCAGCGAAAGGCTCACCACCTCGTCGCCTGCGGCGAGCTTGATGCCGCGCACTCCGGTCGAATCCCGGCCCTTGAAGACACGCACGTCGCCCACGGCAAAACGGATGCACTTGCCGAGCCGTGTCGACAGAAGAATGTCGTTGAGCTCGGTGCAGGTCTGCACGCCCACGATCCCGTCGCCGCTCTCGAGCTTCATCGCGATCTTGCCGTTGCGGTTGATGCTCGTGAAATCCGAAAGCTCGTTGCGGCGAATGTCGCCGGATTTCGTGGCGAACACGACATGGAGCTTTTCCCACTGCGCTTCGTCTTCGGGGAGCGGCAGCACCGTGGTGATGCGCTCCCCGGGCTGCAGCGGCAGAAGATTGACCATCGCCTTGCCGCGACCCTGGATCGGCGCTTCCGGGAGGCGCCAGACCTTGAGCTTGTAGGCCATTCCCGTTGAAGAGAAGAACAGCAGCGGCGCGTGCGTCGAAGCGACGAAGATATGCGTGACGAAATCTTCCTCGCGCGTGGCCATGCCTGTGCGGCCCTTCCCGCCGCGGCCCTGGACACGGTATTCGGCAAGCGGCGTGCGCTTGATGTAGCCTGCATGCGTGACGGTGACGGCGACGTCTTCGCGCTCGATGAGCGCCTCGTCCTCGATTTCGACATCGCCGTCGACGAGCTCGGTCAGGCGCGGAGTCGCGAACTCGGTTTTGATGTCCTCGAGCTCCTTGCGCACGATGGCGAGCACCCGTCCGCGGCTGCGCAGAATGTCGAGATAGTCCTTTATGGCCTCGCCCAGCTTTGTCACTTCTTCGGCAAGCTCGTCGCGGCCGAGGCCCGTCAGCCTTTGAAGCCGGATGTCCAGGATGGCCTTCGCCTGCTCCTCGGAAAGCTTGATGGTGCCGTCTTCCACAACGATATGGCGGGGATCGGCGATGAGCGCCACCAGCGGCGCGACATCCTTGGCGGGCCACGCCCGCTCCATCAATTGCTCCTTGGCGGTCGTTGCGTCGGGTGCCGCGCGGATCAGCGCGATCACCTCTTCGATATTGGCGACCGCGATGGCGAGACCGACAAGGATATGCCCGCGGTCGCGCGCTTTCCTCAGGTCAAAGCGCGTGCGCCGCGTAACGACTTCCTCGCGGAAATGCACGAAGGCGCCGATCATCTCCTTCAGGTTCATCTGCTGCGGACGGCCGCCGATCAGCGCGAGCATGTTGACGCCGAAGGTGGTCTGCAGCTGCGAGAACCTGTAGAGCTGATTGAGCACGACTTCCGCCGATGCATCGCGCCGCAACTCGATAACCACGCGCATGCCGTGCCGGTCGCTTTCGTCGCGGAGCTCGGAGATGCCTTCAACACGCTTGTCGCGCACGAGATCGGCCATGCGCTCGATCATCGTCGCCTTGTTCACCTGGTAGGGAATCTCGGTGACGATGATGGCTTCGCGGTCCTTGCGGATCTCCTCGATATGCGTCTTGGCGCGCATCAGGATGGAACCGCGGCCGCGGGCCAGTGCAGCGCGCGCCGCCTGCTTGCCGATGACGAACGCGCCGGTCGGAAAATCGGGGCCGGGAACGATTTCGGTCAACGTATCGAGGCTGACCGACGGATCCTCGATATAGGTCAGGCAGGCGTCGATCACTTCGCCCAGATTGTGCGGGGGAATGTTGGTCGCCATGCCGACGGCAATGCCGCTTGAGCCGTTGACCAGCAGATTGGGAAACCGGGCGGGGAAGACGACCGGCTCCTGCTCGGCGCCGTCGTAGTTGTCGCGAAACTCGACCGTGTCCTTGTCGATATCGTCGGTAAGCGCGTGGGCAATCTTGGCGCGGCGCACTTCGGTGTAGCGCATGGCGGCAGGCTCGTCGCCGTCGACCGAGCCAAAATTGCCCTGGCCGTCGATGAGCGGCACGCGCATGGAAAAATCCTGCGCCATGCGCACGAGCGCGTCGTAGATCGCCTGGTCGCCATGGGGGTGGTATTTGCCCATGGTGTCGCCGACCACGCGCGACGCCTTGCGGTACGGCTTGTTCCAGTCATTGCCGGATTCATGCATGGAATACAGGATGCGGCGGTGGACAGGCTTCAGCCCGTCTCGCGCGTCGGGAAGCGCGCGCGAAACAATGACGCTCATTGCGTAGTCGAGATAGGAGCGCTTGAGCTCGTCCTCGATTGCAATGGGATTGATGCCGGTACCGCCCCGGGGCGGCGTGCCGCTGGGCGGCTGATCGCTCAAAATCGAACCCTTACAATGACGCCTACAGGCCGCGCGAACGGACCGGAGTGTTCGTGCTGTTGTCTAGCACCATCCGCGCCGATTCCGCCAGAAAAACAAGGGGTCAGCCGCCACAAGCCGGCCTGCGATCAGAACGGGATCTCGTCATCCAGCTCGTTGCGCTCGAAATTGCCGGCTGGCTCGCTGGAGCCTCCGGCCGGCGCCATGGAACGACCGCCGCCTTCGCCACCGCGGGGATCGAGCAGTGTCAGCTCGCCGCGAAACCGTGGGACGACGATTTCGGTCGAATTCCGCTCCACGCCGTCCTTGTCGGTGTATTTCCGGGTCTGCAGCTGTCCCTCCAGATACACCTTCGAGCCCTTGCGCAAATATTGTTCTGCAATCTTGGCGAGGTTCTCATTGAAAATGACAACACGGTGCCATTCCGTGCGCTCTTTGCGCTCGCCGGTGGCCTTGTCGCGCCAGGTGTCGGAGGTGGCTACCGAGAACGTCACCATCGGGTCGCCCGACGGCATGCGACGCGTCTCCGGATCGCGGCCGAGATTTCCGATCAAAATCACCTTGTTCACGCTTCCAGCCATCATCCATCTCCGCTCTTCCGTGGTTTCATCACTTTAGCCGCACCGTCCGTCCCGGCGCCATCTTTGGGGCCGCCGCGCCTGTGGACAGGCGTGCAACCCTAGCATTGTTCTCTCTTTGTTCCAAGTGGTCGCCTGCGATCTTTGTTTCAGAAAATGCCTCTCATCAGCGGGGCGAGCCGGAGTGCACCGAAGACACTCAAATGGTGCTCATCCCGGTAGAGCGGGATGCCGTCGACCGACAGCGCACAACTGCCTCTCGCGCACAGGACTGCATGAGGATAGATCACGGTCACGCCGTAAAGCTTGTGCATGCTGGCGAACGTGGCGAGCACAAAACTCTGCCGCTGCATGTATGCCTGGAAACTGACATTGACCTTCGCCACGTCATGCGCCATCGCCTGGCGGGCGAGAACCGCCGGGACGGGCCAGCCGACCTCGGGGACCGACGCCACAAGCACCACTTTCTTGCCTGCCTGGACCAGCGTACGGACCGTGCGCTCCAGCCCGCGAGCAAACACTGCGTGATTGTCCGTCGGCGCCGCCCCCGTGAGCGCGTCGTCGCGCAGCACGACATGGCCGCGAGGCTCGTCGCCATAGGTTGCGCCGTCGGCGTATTTCGCCCAGCGCGCTTCGAGGATGACGTCGGTGATGCCGGGAGACAGCGCCAGCTTTTCGACTGCGTCGTTGAACGGACGGCAGCTGCTCATCGGAGTAGTTACGCCCACAAGCGGCGCGCACGACGCGCCACCGGCGAATATCCCGCTCCGGCCTGCCTGCCTGGCGATCCGGTCGATGGGCGGGATGATCGCGTCGGCGTGGCTGTCCCCCCACAGAAGAAAGCTCGGTGTATTCGAAGATGCGCCGATGGTACACGGCCTGCCCGATTCGACGTCACGCGCCGTGAGGGGAAAGCAACGATCGATGCGCGGCTCGTGATCGTCTTCCTCCGCCAGGATGCGCTGGAGCCGAACGGGAAGGCGCTGCGGCAATCCATCGGTTGAGGCGGCAATCGATCCGGCGCCGAAGGCCACCGCCATCGCCGTCGCGGCGGCCGGATACAGTCGCACGCTCGAGACGGGACGCCGAAACGGACGTTCGATGAACTGCCAGGAAAGTATCGCCAGGACGAACGATGCGACAATCAGAGTCGCGGTTTCGACAGGCGACAGATCGCGGAACAAAACATATCTGGAAAACACGTAGAGCGGCCAATGCCAAAGATAGAGCGAGTATGAGATCAGGCCCACGAACACGAGCGGCCGGACCGACAACGCCGCGCCCACGAAACTGCCGCCGCCTTCCGTCCCGTAGATCACCAGTGCAGCGCCGATACAGGGCAAAAGCGCAAGCGTGCCCGGAAACGGCATATCCGGCGTGAGGCCGAACGTCGCTGCGGCGATGAGAACGATCCCTGTTGCTGCGATACCGTCGCGCAGTACCGGATTGGCCAGCGGCCGAACGATGCCGACAGCCAGGACAGCCCCGAGCATCAGCTCCCAGGCCCTCGCCGGCAGCAGGTAAAACGCTGCCTCCTTGTCGTGCATGACGCCCCACACGCTCAACCCGAACGAAAGCAGCAGCACCGCAACGATCCCTGCCGCGCGGACGCGCGTGCCTCTGCCAAGAAGAAGCAGGAAGGCGGGAAACAGGAGGTAGAATTGCTCCTCGACAGCGATCGACCACAGATGCAACAGCGGCTTCTGATCGGAGGCGACATCGAAATAGCCGGCTTCCCGCCAGAACTCGAAATTCGAGGCGAAGCCGGCTGTCGCGAGAAGGCTCTTCGCGTAACGCAGGAGGTCGGCCGGAAACAGCAGGAAGTAGGCGGCCAGGGTCACAATGGCGAGCATGGTGAAGAGGGCCGGAAAGATGCGCCGGATGCGCCGCTCGTAAAATCGCAAGATGGAGAAGTGGCCGTCCGCCATCTCGCCGGCGATCAGCGAGGTAATGAGATAGCCGGAGATGACGAAGAAAACGTCCACGCCCGCAAAGCCGCCGGTGAAAAAGGGAGCGCGATAATGGAAAAAAACCACGGGCAAAATCGCCAGCGCGCGCAATCCGTCTATCTCGGGGCGGTAATTCATGGCGTTATGAGTTGCGGATTGGGCGGGGCGCATTATTTCAGGTGTGCTGGACGAACGGCGGCTTTAGAGCCCTGAACGTTCCTCGTTGCAAGGCGTTGCGAAACTGTCTTGTTCCCATTATGTTCTTGCGCGTCGATTCTGCCGTAACGGCGCCCCCCCGGCTCCTCCGAAGCGCGCCGATTCTACGCAGTCCGTCAACTGCGCGGTTGAAGCAACGGGTGCCGTAAGCAACAGTACGCGTTTGGACCGAAGGCCGACATGCTGAAAAACCTCTCCATCCGCGGCGCCCGCGAGCACAATTTGAAGGGTGTCGACGTCGAAATCCCACGTGACACGCTGACCGTGATCACCGGGCTTTCCGGCTCGGGCAAGTCGTCGCTTGCCTTCGACACGATTTATGCCGAGGGCCAGCGGCGCTATGTCGAAAGCCTGTCGGCCTATGCGCGCCAGTTCCTCGAGCTGATGCAGAAGCCCGATGTCGACCACATCGAGGGTCTTTCACCGGCGATTTCCATCGAGCAGAAGACGACTTCGCGCAACCCGCGCTCGACCGTGGGCACGGTTACCGAAATCTACGATTACCTGCGACTCCTGTTCGCGCGCGTCGGCGTGCCCTACTCGCCGGCCACCGGGCTTCCCATCGAGAGCCAGACTGTCAGCCAGATGGCCGACCGCATTCTGATGCTGGAAGCCGGAACCAGGATATTCCTGCTGGCGCCCATCGTGCGCGGCCGGAAGGGCGAATACCGCAAGGAGCTCGCGGAGCTCCAGAAGAAGGGTTTTCAGCGGGTCAAGGTCGACGGCAAGTTCTATGAGCTTGGCGAGGTTCCGGCTCTCGACAAGAAACTCAAACACGACATCGAGGTCGTGGTGGATCGCATCGCGGTCAAGCCGGACATCGGGAACCGCCTGCCGGACTCTATCGAGACGGCGCTTGGCCTCTCGGAGGGATTGCTGGTCGTCGAGTTCGCCGATGTGAAGGAAAAAGGCGAGCCCAAGCGACTCATCATGTCGTCCAAATTCGCCTGCCCTGTCTCAGGCTTCACGATCCCGGAAATCGAGCCGCGATTGTTCTCGTTCAACAGTCCGCACGGCGCCTGTCCTGCCTGCGACGGCCTGGGAACCCAGCTTTATTTCGATCCGGCGCTCATCGTACCCGACGAAAGCGTGACTCTGCGCAAGGGTGCCATCGCTCCGTGGCAGAAATCCTCGTCGCCTTATTACCTGCAGACACTTGAAGCCCTGGGTCGTCACTACAAATTTTCGCTTAACGAGCCCTGGGAGGACCTGCCCAAGCGCGTGCGGGACATCGTCCTCAACGGCTCGGGCGAGGACGAGATCAAGTTCATCTATGACGACGGTCTGCGCCGCTACGAAACGAAGAAGACATTCGAGGGCGTCATTCCCAACATGCAACGCCGGTTCAAGGAGACGGATTCGGCGTGGATTCGCGAGGAGCTTGAGCGTTATCAGGACACAAGCCCCTGCGAAGTCTGCCACGGCTACAGATTGAAGCCGGAAGCGCTGGCGGTGAAAATCGCCGGAAAGCATATCGGCGAAGTGTGCGAGCAATCCATCAAGCTCGTCGACTCTTGGTTTCGCGACCTGGACGGACAACTTACGAAACAGCAGCAGGAGATTGCAGCGCGCATTCTAAAGGAGATCCGCGCGCGGCTGAAATTCCTCAACAATGTCGGTCTCAAATATCTGACGCTCGCGCGCGCTTCGGGAACGCTCTCGGGTGGCGAAAGCCAGCGCATCCGTCTTGCCTCCCAGATCGGCTCAGGCCTGACCGGGGTGCTCTACGTGCTGGACGAGCCGTCCATCGGGCTGCACCAGCGCGACAACGCAATGCTTCTGGAGTCGCTCAAAGGCCTGCGTGACCTCGGCAACACCGTCATCGTCGTCGAGCACGACGAGGAGGCCATTCGT
>Ga0302324_100030093_pt1 | contig 10268 bp, 6 predicted proteins | sample Palsa_T0_1_FD_201949 | JGI IMG/M metagenome (GOLD analysis project Ga0302324, IMG submission 201949) | Peat permafrost microbial communities from Stordalen Mire near Abisko, Sweden - Palsa_T0_1 | ecosystem: Environmental > Terrestrial > Soil > Palsa > Peat permafrost | place: Sweden: Abisko... | reverse complement strand
TGGGAGACCAGGGCCTCAGTCCCCTGGCCTCCCATTTTTTGCTCGTAAGAGGTCCACCGAAGTTTGGCATTCTCAGCCAACTCGGCAGTGGGAAGGGAAGTACTGTTCACTAAGCCCTGCTGGAACGCGTTATACTCGGAGGTGTTATGGGACATTCTGTGGCGCAGGGAAAAACTTTTTACCTGGAAACTTTCGGCTGCCAGATGAATGTCCATGACTCCGAAAAAGTCGTCGGAACACTGGAACAGCAAGGCTACGCCCAGGTCCAGGTTGAAGAAGAAGCCGATCTGATCCTGTACAACACCTGTTCGATTCGAGATAAGGCCGAACAGAAAGTCTTCAACCGGCTCAACGACTATAAGAAACTTCACAACCAGGGAAAGCGCTTTGGCGTCCTCGGCTGTGTCGCCCAGCAGGAGGGTGAACGAATCTTCGAGCGCGCCCCGTATGTCTCCTTAGTCTCCGGTTCCGCATCCTACCGCAAGCTTCCCGAAATGCTCGCCCGCCTCGAAGCAGGCGAATCCAGGATCACCGGCCTCAATGATCGCAATACCGAAGAGACCTTCGAGACTGAGTTCACCGCCCGCACCAACCCCTATCGCGGCTATATCACCATTATTGAGGGATGCGATAAGTTCTGCGCCTATTGCGTCGTGCCCTATACCCGCGGCAAGGAGCGCAGCCGCACCTCCACATCGGTGCTCGCCGAAGCGCGCCGCATGGCCGACAGCGGCTACTCTGAGATTCAACTCCTCGGGCAAAACGTGAATTCTTACCGCGACCCGGAAGGGAAGTTGAGCTTCGCCGAACTGCTCGCAGCCATCGGCCAGTTGGACGGCATTCGCCGCGTCCGATTCACGACTTCGCATCCGCGCGACTTTACCCACGACATCGTGGACGCCATCGATGCCGTTCCGGCGCTTTGCGACCACGTGCATCTCCCCGTACAGAGTGGCTCAACCACCGTCCTCGCCAGGATGAACCGTGAGTATTCACGCGACCAATACCTGGAGAGGGTTTCCTGGGTTAGGGCGGCCGAACGGCCGATCAGCATGACCACCGACATTATTGTCGGCTTTCCTGGCGAGACTCCCGACGACTTTATCCAGACCATGGATCTTCTCGCAGAAGTCCAATACGACGCGGTCTTCGCCTTCAAATATTCTCCTCGCCCTAATACGCCTTCCATCCATATGCCGGATTCCATCCCCGAGGAGGAGAAATCGCTACGCCTGCAGTCCCTGCTTGACCGGCAGCGGGAGATTCAAAGGGCTAATTATTTCAAACATATAGGCGAGATTCATGAGGCTGCGGTTGAGGGTCATAATCGGCAGCGCGGACAGGTGATCGGTCGGACTTCGCAAAACAAAACCCTGAATTTTACCGCGAGTAGCCCAATATTGCCGGCCCCGGGCAGCTATGCGCAGGTTCGGGTGACGGCAGCATTTCCGAACAGCCTGGTTGGCGAAGCGATTTGAATCCTGGAGCGAGAAGCTGAAGGAGGAGTCTATGGATATCGAAATGAAAATTCGCGGGCTGATGGTTGACCCCTCCACTAATGCTCCCATCGTGATACTCAAGGATGTTCTGAGCGATACGCTGTTGCCGATTTGGGTGGGCCTTTATGAGGCGAATGCCATCGCGATCGAAGTCGAGAAGGCTTCGCCGCCGCGTCCGATGACCCATGATCTATTGAAAAACCTCGCCCATGGCTTGAATGCTGAGATACAACGCATTGTGGTAACTGAACTTAGGGATGATACATTTTATGCCGTGATTTGGATGGAACAGAACGGCGAAGTGGTCACATTGGACGCTAGACCCTCCGATGCAATCGCCCTTGCGCTGCGGGTGGACTGTCCTATTTATGTCAGTGAAGACGTCCTCAAGGAGGTCAAGAAAGGTCCAAACTTTGTTGATTCCACTTCTTCAGAAGAGCTGCGCCGCTGGCTCGAAAACCTCAACGATGAGGACATGGGTCGCTACAAGATGTGACAGGAAGGGCCTGAGCGCGAAGCCTGGCCTTGTTGTTGCTGCAAGGCAGCAATTCCTTTCGTGGTCGGGACCATAGATTTTTCGTCCGCGTTTTTGTCACCGCTCCTTTGGCTGTTCGTCATAACCTTCGTCGTGCGCTCGATGTCCTGCCGGACGTTAACGATCGAGAGCGCATGACCCAATCGAATCGCTTGTTCTCCACGATAGCCGATCGGTTCACCCGCTGCTCTATCTCGAATACGCGATAGGGAAGGGAATGACGTATCCATCGCGCTTCGAGCGGAAGATCGGAGAAATCGTACACTTCCACGTACTGCCGGCCAGGTAATCAGCTTGATAGCCCAACATCTTCTCGTGTAGCATTGCCACCGCAAAGGGCGGAGCCAAAGTACCCGTCCCGAGACTCTCATTGAGATCATTCACTGCTCTCGCTCGATTCCGGTAATCAACGTTTTGGCGGCGCAGTTACGCGCCAATCACTCACCGGGTCCCCTCAACCTATTCCGAAGGATGGATGATTATGAATCGTCTCTCGTACCTGCACCGCGCCGCGTTCGCGCTGCGCACCTTCTCTCCTACCATATTGACTCTTGCTCTTTGCCTGCCGCTCCAGGCGCAGAGCCAGAGCGGCGCAGCCCAAGACCGCGGCCTAGCGGCCGGCGATGCTTCTTCCATCCAGGCCAAGCCGCCGGCGCCGCGTGCGCAGGCGGATTTCGGCAAGCTGCCGCTGAGCTTTGCGGCGAACCAGGGGCAGGTGGACAAGCGGGTGCGGTTCACTTCGCAGGGGAGCGGGTATTCGCTGTTTCTGACGGATAAGGAGGCAGTGCTGGCGCTGACGAAGGCAACTATCCCGGTTAAGCAAAAAGAAGGCTTGAATGGGGCATCAGCCCAGAGCGAAAACCCACATCCCGACCCCAGGGATGTGGGGCACCCGCTTTCGCAGCACCCGACAAAGGACGCGGTGAAGACGGATGTGGTGCGGATGCAGGTGGCGGGGGCCGCTCCCGGATTGAGGGTCGAGGGCGAGGAGCAGTTGCCGGGGGTCGCGAACTACTATATCGGGAACGATAAGGCCAAGTGGCATAGCAATGTGCCGACCTTCGCGAAGGTGAAGTATGAGGAGGTTTATCCGGGGGTCGATCTGGTGTACTACGGGAACCAGAGGCAACTGGAGTACGACTTCGTGGTGGCTCCGGGCGCCGATGCGAAACAGGTGCGGCTGCACTTCGCTGGGGCGGAGAAGCTGCAGCTGAACGCGGACGGCGACTTGACGGTGATCGCGAAGAACGGCGAGATCTCGTTTCATAAGCCTGTGGTGTATCAGCTAAAAGGCGGTCAGCTCGATGCCGGTCAGCGGGTTGACGAGTCCGGGAGCCAGCGGGATCTGGTGGATGGGAGGTTTGTGCTGCTGGCGGGGAACGAAGTGCGGTTCAAGCTGGGAGATTATGACCGCAGCCGGGCGGTGGTGATCGATCCGGTCCTGGTGTATTCCACCTATCTGGGCGGCAGGGCCGTGATGGGCAATCCTTACGGAACGGGGGATAGCGTCAGCGGCATCGCGGTCGATGGCTCTGGGAGCGTGTATGTGGCCGGGTCGACAAGCTCCACGAACTTCCCTGTGACCGCAGGCGCCTATCAGATTGTAAACCTCGCTCTGCACAAGGGTACCAACGCTTTCATCGCCAAGCTGAACGCCACCGGAACGGCGCTGGATTATTCAACTTATCTTGGGGGTAACGGGGGGCCCGGCCATACCGGGGACTACGCCGCCGGGATCGCGGTGGACGCCGCCGGACATGCTTTTGTGACTGGGTTTGCGTCTTCAGCCGACTTCCCGGTGACCGAGGGCGCCTTTCAGACCGCGAACAATGGAGCGGCTAAAGCTAACTCGAATGCCTTCGTGCTCAAGCTGGTTATCAGCGGCGGTCTGGATTATTCGACGTATCTGGGAGGCAGCGGGAGCGGTATCCACGGGCTCCCTTACAACGGCCCCGGCGGCTATGGGGACTCGGGCTCCGGGATCGCTGTGGACGCCGCCGGGCATGCTTATGTGACCGGAACCACGTACTCCGCCGACTTCCCCACGACGGCGGCCGCCTTACAAGCGGTGAACCACGCCGCCGCCAAAATCCAGCCAAACATTTTTGTAACCAGGCTGAACGAAAGAGGAACGGCCCTGGATTATTCGACCTACCTGGGAGGCAGCGGCGGGTCTTCAGGGTTCCCACTTGGAGACTCTGGCTATGGGATCGCAGTCGACGCCGCCGGGCATGCTTATGTGACCGGGGCCACGTACTCCGCCGACTTCCCGACCACGGCGGGTGCCTTTCAGTCGGTGAACAAATCTGCGCCGTTCAATTGCAATGCCTTTGTGACCAAGTTGAATGAGACCGGAACGGCGCTGGATTATTCCACCTACCTGGGAGGCAAACCCGGCGCCAAAGTTTATGGCACCTCCGGAGATGGCGGCTACGGAATCGCGGTCGATGCCCTGGGCCGTGCTTATGTGGCAGGGACCGCGTTTTCCGATGACTTCCCGACGACGCCGGGCGCCTTTCAAAGGAAAAACAATTTCGCGACGCGCTATTCCAATGCTTTTGTGACCAAGCTGAACCGTACGGGAACGGGCCTGGATTATTCGACGTATCTGGGAGGCGACGAGGGCGGTGGATTTGGGGACTATGGCCGCGGTATCGCGGTCGACGCGTCGGGAAATGCTTATGTGACCGGGGGTGCATACTCGACGAACTTCCCCACCACGCCAGGGGCGTTTCAGACGGCCAACAATGCCGCAGTCGGAAACCTTCCCGGTAAAGACTATCCCGGTACAAACGCCTTTGTGACGGAGCTAAACGGCACGGGAACTGCCCTGGATTATTCGACTTACCTAGGCGGCAGCTATGGGGACGGTGCGAACGGCATTGCGATCGACGCTTCGGGAAATGTTTATGTAGCGGGGGCTGCCGGGTCCGCGAATTTCCCGGTGACCCCGGGCGCGTTCCAGACGGTGAATAAGACAGTGGTCGACGGGTATACCAACGGATTCATCAGCAAGTTCACCCTGCCGTAGTAGGTTGGCGGCAATTCTTGGGTTGCATCCTCTTCCTTAAAGGACCCAGGTCAGCCGGGATAAAGCCCCGACGGGACCTGGGAAGGTGGGTCCGCACCGCGAAAGGCTGGGCGATTGACCGGCAATGTGAGCCCATTGTCCGGCTATTCTGAGCGCGGATGGTTTTTTGTGTTGGCAGATAGTGTGGGCACAAAACCGCACGGAAGCAGAGGCAGCTCTTACCACACATAAACATCTCGGAGCGGTCCTATACTGTATGCAGGTCCCTCCAAGTCTGTACGGCCAGGCAAACGTAAAATGGGACCTCTGAAGCGGAATATAATTTCAAGCTTTGTGGCCCCCGCGATCTGATACTGGCACAGCGACTCTTAAACAAGAGAATACGCGACAAGAAAATAAAAGCCATCATTTCTGACGATGCGTCCCTCCTCGCACTTCTCCGGAAGCATTTTGTCCCTCAGGCGTATGGACGGCTTCTTCATCAGACGACTCCTGCGTGCGGCAGTAACTGCAAGGTTGAGGCGCTCGCGTCACAGTCCATTTGGAAAAGATTCCGGGTAGCCAGTCAACTTAGAGATCGTCATACGTTTAAGGGATCGCATCAACGCCATGCAACAGATGATGGGCTCGCTTCAGAAAACGGACCACATCGTACGTTATTGGGACTGCCACAGAACGCATAAAGAGGAATCAAACGATGTGGCTTCCCGATGCTTCCTTTGACCGACGCAAAATCTACTATGGTCTAAGTACGCACAGGCTTGCTGAGCGGGGAGCGACATCGCGCTCCCCGGATAAGGTTAGGTTAGGAATTACGTCCCCAAGAGTGGCGCAATTCCCGACAGCATCCGCCGCTCGCGTCCGGGACGCCCAGCCAGTAGGGTGGTTCGCACCTTAGCTTTTAGCTAGCGCGAGGCTCGCAGAACGGTCGGGACGTTGATCGAGTCGGCTTCCAGTTTCGAGAGCTTCGTCGAGAGCACTTGTACGGTCTGTTGCAGCTGGTGGAGTTGATTGACCTCCGCCTTCAGGTTCTCGATCTGGACATCTTTCTCTTGGTTGGCTTGGGTCAAGTTTGCCACATCGGTCTTGCTTTTGAGCACCATCCGGTAGAGTTCCTGAACGGCGGCCAGTGCGACCCCGCCTTCATCCACCGTGCTGATGTGCTTGTCGTCTTGACCAAGTCCGAAGGCGGAGTAGAAGTCCTGCGCCACGGGACCTAGATGACGGACCGCCTTGCCTTCGGCTTTATAGTTCCAGCTTTCGATTGCCATACTGTCGATTTTGCTTAGTAGTTGAGCGTTATCGATGGCCGCGAAGTTTTCTTTCAGGTTGCGATCCGAGGCATTGGTCCAGACGCCGCCGTTTTCATAGGCGCCATCTGCCATTTGCAGTGCTTCGGTCGGATTCTTCACGTTGAGCCCGATGCCGACGTTCCCATTGAATGTAATGACAAACCAATAAGCGTCATCGTCCCCCAGGCTGAAGCCGCCGTCAGGAGTGTTGGTTCCAGTGGCGCCCACGCGGAGCCACCAATCTTTGTCGTTGGTGCTGTCTTCGTTCGTGATCTGAATCGCCGCCTGGGTGCCATTTGCGGTATCGTCTGCTCCGTAAACGTGCAACCGGCTTTCCGGCGCGTTTGTGCCTAAGCCGACCTCCGTTCCGTTGTCGTATAAAAGTGAATCCTTCAGGCCCAACGATGAGTTGAACTTGGCAACGTAATGGTCGGTTTGTTGCGCCACAGCGAGCTGCGCAGAAGTGCAGGCCGATAGAGCAAGAGCCGCGGTTAGTAGCGTGACTGCTTTGTTGACGATGTATCGTGTCATAAATCATCTCCTCGCTTTGTTCGGCAGGTTATGCCGATGGTTGAATGGTCAAGATCATCGAATTGCTGACACCGAAAGGTGAGGTGTCCTTTTCCTTTTCGCGAACTTCGTTCAAGTCAGGCGAGAGCCTTGCGCTCTCGCAGGTCACGACAATGGGAGCTTCAATCACGTACTGCTTAGAGAAGACAAAGCAGGGTGGATTGGATTACTGCACTGATCGATTTGAACTTACAAGGTGGTATCGCGCTAAAGCCTTGTTATCCACTAAAGTGAGATTTCGCGGAGAATTGGACCACCTAACTTGAGAATTCTTTTTCCCCCTGCGCCGAGGGCTAAGAAGGCGAACATTTTTCGGCAAAAGGATGCGTCTTTCGATGGGTTGACTTCCGAGACGGCTAGGGCTACTTTGGTGCCAAGTTTCTGCGGGTTCTGTGTTTGGAGGCTGGTTGGCGCAACTTCCGTCGAAAACGGTCAGCAAGTTACTGGCCAGCTGGCAGGCCGGTGACCAGGAGGCCTTGCGAGCCGCAGTCCCACTCGTTTATGACGAGCTCCGCCGGATCGCCCATAATTATCTGAGGAAGGAACGTCCCGGCCACACGCTGCAAAGCGCCGCCCTGGTTCATGAGGCTTATCTGCGCTTGGAAAAACAAGGCGCAGCGCGGTTCCAGAATCGGGAGCACTTCCTGGCCATCTGCGCCCAGTTGATGCGGCAGATTCTGGTCGAGTACGCGCGCGGCCGCAATGCGGCGAAGCGGGACGGAGGCTGCCGGTTAACGCTGGACGGGCTGGCGTTTAAGACCCGAAGAGTGGACATGGTCGCCCTCGACGACGCTCTGAACGAGTTGGCCAGGCTGGATCAGCAGCAGAGTCGAATTGTCGAGCTGAGATTTTTCGGCGGGTTGTCCATCGAGGAGACCTCGCGCGCCATGAATCTGTCGCCAACCACAGTGAAAAGATACTGGGCCACGGCCAGGCTTTGGCTTCATCATGAGATGAGCAATACCGACGCATGACCCCTGATAGGTGGAAGCAGATCCGCGAGGTGTTGGAGCAGGCGCTGGATCTGGCGCCGGGCGAGCGCTCTGCCTTTCTGGAGCAGGCGTATTCGTCCGATCCTTCGCTACGGCAAGAAGTCGAAACTCTGCTCGCCTCTAGCCCTGACGAACGCTCCAGCTTTCTGCAATCGTCCCCGCAATTCGTCCCGCACGAGATACCTGCGAGCATCGGGCGCTACCGCATCCTTCGCCTGCTCGGAGAGGGTGGCATGGGCGCGGTCTATGAGGCCGAACAGGAACAGCCGAGACGCAATGTCGCGCTCAAGGTCATCAAGGCCGCGTGGGCCAGTCCCGAACTCCTCCGCCGTTTCGAGCGGGAGTTCCAGACGCTCGGCCGCCTTCACCACCCCGGTATCGCACAGATCTACGAGGCTGGCGCCGCCGACACCGGATTTGGCCTGCAGCCCTTCTTCGCCATGGAGCTCATCCACGGCAAACCCCTGACCGAATACGCCACCGCGGAAAGTCTGAACACCCGCCAGCGTCTCGCGTTAATGATCCAGATATGCGAGGCCGTCCAGCACGCGCATCAATCCAGCATCATCCATCGCGATCTGAAGCCGGGCAACATCCTGATCGAGGAGAGCGGCCAGCCCAAAGTCCTCGACTTCGGCGTGGCGCGGGTCACCGACAACGAAGCAACCCGCCAAACGGACATAGGGCAACTGGTGGGCACTCTGCCGTACATGAGCCCCGAGCAAGTGACGGGTGACCCATTGGCGCTCGACACCCGCAGCGACGTCTATGCTCTCGGCGTCATCCTTTATGAACTGCTGGCAGGCAAGCTGCCCTACCAACTGTCGCACCAACTATACGAGGCGGTGCAGACTATCCAGCACGTGGACGCCGCGCCATTGAGCTCGGTCGACCGGTCGTATCGGGGCGATATCGAGACAATCGTCGCCAAGGCGCTGGAAAAGGACAAAGACAGGCGCTACGCCTCAGCGGCGGACCTCGCCGCAGATATCCAGCGCTACCTGGACGACAAGCCGCTCGCCGCCAAGCCGGCGAGCGCTAGTTATCAATTGAAGAAGTTCGCCCGCCGCCATAGGGCGCTGGTCGCCGGGCTGGCGGCGGTCTTCCTGGTTTTAGCTGGCGGAATCGTCGCAAGCACGTGGGAAGCAGTGCGAGCGCGGCGTGCGGAAGCGCGCGCGCAACAGGAAGCGGCGTCGGCGCAGGCGGTGAATGACTTTCTACAGAACGATCTGCTGGCACAGGCCGGCGCCTACGGCCAGTCGACGCTGGGGAGCAAACTCGACCCCGACCTGAAGGTTCGGACCGCCCTGGATCGAGCCGCCCACAACATTGAGGGTAAGTTTAAGAATCAGCCGGAGGTGGAGGCATCCATTCGTTACACAATAGCCGAATCCTATTTCGAACTAGGTCTGCGGAGCGAAGCGCAAACTCAGGCGGAGCGTGCCCTCCGCTTGCGCGAGCGAACGCTTGGCTTGGAGCATCCCAAAACACTCCAGACGATGACCCTTCTTTCCGGTATTGACTTTGATCAGGCCAAGTACAGCGAAGCAGAGGTTCTGTTGACCAGGGCACTCGATTTGCAGGGCCGCACCTTGGGTCCAGAGCATCCGGACACGCTGCACTCTATGAGTGTTCTTGCTTCGGTCTACATGATGCAGGGCAAATATTCTCAAGCTGTTGAGCTCGGCAGCCAAACCTTCAATGCGCAGCGCCGTGTATTGGGTTCGGAGAAGCGTGAGACATTGCGAACCATGGCAAGTCTTGCTGAATTCTATCGTTTAGATGGCAAGTACGCGGAAGCCTTGGTCCTAGCCAAAGAAAGCTTCGAGATTAGCCGCCGCGTCCTTGGTCCCGATAGTCCCGACACATTACAAGCGTTTACAGACTTAAGCAGCGCCTATGGATCGTTCGGCAACTATGAACAAGCCGAGGCACTCGCTAAGCAAGGGCTGGACGGCCATCGTCGCGTCTATGGCCTTGAACACCCCTTAACGCTCATTTCTATGATTAATCTCGCCCGAGCATACGAACTTAACGGCAAGTACGCAGAATCTGAAGCACTCGCCTCTGATGGTCTGGAGAAGATCCGTCGCATAATGGGTCGCGAACATCCCGTGACGCTCTATGCGATGGATAATCTGGCGTCAGCCGAACTCGGGGAGGGCAAGTACTCAGATGCCCTAACAATCTTCAGACAAATTCTGGAAATCAGGCAACGCATAAACGGTCCCGAGAATGTTCAAACCTTAGCAGCCTGTGGTTTAAGTGGCCATTTCCAACCGCAGCAGGCAGAGCCGTGTGATGGAACGAATTCGATCCCGGAATGGGTGAGCGGCGCCAGGAATGGAT
>Ga0302324_100030092_pt1 | contig 10268 bp, 4 predicted proteins | sample Palsa_T0_1_FD_201949 | JGI IMG/M metagenome (GOLD analysis project Ga0302324, IMG submission 201949) | Peat permafrost microbial communities from Stordalen Mire near Abisko, Sweden - Palsa_T0_1 | ecosystem: Environmental > Terrestrial > Soil > Palsa > Peat permafrost | place: Sweden: Abisko... | reverse complement strand
TGGGGATCGGGTTGGATTTGCTCGGAATCGAGCATCCCGAGCAGATGTGAGTCGGGCGCCAACTGAGTCTCGTTGGCTGCCCGCCGCTGAAGCGGCGGGACCGGGTGGGGAGAGGGACGCGGTCACGTGGTCGGCGTGGGGGCGCTGAAGAAATCGACGTGGCGGGCCATCTCGTCGTCGAATTCGATGGCCATCGCCAGGCGGCCGTTTCTGGGCAGGGGGTAGTACCAGGTCTGGGCCTGCCAGTAGCCGGTGGCGGCCGGGTCCATGGTGCCATCGACCACCGCTCCGCGCGGCGGGCCGAAGACGGCGAGAATCGTCGCCTTGGGACTGCCGACAATGGCGTCGGCCAGCATCGGCAGCGCCTCGCCGCGCGTCGGTCGGCGGCCGGGATTCGCCGGCTGGCGCTCGGGATAGAGCCGCGACAACAACTTCCGAAAAAACGGAGTGCGTGCCAGTAGCATGGAGCTCACCATCCCGGCCAATGTCGCGGCCGTCCACAGAGCCAGTTGATTGAAATCGTTGAACCCCGCCGAGAAGTCCGCCGGCCCCTCCGCCGGCCGCCGGCTCTTTCGCCCCCGGGATTTGGGTATCAGCGGATCGCCCACGATGGCAGGTTCCTTCGGTGGAGAAACGCCAGTGTTATCGGGCTGGGGCAGCGCGGGACTGAAGGAAAAACCCGAATGACGAAACCAGAATTCCCGAATCAATGACTGAATGACGAATGATCGAATGAAGAAATTGGCGACTGAACGCCGCTTGCGGTTTCGCAGCTTCGTTGGCGCAGTCGCGCTGCGAAACCGCAAGCGGTTAGATCTCCGCGTTGTGCGAGACGTTTTGCACGTCGTCGTTGTCTTCCAACGCGTCGATCAGTTTCTGCAAACGGTCGGCGGCTTCGCCTGCGACGGGGATGGTGCTCTGGGGAAGATGGGTGATCTCCGAGGCTTCGATTGGAATCCCGGCCGCCGTCAGCGCTTCCCGGACTCGGTGGAATGCGGTCGGTGAGGTGATTACCTCGTACACCTCGCCTTCGTTCTTCACGTCGTCGGCGCCGGCTTCGAGGGCGGCTTCGATCAGGGCCTCTTCGCCGATCGCGTCGGAGCGGATGGCGATGATTCCCTGGCGGGTGAATTGAAACGACACCGAGCCGCTGGCGCCGAAATTTCCACCGTGACGCTCGAAGATCATCCGCATCTCCGGTGCGGTGCGGGCACGGTTGTTGGTCAGGGCGTCGATCAAAATCGCGATGCCACCGGGGGCGTAGCCTTCGTAGGTGGCGGCTTCGTAGTTCTCACCGCCCAGTTCGCCCGTGCCTTTGAGGATCGCCTTTTCGATGGTGTCCTTGGGCATGTTGGCGGCTTTGGCTTCATCGATGGTGTAGCGCAGCGAAAGGTTGTCGCGCGGATCGCCGCCGTTCTTGGCGGCGATGATGATCTTGCGCGCGATCTTGCTCCAGACCTTGCCGCGCTTGGCATCGGTGGCGCCTTTGGCGCGTTTGATTTTCGCCCAGTGACTGTGGCCTGCCATGATCAAATCTCAAATCTCAAATCTCAAATTTCAAATTTCAAATTTCAAATTTCATTTCTCCGCCTGGGGTCCGATGGTGGCGGCCGGCTGGGTCGTGGGCGCGACATCGACCGGATGCCCGGCGTCCAGTTCCTGCTGCTTCTGCTGAAGTTCCTGCCCCAGGCCCTTGACGCTATCCGGATCGTCGCCGCTGATCAGCAGCCGCTCGCCCGCCCTCTTCCACGTTTGGGCGGCGGCCTCTTTTTCGCCGAGGCGATACAGATCATCGCCCAGGTGATTCAGCACGATCGGGTCGGCATCGGACTCGGGGACGATGGCCCGCTGGAGAAATTTCTCGGCCTCGGCGAAGCGCCCGCGTTTGTACAGCACCCATCCCATGCTGTCGAGAAACGCCGTGTTAAATGGCTCGGCCTCGACGGCCCGGCGGATCAGCGCCTCGGCCTCGGGAAGATCGCGGCCTTCCTCGCTGAGAAAATATCCCAGGTCGTTCGATGCCCCCGAATGCGTCGGGTCCAGCCGCAGCACGTCCCGCAGCATTTGCTCGGCCGCGGTCTGCTGGTCGTTGCGGCTGTAGAGCCCGGAAAGATTGTAAAGCAGGTCGGGATCGCGGGCGTTGAACTTGCTGGCGATGTCGAGGATGCGGGCCGCATTGGCCGGCTGGTGCTGATCGATGTACAGCTCCGAGAGCGTCTCGACCGCGGCGAAGTTGCCCGGATCGTGGGCCACGAGTTGCTCGAGCTTTTGCGGCAGGGCGTCGGGCTGGCCGGTCTGGAGGTAGAAATTTTCCAGCGCCGCCAGCACGTCGGGGTCGTCCGCGTGGCGGTTGAGCAGGCGCAGCAGAATCGCCTCGGCGGCGTCGGCGCGGTTGGAGGAGAAATACTCCCGGGCCTGCAAACGCAGGGCGTCGACGTTGTCCGGATCGGCCGACAGCCAGGTGGAGAGAACCCGGTCGTTCATCTCCTCCGAGCCGCGCTCGACGTAGTAACCGTAGAGTTTCAGGTATCCATATTCATAACTGGGGTGATCGCTCAGGAGTTTCCACATGGCCGACTCGAAACCGGGCTCGTCGCCGCCTGCGCTGAGGGCGTCGGCATATTCCACAGCCAGTTCGGCGTCGCGGGGCCCATTCTTCATTGCCGCGGCCAACATTTCGGTAGCTTCAGCAGGCTGATTGAGCCGCAGGAGGATGAGTCCGCGCAGCTCGGCGCCGAGGGAAGGATTTGTCGCCGCGGCCTGTGCGGCCAGGGCGTCGGCCGAGGGATTGGTCGTGGGCGGCGTACCGTCCATTTCCGCCCAAAGCCGGGTCAACTGCTCCCGATAGGCTGGGGCGAAAACAGGCTTGAGCGCCACCGCCTGCTCGATCGCCCTTTGCGCGATGCCGTCGCGGTGCCAGACGGTGGCCCAGTGGGCGATCCAATAGAGCCGGGCGGGCTCCTCCGAAGGATCGAGCTTCAGCCCGCGCAAATCCTCGAGCCGCAGCCGGCCGGTGGACGTCGGGCGGAGGATTTCGTCGAACAACTGCGCGGCCTCGGGCGTCCACTCCGGATGCCGGGCGGTGATCTGGATGATGAATCGCGCCGCTCCAGGGCGATCGCCCCGGCCGGCCAGGGCGTGAAACTCGTGGGCCGCCAAGTCCAGATCATCGGCATGAACTGCGGCGGCGTCGGCCAGAGCCCGGTCGGCTTCCTCCCCGCGGTTGAGCGAGCGGAGCAGGTCGATCCGGTCGAAGAGTAACTCCGGAATGTTGGGATGCTGCTGATACAGCCGGCCCAGAATGTCGCTGACGGCCAGGTCGCCGCCCGCATCCCGCATGGCGGTGCGAAGCAGTTGCAGCGACGGATCGCGCCCCTGCGCTTGCACCATCAGGTCGGCGGCGTGCTGGGCCGCCTCGTCATGCCGGCCCATGGCCGCCAGCACCTGGATGATGCGACCCTGCAAATCGACATCGCCGGGATTGCTCTGGGCCACCGATTGATAAGCCGCCAGGGCCTCGGCGTTGTGCCCGCGCTTTTGTTGCAGCAGGCCGATTCGCAGCATGACCTCCTCGGGATGGTCCAGCAGCATCGCCATCGCCGGCTCGGCGCGCATCGCCATGCCGGGGTTGTTCAAGCGCACGGACAGGCGCTGGAGCAGCGTTAATGCCGCCCGGTTATATCCCTGCTGCTCGAGGGCGTTGGAGAGAAACAACTCGGCCTCGGCATCGGCCGGATCGTCCTGGCCATAGGCGGTCGTTTGCAGCGCCAGCAGCAGGTGCTCGATGCCCAGCGCGGTTTTGCCTCCGGCCAGATACTGGCGGCCGAGATTGATCTGCAGGTCGAGATGATCCGGGTCGATGGCCGCGGCCTGCTCGAAGGCGGCGATCGAGCGGTCGTCGGTGGTGTCATCCCCCTGATATTGCGCGCCGAGCATCTGGTGCAACTGGAAGCTGCCGGGATCGAGTGCGATCGCTTTTTCCAGCAGATTGATGGCGGTGTATCGCTCGTTGTCGAGGATGGCGATACGGGCCTGGGCGAAAAGCTGAACCGCCTCGATCGGCGGGGGCCGATCGGAATCCTCCGTCGCCGCCGGCGGCTGAAGGTGCGGCCGCGGCGGCACCTCGTCCAGCGGCAGCTCCGCCCGGGCGTCAACCGCGCGCTCCGACGGAAGCTCGACGACCTGAACCGGACGCACGGCCAACGGTCCGGCCGAACGGGATGCGCAGCCGGCCGCGGCCAGGGCGACGCAAATCAGCAATGATCGCACAACAGGCTGCGGCATAGAGTTGATTATATCGGAAGAAGGCACTGAGGGACGAAGGCAAATCCGAAGCCCGAAACCCATGGGTAAAACCAGAATGACGAAACCAGAATCCCCGAATCAATGACCGAATGAAGAATGACCGAATGAGAAAGCTGGCGCTCGGCGCCGCTTGCGGTTTCGCAGCGTTATTGGTTCAGTTGCGCTGCGAAACCGCAAGCGGCGTAGGCAGTCAAACTCTTCATTTGGTCATTCGTCATTCTGGTTTTATCGAGGGGATTCGGACTTCGGGAGTCGGATTTTGCGACGCCTCGAGCATCTGTTTGACCGTGCGGACCATCTCCTCGCGGCCGACGGTGACCTGCCCGCTCTTGCCCGCTTTCTTGTATTCGGCGCGGTCTTCGATGCCGGCGCGCTGCTCCTTGCCGGCCTGGAGGTCCTTGATGGAGACGCGGTTGGTCTTCAGCTCGTCTTCGCCGACGATGATGGCGATGGGAATGCCGGCGGAGTTGGCGTAGGACAATTGCTGCTTCATCGACGCCTTGGAGGCGATGCCGGGGCCTTCGACATCCGTCGGGAAAAAGAGCTGCGTGGGAATGTCCGCCCGGCGCAACTCGCCGGCCAGCGCCAGCAGCGGCTCGACGGGCATGCCGGCCATTCTCAGCACAATCACTTTCACCGTCGTCGATGGGGCGTTGGCCAAGCCGAGGTGGATCATGGCCGCCAGAAAGCGATCGACGCCGAAGGACGCGCCGGTGGCGGGGATGGCCAGGTTGGAGAAGCGGTTGACCAGCCCGTCGTAGCGTCCACCGCCCATGACCGAGCCGAACTCCGGGGCGGCGGGGAGCGTGGCCTCGAAGACCGGGCCGGTGTAATAATCCAGCCCGCGGGCGAGTGTGGGGTCGAACACCGCATCGCGCTCGCCGACTTGCAGGCTGTCGAGGGCGTCGGCCAACTGCTGCATCTCCGCCAGGGCGGCGGCGCTGGTGGGCGAATCCGAGAGCTTGGCCCGCAAATGTTCGGTCACCTCCCGGCGTGAGTTGCCCTGGGTTTGCATGAAGGGGAGCACCTTGTCGATGACCGGCGGCGTCAGTCCCACGCCGCGGATGCGGTCGCCGGATTCGTCGATCCGCCCGTCGCCCAGTTCGCGGCGAACATTGTCGAGGCCGACTTTCAGCAGCTTGTCCACGACCCGCAGAACGTGCATCGCCGTCTGCCGGCTGGAAATGTTGGCGTCCAGCAGCACGGCGTCGACCAGCTTGCGGTTGTTGGCGCGGATCTGAAACCGCAGCTTGGGATCGGCCCCGTCGGCATTGGTGAACCCGACGGCCCGCATCACATCCGCCATCGCCGCCACGATCTCCCCATCCACCGCAATCGATTTGGACCCCGCGGCGTCGATGTCGAACTGCGTGAACTGCCGGAACCGCCCCGGCCCCGGCTTATCGACCCGAAAAACCGGGCCGATGTGATACCGGCGAAACGGCAGCGGCAGCTTGTCGGGGTATTGCGCGATCAGCCGGGCGAACGGAACGGTCAGATCGAACCGCATGGCGATCGGATCGCCCTCCGGACTATCGAAGCGGAAAAGGGCCTTGTTGGTCTCCTCGCCGCCGGTGCCGATCAGCGTCGAGAGATATTCCAACGCCGGCGTCTCGATCGGCAGGAAGCCGTATTTTTCGTAAACCGCCTGAACCTTCAGCAGCACCGCATTCCGCAGGATCATTTCCTGCGGCAACAGGTCCTGGAACCCCTTGAGTGTTTCCGGAGCGACAAGCTCGCTGGCTGGGGTGGAGGAATCCGGCATAAGAAGTGGGAATACTGAGGACGGGGCTCGAACCCGTGACCTTCGGGACCACAACCCGACGCTCTAGCCAACTGAGCTACCTCAGCGCTGACATCGTACCGAGAATATCGGTCGAATTCCAACGGGGAGAACTTGAGGTGAGTTGTGGTCGAGGGCTCAGATCTTAGCCGACGTTGGCTCGGTTCCGCACTCTGGGCATCGGTCGGGGGTGCCTCGCATGTCATAGCCACAGCTAGCGCAAAGACCGCGGCGCATCCGATTCTCGGATGATCGCCTTTGAAGCGAGCGCCAGACGCCACCCGCCCAAACAAAACCGGGAAGAATTGCAAAGAACCCGATGAAGAAGCGATAGGGGACGAACAGCCGATGGCCCCAGCTCAAGTCGTGGTACCCGAGGTCCCAGCGGCTGTGGATGCCAAGTTGGCTGAGAAGAGTCGGGCGAGAACTGACATAGGTGATCGGGCGATCTTGTTGCCAGTGCCAGGCCGACGAGCCGACTGACGGGAACTTCCCCCGATCGACCGCGAGGTCACCAAAATCTGAACTGACCCCGCGCCCAACATCGCTCTCGGAGATGCATTGCGTGAATACCTGCACGTAAATCAAGTCACCGTGGTCGGACTCAACCCCTTCGAGCAACATCCACGCGGGCGTGACATGGGTGAAGTACCGAACAGTAACGACGCGGTCCTCGACCGAATAGCTGCGATCCCAAAGCGCGAAGAACACCACGCAGCAGACAATCGAGAACACAACGCAGAAGTTGAAAATCAGCCGCCTCAGATCGCCCGATCATACCATCTCTGGGTTCCACCGCAGGCGCTGTGGGCTTTCTGGTGGTGGGTCAGTTTGGGTGACTCCGTCTTAGCGGCTATCCCGACGGGGCGCGTTTTCGGCGTTCGAAGCGCGTCCCTCGGGAACGCCGCTAAAAGGGGACGTTCGCCGTGTCGCCGCAAAACCTGGCCACGCGTCCGCGCGGACTTCTCACACGCTGACGTTGGCAAACGTCGCGGTGGCGAGCGCGGCGTTGTTGTGCGCCGTCACCGCCAGCCCGCCCATCAGCGTCGAACTCATTGTGATAGTGGTGGAGCCGACGACCGTCCAAGTCGTTCCGTTGGTGCTGTATGAGCCGGTGAACTTGTTGCCGGAACGCACCAGCATGAGCCAGATCGGCGCGGTCGGCGTCGGAGCGGGAACCGAGTTGATGCCGGTGAGCGTCGAGGCTCCGTCGCCGGACTGTCGCCACTGAAGGTTCACGCCGTTGCCCGCCGTCGCGACCAACGCCACGTTCGCCGCCTCCGCATAAGTGGGCGTGTTGGCCGGATCACGGAACATCACGCCCGCCTTGGCCCAGGAACTGGTGTTGGTCAGGCTGGTGACTTCGGTGATCAATGTCTGGTTGCCAGTCACCGACGTGGACGCGAAGTTGAACTGGTCCGAGTTGTTCCAGATATCTGAACCGCCGCCGGCGACCGTCCAGACGCCGGTGGAAGAGTTGTAGGCGGCGGAGCCGGCGTCGCCGGGCGAGCCGATGTCGGCATCGCTGAGCGCGCTGGTGGAAGTGGAGGCTGTCGGGGTTGCCGAGGCCTCGGTGGATTGGCTGCTCTGGCCGCCGGCGGAATTGACGGCGGTCAAGGTATAGTAGTATTTCATTCCAGCCGTGACGGCGGTGTCGGTGTACGCCGTGCCAACCAGGCCGGTCAGATAGGGCGTGCTTCCCTCCTTGCCCATGGTGGAGGAACGATACAGATCGTAAGTGGTGGCACCGGCGACCGGGCTCCAGGAGAGACTGACCGCTCCGGTTGCCGGGGCGGCGGTGAGGGCGGGAACGGCGGGAATCGCGACCGGTCCCGCGACATAGGGAACCGCCACGTTGGCGAAAGCGGCGGTGGCCAGAAGACTGTTGTTGTGGGCGGTGACGGCGAGGCCGCCCAGCAGGGAAGTGTCCAGGGTAATGGTCTGCGATCCGACCGCTGTGTAGGTGGTGCCATTCAAGCTGTAGGAAGCGGTGAAGACGTTGCCGTTGCGGACCAGTTCGAGCCAGACGGGTGCCGAGGCGGAGGGAATCGGGACGTTGGAGATGGTGGTGTTATTCGACGCTCCACCGGCGCTGGCTCTCCACTGGAAGCTGACGCCGCTGCCGGGGGTGGCGAAGACCGCGACGTTGGCGGCGCCAACCGCCGAGCCATCGCGGAACATCAAGCCGGCCTTGGCCCAGGAATTGGTGTTGGTCAGGCTCGTGACTTCCGCGATCAACGTGGCGTTGCCGCTGGCGGTGGTGGAGGCGAAGTTGAACTGATCGGTGTTGCCCCAAATGTCGGTTCCGCCGCCGGCGATTGTCCAGACGCCGGTGGAGGAGTTGTAGGAAGCAGACCCCGCGTCGGTGGGCAATGGCAAGCCGATGTCGGCGTCGGTGAGGGGGCCGGCGGCGGGGGCGGCCGTGGGCGTCGCGAAAGTTTCGCCGGACTGCTGGCTCTGGCCGCCGACGGAATTGGCGGAGGTCAATGTGTAGAAGTATTGAGTTCCGGCTGTGACGTTGGTGTCGGAGTAGGTTGGGCCGGAGAGTCCGGTGCGATAGGGCGCGGATCCCTCCATGCCCGTGGTGGTTGAACGATAGAGATCATAGCTGGCCGCGCCGGATACTGGGCTCCAGGAGAGACTGACCGCTCCGGCCGCGGGACTGGCGACGAGCGTCGGGATCGGGGGAATCGCGACGGGGGTCGCGGAATACGGTATCTGCGCGTTGGCGAAGGTCGCGGTGGCCAGCAGACTGTTGTTGTGCGCGGTGACGGCCAATCCGGCAAGCAGTGCGGTATCCAACGTGATGGTTTCCGTGCCGACGGTTGTGTAGGTCGTTCCGTTGGTGCTGTAGGAAGCGGTGAAGACATTCCCGTTGCGAACCAGCTCGAGCCAGATCGGGGCCGAGGCCGTCGGCGAGGGGACGTTGGAGATGCCGCTGTTATTAGCCGCCCCGCCGGCGGTGGATCTCCACTGGAGGCTCACGCCGTTATTTGGCGTGGCGAAGACTCCGACGTTGGCGGCGTTGGACGCCGAGCCATCGCGGAACATCAACCCGGCCTTGGCCCATGCATTGGTATTCGTGAGGCTGGTGACTTCGGTGATCAGCGTGGCATTGCCGCTCACGGAGGTGGAGACGAAGTTCAGCTGGTCGGAGTTGCCCCAGATATCCGCACCGCCGCCGCTGACTGTCCAGATCCCCGTGGAGCTGTTGAAGGAAGCCGAGCCCGCATTGCCGGGCGAGCCGATGTCGGAGTCGCTGAGTGCGCTGGTGGAAGTGGAGGCCGCGGGCGTTGCCGAAGCCTCAGTGGACTGCGTGCTCTGGCCCCCGGCGGAATTCACCGCGGTCAGGGTGTAGTAGTATGGCGTTCCCCCCGAGAGGGCGGTGTCGGTGTACGCCGTGCCAACCAGGCCAGTGAGATAAGGCGTGTTTCCCTCGCCGCCGGAGGTGGTGGAACGATACAGATCGTAACTGGTGGCTCCAGCCACGGGGCTCCACGAGAGACTGACGGCTCCAGTTGCGGGAGCAGCGGTTAGCGACGGAACGGCGGGAATCGCGACCGGTCCGGCGACATAGGGAACGGCCACGTTGGCGAAGGCGGCGGTGGCCAGCAGATTGTTGTTGTGGGCGGTGACCGCCAGGCCGCCCAGCAGGGCAGTGTCGAGCGTGATGGTCTGCGATCCAACGGTGGTGTAGGTGGTTCCGTTGGTGCTGTAGGAGGCGGTGAAGACGTTGCCGCTGCGAACCAGCTTGAGCCAGACGGGAGCCGAGGCGGTCGGAACCGGGACGCTGGAGAGGGTGGTGTTACTGGACGCCCCGCCGGCTGTGCTTCTCCATTGGAAGCTGACGCCGTTGCCGGACGTGGCAACGACCGCGACGTTGGCGGCGTTGGAGGCCGAGCCGTCACGGAACATCAGGCCGGCCTTGGCCCACGGATCGGTGTTGGTGAGGCTGGTGAGCTCGGTGATCAACGTGGCGTTGCCGCTGACGGTGGTGGAAGCGAAGCTGAATTGGTCGGTGTTGCCCCAGATGTCGGTTCCACCGCCGGCGACGGTCCAGACGCCGGTGGAGGAGTTGTAGGAAGCCGAGCCGGCATCCGCCGGCGCGCCGATGTCGGCGTCACTGAGCGTGCCGGGCGCGGGCGCGGCAGCGGCGATGTTGATGGTGGCGCCCGCGGCG
>Ga0302324_100030091_pt1 | contig 10268 bp, 11 predicted proteins | sample Palsa_T0_1_FD_201949 | JGI IMG/M metagenome (GOLD analysis project Ga0302324, IMG submission 201949) | Peat permafrost microbial communities from Stordalen Mire near Abisko, Sweden - Palsa_T0_1 | ecosystem: Environmental > Terrestrial > Soil > Palsa > Peat permafrost | place: Sweden: Abisko... | reverse complement strand
CCGCGCCCTCCTCTCCCCCCACTGGGCCGCGATTGTGGGCCGGTACACCCCCGGCCATGACGCGGAGACGTTTCGCGCTTCAACGATGCGTCTCGCTTCAACGATGTCTCGCGCTTCAACGTTTCTGGGTACCACGCTGCATGGACCAAATCACCACCCGTCTCGATCCCGCGAAGTTCCGGGATCCGGTCACCACGGCTAAAGGCGAGACCCGCGCACGTGTGGCGTTGCGGCGCCTTGATACGCTCTGGTTCAACACCGGCACGCTGTGCAATTTGACCTGCGCCAACTGCTACATCGAATCGTCGCCGCGTAACGATCGGCTGGCGTGGCTAAGCGTTGACGACGTCCGCGACTACATGGACGAAATCGCGCGCGAGCAATTGCCGACACGGCTGATCGGATTCACCGGCGGCGAACCGTTCATGAATCGCGACATCATCGCGATGCTGGAACTCGTGCTGTCGCGCGGCCTGCCTGCACTGGTGCTCACCAACGCGATGCTGCCGATGCGCAAGCTGCGCGCGCGGTTGCTGGATCTGAAGGATCGCCACGGAGACAATCTGTCGATCCGTGTCTCGCTCGACCACCACACGCAAGCCATCCACGAGGCCGAGCGAGGCCGCCGATCCTGGGCGCCAACCATCGACGGCCTCGTATGGCTGGCGCGAAACGGATTTCGTCCTGACGTCGCCGGCCGGCGTTTCACCGCGGAATCCGAAGACGAATTGCGCGCCGGCTACGCGCGGCTTTTCGATGGGCTTGGCATCGGCGTGGATGCGCGCGATCCGGTGCGGCTGATGCTGTTCCCTGAGATGGACCCGGCCCGCGACGTGCCCGAAATCACCACCGCGTGCTGGGGCATTTTGCATAAGTCGCCCGACGATGTGATGTGCGCCACGGCGCGGATGGTGGTGAAACGCAAGGACGCCGAAGCACCGGCGGTGGTGGCTTGCACGCTGATCCCTTACGATCCGCGTTTCGAGCTTGGGCGAACGCTGGTCGAAGCCTCCGGCGCGGTGGCATTGAACCATCCGTATTGTGCCTCATTCTGCGTGTTGGGCGGCGCGGCCTGCAGCCGCTGAACGCATTCGGCCAGCAGTTCCGGTTCATCGAGACAGTGCCCCAGACCGTCGCTGAACCGCCTCGCGCCGTCCGGGTTGAGATGGGCGAACCCGTCGCCGAAATACGCGTCCGGCCAATGCGGCATCACCTCGCCCACGACCCGGAACCCGGGATAGCGTGCCTCGTATGTGGCAAGCCAGGCCCGAAACGCCCCGCTCACCCCGGGAGCAACGGCTCGCGCGGTGGCGTCGTTCATCGGCACCTCGATGAACAGCGAGGGAATACCGTGCGCGGCCAATTGTTCCAGGATACGATTAAAGTACCATTCCAGCACGGGAAGCGGCCGGAACTCGCGTAGGTGGCCCTCAGCCGCCACGATGTCGGACCCGGACGCCGTGCCAAAAAAATACTGCCCGCGCGATGCGAGGCTGGCGGCCAGGTTCGCCTCGTTGCGCGGCCAGCGGAGCACGAAGCCACCCTTCATCAGACTGGAAAAATACAGCGAGGGAAACCGCACCCGATACATCGCATCGCGCAACCAGGACGGCAGACCGTCATTGTGCCGCAACTCATAGACCGAGACATCGCCAAGCCTATGCGAAACATCGCGTAGGGTCGCGATCTCGTCTCCATCCACGAAGCCGAACCGAGCCGTTCTTTCCCAGAAAAGATCCGGCTCCGTGAAGTGGACCGCATCGAGCGATAAGATGATTTGCTTTGGTAATCGTGGACACCGCATCGCGCGGTTCAGGGCCGCGAGCGCCTCGATCGGTTCGCCGCCACCCACGGCGAGATTCGTGGCCCGAACCCGCCATCGCACCGGCATCATTCCGGTCGCGGCGCGGGAGTCGCCAAGGATCAGGACATCGCCCAAATCGCATCGCGCCAGCAACGTCTGTTTGGCACGCCACGACGGGTATTCCGGATCGAGGAAAGCCAGCTTCATGGTCAGCACCCACAGCCAGACCAGGCAAAACACGGCGACCGCGGTCCCGCCAATCACGGCCAGAAACCACCGCGGCGACAGGCTTCGATTTGCCCAGGTGAACAGCGCGGGAATGGGGTGCTTCTCCGATAGGTGCGGGACGCGCCCGCTTTACCGGCAATGGCTTGACCGAGCGTTAACGCGGATCGCCGGCCGCGAACTGGACCGGGCATCGATGGGATGCCAGGTTGTGGCCGCCAAAGTCACACTTACTTCGGTGATTTCATAACAGGCTCGAGGGCCGGCCGAGACAGGAGAGATAGCATGGCACGCATCGTCCATATCGCGCTGAAATGCGACAACCGCGACGATTTTGAGGCATCGACGAAGTTCTACGAGGACGTATTCGGCATCTACCAAACCAAGACCGGCCACGCCCGCGGCCACCTGTCGCGCCACATGACGGACGGCAACATCGACCTCGCGCTGATGGTCTACGACAGCGAGGACGAGAAGGAGGCCAGACTGGCCGGCGCGGGACCGCGCATCCACCACATCGGCATCGAGGTCGAGGACCGGCCGGGCATGATCCAGAAGATCGAGGAAAACGGCGGCACGATCTGGTCCGACCGTGCCGAAGGCGCACTGAAGTATCGCGCGCCCGACGGTACCCTCGGCGAGATCGTCGGCGTCGGGCGCTATCCCAAAAAGGACAAGAGCCAGCTATCGCGGATTGTTCATGTCGCGATCAAAGTGAACGATCTGGAGACGGCGACGAAATTCTATGAGAACGTCTTCGGCTTCAGGCAGCTCTCCACGCTAAACAACCACGGGCATCTCTCGCGCCACATGACCGACGGTGAAACCGATCTCGCGCTGATGACCTACGAGAGCGAGGACTCGCCTGAGGCGCGGATCGCCGGTACTGGGCCATGCATCCATCATTGGGGTTTGGAAGTCGCCGACCGCGCGGCGTTCGCCAAAACGATCGAGCGGCACGGCGGCACAGTGCTGTCAAAACCCGACGCGAACGCCTTGAAGTTCCGTGCGCCAGACGGCAATGTCGCGGAGATTGTCACGGTCGGCGCGTTCGAGAAGCTTAAACAAACAGCAGCCGCGGCGTAGTTCTTACCGGAATTCTTAAACTCTCAAATTATGAACGCAGACCACATCGGGGGATGGTCGAGAGTAGTGGAGCCGGCTTAAACTGATCGCCTAAACGCCTCACACGTCAGCACAGTCGTCAACCACGTCATGGCCGGCCATGACGTGGTTGACGACTGTGCCGACGAATCAAAAGTGGTCGCACGTCATTCGCGGTGGATGATGACTTCGATTGGGGTAGGTCCGAAGCCGGCGGCAGGATTGGAACGTTGCGGGCAGTTCGAGAGAATCGCGATCACCGGCATCTCTGCGATCAGTTCCACGTAGTCTCCTGGCTTCGACAGACCCGCTTCGATCGCCATCGCTCCATCCTGCCGCACTGGAACGTTCATGAAGAAGTTCACGTTTGTGACAACGTCGGACGGACCAAGCGACCAACAGGCGAGTTCGGCGACGAAGTTCGCGTGGCAGGCCGGCGTGTCCTTGATGCCGTAGCGGGCGAAATTGCTCCACGTGCTGCAGCAGCCGCCAATCGTATCATGCCTTCCGCACGTATCCTCGACTATCCGCATCAGCACCTGCGCCCGATCTGAATAAAGTTTCGTTCCCATACCAATATAAATGTTGCCGTTGATCTTCATCGTGTTGGGCGCGTTGTAGCGGTCGACCGGCAACTCGGCCGTGTAGCACAGGAAATCGACCGCCTGCTGACCTTGCGTATCAACAATACGCAGACGATCGCCTGCCTCGAGCCGGGCGGAGAAACGACCACCGGCCGGAATGATCCGCCGTGAGATCTCGCCGGGAAGCGCGGTGCCGCTCATGAATTCACGCCGCGAGCAAAGCGGCCGGCGGAATAAGCGGGCTGTCGGCGAGCACATGCTTACCCGAGCGCAGCGCGAAGGCGGGTGTGAGCATCCGGTCGGCGATGACTTTCTCGCCGCTGTTGTCGGACAGGGTAAAGCGGCCCTTCAGCAGGTCCAGCACGGAAATGTCGGCTTCCCGTCCCACGGCCAGCGCGCCGAGCGTGTCCTCCAGCTTCACCATGCGGGCTGGATTGCTCGTCACCGTCGCCACGATCTCGGGCAGGCTTAAGCCAAGCGCCATCAATTCGGTCATCGCGTGGGTCAGATTGAAGGGTGCGACACCGAAGAACGGATTCTCCTCTCGCGTCGCATCGGTCCCGGTATTGGGCGGACGCACGTTGTAGCCGTGCATGTCGGCGCCCAACGTATGAGGGCGAACGCCTGCCGTGATGGTGCGGCGAGCCATTTCGAAACTGAAATGAGAACCGTGACCGACATCCACGGTTACGCCGCGGTCCAGCGCTGCCCACACGACGGGGTGCACTTCCCCCGTCTCGGCCGATACGAAACCGCCGGGATGGCGAGTGAACGGATGCGCCAGCACATCGCCTGGCTCCATCAACGGCATCAGCGCGCGCACGACTTCATCGGGGTCGATCGTTACGCCGTCCTTTAGGGGCCAGAGTTGACCGAGATGAATGTAAAGCGGAACGCCCAGATCGCTGGCGATGCGCTTGCCCAGTTTGACGACCTCCAGGCCCCAGCGAGAGGCGCCGCCGATTTCGGCATGGGCCTTTACACCGCGCACGATATCCGAGTTGGCGCGGCCGGCACGGATCGTTGCTTTCACGTCCACCTGGTCGGGGCCATACAGCGACGGGTAGAGGTGACCCTCCATCCCGCCGACCAGATACATGGAAATGAAGCACAGCACGCGGCTTTCCGCGGGCTCGACGATGAAGTGACGGAAGCCCGGCAAGGTCATGCAACTCGGGCCGCCCTGGTCCACCAGCGTCGTGACGCCGGAGCGGACGCCGACGAGATCGGCATTGAGGCCGAAGCGCCCGGTGACATGCTGATAAACATGGGCATGCGTGTCGATCATGCCGGCGGTCACGACCTTGCCCGCGACGTCCAGCACCTGACGTGCCGTTTCGGCCGGGATCGCCGGTTCAATCGCGGCGATGAGCCCGTCGCGAACGCCGATATCGGCGACGCCGTCGCGCCCCGATGCCGGGTCGATCACTCGGCCGCCGCGCAGCAGCACGTCGAATTGTGCGTCCATCGGTTCCTCCGTAGGCTGGGGTTGGCGAGTATGGTGGCACGCTCGGGCGGCGCGCAAGCTAGGTGCTTAACTCACATGCAGCGAACGATCAAAATCTGGGCAGCTTGCGCGGGCGCTCGTGGCGCGGGGTGAAAGGATGACCATTATGAGTGACGTTGGCGAGGCGGCATGACGGCGGCGCGGCCTGGCGAGCAGCTTAAGCTCGGCGCTTTCTTCCATCCGACCGGGCACCATGTTGCCTCCTGGCTCGATGACAGCGCGCAGATCGATGCCGGCACGAATTTCCGCCACTACGCGGAGCTGGCGCAAATCGCGGAGAGCGCCAAGTTCGACCTGATGTTTCTCGCGGATGCGCTTGCCGTCCGTGACGGCCGGCCCGAGGCATTGCGCCGGTGGCCGCAATACATGGCGTATTTCGAGCCGGTGACGCTGCTGTCGGCCATCGCCCCGTTGACGACGCATCTCGGCCTCGTGGCGACGGCGTCGACCAGCTACAACGAGCCGTATAACGTGGCACGCAAGTTCGCGTCACTGGATTTGATCAGCGGTGGGAGGGCCGGCTGGAACGTCGTGACGTCGTCGAACCAGTCGGAAGCGTTCAATTTCGGTCGCGACGAGCATTATGAGCACGAAGAACGTTACCAGCGGGCCATGGAGTTCGCCGACGTCGTCCGCGGTTTGTGGAACAGCTGGGACGACGATGCTTTCATCCGCGACCGCTCCACGGGCATTTATCATGATCCCAAAAAGGTTCACGAACTGAACCACAAGGGCGTGCATTTCTCGGTCAAGGGACCGTTGAATGTCGCCCGCTCGCCGCAGGGTCATCCGGTGTTGTTCCAGGCGGGATCGTCAGAGATCGGCCGCGAGTTGGCGGCACGCACGGCCGAGGCGGTGTTCACGCCGCAAACCGTTATGGCCGCGGGACAGAAATTCTATGCCGACCTGAAGGGCCGGATGGGTAAGTATGGCCGCGACCCCTCGCATCTGAAAGTGATGCCGGGACTCAACCCGATCGTGGGCGACACGCTGGCGGAGGCGCGCGATAAACATGCGCATCTGCAATCGCTGATCCATCCGGATGTTGGACTTGAACTTTTGTCCTACAGTCTCGGTAAATTCGATTTGCGGGGTTACGATCCCGATGGCCCTCTTCCCGCGGAGGTGGAGCGGCACAGCACCAACGCCGGGCACACCGGGTTTCGGCAGATCGTCGATTGGGCCAGGGAAGAGAACCTGACGATCCGTCAGCTTTACCAGCGTTTCGCCGGCGCTCGCGGGCAACGCACGGTGATCGGCACAGCGTCGATGATCGCGGACGAGATGCAAACATGGTTCGACGCGTATGCCGTCGATGGGTTTCTGATCCAACCGGCGACGTTACCGGGTGGGCTGAACGAATTCGTGGCGCGGGTCATTCCGGAATTGCGGAACCGGGGTTTGTTCCGGACGGAGTACGAAGGGACGACGTTGCGGGAAAGTTTGGGCTTGCCAAGGCCGGCGGGGTGGGAGCGCGGGGGATGACGTTGCGGGAGCGCCGGTGCCCAGAATCGTTGAGGCCCACGCATCTCCGCGTCATGGCCGGGCTTGACCCGGCCATCAATCGCGGCTTGGTGCTGGAAGAGATGGCCGGGTCAAGCCCGGCCATGACGTAACGACCCACCCATGACAGGTGTAACGACCATGAGTCGCGCTTTCGCGATCGTGAATACTAACCACTCACGACGAAATGCGCTTCGACGGGTTTGTTGGCGCGGCCGTTGATCGGCAAAATATCCTGTGGACAAGCCGAGAAAGCGGCGATCAAATCCATCTCGGCGCGCATCAGGATATAACAGCCGGGCGTCGACAGCGGCGGCTCGAACGAGAGTTCGCCCTCACCGCTCCACGGGATGTTCATGAACAAATTGAACGGACTGGGCGTTTCCGGCGGCGCAAGGCCGAGCTCGGCCAGAGCCGCCGCGAGGTTGTCGGTGCAGTTATCGTGATATTCACTGCAGCCGAGCTCCTGATAACGATAGCGATCGCAGGCGGCGATCAGCGTGTCGTGGACGCCGCACGTATCCTCCAGGATCGTTAGGATAGGACGCCGGTGGTTGGTCAACAGCGCATCGCCGATGCGGGGGATCATGTGGCGGTGCGTGGCGCGGCTGTGCTCCATCGACATGAATTCATGGAGATCGCGACGGTAAAAAGCCCAGGTGTCGACGACTTGCTGACCGTGGGTGTTGATGACTTTGATTGTTTGACCTTGGCGCATGAACGCGGCCTTGCCGCGGCGGGCCGGGATGGCGATCGGGTCTGACATGGCGGTCTCCGTCATTGGGCGGTGGGACAGTTTGACTGGCATGTGACTTGCTTTGCAAACGTTGGGTCCATTGGGGGGTCAGGACGTGGTTCGCTTGCATATCCTCCGGGCATGGTGCCCCATTTCGGCGTCCCGTCAGGTCGGGGCTCGACGCGAACAAAGGATCGGATAGGAGAACGTCATGCGAGTTTGGCCCTGGATCTACGCCGCCGTGGCGCTGTTGTTGCACGTTGGTGCGCGCGCCGACACACTGGACGATATCAAAAAGCGCGGCGAGATGGTGATCGGGTTGGAAGCCGCTTACGTCCCGTACGAGTCCATCAAGGATGGCCAGATCGTCGGCTTCGACTGTGAGATAGGCCAGCGTTTCGCCGATAAGCTCGGCGTGAAAGCGAAGTTCGTCGATACCGAATGGTCCGGCATCATCCCCGCGCTGTATACCAAGAAATTCGATGCCATTCTGTCCGGCATGACAATCACCAAGGACCGGTCGGAGAAAGTGCTGTTCTCGCAGCCCTATGCCGAGGCCTCGAACGTGGTGCTGATCCGGGCCGGCGACACCTCGATCACCTCAGCCGCCGATCTCTCCGGCAAGAAGGTCGGCTCTCAGTTAGGAAGCGCGGGTGCGCAGGTGGCGCAGCGTTTCGAGGCAGCGCTGAAAGAGCAGGGCAAGCCCGGCTATGCCGATTTCAAGCTATACGAACATTTCCCTGAGGCCTATCAAGACCTGCTGACCAAACGGCTCGACGGCGTAGTGAATTCGATGTCGACGCTGATGGTGGTGATGCAGGACCAGAAAGGATTGTTTAAAACGGTTGGCGGCATTCAGAACATCAAGGCGTTTGTCGGCATGGCGTTCCGCAAGGACGACACGGCGTTTCGCGATTTCGTCAATGCACAGTTCGCGGACATGAAAAAAAGCGGAGACCTTGCCAAACTGCAAATGAAATGGTTCGGCGCGACATTTGAAACGCCGGATGCCGTTCCGGCGGAGCTGCCCTGATCGATGCCAGCACCGCGAACGCGAGACTCCCAATCTGAATGAACCCGTTCGATTGGAACGTCGTTTGGTATGCGATTCCTTACCTCGCGGCGGGCGCCGTGGTCACACTGGAATTGTCAGCGCTCGGCATGATGTTTGGCACCACGGTCGGCGTCGTTGCCGGGTTGCTCAGCCTGTCGGATTATCGCCTGCTGCGTGGGATCGTCCGTGCCTATGTTTATTTCGTTCGCGGAACCCCCGCCCTCGTCCAGGTCTTCCTCGTCTATTTCGCCATGCCTCAACTGGGCCTTGAACTTTCGGCGTTCTGGAGCGGCGTGGTCGCGCTGTCGTTCAACGCCGGCGGATTCATCGCGGAAATCGTGCGATCCGGTCTGCAATCGATCGATGCGGGCCAGACCGAGGCCGCGAAATCGATCGGCATGACCAACCGCCAGGCCATCCTGTTCATTCTGTTGCCGCAATCTCTACGGCGTATCACTCCGCCACTTACCAACGAAGTGATCACGCTGGTGAAAAGTTCTTCGCTGCTGTCGGTGATTTCGATCTCCGAACTGACCCGGTCGGCGCAGGCCATTATCGCGGCGAAATTCACGCCATTCGAACTTTATGCCGAACTCGCGGTATTCTATCTGGTCATCATTTCGATCCTGGCGAAAGCTTCCGAATATATCGAGCGGCGACTGGCATGACCGCGACTGGCATGATGGGGCCGCCGCTGCTGCGCATTCGCGGGCTGTCGAAGGTGTTCGCGGATATCCCTGTGCTCGATCGGGTCGATCTCGACGTCGCGCGGGGTGAGGTCGTGATGGTGATCGGCCCCAGCGGTGCCGGTAAATCCACTCTGCTTCGCTGCATCAACCGCATCGAGACGCCAACGACCGGCGAAGTGGTATTGGACGGCATCAACATGGCGGGAACGATCCGCGGCGGACGGCTGGTGTCGGACTCGCCGTCTGAAACCGCGCGGAAGCGGCAACGAATTGGCATGGTTTTTCAGCGCTTCAACCTATTCGCGCATTTGAGCGCGCTGGACAACGTCGCGATCGGCCCGCACCGCGTACTGCGTATCGCGCGCGCCGAAGCACGAAATCAGGCGGCATCGCATCTCGACCGTGTGCGGCTGTCCGCACATATGACAAAGCGGCCCGCGCAATTATCCGGCGGTCAGCAGCAGCGTGTGGCGATCGCGCGAGCGCTGGCGATGAGCCCAACCCTGATGCTGTTCGACGAGCCCACCTCAGCACTGGACCCGGAACTGGTTGGGGAGGTGCTGACGGTCATTCGCGACCTCGCGCGGGACGGCATGACGATGCTCGTCGTGACCCATGAGATGACGTTCGCGCGCGACGTTGGTACGCGGCTGCTGTTCATGGACGGCGGCCGGGTCGTGGAGGACAGGACTCCGAGTGCGTTTTTCGATCAGCCGGAATCCGACCGTGCCCGCGCGTTTCTGCGGCGGATGAACGAACGGCAGACCGTGGCCGCCGACTGATGGATCGCTCAGAACAGGCCGTGCACATGGCCGGCTCCATAGCCTCCGGCGACGTTCGCCAGCGCGCGTAGCTGCACCAGCTGCAATGTCAGATCGGCGGATCGGCCGCAGTCGCCGGCGCCGAGATCGGTGCGCGATCCCGACCAATGCACCTGGAACAACGGCGGCTGCGTCATCTCCTTCGCTTCGATCACCAGGCTGCCGCCGTTGGCGGCCATGACCGACGGCATCAGGATGCATTGCGGCGATCTGTCAGCCTGCGCGCGATCTCCGGCCGGCA
>Ga0302324_100030090_pt1 | contig 10268 bp, 6 predicted proteins | sample Palsa_T0_1_FD_201949 | JGI IMG/M metagenome (GOLD analysis project Ga0302324, IMG submission 201949) | Peat permafrost microbial communities from Stordalen Mire near Abisko, Sweden - Palsa_T0_1 | ecosystem: Environmental > Terrestrial > Soil > Palsa > Peat permafrost | place: Sweden: Abisko... | reverse complement strand
TGGAGATTGACTTTATGTTGCGCGACGGCGATGGGCGGTCTTGCGCTTGCTCAACCGGCGGCGGCACAATCCGACGCCCAGCTTCAGGCGATCGAGCAGCAGATCAAGGCGATGCAGGCTCAGTTGAGTCAGCTCAAGGCTGACCTCGCGGCGCGTGACCGCGCGTTGAAGGCGGCACAGCAGCAGGCCAAGGCGGCGCAAGAGCAAGCCATGGCAGCCTCGGCGCAGGCTGCTCAGGTCGCCGCGACGGTGCCTGCTCAAGTGGCCGCGGCAACCGCCGCCGCGGAACCTCAGCCCGTCGGACCGTCGCTGCCCCAGGGCGCGTTCCGCGTCGGCGGTTTGACCGTCACGCTGGGCGGCTTTGCCGCGGTCGAAGGGATCGATCGCTCGCGCAACCTAGCCTCGAGCATCGATACCGGCTTCAACAGTATTCCATTGCCCAACAGCGCAAACTACCACATTCCTGAATACCGCGAAACCGCGCAGCAAAGCCGCTTCTCGCTGATGACGGAGGGGCGTATCGACGACACGCAGAAGTTCACCGGCTACCTTGAGACGGACTTTCTGAGCGCCGGCTCGTCGTCGAACTCAAACCAGAGCAACAGCTACACGCTGCGGCTGCGGCAGTTCTGGGGGAACTACGACAATACCGACCTCGGCCTGCATGTGCTGGGCGGGCAGGCCTGGAGCCTTGCGACGATGTATCGGACCGGCCTCGTCCCACGGCAGGAAAACGTGCCGTTGACAATAGACGCACAGTACGTCGTGGGCTTCAACTGGGCGCGCCAGGCTGAGCTTCGGGTGGTCAAGGACTTCGACGACCAGAAGATTTGGGCCGGTCTTTCGATTGAGGAGCCGCAGACGCTGTTCAGCCCGTCCGGGGGTCCAAACTGCCTTACCGGCGTCAACACGTCGACCGCGACCGGCGGTGGCACGCAAGAATCCGATCAATGCGGCGGCGCGAACGTTAACTCGGTCCAGCAATACAGCGACAATAATGCGCCGGACATCATCGCCAAGCTCGCAGCGGATCCGGGCTGGGGCCATTATGAAGTGTATGGGCTGCTGCGCTTCCTGGACGGCCGCGTGTCCTTCGCCTCCACCGGTACCGGCCGGAATTCGCTGACCACGGGCGAGGGCATCGGCGGTGGCATGATCCTGCCATTGGTGCCGAAGATGCTGGACTTCCAGGTCAGCGGCCTGATCGGTCAGGGCGTCGGCCGCTATGGCACTTCGACCCTTCCGGACGCTACCTTCTCCCCGACCGGCAAGATCGAACCGCTGTCGGAGTATTCGGTCATGGGCGGATTCGTCGGCCACCCGGTTCCGGCGGTCGATGTTTATGCGTATGGCGGTGCCGAAGGCGTGCAGCGGAAGTTCTTCTCGGGCACGGCTGGTTACGGCAATCCATCCGTGAAACTCGCCGGTTGCGAGGTCGAACTGGGCTCGTGCAGTGCCGTTACCTCCGCCATCGTCGAAGGCACGATCGGCGCATGGTGGCGGGTCATCAAGTCCGCTTATGGTACCGCGCAAGTTGGTGCCCAGTATGAGTATGTTGACCGTAATACATTCCAGGGCACCGGGGCGACCAAGGGCAGCACGCTGTCTCCGTCAACGAACGAAAGTATGTTCCTGTTCAGTGTCCGCTACCTGCCGTTCCAGTAATGGCCTGGCCCCGCGCGCGATGAGTGGATCGAAACGGCTGGTGTGAACGAACCTGTGTAACCCGGCGAAGCTACGCGACGCTTTCCGGCGACGCATGGGCGGCGCGCTTGATCGGTGCCAGGAAGGTTCCAAGCCCGCTGCCCGGCCCGGGCTTCTGCGTGCCGCGGAGCGGCACGTGCTGGGTCTCCGCTGGCGGCAAGCCCGACATCAGCCGCCCCGGCATGGTAACGTCAGATCAGCCAACTCATCGGCGGCGTTACCAAGCAGAACTCGATCGGGCTGCCTCGCGTCATCCATCGCAGTCATGCGATCTCAATTCGCTAAATCGGCGACCCTGGTCGAGGTCGGGCAAGCTCGCCCTCCGCGCAAGAGTCGGTGGCGCTGGTTGCGCGCCAGAAGCCGCGGCAGCCCGGATCAGAAGACGGTCTCGGGGCGTGGCGGACGCAGTGACCGGCAGTGTCCCACCACGCGCGGCGCGCGCTGCCCCGATCCTGCGGATCGAGCCCGCCGCCCTGGTTGGTGTGCCAGAAACGGCACTTGGCGCAGGATACAAAGATCGGGGTCAGCGCGTCATGCAACACGCCGTCGCCGCAGCGCTCCCGGGATACCGTCATCGGCCAGTGGGCGATCTGGTCGGCAACCTCGGCCGGATATGGCGCATTTCGACGGCAATTGCCGTCTTGCGCACCAAGCCGCGTCCAGAACGCGCAGTCGCGGCAACTCGACGCGGGCGTCATAGCGTCTTCTCCGATGGCAGATTGGCGGTCGTCCAGCCGCCGCCCGTGGCTTGGACAAGACCCAGGCTCGCCTCCAGGCGCCGCGTCCGCAAACTCAGCGCCGTCTGCTCCGCACTCAGTTCGGCGATCTGTGCGGTCACCACCTGGAGGTAGTTTTCGGCGCCGTCGCGATACAGCGTCAGCGCCAGCTCAACCGAACGCCTGGCCGCCTTGACCGCCGCATCCTCGTCCCGGATCGCCTGTTGCAACCAGTGCAGTTCCGCAAGATTATCTTCGACATCCTGAAAGGCCTTCAGCACCGTGGCGCGGTAATTCGCCCCGGCGCCCTTGAACGCTGCCATCGCTCCAGCCAGTTCGGCTCGGCGCAGGCCGCCCTCGAACAACGGCAGCGAAACCGATGGCCCAACCGACCAGAAGCTGAGTGGCAGGCTCAACAGATTCATATTGCCGCCCTGCAGCCCGCCAATCGCGCCCAGAGAGAAAGATGGGTAGAACGCAGCTTTGGCCACACCGACTAACTGGTTGGCCGAGGCCACCTGCCGTTCGGCTGCCGCGATGTCAGGCCGTCGCTGCAGCAGCATTGACGGCACGCCCGCCGGGACGTCGGGCTGCGGTATCGGCACCGCCGACTGGGCCAGCGAGAAGGCCGGGGCCGGCTGGCCGATCAGTGTAGCGATCGCATGCTCGAGAAGTTGCCGCCGCCCGGTTACGTCAGATATCTGCGCCTTCGCGGTACTAAGTTGAGTCTCGGCCTGTGCCACGTCGACGCCGGAGGCGATGTCGCCCTTGAACCGGTTCTGCACCAGCGTCAAAGCCCTTGCGTAGGAAGAGACCGTGTCGGTCAGCAGCCTTATCTGCTCGTCCAGCCCGCGCAGAGCCGCATAGTCGTCCGCCAGTTCGATATGCAGGCTGAGACGGACTGCCTCCAGGTCAGCGTCACTGGCCTGCGCCTGCGCTTTGCCGGCGGCTACCAGGTTGCGGACACGACCCCAGATATCGACTTCGTAACTCGCCTGCGCGTCGATCGTATCTGCGCCATAGTAATTGGGCTGAGTCGCCGATCGCAGCGGCCGTTGGCTGGACTGCTTGTTGTTCGACACCGTCGCGCCAAGGCCGACAAAGGGGAACAGGCCGGCTTCCGCCTCCTGCGCATAGGCGCGCGCCTGATCGTAGACGGCGAGCGTGGCGGCCAGCGTCTGATTTCCGGTATCGACCTGCGCTTCCAACCGGCTCAGTTCCGGATCGCCGAAGGCTTCCCACCAGGGTCCGCGCGGTGCGGCGTCGGCGGGTTGCGCCGGCTGCCACGGAGCTGCGCTTTTGTACTCCGCAGGCGTGACGGCGGCTTCCTTGAAGGCAGCCGGCATGTCGACAGTTGGCGGGCTGTAGGGCGGGGCCAGATCGCATCCGGCCAGCAGCACAACGCAGCCGGCGGTCAGCAGACGCGTGGCAGGCCTCATTCGCTGCCTCCGGCCGCTGGCTTCCCGCCGGCCACCGTCGCGGTCTCGGGCACAGTTGGCGCCATATCGGCGGCAACACTGGGCGCCACCTTCACCAGATCCCCGGTGCTCAGCGAGTCCGGCGGGTTGTCGATCACCCGGTCGGACGGCTCGATGCCAGAGAGCACCTCGATCTCGGTGCCCAGATCGCGGCCGGCGGTGATTGGCTTCAACGTCACTTTGTCGCCGGCGCCAACCGTCGCGACCTCCAGCCCATGCTGGCGGAACAGCAGCGCACTGGTCGGCAAGCGGTAGACATCCGGATCCGGCGGCAGTTTGAAATGCACCTCCGCGAATGTCCCCGGCCAAAGCTTGCCGTCGGAGTTCCCGGCCAGCAGCTCGACCAGCACGGTGCGGGATTCCTTGCTGATGGCGTTCGACATCGTCTCCAGCTTGGCGGCGAAGACATCGTGCGGGTATTGAGCCAACTTCAGCGCGGCGGCCAGGCCCGGATGAAGCTGACCCGCATAGGCTTGCGGGACGCGCACATACACGCGCATCTCATGTATGTCGGCCACCTTGAACATCTCGACGCCGGAACCGCTGCCGGCGTTGATCAGCGCCCCGATATCGGTCTCGCGCGCGGTCACCACGCCGTCGAACGGCGCCGTCAGGTGCTTGAAGTTCTCCAGCGCCTGCAGCCGGTCCACGTTGGCCTGCGACGCGGCGACCAGCGCCTTCTTGGCGGCCGCGTCCCCGCTTTTTTCGTCCGCCGTCTGCTGCGACACCGACTGCGACGACAGCAGCGATTTCCACCGCTTGGCGGTCAGCTCCGCGAGTTCGGCGTTGGCCTTGACGCTGGCGAGATCGTTCTTCGCCTGCTCCAGTTGCTGATCCAGATCGGGCGTGTCGATCACGGCGAGTTCCTGCCCCGCCTTCACGTGCGCGCCGATGTCCTGATACCACATCTTCAGATAACCGGGCACCCGCGCATAGATCGGCGCCTCATAGTAGGCCTCGATGTCGCCAGGCAGGATCAATTCCTGCTCCTTGGTGCCACGCGCCGGCGCCACGATGTTGACCGTCGGGATCGCCTGCGCCCGGGTCCACGTTGCCAGCTTCGCCTCGCTGTGCCGGCGGCTCAGGATGCCCAAAACGCCCGATCCGACCGCAACGGTCAAGACGACGATCAGCAGTGTTGCCAGCAGGCGGTGTCGCTTCCGCGGAGGCTTGCCGTCGTGATCCGCGGTGGTGTCCCGGGGCATCTGGCTCTCTGTCGGCTCAGGCATGCGAATGAACCTGTGCTTCGCCGTGTGTGGCGGACTCGGATTCTTGCGTGGCTCCGTCGTGCGCAATCGAAAACACGACAGGGACGAAAAACAAAGTCGCGAACGTCGCGAACAGCAGGCCGCCGATAACCGCTCTGCCGAGCGGCGCGTTCTGTTCGGCGCTGAGTGCCATCGGCGCCATGCCGATAATCATGGCCAGAGCCGTCATCAGCACCGGTCGGAACCGGGTCGCACCGGCTTTCTTGGCGGCCGAAAGTGCCGATGTGCCAGCGGACAATACTTCGCGGGCGAAGCTGATGACAAGAATGCTGTTCGCCGTGGCGACCCCCATGCACATGATGGCCCCGGTCAAGGCCGGAACCGACAATGTGGTTCCGGTACCGAACAGCATCCAAACGATACCCGCGAGCGCCGCCGGGAGCGCCGTCACGATCACGAACGGGTCAAGCCACGACTGGAAGTTGACGACGATCAGCAGATAGATCAGCACCACCGCCATCGCCAGGCCCTCGAGAAGCTGGCTGTAGGCGCTGGTCATCGTGGTGACCTGACCGCGCAGCACTACGGTCGAACCGCGCGGCACTTCCGACGCGGTGTCGCGCAGGACCTGGCGGATGTCGGCCGCGACGGCGCCGAGGTCGCGGCCGTTGGTGGTGCCATAGATGTCGATGACCGGCTGCACGTTGTAGTGGGTGGCGACCGCGCTGCTGGCCCCGCGGCTGATGCTGGCCATTGCACCCAGCAACTGGGTGTGGCCCTCGGCGGTGATCGGCATGCTGCTCAGTTCGGCCATGGTATCGATCCGGTACTGCGGAAGCTGCACGACGATTGGATACGACACGCCATTGGCGGGGTTCAGCCAGAAGGTTGGCGCCGTCTGGATGCTGCCGGCGAGGTTGTCGAGCATGCTGGTGGCAAAGTCGCGCTCGGTCAGGCCGACCTCGCTGGCGAACGAGCGGTCGACGTTCACGTTCAGTGTCGGTGCGTTGAACGCCTGCTGGATCCGCGGATCGGCGATGCCGGGCACGTCCCGGAGGCGCGCGAACAACTTGTCTGCATAGGCGCGGTTGGCCGCCAGGTTGTTGCCGACCACCTGCACGTCGATCGGCGCCGGCAGGCCGAAGTTCAGGATCTGGGTGACGATGTCGGCCGGCAGGAAGGCGAACGTCGCGCCGGCGAACTGTCGCGGCAGCCGCTCGCGCAACGTGGTGATGTAGCCGTCGGTCGGGTGGTGGTCCGGCTTCAGGGTGATCAGGATGTCGGCGTCGCTGGCGCCGATCGTCCCGGAGTTGCCGTACGCCATGTTGATGCCGCTGATCGGCAGACCGATGTTGTCGACGATGTTGTCGACCTCATCGGGCGGGATGGTCTGCCGGATCGCCTGCTCGACCTCGTCGCACAGCTTCGCGGTTTCCTCGATGCGGGTGCCGATCTGGGCGCGGAGATGCAGCTTGATCTGGCCGGAATCGACCGCGGGAAAGAAGTTCTGGCCAAGGAATGGCACCAGAGCGAACGAGGCCGCGACCACCAGCAGAAAGCCGGCGACGAAAATCCAGCGCAGGTCGAGCGCGATGTTCAGCAGCGACACGTAGCCGCTGCGCAGTTGCTCGAACCGGTGTTCGAAGCCTCGCTGGAAGCGCACCAGGGGATTGCGGGTGGGCGGTTTGGCGTGGGGGTCGTGGCCGCCGGCCTCTGCATGATCCACCTGGGCATGATGCGCCTGACCGCGCAACAGATAGCTGGCCAGTGTCGGAACCAGGGTGCGCGACAGGATGTAGGAGCCGATCATGGCGAACACCACCGCCTCGGCCAGCGGGCGGAACAGGAAGCCCGCGACGCCGCCCAGACCGAACATCGGCACGAAGACGATGCAGATGCACAGCAGGGAAACCGTCGCCGGCACGACGATCTGCCGGGCGCCGTCCATGATCGCCGGCTCGATATCCTTGCCCTGCTCCAGGTGGTAGTTGATGTTCTCGATGGTCACCGTCGCGTCATCCACCAGGATGCCGACCGCGAGAGCCAGGCCGCCCAGCGTCATCACGTTGATCGTCTCCCCGAGGACCGACAGCGCGGTGATCGAGGCGAGAATGGCCAGCGGGATCGAGATCGTGATGATCAGCGTCGATCGCCAACTTCCCAGGAACAGCAGAATCATCAGCCCGGTCAGTGCGGCAGCGATCGCACCTTCCCGGATCACGCCGGACACCGCGCCGTTGACGAACACCGACTGGTCGCCCACGGCGTGCAGATGCAGGCTTTTGGGCAGCGATTCCTCGATCTTCGGCAACAGCGCCTTGACGCCGTTGATGACGTCGAGGGTGGAGGCGGAGCCGCTCTTCTGGATTGTCATCAACACCGCGTGATTGCCGTCCACGCGCACGATATTGGTCTGCGGCGGACTGCCGTCATGCACGAAAGCGACGTCGCGGATGTAGACCAGCGTGCCGTTCACCTTCCTGACCGGCAGATCGTTCAGTTCGGCGATTTGTTGCGGGGCATCGTTCAGCGAGACGATGTACTCGAATCTGCCGATTTTTTCGGTGCCGACCGGCGTGATCAGGTTCTGCGCCGACAGCGCGTTGACGAGGTCCTGCGCTGACAAGCCGTAGGCCTGCAACTTCTGCTGGTTGATGTCGACCTGGACCTGCCGCACCTTGCCGCCATACGGCGACGGAATGGCGGCCCCGGGGACGGTGGCCAACTGCGGCCGGATGAAGTTCTGCCCGAAGTCGAACAGGCTCGATTGCGACAGCGCGTTGCTGGACAGTGCCAACTGCAGGATCGGCACGCTGGAGGCGTTGAAGGTCAGCACATAAGGCGGCGTGATGCCCGGCGGCAGCAGCTTCAGCACGGTCTGCGACGCGGCGGTCACCTGCGCCAGCGCCCCGTTGATGTTGACACCCGGCTGAAAGAAGATCTTGACCACGCCGTAACCCGGCAGCGACTGCGATTCAATGTGCTCGATGTCGTTGACCTGCGCGGACAGCGTACGCTCATAGTAATAAACGATACGTCCCGCCATATCGTCCGGCGGCAGGCCATTGTAGGTCCACACGGCGCTGATCACCGGGATGCCGATATTGGGGAAAATGTCGGTTGGCGTGCCGAACCAGGACAGCACGCCGAACAGCGCGATCAGGATCGCCAGCACGATGAAGGTATAGGGCCGGCTCAGCGCGATGCGGACGATGGCGATCATGAACGGTAGAATCCGGGCTGCAGGGTGAGCGGGTACGGCGCGAGTGACCGTGTTGCACCAATGTGGGGCGCGAAAGGGCGCCGACGTCTACAAGCGGGCACGTTGGTAACACTTTAGACCGGGCACCTGAGTGACAGTTTTTCCATCTGAAGGCCCATTTTTGGGTTCGGCCGGAGTGCCGCTTCCTCGTCCCCGCCTGACATCCCATCAGACGCCGCGAGGCGATGCGGTCGAGGATGGCCGCCAGGCCATCGCGCCCCTGCGCGGTACGAAGCGTCCTTGCATGCCCTCGGGCTTGGCTCGTGAAGGGCATCGCCCCGCGGCGTCACCCTCGATCAGGGGGACAGGATCAGGCATGCGACCGGCCGGCCACAGGGATTCTGCTCATTGGACAGGTGGCGGAAGCGCATATCGTGCGAAATTTGCGATTTTTGCATGAGATAAGGGGGCGCGGAGATTGAGGGATTTTGTCCTTGCAAAATACCTATGCGGAATTCGGCAGTTTAGTGGTATGTTTTGCGAAGCTCGCGAGGCGCTGTATGGGGTTGGGATATGCACGGGTCTCAACCGAGGATCAAAACCTCGACCGCCGGTGCCCGCGCCTCTCCGACGCAGGATGCGAAAAGCTGTTCGAAGAATGAATCTCCCGCGCCACACGCGATCGCCCCGAGCTTGAGAAGCTAATCGAACACCTGCGCAAAGGCGATGTCCTGGTGGTGACCCGCCTCGACCGACCGACGCAGTCAACCTCGGAACTCCTGCGGATAGCTGGCGTCTCACCGAAAAGAACGCAAGATAACAATCGCTTGATGAGCCATGGACGGACACGACAAGCCCTTCCGGGAAGATGGTCATGACGATCTTCGCCGGTATCGCCGAGTTCGAGCGCACACTCATTTTAAGCCGGACAACGGGCGGCAGGCTGGCCGCCAAGGCGCGCTGCGTTGCCGTCGGCAGGCCAAAGAACATGCCACCCGATCAGCGGGAACTGGCTAGGGGACTCGTCCGGGACGGGAAATCCATCAGCGCGGCAGCGAGAACCTTCTACGTCCATCCAGCGACAAATCTACCGCGTCTTGGAGGGATTGGAGGCCTTATGCTGCTTTGCTGGTCCTCTCAGCCGCACGGGCCTACATGTGAAAGCTCATAAGCTAATCGGGATCCGCCGGGCGGCTTGCCGCTGGCACAACTCCACTGCCCGGGTGCCTCTCGGACAGCCGACCCACGCCAGGTTCGCCGTTCTGATGTCCGCCGCCTCATGCCCGATCGTTGTCATCTGACCCTTGACATCACCGTCGCAAGGCTGGCGGTCGCAAAAAAACCGAGGCCCGTAAAGAGTTCATTAACTTTATCCCCGCATGATCCGGGTCGCCGGGCCTTGGCCCCTTTTCGAAACTATCCCTGCGACCATCGCGCGGATGGAACTGACTTCACGCACTGGAGAGGCCGGGAGCGATGTCCTCCTACGTCAAACTCGCCTCATGCCGCGGGGTAAGCGTCCCGCGGCCCAAAGTGCAAGCCACGCATCAAAAGGACATACCTTATGTTTACCTACCTGATCGCCTTGCTCGCGTTGAAGACCGATCGCCGAGCCGTTACCGCGCTGGAATATGGGCTAATCGCCGCCCTCATCGCGGGCGTGATCATCGTCGCGGTAACGGCACTGGGCACCAATATCTCCACTACATTCACCAACCTCGCCGCCAGAATGCCTACGGGCGCAGCCCCGTAATCACGACAGCGGCTGTGCCGGATAGCCGCGCCGCCCCTTGGGTTCCACTGGGTGCCAGCCAATGAAGCTTGGCGCCGCGGATGCGCTGATCCTGCTTGCAGCGGCTGCACTGCTGTTCGCGGCACTGCACGACATCGCCTTCCGCACGATCCCCGACTGGGTGTCGGCCGTGCTGGCGACCGACGCCGTCCTGCTGCGCCTGCTGGA
>Ga0302324_100030088_pt1 | contig 10268 bp, 9 predicted proteins | sample Palsa_T0_1_FD_201949 | JGI IMG/M metagenome (GOLD analysis project Ga0302324, IMG submission 201949) | Peat permafrost microbial communities from Stordalen Mire near Abisko, Sweden - Palsa_T0_1 | ecosystem: Environmental > Terrestrial > Soil > Palsa > Peat permafrost | place: Sweden: Abisko... | reverse complement strand
CAATACATCGGCGACAACGCCGATGCCGCTAACGACTTCCGCGCGGCGATCGGAAAGCTCGCCCCGCTTACCAGTCCCACGGCCCAACGCGACCTCTCGAACGCCAAGAACAACCTCGCGCTCTTCCTCTACAAAACCGGGGGTTCCACAGCGGAAGCAGCCACGTTATGGGATGAGGCTATCGCCATCGGTGAAAAGTTGGTCAAGATAGATCCAAGCAACCGCGAATATAGACTGCATTTGGCTGAATTCAACAACAACTCAGCCCAGTTACTCGCAGACTCAGACCAAGCGCTTGCTGCGGAGCGGAATCGTAAGGCCATTGATCTGCTGCGCGATCTTGCCCGGCCTGCGCCCTATCTGAACGCCCGCCTCGGTTTGTACTTCAGCACGCGCGCCGGCATGTTGAACGACAGGCCCGATTACGATCAAGCCATCGAACTATTGCGGAGCGCCGCATCGCAGACAGACGACCGCAGCTTTCACATCTGGCTTGGTCAGGCCCTCACTAACTTCGCCCAAAGCGGAAGTGCGCCAAATCCCGTGGAGCTTTTGCGGGAGGCCATTCAGCAGCAGACTCGGGCAGGATCAAATTACAACCTTGCTTGGGACTACTGCTATCTGGCGTTAGCGTTTCAGAAAAACGAATCTACGGCGCCAATGCAAGCCGCACTTCTGAAGTGCCGCGGTCTGATGGGCGATCTCCCGCCTTCCGATCAGGCCGAACTCCGTCAGTTAATCAAGGGCCTCGAATAATCTATCAATCTGCTAAAACATATACCTGTACTCTAATCTCAAAATCTCCTTATACCAGCGCGAGTTCGTCACCGCCTCACCGTATCCCAGATAGATCGACTGATGTTTATGAAAAGAAATCCGGGCTCCGATCTTAACGTTCGCAATATTGATTCCAGCGGCGGACAGCTCCGGAAGAGCCGCGGTCGCGCTCGTGTAGTACCCGTCGAACACATGCCAGGCGACAAACTCCAGCAGGGGTGTGATAGTTATGTCCCGGGTTGTCTCAAATCCATATCCGGCACCTAAGCCGTATTCCAATACATCACCGGAAAAACCGTTTGGTGAGGAAGCTGTCGGGTAGCCTGCGGATCCTCCAATTGGGTGTAAATCCCCAAATTGTCCCAGTAAGCTCATGTGCTCGGTTAGCCTATGGTTGAGCAGCAGCAATGGCTGCACACTGTAATGGTTCGTGCCCAAGCCTTGCGACGCATCGCCGGTGGGGGTGAATGCCGCGAATTGAAAAGTCAAATAGGTGCGCTCCGAAGCCACAAGCGCAAACTTTAAACCGGCAACGAAATCTCCAAAGCCGTTGCCGCTGGCCATGCTGCCGCTTACGGTAGCCGTATACTGTAGCGATCGCTCCGGCAAATCCGCGAAGAAGGACAACCGCTGTGTCGGCGCGTATTCCAAATTGACATGCACTTCTTGCGCATTCACTCGCGCAGCAATCCCCGGCCCCGGCCCAGGCGCATTCGGATCGAACGCCTGGTTCGTTGAGGCCAGTCCTCTATAGCATCCGCATTTGCCGTAGAAGAACTCGGCGCGATCCGGATCCTCTATCGAGAATTCGGCATCGAGTCGCACACGGACTTGAGTGCGAACGATGGCGTCCTCTATGTACCCGCCGGTAAAGCTACCCTCCATGCGCGGCCTCGGCCCCTTTGCTTTCTTTGGTGCACCACCGGTAGCCTGACCTTCCGGCAGGTAGGAACGGAACGCGAAAACGTCGTGGTACGCCGGCACCGTCAGCGTCGATTGCGCGCTGGCGGCAGAAATAAAAATGGAAAGGCACCACACAATTTTGCTAACGCGCTGCCGTCTTATTGCGTAACGGTCCCCGATCCGGGCTTGCTTGCGGGTAGGTTGTCTTGGTGAAATCGGCATAAAACCTCTTCGTGTATCAGTCACTCTCGCCCGCGTACCGCTTCAATGTAAACTTGCCCCCGGGCTGAGACAAACCGTTAAGAGACCGGTTACCGTTCGATGATAGATTATTTCCTTCGCTACGGCAATCGTTTCTATCTGGTTTTCTATCTGGTGCTATCTGGTTCTGCCAGTGAAGCGGAGACGGGCTCTGCCGGCGGGCACCCGTCAAGGAAGCAGCTGATCAAATGCCGTCAGACCTGGTGTATGTTTATTTGCGCGCTGAGAGCAGTGCAAAACGACCGCGTGAGCCGGAATGCTCATCCGATAGCAGGCGCTTGTCAAGCGTCGTAGAGAAGAAAGGGAGCAGTGCCGGCTGACTTACCAGCGCTGAGCGCCGCCGCGTCCGCCTCGGCCTCCACCGCCGCCGGCGCCTCTACCTTCGCGCCGTCCGAATCCACCAGCGCCTTCACCCGCCGGCTTCGGTCGTGCTTCGTTCACATTCAAAGCCCGGCCGTTCAGTTCTGTTCCATTGAGGTGTGAGATGGCCGCCTGCGCCTCCCCGGCGTCACGCATTTCCACAAAGGCAAAGCCGCGCAATTGGCCGCTATCGCGGTCCGTCACAATATTTACGCGTTCCACGCCGCCATACTGTGCGAAAGCGGTGTGCAGTTCGTCTTGAGTCGTTTTATAACTGAGATTACCTACAAAAATATTGGTCACAGTGTCGTTCCTTTTCTTCTGAATTGCCTTTGCCGGACTGCGCTGAAACCAACTTGCCACAGATGGATGCGCCAGTGCTGCGCCAGCGATGCCTCCGAAATATTCCTCCGGAAATACGGCCGGGGCAAACGAAAATGATAGACAAGTGCCGCCAAAGACGCCTTCATGTTAGCAAAATTCCGCTTGTCAACCACTTAGCGTGGCAAGCCAGCACGCGTTCTTTATCTGAAGATAAAGTTTCATTTATGGCCGCTGAATCCCCACCCCCATTTGTGCATCGGGCCTATAAATAGAATCTATTGGTGAACGCTTGGTTACACTGCCCTCGTCGTCGAGAATTGTAGATTGAGTGAATCCGGCATGGGCGCCCAATGAGTTCGTCGCATGGAAAAACCCACTGATCCTCGAAAGATCAATCTCCAAACAACATGACAAAATACAAACTCGAATACATCTGGCTTGACGGCAAGCATCCTGTTCCTGACCTTCGCGGCAAGACTCTGCTAAAAGCGTTTGAGCATCCGCCTACGCTGGCCGATCTGCCCAATTGGGGATTTGACGGCAGCTCCACCATGCAGGCCGAGGGCAAAAGTTCCGACTGCGTCCTAAAACCCGTGGCCCTGTACCCTGACGCAGCCCGCAAGGACGGCTACATCGTTCTGAGCGAAGTCCTGCTCGCCGATGGCACTCCACATCCCACCAACGCGCGCGCCACCATCGAGAACGATCCTGACTTTTGGGCCGGCTTCGAGCAGGAGTATTTCCTCTATCACGACGGGCGTCCCCTCGGCTTCCCGAAAGACGGTCACCCCAGCACTCCCCAAGGCCCCTACTATTGCGGTGTCGGTTATAAAAACATGGGCAGCATTGCCCGGAAGATCGTCGAAGAGCACTTGGATCTCTGTCTGGCCGCCGGTATCAATCATGAAGGCATCAATGCGGAAGTCGCCAAAGGTCAATGGGAATTCCAAATCTTCGCCAAAGGCTCCGCCAAAGCCGCCGACGACACCTGGACCGCCCGCTATCTGATGATGCGCCTTTGTGAGAAATACGAAGTCGATGTCCAACTGCACTGCAAGCCCATCAAGGGCGATTGGAATGGCTCGGGCATGCACTGCAACTTCTCGACGAAATACATTCGCGAAGTGGGTGGCAAGCCATATTTTGAAGCCCTCATGAAGGCCTTCGCGGACAACGTCGCCGAGCACATCGCTGTCTACGGCCCGGATAACCACCTGCGTTTGACCGGTCATCATGAAACGCAAGCCATCGACAAGTTCAGCTACGGTCTTTCCGATCGCGGCGCTTCCATTCGCATGCCGATCAACTTCATCAAGAACGGCTACAAGGGCTATCTGGAAGATCGCCGCCCCAACTCCGAAGGAGATCCCTACCAGATCGTTTCGCGCATTCTGAAGACGATCAATACGGTCCCGAAGCCTTAATTTCTGAATTTATTCCGCAACCGTTGGCGCCCGTGGGTTATCCTTTAGGTGGAAGGAGTTCCACGTATGAACAACACCAAACACAAACCTAATAAGCAAGACAGCTTACATCAGCAAGAGCATCAACAACAAAAGACCAGACAAGGGCAGGGGCCGAACCGGCAGGGGCAGAATTCCCGCGCGCTTCACCAAGAGGCGATATCGCAGGACCACGAGTACCCCGAAAGGCGCATGACCCGTTGAGTCTCATGCGCGTTTCGCCTATTCTTTCAATCGATTGTTATTGATGAAAGTCCCCCTCCTGCGGGAGGGGGCTTTGCAATGCCTTCGGCAGGACGTGACAAGTGCAGTAAGCAATCAACGTCCGGCCATCTTCCATCGTCACGCCGCCAAGCTGATGGCGGTTGGCACGCCGATTTGCCGCGCGTTCTCCGCCAAACGTTGCGTGTGTTCGCCCCTCGATCTCGGCCGTAGCGTGCCAAGACACGAAGAGTCTGTCCACTTGCGCCCTCAAGGCCGAATGATATTCACCGATCCTTTAAGGTATGCTCCGTCTTCGATAGCGATACGGGCGGTCGTGAGATCGCCGGTGATGGTCCCGGTCTTCTGCAACTCAATCACTTCCGTCGCCTTGATATTGCCGTCCACCGTACCCACCACCACCACTTTCTTCGCGTCCAGATTGGCAATCACTTTGGCGTTTGGCCCCACCGTAACGGTGGAGTTCACCGCTTCCACCTTGCCCTCGACTTCGCCGTTGAGGTAAACGTCGCCGCGGCTGATAATCGTTCCGCGAATAGAAATCTTAGCTCCGACCGCCAAAGGGCCCGAAGAGTCACGGTCCGTAGCGGGGGCGGGCGCTGCTGCGGGACGGGTTGCTGAAGTGGACATTACGATCTATAGTACACCTTTGTGGGGCGGCGCCGTGCGCGGCCCGAAAAATATGGCAACCCCCACCCGGACCAATCTCGCTTCCCTCGTTTCCGATTTCGACCTTCATCCCCGCGACCTCGCCATCGTCGCCCCGCGCGGCGTCCGCCAGCGGCGCGTCACCTATTCCCAACTCGCCACGCTCACCCGCCGCTTCGCCGCCGAACTGGCGCGGCGCTCCGTCGTAAAGGGCGATCGCGTTCTCATTTGGGGCGAGAACGGCCCGGAGTGGGTTGCGGCCTTTTTCGGTTGTATCCTACGCGGCGTTGTGCCTGTGCCGGTCGACTTTGCCGGCACGCTGGATTTCGTAGCGCGCGTGGAGCGCGAGGTGTCGCCCAAGTGCCTCACTGGGGATGCCGCCAAACTGGCGCTTCTCGGGGCAAATACGCCGCGCATCGCCTTCGAAGACTTCGCCTCCATCCTCACATCCCAGCAGGCCCATGCCATTGACGGCTTGACGCCCGACGACACGCTGCAAATCATCTTCACGTCCGGTACAACGGGCGATCCGAAAGGCGTCGTCCACACGCATCGCAACGTGCTCGCCAGCCTCGCTCCCATTGAGCAGGAGATGCGGAAATATCTCAAATTTGAGAAGCCGTTTCACCCCATTCGCATTCTGCACACGGTGCCGCTCAGCCATGTCTTCGGACAATTCATGGGATTGTGGACGCCGCCGCTGCTGGCCGCTGAGCTTCACTATCAGCCGCGATTGGTGGCGGCTGAACTCGCCGAAGCCATTCGCCGCGAGCGCATTTCGGTGGTAGCCGCGGTGCCGCGCGTGTTGGATCTGATGCAGACGTACGTCCTGGAACGCTTTCCCGATCTGGCCGCGCGCGTCGACCAAGCCGTGCACCTGAAGGCTTGGCAACGCTGGTGGCACTTTCGCGATGTGCATCGTTTCTTCGGCCTGAAATTCTGGGCGTTCGTGTCCGGCGGAGCCGCGCTTTCGACGGTCGGAGAGCAGTTTTGGAGCCGTCTCGGCTTCGTGGTGATTCAAGGTTACGGCATGACGGAGACTACCGCGCTCGTCAGTCTGAATCATCCTTTTCATGCAGCGCAAGGCACCATTGGCCAAGTGCTGCCCGGTCGCGAAGTACGCCTCGGCGACGACGGCGAAGTTCTGGTGCGCGGCGAAACCATTTCCAACACCATTTGGCAGCACGGGCAGATGCAGCGCCAGCAATCGGAGTGGCTCGCGACCGGTGATTTGGCCACATTCGATGAAGCGGGGAACTTGCAGTTTCGCGGTCGCAAGAAAGATGTCATCGTCACCTCTTCTGGCCTGAACATTTATCCAGAGGATCTGGAAGCGGCACTCATGCGCCAGCCACACGTGAAAGCCGTGGCGGTGATCGAGACGGATGCGGGTCAAGGTCCCGAAGCGCGTGCCGTTTTGGTGATGCATCACGGTGCGTCCGCTGAGGCAGCGGTGAAGGGCGCCAACTGCGAATTGGCGGAGTTCCAGCAGATTCGGCATTGGGGTGTTTGGCCGGAAGCGGATTTCCCGCGGACCTCGACCGGCAAAATTCTGAAACGCGAAGTGGCGCGACGGCTGGCGCTCGAATCTATCGACTCGCAGACAACGGATTTGGACCTGGACAGCCTCGGGCGCGTCCAGTTGCAGGCACAGTTGGAACAGCAATGCGGCATCGCACTGGACGATAGTGCCTTACAAAAGGTCGCGACCCAGGAGGATGTGCGCCGCGTCATTGAGCAGGCAGAGAACGCAGCCGCCCGCCCGCGGTCCGATCATCGCCATTGGCGCTGGCCCTGGAACCCACTTCTGCAGCTTGTCCGCGCCGCGTTCTTGGAACTGATCGCGCTGCCTTTAGTGCGGCTCTTGGCCAAACCAAAGGTCATTTCCCACGCCGCGCATTGGCCCGCGCCTCCCGCGCTCATCGTGTGTAATCACATCACCTCCTATGACGCGCCCTTCATTCTCTATGCACTGCCCGGCGCCATTCGCCGCCACGTCGCCATTGCCATGGCCGGCGAAATGCTCCTCGATTACCGCAAGGGTCGAAATCAGGGAAGCTGGTATCTGAATCTGCTTTCCCCTTTTGCCTATTGGTTGATCACCGGCTTATTCAACGTTTTTCCGCTGCCGCAATACAGCGGATTTCGGCGCAGCTTTCAGCATGCCGGCGAGGCTGTGGATCGCGGTTTCAGTGTCGTCGTCTTTCCGGAGGGTCGCCGCTCCGGCGATGGCAAACCCCAGCCGTTCAAGGTAGGCGCCGGGCTGCTCTGGAAAGACCTGGGCACGGAAGCAATTCCTGTTCGCATCGACGGCTTGGGCGAATTGAAACTGTCAGGAGGCCGTTGGTTTCGAACCGGCACGATCACCGTCGTTGTAGGTGAACCTTTGCGCTTGGACGCAACGCTGTCGCCGGAAGAACTCACTGAGCAGTTACGCCAAGCAGTCTTCGATCGCCCCCACTAGACCCGCAATCGTGTGGACCACCGCCTCCGCATCCACGGTCAGCCCATGCCCGCGAATCGTTTTGCTGGTGACCGGGCCAATGCTCGCGATCTTCGAGCGCCGCAAGACCTCCGGCGAAACCAGGGAGGCCAGGTTGTCCACGGCCGAAGAACTGGCAAACGTGATCCAATCCGGAAAGGGCGGTCGAAAGACTTCATTCGCCCTGCCGGGAGCTTCCGGCGGCAACACGTTGCGATAAGCCTCGACCACGTCCACCCGAGCGCCGCGCCGGACCAATGCCTCGCGCACGACATCGCGGGTGACGGCGGCAGTGGGGATCAGGATGCGTCGTCCGCTCAGATCTTCCGCGCCTAACGCTTCCACCAAAGCTTCCGCCACATAGCTCTCGGGCGTCACGCTGACCGTAAATCCTTGTTGCTTGGCAAAGTCCCGAGTCGCCGCGCCGACCGTTGCGATGCGCGCCCGGCAGTCTTGTTTGCCCACAGCTTTGACGCCGTTCACACTGCTGAAGACGATCCAATCGTAAGAATCAATCTGGGAAATAGCTTTGGCCAGCGTGCTTGGGTCGGCCGGCGGAGCGATGCCGATCAGCGGCAGCAATATCGGTATAGCGCCGCGCTCTCGTAGCGGTACCGCCAGTTCTTCGGCTTGTTGCGCGGCCCGCGTGACCACGATGCGCCAGCCTTTCAGAGAAGCCCTCCCGCTCCTTGCCGCAGCAAATCATCAGCCACGCAGCGTCCTAACCGCTCCGCATCGCCTGCGCGCCCGGCGATGCTCGAATGGATCAGCACAGGCCGATCAGGCGCAAGGACCACAGCGGATAACTCAAGCGCATCGTTCTCAACCTTTGCATACGCTCCCACCGGCAACTGGCAACCGCCGCCCAGGCCCGCCAGCACCGCGCGTTCGGCCTCGACCGCTTGGCTGCTGGCTTGATGATTCAACCGCCGGCAGATCCTTTGCGCTTCGTCGTCGACGCGCGTCTGGACACCCAGCGCGCCTTGACCGGGAGCGGGGCAGAGCCGGTCGGGAGTAAACACTTCCGCTATCTCGCTCGCCAGCCCGAGGCGCTCCAGACCAGCGGCGGCCAGCAGGATGGCGTCAAATTCCCCCTCGCGGAGCTTACGTAAACGAGTGTCCACATTGCCGCGAATTGGTTCTATTTTGAGATCGGGCCGCAGCAGTCTCAGTTGCGCGGCACGCCGCGGCGAACTGGTGCCCACCAGCGCGCCCAGCACCAGATCGGGCAAACGGGCGCCCACAATTGCGTCGAACGGATTGGCGCGCGGCGGAACGGCGGCAATCGTTAAGCCTTCGGGCGATTCGGTCGGCAGATCTTTCAAGCTATGCACCGCCAAATCGATCTGACCGCTAAGTAGCGCTTCCTCAATTTCTTTGGTGAACAAGCCTTTTCCTCCGGCCAATGCCAGCGAGGCGGTTTGCATATGATCGCCGGTGGTTTTGATGATCTCGACGCGGCTTTCCACACCCGCTTTCGCCAGTTGGACGGCGATAAAGCGCGCCTGCCAGAGCGCTAGCGGCGAACCTCTCGAGCCGATGGTTAGTGTTTTCGCCGTCGCTGGTGGCATCGGATCGTTCTACTGGTCGCGCAGGCGGAACATGCGGCGTATCAAACTCGCGAGTTCACCGTCGCGTAGAGATTCTCCAGCAGAGGTAATGGCCGCCTGCTTGCGCATCTCCGAAATGGGCCCATGCGCGATTTTGTTCACAAGGCCGCGCGTCAAAGCGTCAATGGCGGCTTCCTGTTCCGCCGTCAAGCCGCCCAGCCGTCCGCGGTAGCGGCCCATCACATCCTGCCGGATCGTTTCGAGCTGCTCCTGCAGGCTCACAATGGTCGGCGTTACATCGCGCTCGCGCAGCTTGGCTTCCATGCGCGTCACCTCGCTCGCCACGATCTTCTCGGCTTGCTGCGCCACATCCAGCCTTGTCTTCAGATTTTGATCGGTCAGCCGCTGCAGATCGTCGATGTCATAAAGGAAGGCGTGCTCAATGTCGGCGACACCCGGCTCCACATTGCGCGGCACGGCGATATCAATCAGAAACATCGGCTGGTTCTTGCGCGCTTCGAGGGCGCGCTGCATCATCTCGCGCGTGATCACGAAACCCTGCGCCGCCGAGGAAGTGATCACAATATCCATTTCCCCGAGGCGTTGCGGGAACGTTTCGTAGGCGATCGTTTCTCCGTGGAAGAGGCGCGCCAGCTCTTTCGCCCGCTCGGCCGTCCGGTTGGTGATGAAGATACTGGCGGCGCCCGCGCGCATCAGGTGCCGCGCCGCGCCTTCCGACATTTTGCCCGCGCCCGCAATCAACACGCGCTTCTTGTTGAGCGAACCGAAAATTTCGCGCGCCAGTTCCACCGCCGCGTAACTCACCGAAACCGCGTTCTGACCGATCTCCGTTTCCGAGCGAATGCGCTTGGCGACGTTGAAGGCGCGCGTCAAAACCGCGTCCAGAATGGTCCCAATCGCGCCGTTGTCCCGCGCCTGCGCGCAGGCTTGCTTCAGTTGCCCTAAAATCTGCGGCTCGCCGACAATCATCGAATCGAGGCTGGACGCCACCCGGAACAGATGCCGGATCGCTTCTCTATTCTCGAAGCGATACACGTGCGGCAGGATCTCTTCCAGCGATAAGCCGGCGCGCCGCGAGAGCAGTGGTTCAATCAGCGTCTCCACGCCAAAATCGTCGTCGAGCGCCGCTGTCAGCTCTACCCGATTGCAAGTGGAAAGAATCAGCGCTTCCTTGGCGCCGCGCGATTGGACCTCCAAAAGCGCCGCGGGAATCTCTTCAATCCGGTAGGCGAGCTTTTCGCGAAGCTGCACTGGGGC
>Ga0302324_100030087_pt1 | contig 10268 bp, 6 predicted proteins | sample Palsa_T0_1_FD_201949 | JGI IMG/M metagenome (GOLD analysis project Ga0302324, IMG submission 201949) | Peat permafrost microbial communities from Stordalen Mire near Abisko, Sweden - Palsa_T0_1 | ecosystem: Environmental > Terrestrial > Soil > Palsa > Peat permafrost | place: Sweden: Abisko... | reverse complement strand
TGAATGCGTTTCGAGCGGCGCTTTGCCCCAGCGCCAGCCGCAGGGGATTCGACGGGCGGCTTCAAATCCGTCACTCGATCCTCCCGCGGGATCGCAGCGGGGCAAGCGAATAACGCTGCGGCGTCGCGCAAGTCCGGGCCTTCGCCAGCTCGCGAGTCCTGTCCATATCCGTACAATCGTCTGCCGAGGAGCAAAGTTTAGACGCGATTTTCTGCTGGGTTCGTCAGCGGTGATTTGAAACTTCAGAAGTGGGAGGGGTAGGAATTTTCAGAGGAATCGACCGGACACAAAAAAGGCGGGCTGGCTTTCGCCGGCCCGCCTTCTTCGACTAGAGGCTAGTGACGTTCGCAGCCTGCAGACCCTTGGGGCCGCGGGTAACTTCGAATTCAACCGCCTGGCCTTCGTTCAGCGATTTGTACCCCTCGGCCTGAATAGCCGAGAAGTGCACGAAAACATCCTCGCCGGACTGGCGCTGGATGAACCCAAACCCTTTGCTGGCATTGAACCACTTCACTGTTCCTTGTTCTCTCACTTATTTGCTCACTTTGTTTTTAAGCTATTTGTGCTTCTCGACCGCCTCCAGCCGCAAAGCAAAGGTGCTGCCAAAGCTTGAAACTCGCAGCCCCCTCTGACGAATCTAAAGGTGTTACGGGAGCAACAAACGCAGCCCAAACCTAGCACGATTCCCCCGTAACACCTAATCAAATCTTAGCGCTGGAGGCGCAACCCTAACCTCGCGCGTCCCCCGGGCAACAATTCCGCAAAGGGCGCGTTTGGGAACCGAATTGGCCAAGCTACCAGCTCATTTCACAACGTCGCTTCGAGTGTCAAACTGTTGACCATTGCGTCCAGTATCGCTTGAGCTTGTTCACGCTTCGACGTCAAATCGGCTGTCTCGCGCTGAATCGCCTCGAGCCGGGTTTCCTGATCGGCGAGCTGCTGGGTGTACCGCTGCGTCAGGGCACGTTCCTCCGCGGTGCCTTTGAGCGCCTTCAGGTTCTCGCGGATTCTCTCCTGGTCGTCGTAAATCTTCATTGTTTCGTCGTCTTTAGCGGAGATCTGTGCATCGAGAGCGGCGACTTGGCCTTTCTGCTCGATGATCTTCTTGAGCGCCGCCTCAACTTCGGGATTGATCGATTTCTGCCGTTCAAAGAGAACGATCTGATCGTTGGTCAGGTTCGTGAGTTCGTAGCGCGTTTCAATCGGCCTCGACTCCAGAACGGTCAATTTCACCGTGGCTTTTGGATCGACGGCTTGCCGGAAGCGGTAAGCGCTCGATGTTGTTTCCTCGGGTTTGGGAGTCTGCTCCGAGAGCTTCCAGCCTGGTTGGAGCGGGTGTTCGATCAGCACTGACCGCGGCGTAATGTCGTCATTCCGGATCGTGTAGGAACTCTCCTGGCGCGTCTCGCTCGTTTGGATCATTACGCCCCGGGAAATACGGACACGCGTGACGTGCTGAGGTTGGCTTTCCGCCTTGCGATCCACGCGAACGCCCAGATCAACTGCGTAAGAGAGTAAGCGTCTCTCTCCCGGCTTTGTCGCGTCGATTAAACCCTCTCCAGCGAATGCCTCGTTTTCGATCACGCTGAAGCTTCCCCCGTCGAGCGTCAAAGCGCTTGAATTTGTGAGCCAGAGAGCACGAAGCGGCCGAGCCGAATTCAGGGAAGAATTCCACAGAGAGACCTTCTCGGCCGCCACGGGAACCTGAACGATCGGGACTAGCGCCGATTCATTCTTGTGAATCGTCACGCGGTCCTTCAGCTTGTATTCGAAAAGGTCGCCCAGGTCCGTTGCCTCCGCCGCGGCTGCCGCTGTGCCGCGAGCCTCCGCTATCGAATAAGCCCCTGGTGGGGGCGGGGGTGCACTCATGGCGCCGGCCGAAAACCTCGGAGCAAAAGAACCTTCGCGGTCGCGGTTACCCCCTAGTTCGCGACCGGAGCCCACACCCTTTTTCGCGGACCCGATGGAAGCCGTCGTCGTTTGGAGAGTTCCCGCCTCTGCCATCACATCGACGGACTGGCTCACGCTTCCAACCTGCAGCGTGACGTTTTGAGTAAACTCTCTCCCGCCTCCTAGAGATGCCTGCTGGACGATGCTTTTCTGAAAGCCGGGACTGCTGAATTCGATCCGGTATTCGGCGGCAGGCAGATCGAAAACCTGGTAGCTTCCCTGATTGCCCGTGGTAACCGTAGCCGCGATCTGTCCGGAAGGGGAGAAGACCTGCACCCGCGCGTTGGCGATCACGGCGCCGCTCGGATCGGTTACTGTGCCTGTGAGGCTCGCGGAGCCTCCGAGCATTGCGCCTTCGTGGGTTTGCGGCGCGAGCTGGGCATATTGCGGAAGCGGCACCACCGCGCGCCGTCCGTAATAGGCCTGAGAAAGCTGCTGGATGAAGGATTGCGGTGCGCCTGCCACGAGCGAAAGCTCCACATTTGTCCAGTCTTCGCCTACCGTGTTGTCCACGATGGCCCAGCCCTGGAGTAGAGGCTGGTCCTTGCCGTTTGCGGGAAGCACGACGCGATACGTAGTTTTCCAGATAGGAGTTTCACTGATATAGCTTACGTATAATTGCCGGTCGCCGGTGCCGGCCGTCGCGATGGTCATGCGCCGGACGTCTTCCTGGCGCATTGAGGCCAGCAGGGAAAGGTATTGGCCGACCTCCCGGGTAACGTCGCCTTCGGTGAGGCGCACGCTTACGGCCGGCGTGATTTCCACGGTGTGAACTTCGCCCGAGTCGCTGACGAGCGTCGCCAGGTCGACATCGAAAGTCGTCCCGCCGTTCTGGCGCGTCTTTTGCTCGATGCTCAGCAGGCGGCCGGTAACGGTGCCGGCACCGCTGCGGACCTCCAGGTGCGCGCCGCGCAACGCGGCGTAGAACTTCGACACATCTGTTTTTTCGTCGAGTGGGAGCCGGAGCATCCCGAGCCGCTGGCTCAGGGGCGCCTCCGAGTTGTAATTCACGCCCGCGATTCGTCCGCCGCTGAGATCGAGCACGGTCAGCGACTGCAGCGCGTCGTTGAGCTGGCTACTGGTGAAATCCACTTCGACGCTTTGATTGCCGCGGACCTGCCCCGAGTGCTCGAAGTATCCCACCCCAGTCTTGTACAGCACGACCCTCCGCACCGGCAGCTTCGCGGCCGACGCCTCGCTTTCAGCATCTGCTTTTGCGGTGGTGGCGGGCTTCGTGGTGGGCGCGGACTGCGCGGCCGGCGTGCTTGTTTTCGTTTGTGGAGCAGTCGCTGCGAGAGACGGATAAAGCACCAAAGCCAGAGTCAAAAACCAAAGCTTGTTGAGTCGCATGATGGAACCTCCAGAAATTAGACACCGAAAAACAAGCTGCGGCTCTGAGCAAGCAGCGGACCCGAGAACCGCGTTGGGACGGGAAAGCTGGTTAGAGGGACGCCAATAAGTATGAATCGGGTTGCCGCGCCCGTTTACAAGTATTCAGGAAATACGTAGCTCGCGGGTTAACGGAACCGCAGCGGCGTTCCCTTAATGCAAGGTGATACAAGGTGCTGCGAGGTACTGCAAATTGCCGACCGGCCGACATTGGGGGTATGATTTTCCCTCCGCTGAAAGCCACACGCGATCTGCCGGATGGACTCGGAGGCACTATGAAAAAGCCGCTCATGATCGTTGGCATCGTCGTTCTTCTTCTGATCGTCATCGTCGCCGCGATTCCGTTTCTGATCGACGTGAACCGTTTCAAGCCGACACTGGAGACCGACCTCTCCACCGCTCTCGGCCGCAAAGTCCAGATCGGCAACCTCGAACTCGCGCTGCTATCCGGCGCCGTCAAGGTGGACAACTTATCGATCGCGGACGACCCCGCTTTCGGCGCGGCGCCCTTTTTACAGGCGAAGCAGCTCGCGGTGGGCGTGGCGCTTCAGCCTCTGATTTTCTCGAAGAAGCTCGAAGTCAGCTCCTTCACGATTACTGATCCCCAGGTGACCCTGCTCCGCAATCCCTCGGGCACCTGGAACTTCTCGAATCTGGGCGCCGGCTCAAAAAAGAGCGACAGCACCTCGAGCACCACCGACTTTTCGGTCCAGAAGATCTCCCTCGTGAACGGAACTATCACAGTAGGCAGGATTGGCCCGGGCGGAAAAACGCAGACCTATCAAAACGTGAATCTGGACGCTTCCGATCTTTCCTATACCACGCAGTTTCCGTTCCACCTCACCGCGAAGACTCCGGGGAGCGGTTCGGTGAAGATCGACGGAAAGGCCGGGCCCATCGACCAGACCGACGCATCCCTCACGCCGCTGGAAACGCAAATCGACGTGGAAAATGTGGACCTGGCGGCGACGGGCTTTGTCGATCCGTCCTCCGGACTCGCGGGTTTAGTGAGTTTCACCGGCAACCTTGGCTCCGACGGCAAGCAGATCACGTCGAAAGGCACGGTAAAAGCCGAGAAGGTCAAACTGGTTGCACACGGCGCTCCCTCCCGCGTGCCGTTGAACATCGACTACGACGCCGATTACGGCTTGAAGGGTGAAACGGGCGACGTGAAGAGCGGCGAAGTGCACATCGGAAAGGCGCTCGCCCATCTCACCGGCACATTCAATAATTCCGGAACCATGGCCTCCGTGCAGATGAAACTCAGCGGCGAGGGCATGCCTGTCGCCGATCTCGAGGGAGTGCTGCCCGCAGTGGGCGTCACGCTTCCCACCGGCGCGTCGTTGCAGAGTGGTTCACTCGGGGTGAATCTCGCCGTCAGCGGACCGGCCGATAAGCTTACGATCGATGGTCCCGTGAATCTTTCCAACGCGAAGCTGGCCGGGTTCAATCTGAAATCGAAGCTGGGAGCGCTCTCTTCGCTAACCGGCCTGGGAGGGCCGAGCGGTTCGGACACCGATATTCAAACCCTGAGCGCGAATGTCCATGTGGATCCGAAGGGAACCCAGGCGCAAAACATCGATCTGGTGGTTGTGGGTATTGGGACCGTGACGGGCACTGCGAACGTCAGCGCCACGCAGCAGTTGGATGGCAAGATGGTCGCGAAAGTCACGCCGTCGGGGGGCGCCCTCGGCGGAGTTACTACGGCTCTCTCATCCTTTACCGGCGGCGGGGGAAGCGCGAAGACGCTGACCGTTCCTTTCACGGTGAAGGGCACTACTTCAAAACCGGAATTTTTTCCGGACGTTTCGGGAGCCGTCAACAACCTCGTGAAGAGCAATCTGGGCGATACAAAAAATGCGGCGTCGGCCGTGTCCGGAGTGCTGGGCGGCTTTCTAAAGAAGAAACAGCAGTAATCCAATCAGGCAGGTTCCTCAGTGAACCGGATGCCCGCTCGCATGGCCATCCTTTGCGATTGCGCTTTCCGTGCCGCGGAAGAGATTGGCCAGAGCAAGCGCCACCACGCGAATCATGACCGCGATGGTGAGTAACAGCACTCCTACGATCGCGGCGGCTGAATAAGGATGGCGTGTGAACCACAGCAGAAACGCTACGCCGGCATCCTCGCTGAGACTCAGCGTGATATTGGAGAAGGGCTCCGGCGAGGGAGTTACGGCGGCGCGCGCGGCCGTCTTTCCTCCGTGTGCCGCGAGAGCGATCAGCGACCCCAGCAGGGTCGCGAGCAGCCGCTCCCACTCCGGCAATTGTGACGTCGCAGCGTAGGCCATCAGGGCTGCGACGGGTATGCGCAGGAAGGTATGCAGCGCGTTCCATAGCAAATCGAACACCGGAATTTTGTCGCCCGCGAACTCCACCAGAAACAGAATCCCGCACACACCCAGCACGTACCAGTTATCCAGCACGTGCAATCCGGGAGGCAGCGCCAGAATCTGGAAATGCGAGAGGATGCCCAGCGTCAACATCGTCGCGTAGACGTTGATCCCCGCAGCAAAACAAATCACCACGAGGAACGCGGCAAGCTCTTTTGCGGGCAGCAACTGTGGGACTAAAGAAACGAGGTGCATAAAACGCCCTTGCGGGCGAAGAGTGTACGGCCCCCGCAATCCTTTCGAATCGTTGAATATAAGGTATCACTCGGTACAGAGTTGCGCTACGCACGCGCTTTCTCGTGACTCTTCGGGCATAAACCGCGACTCTTCGCTGCTGTCGCTAACTAAACGGGTGATAATCGAAACGATATCACCGCTGAGCCCACGACGGAGACGGAGCAGAAGGGAAAAAGAAGCGAATTCTGTTTGTCGACGACGACCCACAGGCATTTCAAGGACTGCAGCAGATGCAGGCGGCCCAGAACGGCCAGTGGGAAATGTCGTTTGCCCCGGAGGGCGAAACAGCCCTGGTGCTTCTGGCGGCCACTCCGTTCGACGTGGTGATTTCCGATCTGCGGATGCCCGGGATGGACGGCGCGGCGCTGCTGAAGACCGTCCGCGAGCGCTGGCCCAGCGTGGTCCGCATCATTCTTTCGGGGCAAGCGGACAAGGACGACGCTCTGCGGGCCGTTCCCGTCGCGCATCAATTTCTGCTGAAGCCCTGCGATCCCGCGATGCTCCGCTCGGCGATCGAGCGCGCCACCAGCCTCTCCGATCTCTTGAACAACAAGCTCCTCGCCGGCATCGTCGGCTCCGTGCAGGACTTGCCGGTGATGCCGCGCGCTTACCTCGAACTACGCGACGCGCTCTCGAATCCAAATTACTCGCTGAAGAAACTGGTCCACATCGTCGAACAGGATGTGGGCATCTCCGCAAAGATTCTTCAGCTGGTGAACTCCGCGTTTTTCGGGCTTCCCCGCGAAGTTTCGAGCGTGCACATGGCCGTCTGCTATATCGGCGCGGCCATGCTGCAGAATCTGGTGCTATCCGCGGAGGTGTTTCACGTCTTCGAGACCGGGAAGGGGATCAAGGGATTCTCCTTCGGAGACCTGCACATGCATTCGCAGCTCACGGCGAAGATAGCCGGGAGCCTGCTGCCTGCTTCTCCCACGCGCGACGCCGCGATCATCGCCGCGCTGCTCCACGATATCGGCAAGCTCATACTCGCCACGCGTTCTCCGCAGCATTTCGCGCGCGCCATTGAGGGCTCGCGCGTGGAGAAAATGCCTTTATATCTGGTGGAGCAGAAGCTGATGGGAGTTTCCCACGCCGAGGTAGGGGCGTATTTGCTGGGACTGTGGGGATTGCCGTCGCCGGTGGTGGAGGCGGTCGCTCACCATCACGAGCCCGGAAGGATTCGAAGCGAGTCGCTCGATGCCGTGGGCGCCGTGCACATCGCCAATGTGCTGGCCAACGAGCATCCCGTGTACCCGCCCGCGAAAGAGCCACTTCCGCAGCAAGGCATCGACGCGGAACTCATCAACGCGCTGGGGCTTGCGGATCAGGCCGCGCACTGGGAAGAATTGGCGAAGGCTGCCGCCCTCGCATTGCGCAGCCCCGCCACCGTCGCGCGTTAAAAGTCCCTAGAGCATTTGTCGCAGCACGTATTGCAGAATCCCGCCGTGCTGGTAGTAGGCCACTTCGAAGGGTGTATCGACACGCGCGAGCGCCGTGAAATTCTTCACGTTGCCGCTCGTGTCCCGCGCCGTAACCTTGATTTTCTTGCGCGGCTCGAAATTCTGCGCGAGGCCTTCGAAATCGAAAACCTCCAGGCCTGTCAGCCCGAGAGATTTCGCATTTTCTCCCGGCAGAAACTCGAGCGGCAGCACGCCCATTCCCACCAGGTTGCTGCGATGGATGCGCTCGAAGCTCTCGGCCAGCACCGCTTTTACGCCGAGAAGAATCGTGCCCTTGGCCGCCCAGTCGCGCGACGAACCGGAGCCGTATTCCTTGCCCGCGAGGATCATCAACGGCACGCGCTCGTCGCGATACTTCATCGCCGCGTCGTAGATGTACATTTTCTCGCCGCTCGGCTGATGAATCGTCCAGCCGCCTTCGGTGCCGGGCGCCAATTGGTTTTTCAGGCGGATGTTCGCGAATGTACCACGCATCATCACTTCATGGTTGCCGCGGCGCGCGCCGTACGAATTGAAATCCTTGGGTTGCACACCGTTGGCGATCAGGTATTTTCCAGCCGGGCTTTCGGCGGGAATCGATCCGGCGGGTGAAATGTGATCCGTGGTGATGCTGTCTCCGAGCAGCGCGATCGCCCGCAATCCGCGCAGGTCGGTAAGCGCGCCCGGCTTGACCGGCATGCCCTCGAAGTACGGCGGGTCTTTGATATAGGTGGATTTGCCGTCCCACGCGTAGAGATCGCCTTCCGGAATAGGCAGCGCCTGCCAGTGCGCGTCGCCCGTGAAGACGTCGGCATATTCCTTGCGGAACATTTCGCTGGTCACCGAGCTGCGCATCGTGGACTCCACCTCCTGCGGCGTGGGCCAGATATCGCGCAGGTAGACCGGCTTGCCCGCATTGTCGTTACCCAGCGGCTCGTTGACGATGTCGAATTCCATGCGGCCCGCAATCGCATAAGCCACCACCAGCGGCGGCGACGCCAGATAGTTCGCGCGGCATTGCGGATTGATGCGGCCCTCGAAGTTCCTGTTCCCGCTCAGCACCGACACGGCCACAAGATTGTTGTCCTTGATCGCCTTGCTGATCGTTTCCGGCAGAGGCCCGCTGTTCCCGATGCAGGTGGTGCAGCCGTACCCCACCAGATGGAAGCGCAGCGATTCGAGATAGGGCCACAGGCCGGCCTTTTCGATGTAATCGGTCACCACCTTCGATCCGGGCGCGAAGCTCGTCTTCACCCACGGCTTCGATGTGAGCCCGCGCTCCACGGCTTTTTTCGCGAGCAGACCGGCGCCGAGCATCAGCGAAGGATTCGACGTGTTCGTGCAGCTCGTGATCGCGGCAATCACCACTGAGCCGTCGGCCAGCTCGAACGAATCGCCGTTGTTCTGCACCCTGGTATGCTTCGCGGGTTCGGTGAGCGATTTCTCGAACGCAACCTTGGCCTGCGTAAGCGGCACGCTGTCCTGCGGGCGCTTGGGACCGGCCATCGTCGGCACCACGGTCGCCAGATCGAGTTCAAGCTTGTCCGTGAAAATCGGATCGGGCGTGTCGTCGGTGCGGAAAATTCCCTGCTCCTTCGAGTAGGCCTCGACGAGCTTCACTTGCGCCTCGCTGCGATCGGTGAAGCGCAGGTAGTTGAGCACCTCCGCGTCCACGGGGAAGAATCCCATCGTCGCGCCGTACTCGGGCGCCATGTTGGCGATGGTGGCGCGGTCGGGGAGCGTGAGGCTCGAGAGGCCGGTCCCGTAGAACTCCACAAATTTCCCGACGACGCCTTTCTTGCGCAGCATCTGCGTCACGGTCAACACCAGATCGGTCGCGGTGGCGCCCTCCGGCAATCGGCCATGCAATTTGAATCCGACTACGGCCGGGATCAGCATCGAGAGCGGCTGGCCAAGCATCGCGGCCTCCGCTTCGATTCCTCCCACGCCCCAGCCCATCACTCCCAGCCCGTTCACCATCGTGGTGTGGGAATCGGTGCCCACCAGCGAGTCGGGGAAAGCGAAGCGCTTGCCGTCCTGCTCGGCGTTGAAGACAACGCGCGCCAGATATTCGAGGTTCACCTGGTGGCAAATGCCGGTGTCTGGCGGAACGACTTTGAAATTCTTGAGGGCCTTTTGTCCCCAGCGCAGGAAGGCGTAGCGTTCGATGTTGCGCTCCATCTCGAGATTCGCATTGAAGGCGAAGGCGCCGGCCATGCCGAATTTGTCCACCTGTACGGAATGGTCGATCACCAGTTCCGCCGGCAGCAGCGGATTGATCTTCTTCGGGTCGCCGCCGAGCTTGCGGATTGCGTCGCGCATCGCGGCGAGATCGACTACCGCGGGCACACCTGTGAAATCCTGCAGCAGCACGCGCGCCGGCATGAACGACACTTCTTTCTCCACGGCATTCGAGGGATCCCAGCCGGCGAGGGCCGGAATGTCGCCGCTCTGGACGAAGCGTCCGTCTTCGTGGCGCAGCAGATTTTCGAGCAGCACCTTCAGCGAAAAGGGAAGGCGCGCTACGTTGCCGACGCCGGCCTTCGCGAGGGCGTCCAGGCGGTAAATTTCAAACGACTCGTTGCCCACGCGCAGCGTGGCGAGGGACGAAAAGGAGTTCTTGGAGGCGGTGCTCATTTGACTATGGATTCTCCCGGAATTTGCAGCGCTATTCTAACGCACTCCGCGCGGAGCGCCGCGGTTTTTCGCGGAAATTGCACGTTGAGCCGCGGTCCTCTACGCCGGCCTTGGTGGTTGGGTTCGCTCCCGGGTTCCCAGGGAAGCGGCCACGGTCAGCGCAAGAATTCCGCCGATAATGCCAAGCGAAAGCCCGCTGGAAATGGGCAACCGGTCGGACGCGAGC
>Ga0302324_100030086_pt1 | contig 10268 bp, 6 predicted proteins | sample Palsa_T0_1_FD_201949 | JGI IMG/M metagenome (GOLD analysis project Ga0302324, IMG submission 201949) | Peat permafrost microbial communities from Stordalen Mire near Abisko, Sweden - Palsa_T0_1 | ecosystem: Environmental > Terrestrial > Soil > Palsa > Peat permafrost | place: Sweden: Abisko... | reverse complement strand
AAACCGACATCACTTTATCCTGGTATCAACAGCGGCAGAACGACTTCCGTTATCCGCAGACATGCTCGCCCTCAGCCGGTTTCCGCGCTTCCTGCGCGGGCACCCTCAACGAGGGGTCGCTCTATGTGGATCATCACTTCACCAAGCGTTTCGACGGTTTTGTCGGACTTGCGTATTCCTACGTGAGTGGCGGTCTGGCCATCGCCATTCCTCATGGCCCCGGCGTCCCCTATGACTACAACAACAACTGTGCTCCGACAATCGGTGGTCGTTTCACCTTTTGATCGCTTCCGCGCGGCGGCTCAGTCGAGAGCCTATGCCCAAGCGTTTCGATCGGCGGCATGATGGCCTCGACCAGTTTTTCTTGTGCCGTCCGCTTCGTCTTTGATGTCGCCTGCAGGTACTTGTTGGTGACATGAGGATTGCTGTGGCGCAGGTAGTCGCCGATGGTCAACTGATGCTCTTCCATTTCGGCCAGCATGGTTCCGACCGTTACGAGCGCAATTTCGCAACCATCGAGGGTTCCCCAAATCCTGGCCGGGAGCGTCAAACAACATGTCCATCTGGTTGGGTATCCTGACTCCAATCGATTTGCACCTTCGTGGATTCTAAGCATCGTCGCTTGATCAGTCGGTCTGACTCTCCAACCTTTGCTTGATCACTTCGAGCCCTCGTTCGAGCGAAGAGCGGGTTCTATCAACGGCGACTTTTCTGACGATTCCGCCTTTCAAACCCGTCAACCCTGCCTGTTGGGAACCCTTGAGGGTGATCAGGTAGAAGCCGGGGCGCGCGGGATTATCGTGATCCCGGACGCACACGGTTAGGTCAAGAGCGGACTCGAAGTAGTGGCTCGCGTAAAGCTGCTTCACGGCCATGGCATAGGCCGGGTCTGTAGAGCGCGAACCTCGATAGACAACCACCTGCACGATTCGAAGCGTGGGCTTGAGACCGAAATTTACCTTTTCCCAGTAGAACTCGGATTCAATGTTTTCAGATGGCGCTTGCGGATAATCCAGCAGATAGTGGTCGAGTTCCGGAAGATATTGAGGAAGCGCCTCGTACCGGCTGAGCAAGGACTGAAATGTCGCACCGACCACGGCCGGATGATGTTTGTCACGGTATGTTCCCAGCGCCGTGTTTCCTCCCTGGATGTACCCTTGCAATGCCTCCATTGCCATCTTCTGTCCGAGTTGATTCACCTGGTTTGCCGTATCTGGCGCAGACCAATTGATGGACTGTCTGAATACGTCCATGGCCTTGGTTGGTAACTGGACTTCGCACCGGCCCGGCTCGCAGTTTTTCAACTGCTTGATGTCGTCCGGTTCCAGCGTGAAACCTTCCAGGTCGGACAGTTGGGGAGGGTCGCTGAACTTTCGGATCGCAAGATAGATCGGAAGCTTGCGAAGTTCGTCGATGTCTGATGCGAGCGTGAGATATTCTTCGGGAGTCGATTGCACGTACACGGAGCCGAACACAAACACTTGATCCGGCGTGCGCGACTCGATTACCTTCGCAACCGCTTTTCCATTTCGGATCGCCTTGATCTGATCCTCGCTCAAGCCAATATAGTCGCGAAACAAGGTAAAGGGCTCGTCGTTTTGGGCATGCGAGGCTGGAAGTCGAACCAAGGAGAGCAAAAGCGCGAAGAGGAGCACTCTCGAGAATCGAATTCCAATCAGCATTGTCTTGACGTTCCTTTCAGCTTTTTCCACGGCTTTTCTAAATCATCTCTTGTCCCACGCAAGCAAAGCAAACAGCACCGGGAGATATGAGGATAGAAGCTAAGAGTAACGGACGTGCGCAGGCAATAGGGCGTTGAATGGCGAACCGTGTGCTGCAGCACAGAAAGACTCATCCAAAAACGAGAGCCCCCACAAAGTAGACGATGCCTGACTGACCGTGAAGTGCAGCAATGACAGCCACTACGAAGTGCGCCTAGCGATCGGTCATTCGGAGGACGACGGAGTTAAATCACCAGCAGCAACTTCGTGAGGGTTTGCGATCATCGATCGCGCGCGGAGGATTACGGGCAAAGCGCTGGGAAGTGAGACGAATTGCGGAGCCTCGACGTCCGGGAGCCTGCTCTGAGCGAAGTCGAACGCCGGCGAGCAGGATCTTCGGGCGGAAGAGGACGTCCGCCCCTACGTGACCATTCTTAGCGGCTGATGGTCATGCCACATTGGCCAGAGCCGCGTCTTCTGCCGCGTAGTCAAACTGATGGAAGGTTGCCCCGGTCGGCGGATTCGCTTGTTCCCAGACAATCGTCCGCCGAATTGCTTCATCAATCGGCCACGGTTCCTTGTACGCAAGCTCCGTGCGAATCCGCTGGGAATTCGGCACTACGTGTTGCAACGCGTTGCCGGGCATGAGCAAGTGTTTTGGCGTTTGCTCTCTGGCTAATAGGACAAACCTTCCGCGCCACCCCGTCTGCGCTGCGACCTCCTTCTGCCATTCCAGTTCAGTGAGACTTGGTTCCTCACAAACGTGATAGATTCGTCCCGCCGCACGCTCTGCTGTCGCTGCCAAAGCAATCGCATGCGCCACGTTTTCAACATACCCTCGCGGTCCTCGCCACGCGGCGTGGTCATCCGGCAGGACGATTGCAGGCCGGCCATCCTTGATCCGCTTCAACACGCCATGTTGCCGGTGCAGCGGATCTCCTGGGCCATATACCATCGGCAGCCGAACAACGGTGCTTCCGACACGGCCCATGACGGCTTGTTCGACTGCGATTTTGTCGTAGCCCGGGCCCAGCCAGGTGAAGATGGTCTTCATTTTCTCGACGACTTCCGGCGGATACGCCTGGCGGGCCGTGCGCAGCGGAGCGTCCTCCGTGATTGGCATCGGCTCCAATCCGCCCGGTTCGCTCCCCTGCACGACACCCCAGGCGCGGTACACGTCCATGCTGCTGATTGCGACTACCCTCGCCTTGATCGTGTCGGCGACGGCGATCAGTTGCCCGGCCTGCTCGCCGGAGCACAGAACCATGTCGATGATGACTTCGGGTGCGAGGCGGCGAAGCTCGTCTCCATAGTCGGGCAGCCGGTTGCGATCGCCTCGGATCTGCAAAGGTTTCTGATTCGATGAAACCTCAGCACCGCGATGAAAGACCGCCACATCGTGGCCGTCATTGAGCAATTCACGCACCAGGGGCGTTCCGATGAAACCATTTCCGCCGATGACGAGGGCTCGCATAAATATCTTTTCCAGCCGATTTTACTACCGAAGTTTGAGCGCTACATAGTTCGCAAGAAAGACACAGTGCGGTGCATCAGAATTCGATTCGATCCAGCAGTACCACTCGAGTCGGCCACATGGGCCGGCGTGGCTACTGCCGATACATCCTTTTCATGTCTTATAATCTCTAGCCGAAGCCTACGTGCTGGGGAACCCCTCGATCGAACATCTTGCGAGGTGCACATGCGGCGTTTATTGGTGGCAACTGCGGTCATTGTGTTCAGTCTGACTGCACCCGCTCAAACTTCCGCTCCCACCCAGACTCCCTCTCCCGCGCAAGGTCAGACTGGCGAGCATCCGGCTACTGTTTGTGTGGTCTCGGGCCGCGTTGTCGCCGCAGCGGAAGGCGGCCCTCTGAAATCAGCCCGCGTTATGCTCAAGCCGGAGCATTCCCATGGTCATCCGGAGATTTATGGAGCCACGACCGACCCGGACGGTCAATTCGTTCTCAAAGACGTTCCGCCTGGCCGTTATCGATTCCTGGCCACGCACAATGGGTTCGTCGACGAAGAATACACGGGCAAAAGTGCCCACGCTCCAGTCATCCTGTCGCTCTCGGCAGGACAAAAGGTCAGCGATGTCCTTTTTCGCATGACCGTCGCCGCGGTAATTACGGGCCGCGTGACCAATGACGACGGCGAAGCGATGGTCCGCCTCCTAGTCTTAGCCCTGCGCCAACCCAGTGAAGATGACATCGAAGATGAGGACCCATTTTCCCGGCGGACGCAAAAACTGCTGACCGCTGCCTCGGCTCACACCGATGACCGGGGGCTTTACCGCATTTTTGGTCTCGAGCCAGGCGACTACTACATTCGCGTGACTGATTCTCAGGTACCAGAGTTGAACGCCCCCGTTGGAGAGAGCTTTTGGCTTCAGCAAGAACTTGGCAGCGAATATGCGCCGGTGTACTACCCCGGCGTGGCTCAAGTGCATCAGGCTCAGATCGTTTCCGTGAAAGCTGGCGAGGAAACACAAGCGGATGTGCTGATCCGCCACGTTAAGACGGTCGATGTTGCCGGGCACGTAGTCGGCCCGAAAGGTGTGACGGCAGATGCGTTTGTTCGCTTAGATCGGTGGATGCAGAGGCCCATGTCTCCTCCGACCGCCACGCCACCACGGATGACAAGGGCAGCTTCCGTTTTCGAAACATACCTGAGGGCAGTTACTGGATAAACGTTTACAGCCGAGGTGAGAAAGAAGTTGTTTACGAAACTCGGGCGCGCCAGAAGATCGAAGTGGGCAGCGAGAATATCGACTCGTTAACCATTTCTCTCGCCGGCGGTTCGACCATTCCCGGACGAATCATCGTCAACGGCACAAATATGACCGACATAAACCGTGCAACCGTTGCCTTGAGTCCAGTCGAGGGAGACGAGCAGCTCGGGGGAACGGGTCGCGTAGAGAAAGATGGAACTTTTGAGATACCGTCAGTTCACGATGGCAGTTACGCGGTCCATGTGTGGATGCCTGGGGAAGGGCATTACACCAAGTCAATACGATATGGTGCGGATGACGTGCTGGAAAAAGGGTTGCAAGTCGAAGGAGGCGGCACGGGAGGGAAACTTGAGATCGTAATGGGCTCAGACTGCGCGCAATGAGAAGGGGCTGTCACCGACGATGATGGTCCGGTGATCGGAGCTCGCGTCTGGATCGTACCCGATACCGAAACTCCGTACAATGGATTTCGCCGCCGCAGCACAACGACCGACCAAGTGGGCAAATTTTCGCTGATCGGTCTCGCCCCAGGAAGGTATCGTGTGGTCGCAAAGTCTAAGCTACCATCGCAAAAAAGCTCAATTAAATCGGAACCGCAAATGGTGACGCTCGCGGCAAACGATCACCAGACCGTCCAGTTGACACTCGCCAAACCGCAGCAATAAATTCCACGCCTTCCAGAAGCGGGACTGCAAACCGTATGGACTCCGGACAATGAGCTCCAGGACCATTTGCAACCGCGCCAGCCCGTCAGCGAGAAAAGAGATGGCATGGTCTGGCCGGGGCAGGGAACTGTGCCTCCGGGCATTGGTGACGGAGTGTTCAAAATCTGCGTATGGCACTTTGAGCAATCAATCCCCGGGGAAGCTCAGTTCTGCGACTTGAATTCGTGCGCTACTCCGCAGCGTCGTAGTTCAGGTTTTGCCCGAGCCATCGCTCGACTTCCGCTACGCTCAATCCCTTGCGGTTGCTGTAGTCGGTGACCTGATCGCGGTCGATCTTGCCGAGGCTGAAATATCGGGATTCTGGATGGGCGAAGTAAAGGCCACTCACGCTCGATCCAGGCCACATCGCAAACGACTCCGTGATCAGCATTCCCGTATTCGCCTGCACGCTGAGCAAACGCCAGAGCGGGCCCTTCTCGGTGTGATCGGGGCACGCCGGGTAACCTGCGGCCGGCCTGATGCCGCGATATTTCTCTTGAATCAGGTCCGCGTTGCTCAAGCCCTCCGCACAACCATAACCCCATTCATCACGCACCCGTTTATGCAGGCATTCGGCGAACGCCTCAGCCAAGCGATCGGCAATAGCCTCCGCCATTATCGCGCTGTAGTCGTCATGCTTGGCTCTGAAGCCGTCGCAAAGTTCTTTCAGCCCGATGCCGCTGGTCACCGCGAACGCACCGATATGATCGGGTAGCCCGGCTTCCCTCGGGGCGATGAAGTCCGCAAGAGACCGGCAAGGCTCTCTGCCTTCCTTGTTCGATTGCTGGCGGAGAAAATGAAAACGTTCGAGCACCATCTCGCGTTTGTCGTCCGTGTACAACTCGACATCGTCCCCCACGGCGCTGGCGGGGAAAAGACCGTAAACGCCTCGCGCCATGATCAGTTTCTTCTCAATGATGACATCAAGGAGAGCATTGCCTTCGGTGAAAACCTGGCGCGCCTGCGCACCGCGCTCTTCGTGCTCCAAAATGCGGGGATAAATACCCTTCAGTCCCCAGGTATGGAAAAATGGGCTCGAGTCAATGAACTCGCGTAGGATCGCCAGAGGAAAGTCACCCAGCACGCGCACACCTGTGAATGACGGCGTGGGCAGGTCTTCCGCGCGCCACTTGATCGGAGTCCGCCTTTTACGGGCATCCTCAAGCGAGACTACGCTTAGCCTGGGCGCGGAGTGGGCTTTGCGCAAAGCCTCGTAGTCGGCACGATGCTGCGCCACGAATGCAGACTTGCCCTCGTCGCTCAGAAGGCTGGTCGTAACCGGCACTGCTCGGCTGGCATCGAGTATGTGAACGACCGGTTCGCTGTAATGCGGCGCAATCTTCACGGCCGTGTGCGCTCGGCTTGTGGTTGCCCCTCCGATTAGCAGTGGCAACTTGAACCCTTGACGTTCCATCTCGCGGGCCACATGCACCATCTCGTCAAGAGACGGAGTGATCAGGCCGCTGAGTCCGATCATGTCCGCCTTTTCCTCTTTGGCGCGTTCGAGGATCTTTTCGCACGGGACCATCACCCCCATGTCGATGACCTCGTAGTTGTTGCAGGCAAGGACGACCCCGACGATGTTCTTGCCAATATCGTGAACATCGCCCTTGACCGTCGCGAGTAGAATTTTTCCCTGCGCTTTGACGACTTCGCCTGCCGCAGCCCTGGCTTCCTTCTCGGCTTCCATGAACGGCGTCAGGTGCGCCACGGCCTTCTTCATCACGCGCGCAGACTTGACGACCTGGGGCAAGAACATCTTGCCGGCCCCGAATAGATCGCCCACCACACTCATGCCTGCCATCAACGGACCTTCGATAACCAATAGAGGACGGCCGAGCTTGACGCGAGCTTCCTCGGCGTCAGCTTCAATGTATGTGTCGATGCCCTTGACCAGCGCGTGAGAAAGTCGCTCCTCGACCGTGCCGTTGCGCCATTCTTCGGCCTTCTTTTCACTGACCGCCTTGCCGATGCCCTTCAGCGCTTCGCCGTAATCTACCAGCCGCTCGGTCGCGTCAGAACGGCGGTTCAACAACACGTCCTCGACCAACTCCTTCAGTTCCGGCTCAATCTCTTCATAGACCTCGAGCATTCCCGCATTCACAATGCCCATGTCCATGCCCGCCGTGATGGAGTGGTAGAGAAATGCAGAATGAATCGCTTCGCGGACCTTGTTATTGCCGCGAAAACTGAACGAGATGTTTGAAACGCCGCCACTCACCTTCGCGTGCGGCAGGTTAGCCTTGATCCAACGCGTGGCGTTGATATAGTCGACCGCGTAATTGTTGTGCTCCTCCATGCCAGTGGCAACGGTGAGGATATTGGGATCGAAGATGATGTCTTCGGGCGGAAACCCGACTTCATCAACGAGAATGCGGTAAGCCCGCTCGCAGATGCGAATTTTATCCTCGTAAGTGGCAGCTTGGCCCCGTTCGTCAAAGGCCATTACAACCACTGCCGCCCCGTATTTCAGAACTTTCGCAGCGTTCTGGCGAAACTTCTCCTCGCCTTCTTTCAAGGAAATCGAGTTGACGATGCCCTTGCCCTGCATGCACTTCAGGCCGGCTTCGATGACCTCCCATTTCGAGGAGTCCACCATAAAGGGCACCTTGGCGACTTCCGGCTCACTCCCCAGCAATTGCAAGAAGCGCGTCATGGCCGTGACGCCGTCGATCATGCCTTCGTCCATGCAAATGTCGAGGACATTCGCACCATTCTCGACTTGCTGGCGAGCGACGCTTACAGCGTCTTCATATTTGCCCTCTTTGATGAGCTTCGCGAACTTGGGCGAACCGGCGACATTGGTCCGCTCCCCGATCATGATGAAGACGCCGGCCTGTTGGGTAAATGGTTGCGATCCCGAGAGACGGAGTGGCTTCGCCTTCGCGGGTTCGGCCGCGCTTGTCTTGTTTGACTCGCTCACGCGCGACTCTCAATCTCGGTCTGGCGAGCGAACGATTCCTCGGTGGGCTGCGTCCCCCACTTTCGTGGAGGCTGGCCTTCGAGCGCTTTCGCGATAGCCGCAATATGCTCGGGAGTATTTCCACAGCAGCCGCCAGCGATGTTGATCAGCCCTCCCCGCGCAAAATCACCCAGATAACGGGCCATGTCTTTCGGCCCCAGATCGAAGCCGGTTTCCGACAGAGGATTGGGCAGACCGGCGTTGGGGTAACACGAGATCGCCACCTCCGCCTTTTCCGAGAGCTCCTCCAGAAACGGATACATCAGATCGGGGCCGAGAGAGCAGTTGAGGCCCACCGACAACGGTCTCACATGCCGCACGGCGTTCCAGAACGCTTCCGTGGTTTGCGCCGAAATCATGGTCTCGCCGCCGCGCCCCACTGCCGCCGAGATCATGACTGGCGGTTCTTTGCCATCCTTATCAAATACCTCACGGATAGCGACGAGCGCCGCCTTGGCATTCAGCGAGTCAAAGATCGTCTCGACCAAGAGCAGATCCACGCCGCCGGCGATGAGAGCGCGTATCTGTTGCGCGTAAGCGGTTTTGACCTGATCGAAGGTAACCACCCGAAAGCCTGGATCGTCGGCATCGGGCGAGCTCGATAGAGAGACGGTCAGCGGCCCGATCGCTCCCGCCACGAACCGCTGACGCGAGGTTGCAGTTCCGACACGATCGGCCCATTCGCGGCACTGCCGCGCCGATTGCTCGTTGATATCCCAAGCCAGGCTGCCGAGGAATGAATCGTCGACAATCTTTTGGTAGAACGCGGGATCCTTCCGGCCGCCGCGCTCCCGCGGATCTTCCACAAAAAATTCACTCTGGGTGATGCTGGTTGCCCCGAAAGTGTTTGTCTCGATGATATCCGCCCCCGCCTCCAGAAACCGGCGATGGATGTCACCAATCATCTTCGGCTGCGTCAAGGTGAAGAGGTCACCATTGTTCAGTAAACTTTTCGTCGCATCCTTAAACCGCTCCCCTCGGATGTCGGCTTCCGTCATGCCGTAGGTCCGGATGGTCGTGCCCATCGCTCCGTCGATGATGGCAATTCGACCGTCGAGAATCTTTTCCAGAGGGTGCTGGTGGACTTTCTTCATGTGTCTTTGATGACTTCAAGGAGCCTTCGATTCGGGCTCGACTTCGCGACTTCGTCGCCAAAATACGCTTCTTTATTATAGCGATTGGCACTTATGTCATTATAGCGATTGGCATTATGTCCAATCTGTCCAACTCTGGCGCGCGTGTCACTGAAGTAATCGTGAACGCGTTGAAAGGGCGCGTAGCCGACCTGAGTTCGCAGGGCATGAACGCAAGAATCTCTACGGAGAAGTGAAAAGAGTGCAATCCACAGCGATTCGATCGCACAGCGGCCGAATGCCCTTCGTCGCGGCCGGCGCGGTCACAGGCATCGGCAGCCTGCCCCTCACCTCGATCAGATCGGCAATTCGGTCGGTTGCCGAGTTGTCGCCGGAGGTTCCTTTTTGGCCTCAGTTGCCTCAACTTTCAGAGCGAGAGAGTATCGTCGGCCAAGGCCTGGGTATTGTGGAAAGCCTGATTGCGCCCCGCAATGAGGGCTACGGTTTTCAGGTGAAAGCAGGCCAGCTCGATTCGGTGCTCGAAATCCTTCACCGAAGTAGTGGGGAGTTGACACCGGCAAACGCGGCCGGCTTCGGCGCGTTCGAAGAAGCATTGTCATCCGGTCTCTTCAGCTCCGCATTCGCCGTCAAGGGGCAGATCGAGGGTCCAATCACCCTTTCGGCATATCTGTTCCACAAGGGCCGACCATTTCTCTCGGATCCGGCGCTTTTTGCGGCCGTTGTATTCCATGTCTCGCAAATCATCAGCTGGCAGATTGATCGCCTGAAACCAACGGGCCTGCCTGTGCTTTTGTTTGTGGATGAACCGGCCTTGTGCCTGGACGCACCGGTCGCCACCGCTGTCCCGGAGGAACAGAGGCTCAACGCCTTAGCGGCCACACTTGAGCACGCTCGCATTCGCGGAGCTCATGCCGGGTTGCATTGTTGCGCAGCGCGTCCCTTTGAGCGCATGTGCCGCGTGCAACCAGACATCATCTCTTTCGATGCCCATGAAGGACTGGAGTCGTTCTTTGCCGATTGGCATGCGCTGGACTTTATGCAACAGGGTGGAACCGT
>Ga0302324_100030085_pt1 | contig 10268 bp, 7 predicted proteins | sample Palsa_T0_1_FD_201949 | JGI IMG/M metagenome (GOLD analysis project Ga0302324, IMG submission 201949) | Peat permafrost microbial communities from Stordalen Mire near Abisko, Sweden - Palsa_T0_1 | ecosystem: Environmental > Terrestrial > Soil > Palsa > Peat permafrost | place: Sweden: Abisko... | reverse complement strand
TACCTGACAATCTCACACAACAAGCGCGAGAACGTATCGACTCCAACTCCGGCCAAGGAAGAACCGCCTTTGTTCCTTTTGCCCTCGAATCTGCGCCGGTCACCAGCGTCATAAAAAGCAACGCCTTCCCTGTGGAGTGCCCGTCTGAGGTGTATCAGTTTGATGCGTCTGGCTTCGATGAGAAAGGCGCGTGGGCACGACTACGTGAGCGTATCGAAGGCAAGCCGATTGTGGCAGCACTGCAACGTGGAAAGATTGTTGCGATGGGTGCGCTAGACGCGATACGTTCCGCTTTCGCAGACTGTCTCAAGGGTGAAATCGTCAGAGTGCCAGTTACAGAAAAAGACCTGTCGATAGCGGATGGAATCATAACGCGTCTGTATACCGATGCCATCACACGAGGACTTGCTACTAGTAAAAACTTGAAGGTGCATGGACACAACGTGCTTTGGGAGGGACGTCCATTTACAGACACAACGGTGCATAGCGTTCGGCTCCACGTTCATGCTGCCGCGACAATCGGCCTTCGCAGATATGCTGGTCGCCAGTACCTCGTCATCAAGCCGTCAATTCATGGGACAACCCAGTCTGGTACAGCAATAGATGACGAGTCGGACAAGGAACTAAAACGACAGATCCTATCGCGCCAGTGGAACAAGAAATTCAACGATGCACTGAATGAGTGGAGGACGCGACTGCTCGGCAAGGGACCAACCACTATCGAGTTCCTTCCGAACACGGCGTCGCCTTTCAAGTTCACAGTCCGTTCGACACCAGTGTTTGCGAAAATTGGAGAGCACCGCAAACCTCCCATCACTCTGAGTCCTGTCGTCGAGCGGGCCGTCACCCAGACTGGGTTGAGACTCGCCGAACCTCAACTCCGATTCTCAAGGAAGACCGGGCCGGGTTTCGTGTCGGATACACAACCGATTCGCGGAATGGTAAACAACCGTCCTTTCGATTTCACCCTGACGGGCAACAAGTTCAATCCAGAGGTCCGTGTCGGCATCATCTGTCCGAGTCGCGACAGCATGAAACTCTCACAATATCTCGCGGCCATTCACAGCACGAAGACGCCGGATAGCAAAGACGAGTACCTCCTGACTTACCCCGGATTCGCGCAAGCGTTTGGATTGCCTCTGAACTTATCAAAACCGGGTGACGGTGGGTGGGTGGACATATCCGAGCCGTCATCCGGGGCTAGTCCTTCGTCGGGCGCAACGGAACTGGCCCGCAATATAAACGCGGCAGTGCGTTCTCTCCGAGCCTCATGGAATCCAGACGTGGTCGTTGTCTATATTCCGACTCGGTGGAAAATATGGGAACGGTATGAATCGGAATCTGTAGCATTCGACCTGCACAACTTTGTAAAAGCGTACTGTGTCCAAAACGGTGTGACTTCGCAATTCCTGAGGGAGCACACGCTCGAAAAACCTTATCAATGCGAAATTCTCTGGTGGTTATCTCTTTCCTTCTATGTGAAGGCGATGCGAACACCGTGGATTCTTGAGACGATGGACCGCGAGAGTGCCTACGTCGGCCTCGGATTTAGCATCGACAAAAAGGCAGACTCGCAAACGCATGTGGTTATGGGGTGCAGCCACATCTATACGTCAGAGGGACTCGGACTCAAATACAGACTCAGCAAAGTCGAGGAGCCGTTCATTCGCAACAACAATCCCTTCACGTCGCGAGAGGATGCGCGTAGAACGGGGGACAATATCCGCGAGTTGTTTTTCGATTCGACGAGCCGCCTTCCATCGCGTGTAGTGATACACAAGCGCACTCCATTTCTAAAGGACGAGCGCGAAGGACTTCTCGAAGGGCTGGCGGACATACGGAACGTGGAGATGGTCGAGATAAACGTTGAGCCGAGCCTCCGGTATGTGGCATCTCGATTGTCCCGTGATGGTTCTTGGGAGGGCGACGGATTTCCGGTAAAGCGGGGTAGCACACTGAGACTAGATGACCGGACTGCGTTGGTCTGGGTTCACGGGGCTACCGAGGGAGTCGATGGCCGGAGGACGTACTATCAAGGAAAGAGTCGCATCCCAGCCCCGCTCGTGGTAATCCGGCATCACGGCTCATCACCACTTTCCGTTGTGGCGTCAGAGATACTCGGACTTTCGAAGATGGATTGGAACACGTTCGACCTCTACACCAAAATGCCTGCTACCGTGCAGTCTTCAAATCAGATTGCCCGCATAGGAACGCTGCTCGAACGGTTCGGTCCTGCGTCGTATGACTATCGCTTATTTATTTAGGCAGGCTGCGCTATGCGGAAATCCGGTCTCCCTCCCGTCATCGACAACAAGACCGAGGTTCTGATTCTGGGTTCGCTCCCAAGCGACGGTCACTAGCAATAGGTCAGTACTACGACAATCCCTCGAACGATTTTTGGAAACTCATCGGGCAGGTGTTGAACCAGAATGTCGTCACCATGTCGTATGAATGCAGGGTCGAAACGCTCAAGGACCACGGCATCGGACTCTGAGACATCTATCATCACTGCGTTCGTCCAGGCAGCATGGACAAGGACATAACAGAGTCGGAACTCAACGACTTCGGCGCGTTGAGGACCACTTGCCCACAACTCGCGTTGGTTTGTTTCAACGGTCAGAAGGCTGGTGAATCTGAGCAGCGTGTTCGCAGCCTCGGATACGTCACGCTCGTGCTTCCATCTTCCAGTGGCGCGAATCGAAGGAATCAAGAGGAACGACTGCGCTGTTGGAATGCAATTCGTCAGGCAATGAGCCAAGTACCTAGCCGAAACGATAACTCCTAGATTCGTCGGCAATGCGGAAGTAATCTGGGAGCCCCCCCACCGTCCTCTCGCGGCCGGAACTGGTTTCTAGAAAGTTTTCCAGGGCACTTCAAGTCCCAATAGCTTAATTGCTTATCGGGCTGCCGCGGTACTGGCCGCGTTTCAGCGAAATTAAATCTCTTGGAGAAGACAACTTTTTACAATTTGCGGGTTTCAGAGTTTGCAAGTGCCCTGTCTTTGGTGCGAGGGGAAACAGGTACAACGTTTCGGAGGTTAAGGATCGAAGAGACAGAAGCAATGAATTGTACGAACAGGTTGCCGCACTGGGATGAGCAGCAACCGAAACACCTAAGCGACATCCGACGCGTGGGGCGAGGACTGACTGGACACGGTGTCGTTCTCCTTGCTACATGGTCAGCGTCGGCAGTGGTGAACCAACATGGGGACCTGGCCAGCCATTCAGCGATTTGCCGAACGGAACTCTCCTACCCGCGAAACCTGGGCAAGCATAACCGCGCGCGCATTCTCTTCGTCCTGCCTTGACCCGGTAGTCCTTCAACTCAATCAAATGCAGGAACTTCGTCTTGTTCGTCAGTAGAACTGGCGCTGGAGATGCCCATACGGGCGCTCCTGTCGCGGATATCACTTTACGGAGATGACTAGAAGATGAGTGTCCGCAGTCGCCGCAGCCGTGTTTCTCGGAAGACAGCTGGCACTTACAAAAGCAGTCCCTCTATTTTGATTGGCGCAATCACACGCAGGAGCCCACGAGTTCGGAACGTGATCGCAGCTGCTCAAAGCGGACGACTTGCAGTGAGATGTGCTCATGGAAGAAGGTCCCGATCCCAAGGGCAAAAAGGCAAACCAATCATTCAGTTGGTTGCCGCAGATTGACCAGGTTCTGGTCGTCGGGATGAAGTATGGTCCCAAAGGGACGCATGAGGCAGTCAAGAAGCTACGACAGATTGCTCCCGAACTTTCCCCCGCCCAAATCTGGCATCGGATGCGACACCTGCGGGAGAAGGATCGCGGTAAGCGTACCGGACCCATCGACTGGACCGAAGACGCCATTGAAACCCTTCGAGATGGCTATCGGAGTGGGGGGCGAAAAAAGGCCGCGGCGATCAAGACAGTCAGAGCACTTTATCCGGGATTGTCGGGATACGCCGTGTCCAGATTTGCCCGGAGTCAAGGTTGGCTGGAAGGAGAACGGCGAACCAAAAAGAACGATGGCCGACGACCTTGGACAAGGGAAGAGGAACAGGAGCTATTTGTGCGGGCCGGCTACGATTCAGTCAAGGAGATCGCTCGGAAGCTCCGCCGCTCGGAACAATCAGTTCGCTTCCGCCTTAAGGGCCGTTCGATAAGCGCCAGAGTTACGGATGGATGGTCCTTACGACGGCTCCAACAAACGTTGCATGTCAGCTATCGCCGGCTTCAGCATTTGATCGGGTATGGTTTCCTGAAAGTACGCGATCCAAGGGTATCCGTGATCTCACTGGCGGAATGGTGTGAGAAACACAGGGCTACACTGCAACCGGGAGTAGAGGACAAAATTGCCGCAGACCTGTGGAAAGAAAAGAACGGGCACTCCTGGGGCCGAGTTGCGAAGCTCTTGGATGTCACTGCTGCCGAAGTGGGGAGACTGGTCGCAAACGGAGACCTCAAGGTAGTAGACCCTTCCGTGACCGACCGATCCTTTGAGGCGTTCTGTCGCCAGCACGGCGCGGAACTGAATTTGCAACTCATGGACCCAGAGGTCGCAAGGTGGCTCATCGCGGAGTATGGTCTGAAAGTAGTGGCGCCGCCGCTAACCTCAGTACCTTTTTCGCAGAAGCAGGTACTTGTCGTCAGACTATGCCCAAAGTGCAAACGTGATATTCGAGGGAACGTGTATTTTCGACACGTCCGATCATGCCGTGGGGCGATGTCACAGAGGGATAGTGGACGATTAGGCGTTAATCAGCAAGCGAGTTGAGACATCTCATTGGGCGTCAAGACGACGTACGAATCAGCTTGTTTACGCCAGCTCCGGAATGAGGGGTAGGGATCGGGTAAGTTCGATGCCCACATCTCGTCACACAGCTCCCAGTACTCCATCGTGCGTGTCGCGCGAGGATGACTCCTGGCAGACGACAAGATCGCATCCATCCACCCGCCCGTTTTGGCGTCCTGAAAGAAGTGCTCCGTTATCCAGAGCATCAATCGATGCCAATCTTGCGGACAATCTACGTGATCGGCCTTCCGGGCTTTCGCATTGAACTCCAAGAACCCACGACATCGACGGCCGAGTTCACGGGCAACGTTGTGAACGAGTGGAGGCGCGGCTTCAAGCGCCGGCCGAGCCCAGTATGCAAGGGCCTCCCAGTCTATGTAGCGAGCAACAGCTTCGGTAAGACGCTTGGGTTCGACCAGTCTGTACGACGCCCTGGCCTTGCGAGCTCCTGAGGTTAGTTGAGAAAAAGGGTCGCACCCAGCAGCATCGCTCAGCCACCGCTTCAATGATGGATACTTTCTCGGTTTCGCGTTTCTCCACTTCTTCACGCAATCGGACCAATACACTTCCGCCCTCTTAGAACGCGGATCGCGGATGCCGTAAAACTGGACCGCATCAAACCAACCCTCATTCTTTGCACGGCCAAACATGTGTTCCTGACTCCAAAAGAGAAGTCGAACGGAGAGTGGAGGATAGGTCCTCGAACGATCGCTCTCACACCGTTGCTGGTCCGCGATGAATCCTGGACAGCGCCGGTCAAGCATCTTGGCCAGCCAACCGGGAATACCATCCTCGGTCTCAATGACGGACCGAGCCCAAAAGTAGAACTCCTGCATCTCTACGTACTGATTGCGAGTTTCCAAAAGCAACTGCCAAGGGACACGACGGGCTTGGTCATCAGCACGATCGCGCGCGGCTCTCTCAATCTTGTAAACCGAATTGTCCGCTCGTCGGCGCTCTTTCTTTCCTAATTGTTTCGATCGCCTCACGTGCGCGAACCTCTTCTCGCGATTTTGTTGCGAAAACTTGTCTTTTGAAAGAGACAGCTTAGTCTACGATCCGCGCGGAAAACAAGAAGTCAACCCCGAGCCGTGTTGTAGTGCGGGCAGCTAGAAATGTCAAGCGGACCGCACAGAGAACCGCGCAGGTGTGTCACCACCTTCTTCTCAGGTCGAAAAAAGCTGTGGGTGTCTCCCATCGCCACGGCGAATTTCCCCCTCCTGCACCTGCGTCCTGGACAGTCCGCCAGTGACGACAAGCCCGTTTGTCGGGACTCATCTGCCCCTTTCTGTGGCTCATTCGTCGTTATTTGTGTTCATGGTCCTCGTCACAAAAGCAGCGTTTGACCGTCTGGAGCTTTTCCAGGCTGGTGCTGGGCAGAAACACACTGCCCCCGCCGGGCACGTAGCTGGCCGTGATCCGGTGCGTACCGACCTTGAGCTGTGCTGTCTCCCACTTTGCCCCGCCCCTGCCATCGACCGGGACAGGTTCTCCTGCATTGGAGCCGTCTACCGCGAATTGAACGGTCCCCCTGGGAACGCCCGTGGCTCCTGCAGAGTTCGCGACCACTGCGACAGTAAACGTCACCCATTCCCCAATCTGTGTCGGATCCGCATCAGCAGTCAGGCTTGTGGTGGTTGAGCGGGCCAAAATGAGCTGTGTCGCCACGTAGCTCTTGGCGAAAGTGATATCGCCCGTAGCTATCACATCAAAGATGCAATCGGCCCGCCGGTTCTTGTCGGCAACTTGCCGGCATGCAGCCTGCGCGAGAGCTTCGCTGCCCGGCTCCAGCGGTTTGCTGTCACGCACAACGCAGGGACCCTTCTCCGCTGGCCAATCTTTGTTGGTAAAGCTCGCCGTCGAGGTGCCCGGCGCATAGTCGAAGAGGCTGTCTTTGTCGTTGACGCGCCATGCGTCAGCGAATTTCTTGTAGAGGGTGTTGTAGCGGGCAGGCAACGTGGCCGGCAATGGTCCCACCGATGCGCCGCCCGGGAGCGCTGGTAGCCAGCTTCCACTTGCAATGGCGCCGGCAATCCCGCTCCCGGTGCCGGAACTCTCCCCGCTCACCAGTCCAAGATGCGAGACATCTACATTGAGGTACCACTCACTCTGCGATTGCCACCATTGCGGCGTCACCATCAGAGTTTTCCCGTCGGGGAAATCGACTTCCAGTGCGCCTCCGGCTTGCGGCGAAACGCGCCCGCCGGTTCCCAACTCCCTGCCCTGCGGACCCAGTGCGGTCAGCACCCCATCGATGCGAAGCTGAAGGCCGGCGGGATCAGGGACACCGCTGAGGTTGGGCTCCCAGGTCACGCGGTGTTCTCCCACGCGAGCGGCGACGGCCGTGTTCAGGCTGACGCAAGTGGTGAGCCCATCGTAGGGATCGTTGCCTATAAACGTGGTCGAGATGGGCTTTTGCCGGGTCTGAATTTCCGCCCCGTCGCCATCCCGCAGCGATATAAACTCCCCCGCGCCCTGGAAGTTGTAGTGCGTTCCGTCCGCCGTGATAATGTGCGGGTCGCCCTCAATAGAAGTGGGGGTGCACGACGCAGTGTGGGGGTGGGAGGTATCATAAACCTCCATGAATTCGATCGCCGGCGTAGCCCCGCCAATGGCACAGCACACGGGCGCCGCGGTGGGCTCGAAGCTGAGGTTGTTCGTCTCGCCCGTCGTGCCGTCGTTCGGTACGCAGACAGGGACACTCGAGCTCCCGTCGTCGATGCTGGTGCTGACCACCAGATGCGTCGCGCTGGTGAAGGTTGTCTCCGATGAACAACAGTCGCCGAAAACGTTGAACTCCGCTTGCGTCCAGACTGCCGCCAGACTCAGCACGTTGGGCTCTGCATATGTATAGATGACCATCGGATTCGATGGCGTCGTCAGTTGCACCGTGTCCTGGGTCGCGCTGGCCGCGGCCGTCATGACGATACCCGGCAAGTCCGCGGCGGTCTGTGGGGGGACATAGCTGATAGGGCCGTTAAAAACGCAATTGCCGCCCCCACCGTTGCACCATACTGTCGAGCCCGGGCACAATGGCTGCGGGATCGCCCACGCTGGCAGGGGTGGGCAGGGCGATCCCCAGTTGTTCAGCCAGTATTCGATGAAAACGCCAGGGGTAGTGCCCGGGGCCCCAGGCACCGACGCCTGGCCCGCTCCCGGCGCCCCACCCTGCGTTTGAGTAAACAGAAACTGCTGCCAGCCGTAGCACCCCGCCGCGCCGTTCGGCGCTCCGCTGCAGGCCGGCGTGGAAAAACTACTCGGATAGGGGTTGAACCCGCTTAGCAGGTTGAATTCGCTTTGCGTGTTTATCTGCAACATAAAGACGTTGCTGACCGAGGTTGCCCCACCGCCCACCGGCCCGCTCACGCCGTTCGCGTACGAGCCTCCCGCGACAGGCAGGAACGATCCCTCCGCCGACGAAATCAAATTCGACCCAGGGGCCTGGGCCACGTAGTCGTAACCATTGCCCACTTGATTGCCGCCGGCGCCGGGCCCACGTTGGTTCAAATGCGCCGACGGGCGTCCGCACTGCACCTCCTGCCAATCCGTCCTCGGATACTCCGCTTTGAAGCATCCGTTCTTCGGCGGAGCTTTCCGCACCATGGATTTGCGCCAGGCCTCGCGAATCTCCGCCTTCTCGGGCGGCTGTGTAGCCTGCTGCGCCCGGCAAAGGCCCGTGCTTGCCATCAACATCAACGTGGTAGCGATGCATGAGAGATACCCGCGTTTGAACATAGATTCTCCTTTTCCGGCGCGTTGCCGTCGTGCCGGCCTTTTCACTCTTCGGATCGGTCGCGATGGTCCCCGTTTCATGGAGGCAATCTGCTGCTGGAATAGTGAAGGAGAGGAACAAACCGTTTCATTCCGGCGGATGAAATATCTCCAACCACGCTTGTGCGAACCCAGTTATTCCCGGCGGGTCATGACTGCCTCCTTGCTAGATCACGTAGACCTGCAAGCGCGATGCCACTGAGAACTCGGGAGATAAACCAGCTAGCTAGCGAGGCCTTGACGAAGATTTTTCAACAAGACACCTTCGCGCCGCGCGGAGAGCGCACGCTATTTTGTGGGTCCGATCCCTATCCAAACCGATATACGCGACTCTCCGTTTGGATACCTAGTCCAGTCCCACCACCACGACATTGGTACCGGGAAGTCGGCTTCTCGTCGGTGATCCGTGCAGGACGGGGTGTGATTCGCGAGTTTCGTAACAGTACACGGCGACGCCTTCGCGCTGCTGTCACCACCCATATTGTTCTCAGTTGGAAAAAGCTGTTGGGGTTTGCTTGGCGACCCACGAAGAGCACGCGGCGAACGATCTCACATGCCTTTGTCCTTTATCGCGAGTTGGTTACCGAGCTTTCTCATGACGACCTCGACAACAACTTTACCGACCGAATCGCTCTAATATGCCCCAGCCTTCCTCCCACGGATAACTGACCGCCGAAAAGCCGTTGGACTTGGTGATTAAGTGAGGTTAATTTTGCCCCAAAAGCAGCCGCTTTAGGGTGCTGCCGGAGGTGCATATGCCACGTTGGTCTCAAGTCCCTTTGGTCCGTCAAGTCCAGCTCGTTGCTCGGTCGAAATTGGCACGTCAAACCGCCGCTCTTGTCACCCTGCTTCTGGTCCTGCCTGTGGCCGCGTTGGCACAGGGTTCACCGTTCGACACCGGCTTTAACGCCATACAGGCCCTTTTCACCGGCACCATCGCGAAAGTTGCCAGTCTGGTTGCAATCGTGATCGGCGGCTACGGCTTCGCGCATGGCGAACCCGGCGCAAAAAAGGCGCTGGCTGGCGTTGCCGCTGGAACGGGCATCGCCGTTCTCGCCGTAAATGTCCTGAGTTGGCTCTGGGGCGTATAGCGCCACTTTCAACCAGCGCCTGGAACGAGGAATCTATGCCCGACAAACCACAGCAGAAGCACCGCACAAATCGAGTCTTCAAGAGCCTGCACAAGCCTCTCACCTACTTGGGCGTTGAGCGGACGCTCTTCTACTTCGTCTGTGTGGGCGCGGTCGGGGCCTTCAACCTCTTCAATTCCATCCTCGCCGGTATCGCCGTATTCATCGGAGGTTTTGCTTTCGGGCATTGGGTAACGAACAGCGATCCGGCCTTCCTCCGCATCCTCGCGAAATCCGAACGCTACAAGCTGCGCTACGACGCGGCCAAACAGCGAGTCCCACTCGTGGAGGTCGTTTGATGCTGCGCCTCGATAAAGTCATCAAGCCGTGGAAAGAGAGTGCGTCTCTCAACGACCACATCAACCTCTACGGCTTCTGGAATGAGACAGCCTTCCTTACCAAAAGCGGCGATCTAGGCATGGTTTTGAGCGTTCCCGGCGTGGACTACGAAAGTCTAGACCGCTCAGAACAGGAGTACGCAGTGAAGCGGTTGGAAGCGGCACTCAAAGCGTTTGGCCCAGGCTTCCACGTTTACCAATACCTCTTCAAATCGAACCGCCCCGATATACCCTTCGCAAATTATGAAGATCCGATTGTGCAAGCAGCT